>ERZ506999.438-NODE-438-length-18713-cov-8.661432_pt1 | contig 18713 bp, 19 predicted proteins | sample MGYA00512881_ERZ506999 | MGnify/ENA metagenome assembly ERZ506999
TTTATACTGTATTTTAGCACAGTAAAAAAGGGCATGCAAGAAATTATAAATTTTAATGCATAATTTTTCAAAAATACATCTTCTTTTTATTTCTGTTTTTTTATATTATGCAGGTATGGAATTTCAATCGGATCAATCGGTGTTGCCGGATTTTCAATCTTTCCTTTCAAGATTCTTTTCCGTTTTTTCAGAAGTGCCCCGCCCTTATTATAGAACCAGAATGAATACGTCAGGATCTTATGCGCTGGTCCCATCTTGTCTTTGGCTGTCTTTCCGTACAACACGCCTCCGGCCTCGATTGCCGCTTTACTCCGTATCAGGGCGATCAGTTCCGTCTCACAGGTCACTCTTTCCGGAAGAATGGTATAGCCTGTCCCTATGCAGTCCGGTCTGTGTGCGTCACTTCCGCCGATTCCCGGCTTTTTGTATTTCTCTGCAAGCTTCCTTGCTCCTTCATTCGATTCTGCTGATTCACATGCATTAAACGCCTCAATGAAATCAAACCTTTTGATCAGTTCCGGTGATTTATAAAACCTTCCCGTATTAGTAAAACTCAGATACTTTTCCCCGCATGGATGTGCCGGTCCGAGGATTCCTCCGTGTCTGTGCACAAAGTCAATCAGAACAGACACCGGGAGTCCCTTTATTTCCAAAAGACGCATCTTTACACCTTCCGGCATAATACAAATGATATGTCCCGCATCCAGAGTATCATACTCGATTCCTTTCAACACAACAAAATCTTCATGTACCTTGCCTTTCATATGATATTTCCAATGACGATAACCATGATACGTATCGTGATCTGTGATCAGCATCCCGTCAAATCCTTTTTCCTTCAGGGTTGTGATGTATTCGTCCAAGCTTACCCTGCTGTCTACTGAACCTTCCCGCACATGGCAATGCATATCCAATTTCATAAGTAAGCCTCCTTAACTTTATTCTTAATAACATTATAGCACATCCCTTATAACAAAAATACCCGTTGCAGATCTTAATTTTCTGCAACGGGTATATATTTTTTGCTTTAGTCAATATCATCCGCATGAAGAACTACGACATCCGAATCGTCTGTCTCGAATATCTCGACATCATCTTCATCCAGGAATCCGCCTTCCGGCACATCCGTCATTTTGGCATCTACATTTTCCTCATCATCTGTATCTTCCGGCTCCGGCTTATCATCGTCTATGTCAAATATCTCTGTCACCGTCTCTTCCGGTTCTCCCTGATCTCCCTGATCTTCCTGATCTCCGGCTTCCGTTTCTTCCTCCTGAGATTCTTCCACATCTCCATCATCGAGAAGCATTCTGGCCTTTTCTACTTCCGATTCCATCGAAACCTCTTCTTTGATCTTTTTCGAAAATATTTTTTCCCTCTTTCCGATCTTTCTCGACTGCATCATTGTCTGAACCGTGATGCCAATTACTGCGATCGCTGCACTCATTACATATCCGATCCAGCCAATCTTTGTCATCCCAAGAAGAAACGGAAGTGCCATTCCTGCTTCCACTCCTCCTACAATACCGGTTACAAAGATGACCAGAAATTCCGCAAAGATGACTGTCAGTATTGCGATGACCAGTGCAACCGCTGCGCAGATTCCAAGTACTATAACTGACCGCGCTTCCACAAGGGTAACAAATGTCCCCCATGATCCCAAGAAAGTCATAACAAATATTCCGAATTTTCGTAGTACTGCACACATGATACACAATACCACTCCGCACACGGCAATTGTCGCAACCATCTTTGTCGTATCAAGACCTGCCACTGTTCCAATCACTGCTCCGATCACTGCTCCGGTTCCAAGTCCCATCATCGCCGAAAGTACTCTTACAAGCTTCAGACCAAACAATGAAATAATCACACCCACTACAACAATCGCAATCAGCACACCCATTATCTCCGGTGTCTTCCCTGCAACAAATATACTCGTGGGCCCATCTGCCGAATTAAAAACTGATGTAAAGTTCTCCATATTCATACCCGTTTCTCCTTTGCCCCTTATTATGCTTTAAGAATAGAAAAGACTGTGCCTCCGAAGATTCACAGCCTTTGGTTCCTTATATCCGCCTCTAGAATGCTACTGCTCCTGTCTCTGTTCCATTAATAACATAGTATACTGCAGATTCTTCTGGTTTTATGTATAACTCCATCGTCTTGATATCTCCGATTTTCTTTCCAGAAGATGTCCATGCCTTCTTTACTCTTGCGATCATATCTTTTTCTTCTACCTGTTTTCCAAAGTATTCTACAAACGCACTTACTTTGATTTCTTTTTTTGCTGTTGTTTTTCTCGCAGTTGTCTTCTTTGCTGTCGTCTTCTTTGTGGTCGTCTTCTTTGCTGCTGTCTTTGTCTCAGCTTCAGCTTTCTTGACAGATTCTGTCTTTACAGCTTTGTCTTCAACTTTTTTCTCGGCCTTCTTTGCTTCCGGCTTAGCTGTTTCTTCTTTTGTAGTCGGTTTTACTGGCTCGGTCTTTGGAGCTGCTGTTTTTACCGGCTCCTTCTCTATCTTCTTCGGCTCTGTTGCTGCCACTGCCTTTACTGTCTCTGCTTTCTTCGTTGTCTCTGCTTTTTCTGATGTCTTTGTCACTGGTGCAGTTACTTTTGCAGTTACATCCTTTGCGGTTGCTGTTGTTACTTTTTTTGTAGCCATTTCATTTCCTCCTAAATCTCTCTAAGCCTCATCACCTAGTTGTCAATATTATAACACATTCTTCCAAAAATGCAATTCTATGCCACAGACAGCATTCTACACTCCGGTCAGCTCCAGGATCAGACCTGCGATCACAGCAATCACATACAATACTGCTATAATTTTTATATTTTCCTTCTTATCCGGATTCACTTTGAACAATACTACAAGCCCGATACCGGCTCCCGTGCAAAGTCCCGCGATCACAGAGGAAAAAGAAATTGCCCCGCTCAGATACAGCTGTGTCAGAATCACGGACGCCGCACAATTTGGGATCAGGCCGATCAAAGCCGCAATTGCCGGCTGGAACACAGTATCCCCAAGCATCATAGCTGAAATCTTGTCAATTCCAAGTATGTCAATACACAGATTTAAAATAAACGTAAATACAAACAGATACAAAAAAATCTTTCCCGTATGGCGAAGTGCAGGTTTTACTATTCCAGCCGAATGATTGTGACATCCACAGTCATGACAGAGTTCTCCTTCATGATGCGGCACTGCAATTTCTTTTTTAAAGAAAATATCTACCAGATATCCTGCAATAATTGCTATGATCACTTTTGCCAGAAGCAGCACACCGATCTTTCCTGCATGTTCCGGATTTCCCATTATAATAAGTATTGCCTCATCCGATGTGGCCAGAAACACTGCGATCAATGTTCCAACCGTAATGATTCCGCCCGAATACAGATTTGCTGCCATAACCGAAAATCCACACTGAGGGACACATCCTACGATTGCTCCTACAACCGGTCCTGCCTTATCTACTTTCACCATGAGTTTTTTTGTAAAATCACTGGAATAATGCTCCAGTGCCTCTATCAGCAGAAATGCAAGAAACAGGAATGGAAGCATCTTCACACAATCGATTGCCGCATCCAGTAATATATCAATAAACATTTCCATATCTACCGTCTCTCCTTTATTTTTTTTCATAACATTTTTATTCTAGATGTTATGGTCGTATTTTTCAAGCAAAATATGTAGTCTTACTTTGTATATTTTTCTCATTTATCCTATAATTTTCAGTCTTTTTTTGTATAACACATTATATATAGACTATTTTCACAGAAAGGATGTGGCCATATGAGTACTTTTGAACGATCCTGTATATTTAACCGTAATATTTTTCATAATATGCCTAACATGCTTATGAAAATACTTCCGGATTGCAAAGAGTATGAAGATATTGTAAAAGTATGCCATACAGAAGGCATGCATCTGAAATTATATTCAGATATTCAGAATACAGAAACGGTACTTGGATTTGAATCATAATGTTTAAGGGCAATAAGAAATGAGCGGCATACACCGCTCATTTCTTATTACATCTTTCATTTCATTGTCCGTTATCTTTTATAGATTCCTTCCAGTACATTAACCGTTCCTTCGATCCCAAGAAGGCTGGCATTCAATAATATATCATGAGAACTGATGCTTCCCCATTCCTGTCCTGTATGAGTTTCGTAATAATATTTTCGTTCTCTGTCCATACGTTTGATGCGATCCAGAGCTTTCTTCTCAGACACATCGTATCTTTCCGCTATACGTTTGATGCGGTCAGCCCGGTCAGCACAGATGAATACGTTAATGCAGTTTGGATTGTCCTTCAGGATATAGTCTGCACATCTGCCCACGATCACACATGGCCCACGTTCTGCAAGTTTTTTGATGATCTCCGTCTGCAGTTCATACATCTGCTCAGATAACGGTTGCACATATTCTTCCGAATTAATATAGGAAGAATATCCCATCGGTGTGATCAGATAACTGGATACGAAACTGTTAAGAGAAGTCTCATCAATTGCCTTTGCCGTCTCTTCTCTGATATCCATCTTCTCTGCTGCCATTCTGACAAGATTGTTATCATATAACGGAATATCCAGTCTTGTTGCAAGAAGATTGCCAATCTCATGTCCGCCGCTTCCAAACTGTCTGCCTATTGTTATAATCTTATGCGTCGTCATAGGTATCCCTCCTTCGATGAAAGTATCACGATTTCTTTGTCTATCATTATACATTGACTCGTCAGAAAATACCATATATTTTCAACAATTAATCAGTTAATTCCTCGCATTTTTCTGTCGGATAAATTACTCCTTCTTTCATAACAAATGCACAGTCTAATAATGCATACGGATCTGTCATCAGGTCTCTTTTCCATGCTGCAATATCTGCATATTTTCCTGGTTCCAGTGTACCGATCTTATCTTCCAGCTGAAGTATCTCTGAATTAACCTTTGTTGCCGCATGCAAGGTACGGAAAGTACCCATGCCACTCTCCATCCACGCTTTAAATTCATATCCACTTTCATAATTCTGATGTGTTGCAACCATATCCGTGCCATATCCTAATTTACACTTACAATTTTTAATCACTTCACGCCCTGCCTGCAATGCGTCTTTGTAATATTCTAATTTAATTCTATATTCTTTCTGCTTGGTCTGTATCATAACCGGATCATAATGTACCGCTTCTTCGTACGGGCAGAATGTAGGAACAACATATACATCATTATCTATGATCATCTGTGCCGTTTCTTCATCCATAAGCGAACAATGTTCCATTCCGTCAATTCCGAATTTTATCAGTTTCTGCATATGATTTACACTATATACATGTGCTGTAACAGTCTTGCCCCATTCATGGGCTGTATCCATGATTGATTTCAGTTCTTCATCATTCATCTGCTGTTGTGATGGATTATCATATGGCGTAAAGAAACCTCCCGTTGCCATGATTTTAATAAAATCCGCACCGTATTTTATCTCTTCTCTAACCGCATTTGCAAAGAAATCTTTTCCGGCTCCGAGACTTAATCTCAGATTCTGCGCTATATTAGACAATTCCGGATTTCTTGCAAATCCCTGTGACAGATCACCATGGCTTCCTGCCGCACACAGGAATCTAGGTGCCGCCACAATTCTCGATCCTGTGATATACCCTTTTTCTATTGCTCTTTTTACATCCAGAACTCCAAAACCATTCGAAGTAATTCCTCCCGGATGTCTGACTGTTGTAAATCCTCTGGAAAGTGTTTTCTGTGCAGTTCTGATGATCGCGATCGTTTTTGCTTCTTCTGAAGTAGTATATACTTCTTCTCTTATTGTGTGCCAGTCTATATAATCCATATGCATATGCGCATCTATCATTCCCGGCGTAACGGTTGCATCCGAAAGATCCACCACTTCTGCTGTCTCCGGCTGTGGAATTTCTCTGCCAACAGCCTCTATCTTATTGTCTTTGACAAGTATCTTATATCCTTCTTTGAATTCCGCATCTATACCATTATAAAGTTTCCCACAAATAATATATATATACTTACTCATACGCTGCTCCTTTACATGAACACTATTTTACTTCTTTTTGTTTTTCTTTTTTATAATCCATCACATAGATGATTACCGATACTGCAATCGCAATCAGCATATAATATGCACTGTTTACTGCGGTAAAATAACAGAAAAACAGACAAATCGCCAATGGTACCAGAAAATACAAAAACTGTTTTTTCCCTTTCAGAACTGTCTGCGCAACCAGACCTCCGAACAACGCCGGTACAACATAATCAAATGCAGGCTTGATCACCGGAGATTCCAAAACCGGTGCAAGCGGAGTTGCAATCACGACACCCAACGCTACGATCACAACGGTTGTAATTACAGATGCTCCACATGCAATGATTGCCATTGTATGACATTCCTCGGTATTCGGTTTAATTCCCAGTGAATTAATCGTTCCAATCGTTGCCGGCATTCTGAGATTTGTAACATTTCCGGTAATGTAGGACATATATAACGCTCCCGGTCCCATTACCGACATATATCCGATCGTTTCGGCCGGCCAATATGGTGCCATAAATAAAATCACTGCAACAAATCCAGGCCATAACGCTTTAAAATCCGGCCATATTCCATATACAAAACTAATTGCCACCGGAAATGCAGTCATCGCCACAAACAAAAGCAGGCTCGATGAAATTCCAAACCGGTGTATCCACCTGTGATATCCATTATCTGTCATGTTTTCCACATCCTTTCTCTTTCATTAAAAGATGATACAGGCTGCCGCCATCGCAACCAGCATACTGATCGTCATCAGATAATCCGACAGCCATTTGGCCTTCGGTCTTTTGTTATGTATCCACACTAGCAATGCACCAACGGCGAAACTGATACAGAACACAACGCCTTTTGTTGACATTGCACTAAATCCATAAGATACCGATACATATGCCATAACTCCGGCAAGACATCCTGCTCCAATTGAAAGTACTAATTTCATATCAATCTTTTCGGCCTTTTCATACAACATGGAAATCGGTTTGATTGCAAGGGATGACCATAATACACAGGCGCTTCCTCCAATCGTCATAACCCACGCTGCAGCCACCCATCCTACGGCACTGTATTCATTTAATTTCATTGTTTCTCCCACACACTCCAATGCTGTGGTCGCTGCATAGGTTTCGTAATATGCAGATCCTATGATTGATAATCTCAACCACGGAAGCGGAACGCCCAGCAAAGGCATAAGTGAAAGTAAAACTAACAATACCGGCAAAGTCGGCATAATGCTGATCGTGATTCCTGTTGTTAAGCCCTTTTTTATCTGTTCCGGCCGAAGTCCTAATTCCAGAGCGTGTTTCCAGGCTTTTTTCATAAATACCAGACATTGTAAAATTACTGCCAGTAACAAGGCTCCTACCCACAGATACATCCACACAGCGTTACATATCTCTGTATATACCATATTTCTCCTCCATTCTTTTGGAAACCGCGGTTTGTTGTTAGTTATAATATTAACAATTCTCTCTTCTGTTGTCAATTAATTTATCTGACTTCTTCTTCTTTTTATCCATACATTTCTTATTTATTGTATGCTTTTACATTTATTTTCTTTCTTTTATCTCCTTTTATTCGCACTTGCAGGTACATACCTTGGTCTGTTTTTTATAAAATACAGATTACATTTTACAATCAGCTTCTATTACATACTTTGGTATAAAAAAAGACTACAACAAATACATTGCTGTAATCTTTTTTATTATTACTTAACCTACTCTCATAAATTCAATATACAGGTCAAAACTGCGACTTCCGTAATATCCTAACGAAAATGAACCATTCTGGACACACCAGTCCATAATAATTCCTCTTTCCAAAACCAGCACATCATGCGCCAGCTCCTCTACAGATATATCTGTCCGGATTTCCCCTTTTTTCTGACCCTCGGATATGATCTTTTTGACAAGATTGATATAATACCTGTCCGGATTCAAAAAATTATCCTGACTTTTTTTTGCCAATTGTGACTGGTAAAGTGCAGCCAGAAGTTCTGCTGATACATTTCCTTCAATAAAATAAGACACATATTGACTGAGCTGTTTCAGCTTCATCAGGCTGTCCTGATTTTGGTCCATATTTTCATAAAATTTTTCATATTCCCGGTCGAAAACGGAGTACAAGGAATTCAACAAATCTTCTTTCGCCTTAAAATAATAATAAAATCCACCTTTTGAAGTTCCCACTTTCCGGATGATATCATTTACTGTCGTATTCTCATAACCATTTTCATAAAACAGTTCCCATGCTGTATCAATAATTTTCTGTCTTAACTCTGCACCTTTTTTTATTCCCGCCATCTCATTCCTCACATTTCACTTTATACTATATCGTATACAATCTTTCTGAAAAATGCAAGAAATATTTACACTACCTGTCGTCTTTCCTCTACCAGAAATCCTTTTTCCCTCAGCTCCTGCTCAATCAGATCCAGCGTCTCTTCGCTGTCGGCACTGACCTTATGATAATGATAGTTGGATGTGATGTTCTTAAGCGGACTGGACTTGCCACTTCGGATATCTTCCATAAATGCGCCGACCTTTCTCCGGGAACTTAAGGCCAGTTCCGCCTCCATCTTTCCATAGACTCTGTGATGGATCATGACATTGTCTACACATCCTCCCAGGTCAACGATCGTATTCAGCTCTTCTTCCAGCTGTTCATCTGTGTGCTGTACTTTAAATATCCGACACACCGTCTTTGGCTGGTTCAATATATAGCCGCGGTTTGTAGATATGATCTCATATCCTGCTGAGCGGATCAGTGCGATATCCTGCACGATCACCTGACGGCTGACACTATAAAGGGAAGCAAGCTTTGTTCCGGATACCGGAGCTTTGCTTTCCTGAATCTGTCTGATTATCTGTTCTCTTCTTTCAGATCCATGCATTTCCTGTTGCCACCTCCCATGTTATTTTCCCAAATGATCTATTTATCCATGTATTTTTCTCCACACACGGTAATCATATCTATTATACCGCATGAAGGTGCTTTAAGGAAATATCTAAAATCGGTGCGGAATGTGTCAGTGCTCCGCTGGAAATATAATCTACGCCGAGAGAAGTCAGTCTGCTGATATTCTCTTTCGTTACATTACCGGAACACTCGGTCTCGGCACGTCCGTCAATGATGCGGATTGCTTCCTGCATCTCTTCCGTGGACATATTATCGAGCATGATAATGTCTGCCCCTGCTTCTACCGCTTCTTTCACCATATCCAGATTTTCAACTTCTACCTCGATCTTACGTACAAATGGTGCATATTCTTTTGCCATCTGAACAGCTTTTGTCACGCTTCCTGCTGCACCGATGTGATTGTCTTTCAGCAACACTCCATCAGACAGATTATAACGGTGATTGTATCCGCCACCCACTCTGACTGCATATTTTTCAAAAATTCTCATATTCGGAGTCGTCTTTCTGGTATCCAGAAGTTTTGTCTTACTTCCCTCCAGAAGCGATGCTACGGAATGTGTATAACTTGCGATTCCACTCATTCTCTGCAGATAATTCAGCGCAACTCTTTCTCCGGAAAGGAGTACACGGATATCTCCGGTTACTTTCCCCATTAACTGTCCATTCTTTACTTCATCGCCATCTTTGCAGAAAAATTCTACTTTTGTATCTTTATCTAATAATTCGAAGACTCTCTGAAATATCTGAAGTCCTGCGACCACACCATCCTGTTTACAGATCAGATCTACTTCTCCGGTTACAGCTTCGTGCATGACCGCATTGGTGGTCACGTCCTCACTTGAAATATCTTCTCTTAATGCTTCCATGATCAGGTGGTCTACCTGTAAAGTCATTGTTATGTTATTCATATTATGCTTGTCTCCTTTATCATTCTTCCTGTTCGTCTGTTTCTGTCCTTTTCCTGTTTATTTTTCTATTCATTTTTTGACAGATAGCAATTTTTATCTATGCATCCGTATACTGCATTTATTATAACATCTTATACCGCTTTACGTTCAGATATTTTTTCCTGTGTTTCTTCTTTTGTAATCTTTGTTGCTGCGCGCTTTGCAAATACCAGACTTTCCAGAAGTGAGTTACTTGCCAGACGGTTAGCACCATGTACACCATTACAGCTTGTCTCCCCGACTGCATACAGGTGTTCCATAGAAGTCCTGCTGTCTGAATCTACCCAGATTCCACCCATAAAATAATGCTGTGCCGGTACAACCGGGATGCATTCTTTCGTTACGTCATATCCTTCTTCCAGACAATGTTCATAGATATTTGGGAAATGCTTTAAAATCGTTTCTTTTGGTATATGTTCCATAGAAAGCCATACATGATCAGTTCCTTCTTTTTCCATCTCTTCTCTTATTGCTTTTGTCACAACATCTCTTGGAAGCAGTTCGTCTACAAAACGTTCTTTGTTCTTATTATAAAGGACCGCTCCTTCACCACGTACCGATTCTGAGATCAGGAAACGTCTTCCCGGTTTCTTCGAATATAAAGTTGTCGGATGGATCTGTACATAGTCCAGATGTTCCAGACGGATTCCATGCTTCTTTGCAATCTCAATCGCATCCCCTGTCAGATGTGGAAAATTCGTGGAATGCTGATAGGTTCCGCCGATACCGCCACTTGCAAGGATCGTATTTTCTGCATAAATTTCATACGTTCCCTTTTCATTCTTTGCCTTGATTCCTACACATTTATCATCTTCGATGATCACATCTGTCATCTCTGTATATTCATACATTTTCACATTCTTAAGCTCCTTCACCTGAGCAAGCAGTTTGCTGGTGATTTCTTTTCCTGTCACATCTTCATGAAACAGGATTCTCGGTCTGGAGTGCGCTCCCTCTCTTGTATAGGCAAATTCGCCGTCCTTCTTTTCAAACTCTACGCCATACTTTACCAGATCATTGATGATATCTCTGGAATTACGGATCATGATATCTACAGATTCTTTCCGGTTCTCATAATGACCGGCTTTCATCGTGTCTTCAAAATAACTGTCGTAGTCGCTTTCGTCTCTTAATACACAGATTCCCCCCTGTGCAAGGAACGAATCACTGCTTTCCAGATCTGACTTGGTAATTAATATAATATCCTGTTCTCTTGGTAAATTCAACGCGCTGAAAAGTCCTGCGACTCCGCTTCCTACGATTACTGTATCTGCATTCAGTTTCATAATACAACATCCTCTTTTCTATACTGCTTTCCGTTTACGGACAGTCCCTCCACATATATTCTTCTGACCGCTTAAACTTTTCACATTATACCACTGTTATTTACATGTGACAAGACAGTTGTTGTATTTATTCTTTACACATGATTTTCTATTTAATGCATCATGACGGCTGTCACCGATCGAACCTTTGTATGTAACCAGAAGGTTAACTAGTTCCAAGCGTGCCTGCATCTCATCTACATCATCTTCCGCCTCAAAAAATGATTCAGCGAAGTCAGTGGATAATACAAATAGATTTGTAAACAAAAAAGATTATTGTGCCGGAATTTCATTTCTGTATCACAATAATCTTTTTTATTTATACCTATTTATACAAATTCTCCCCATCAGATTTGATAACACTCTGATACCAGTAAAAGCTATCTTTTTTATAGCGGTTTAATGTACCGCCTTCTTCCTCTTCACGGTCTACATATACGAAACCATAACGTTTCTGATAACCATTTAACCAGCTTAAAAGATCTGTGAATGACCATGTACAGTATGCCAGAACTTCACAGCCTTCTTCAATTGCTTTTCCCAGTTCTTTCAAATGTTCTTCCAGATAATGGATTCTATATTCATCATGAATCTGATCATCTTCTGTCTTTTTATCAAATGCTCCCAATCCATTTTCAGAAATCACAATTGGCAGACCATAACGGCTTGTAATTTCACGGCAGCAAAAGCGAAGCCCCATCGGATCTATCATCCAATCCCAATCTGTTGTCATAAGATATGGATTTACTGGATTCTTATATATTCCCGGCATTCCCAGTTCTTGGGCAGATCCCTTTACACCTGTTGTATTCATCGTACCATACGGCGTAACTCCATCCATTGGATTATACTCACACACACAACTCTGATAATAATTTACACCCATGAATGTAATCTCTCCGGCAGCTTTTTTCAATATTTCCATATCTTCATCTAAAATTTCCGGAGCATAACCTTTTTTCTTCAGATAAGCCATCGCAGCTTTTGGATAACGCCCATATGCATATATATCCATCCACCAGAAATTTTTCAATTCATCATAATCACGTTTTGCCATTGCATTTACCGGTTTACAGTCCAACGCATAGGATGGTACATACGCAAAGCTTGCACCAATCTCTCCTTTTCCACCCATTTCACGATAAGCAAGTACTGCCTTGGCATGTGCCATAAAAGCATAATGATTAACCTGATAAAAAGTCTTCTGGTCATCAAATTTTCCAGGCGGATGCTGTGCTGTCAACCAACCAAGAGAAGTAAATATATTCTGTTCGTTTAATGTAATCCAGTATTTCACTTTATCGCCAAAGTTTTCGAAGAGAGTCTTTGCATAAGTCACATAATCCTGAATGATCTCCGGGCTTTCCCATCCACCATACAGATCCACCAGTGCCTGCGGAAGATCCCAGTGGAAAATTGTCACCATCGGCTCAATTCCATATTTCAAGCATTCATCAATAATATCCTGATAAAATGCAAGTCCTTTTTCATTGACCGTACCTCTTCCTTCCGGATAAATACGGGCCCAGGAGATAGAAAACCGGTATGTTTTTAATCCCATCTCTGCCATTAATGCAATATCCTCTTTATAGTGGTGATAATGATCTACCGCTACATCACCGGTCGTTGCTTTATATGTTTTCCCTGGGATACGTACAAATGTATCCCAGTTTGTCACACCTTTTCCATCTTCTTTCCATCCACCTTCAATCTGATAAGCCGCTGAAGCGCTTCCCCATAGAAAGTCTTTTGGAAATCTTGTCACTTTCATTTCTTCCATATCCATATTCCTTTCCTTTACTGAACTTTGATAAGGTTACTTTCTTTTGTTACTTCTCCTGTTGCTGTTTTTTCAACTATTGCATACTGATCTGTATTTGAAACGATCACCGGCGTTGTTACATCATATCCAGCCTCTTTTATTTTTTCAATATCAAATTCGATCAACACATCACCCTTTTTCACAACATCTCCTGCTGCTTTCTTCGGTGAGAAATATTTTCCTTCCAGATTTACGGTATCGATTCCGATGTGTACCAGAAGTTCTACCCCATTCTCTCCTACAAGACCTACTGCATGTCCCGTTTCAAACATCACATCTACTTTTCCATCAAATGGTGCATAGATCACTCCTTTTTCCGGAACGATTGCCGCACCTTTTCCAAGAATTTCCTGTGCAAATGTTGCATCTGCAACTTCTGACAGTGAAATTGCTTTTCCTTCTGCCGGACTTGCAATATCAATCGCATTCTCCATTACTTTTACTTCTTCTTTGCTTTCTGTTTCCAGCATGTCTAATTCATCATCATCTACTACATCTTCAAATCCAATGATCATTGTCGCAATGAATGCAACCACTATTGTAAGGAGAATCGTAAGTGCCGCAAATAACAGACTCTGCGGTTTTCCTTTTTCTACATACTGAACGATTGTTACGATCGCAGGTGTCGCAATACCAAAACATTTCATCTGGAAAAATCCACCAAATAATCCACCTGCAGCAGCACCGATACATGCTCCTAACATCGGACGTTTCAAACGTAATGTTACACCATACAGAGCTGGCTCTGTAATTCCTGCAAATAATGCCGAAAATACAGAAGATCCGGCAATCTGTTTAAAATCTTTGTTCTTACTCTTTACTGCTACTGCAAGCGATGCAGCACCCTGTGCCATGTTAGAGCAAAGTTCTCCGATACAGATAAAGTTTTCAAATCCTGTGGAAGCAATCATTCCCAGTTTGATTGGTGTAAATGCATGATGCATACCTGCCATAACAACGAAAGGATATACACCCGCCACAAGACCGATCGCAATAAATCCAAGTTTATCATGAATTGTATAAACAACTGTTGATAATACGTTACCACAGATTGCACCTAAAGGTCCAAGAATAATCAATGCAATAGGTGCTTCGATCAGCACTACCAACATCGGTTTTAAGAAGTTCTTGGTTACTACCGGTGTAATCTTATCTACCAGACGCTCGACATATTTCAGCGACCATACTGCCAGAATAATCGGAATAACAGAATAAGCATAAGATGCATATGTTACCGGAATAAATTTAAGAAATTTTACAGTTTCTTTTGCATCATTTGCACTATTCATGAATGAAATAAAATTTGGATGCAACATAATCAACGCTATACTTGCCGCATAATACATATTCGTTCCAAATTTTTTAGATGCAGATATCGCAATCAATACCGGCATAAAGAAAAATGCGCCGTCACCCATAACACTTAACAGATTATAAGTATCACCTTTTGTACTCAGAACACCGATCATTGGAAGTAATGTAAGAAGTACTTTGATCATTGCAGCTCCGATGATTGCCGGAATAACCGGTGCCATGATACCGGAGATTGTATCCATCAGCATAGAAAATACATTCTGTTTTTCCTTATTCTGTGGTGCTTTTTTCGGTACTTCGTTTGAAAAATTTCCAAGCTTATTAAGCTCTGCATAGACATTTGCCACATCATTACCAATGATAATCTGATACTGACCGGCTTTTTCATGATTCCCATAACGCCTTTGGTCTTTTTCACTGCTTCATCGTCTACAATTGATTCATCTTTTAATGTAAAACGCAGTCTCGTCATACAATGTACCAGGCTGATTACATTTTCCTTTCCCCCGACTCTTTGGAGGATTTTTTTTGCTATACTTTCGTAATCCATTTTCATTTACCTCAATTTTCTTTTTTATTTTTTCATATATATAACAAAGACCCGACTTAAAAGAGCATACGCTTCCCGGGACCGCTGCTTTCTTTTAAGTCAGGTCTTGCTTAACTGAATAATAACAAACCTGCAATCTATTCTGATTGTTCATCTAATATTCTTTTAATGTGTATTAATAAATATAATCTTTCATCTATTGTCAATTTGTAGGAATACTGTTTTTCAATATATTCCACAATTTTTCTGACTCCTGAATAAGCATATTCATTCTCTTCTATCAATACTTTGTATATTTCCTGCATGCTGTCTTGATAAATGGTATTATCAAATACTCTGGTCGCAAAAAATTTCAAATGAGTTAGAAACCGTTCATACGATATCGATTTCTCGTTAAATTCTATCTTAAAATGGATTCTGACAATCTGAAGAACTGCATTAATCAATTTCGTAATCTTATTAACATCTACATTACTTCCATTGCCAAGTTCGGCCGAAACGATGTGCATCGCTATAAATGCAGCTTCGTCTTCCCCTAGATTCTCATCATTTTGTTCCTGTATTCATTGTACTGCCCTTAATCCGATTTCATATTCTTTTGGATAAAATTTACGGATCTCAAGTTTCATCATATTTTTTAATGCTATATTCTCACGATATCTGTCAACTGCGGAATTGATATGATCTGTAAGTGTCACATACAGGGAATCCCTGACTTTCAATCCTTCCTCCCTCGCTGTCTTTACGATACGGCTTACAATCTCCAAATATTCTTCTGATATTTCTTTTACTACTTCCTGCAGTCTCCTGCTGTCATCGACACTCTCCAGATAATAAGTTTTATCCGCCAGTGCTTCATCCAGATTTTCACCCTTCTTTTTCTTGAACCCGATTCCTGCTCCTGTTATGATCAGTTCTCTTCCCTCCTGATCACTACTGACAACTGCATTCGTATTCAGAACTCTGACTATTTTCACAGCCATTCTCACCTCTAATTCAATCTTAACAACCATTGATACAATATGATAAAAAAAAGACTGCCCATAATACAAAATCTCTTGATCTCTTGCACCATAAACAGTCTTGCTTACCATTACGTAATAACAAACTTGTTATTATATTACCAATAATACCTGTCTTTGTCTATATTCTTTTTGTTTTTCGTCATAACCAATAAATTTACCATTTTCTTTTTGTGTATTTTCACAACTATTTTATTCCTTTCTTCTCAATAATGAACTTCACTTCACCTTTCTGCCCTTCTTTTATTCTAGTGAAGCTCTGATATCATCATTCCAGAAAGCATTAGGGCAACTACTTTTCTCTTTTCTCTTCTCTCTCCTCCTCTTTTTATATTCAATTACTTCTGTCATACGTTTCTATGCATTCTTTTGATTATTCCACATTCTTTAACGCTTCATCCATCGGAACCTTTTTGATCTTCCGATATTCCAGAAGTGCTACCGCCACATAGGTAATAAATCCAACCAGGAACATTTCCACATATATTTTCGGATCGATCCACAGTGTGATCCAACCTGTCATACTTGACATCATCATTGCACGGAAAATCACATTCATCACTGCCTTTTCAATCGGAAGACTTATAAGCAGTTCTATGATAACCACAAGCATTGTCGACATAATATACAGCCTGCTGATCTCTCCGTTCGTATATCCAAGTATCTTTGTCATAGAGATAGACTGTGCATTTTTCTCGATAATGATCTTTGACAACAGATAGATGACGATCATATAGATCATGACTGCAAATCCATTGACCAGTCCCATCATATTTCCCATAGATACGTCCAGCTGTCTCGAAACCTTCGTCAATGCCTCCAGATCAATCACGGTGCCGATGTATTTCTCATCAATATCCCTGATCTTTGTATTTGAAAAATACCCTGCATAATAATCATTTCCAAGATCAAATGTCCTGTTCAGCTTATCACGACTCATAAATACACTGACAGCTCCGCTGTAATTATAGATTCCGTCTACTTTAAATGTATAACGTTTCCGCTCGTATTTTTCTTTTAACGTGATCTTATCTCCCGGTTCCACCTGATATTTGTCTGCATATGCAGCTGATACATAGACTCTTTTCCCAAGATCTGCCTTGATATATCTGCTGTCCGGTTCTACTCCATACAGCATCACTTCTTCACTCTTCGCCTGTCCCGGAATTGTATTTAATGTATATGCGCTGAATTTTTCTGCAGTTTTATTCTCTGTCTCTGTCCCGTTGGAATACTGCATCAGCGCCAGTAAACTTTCCAGTTTACTTCCACTCATTGCCTCTGTCGGAACCTCAAGTATATACTGATATTTCGCCAGCATATTTTCCTGAATTTCTTCCTGATAATGATCCAATACGGATGGCAGCAACAATCCGAAGAATAATAACAGATTGGCAAACAGGATTCCTACAAACAGCACCATATAATTACTGATATTCTGGAAAATAACTCTCAGACGGAATCTTCGGAAAATTCCAAGCTTTGTGCTCAAATATACCGCTCTCTTCTGTTTTCGGGAAGAAAGATCTCTTCTTATAAACTTAAGTGGTGACAGCCTTAATTTGTAATATAAAATACCATAGTTAATGGTCAGCATAATAATAACCGGCACAACCGTTGTCATCCAGAATGCTTCCGCATTCCAGATCGTTACATATGTCGGAAGGCTGTAACTTCCATAGTACATACCGGCACATACCTGCTTTAATAACGTATATCCAAGAATATTTCCAACCAGCGCACCGATCAGCGTGATCACAACCGGAAGCGACATATAATGTATGATCAGTTCACGTCTTGTATACCCGGATGCACGAAGCGTACCGATAACTCCGGCTTCTTTTCTTATCGTATTACTGATCGTAATTCCAAAGACAAATGCAAGAATTGCCATTACGATATAAAGCAGCATAACCATCATCGCACGGTCACTTCCCATATCATCCCCGGTAAAACAGATCGACTGATTCTGAAATTGCGGCACAAAACTTTCCAGCGTCACAACACCAGTCATGTCTTCCATCAGATCTTCTGCCATTTTCTTTTCTTTCTTCTCTGTTTCCGGTTTTTTATCATAAACCCAGGCGTAATTATACTGTAGTTTCACCTGGTTTAATGCTTCAAAATCTTTGTCCGTAACGATCGCCACTCCAAACTTTACAGAATCAAACATCGTATCATTATTATTCTGAAATAATGCACTGTAATCCGAAAGAGCCACAAGTCCTGTAATCCGAAATGCCTTCTTTCCACTTTTTACCCTGTCTCCGATTTCCAGGCTGTTATTCTCTGCATACATACGGTCCACGGCAATCTCACCAGACTTTTCCGGCATCCTTCCTTTCATCAGACATACCTTATCTACATCTTTCCGGTTCTTAAAAAACCGCACAGTGCTTCCGTTCGTCAGCTTTTGTTCTATATAAAAATTCTCATATATTTTTACATCCGATTTTTCGATGTCTTCTTTCTGTGTTGTAGTCAGCTTCTTTTTCGTCCGGAAATACCCATCTTCTATATTATATTTCTGAAAGCTGTCATCGTATGCCCGGATCATACTTCCATCCGCCACCAGAAATCCGGATACAAATGCAATCGTGATTGCCATCATGATAAAGATAACTAAATACTTTCCAAATTCACTTTTAAGTTCCCGCAGTAATCTTTTTCTTAAAGGACTTTTCACTTGTCATGTCCCCCTTACCATTCCAAATCGATCGCCGGAATCTTTACTTCATTTCTGTAATTCTTCCGAATCATTCCGTCTCTT
>ERZ506999.440-NODE-440-length-18695-cov-8.096942_pt1 | contig 18695 bp, 20 predicted proteins | sample MGYA00512881_ERZ506999 | MGnify/ENA metagenome assembly ERZ506999
GGATTCTGCTCAGGGAAAACTCAGCGACACTTTTGTAACAAAGGAAAGTGAAAATTGCGAGGCAGTAGAAAAACTGGGGGCTGATTTTAAAGAAATAATTGCAGAAGTAAAATTAAAATTGGAGTTTGCAAGAAAAGCAGAAATATTTATGGCAGGATGGAGTTTCTTTGACTCAGATACTAGAAATTTTAATGCAGTTGGCACAGTATATTTAATGAGAATAAAGGGAGTAAATTATAGTGAAAAAATATGTCAGCACAATTATTTTTATATCTATTATAGTAATATCAGTATTAATGGGAGTTAGACAGTATAAAAATGATGAGAGCTTAAAATCTAAAGAAAATGAACCTCAAACAGAGGTATCATGGGCTACTCCATGGGGAAAGGCAACCATGAAGAAAGTAGCTGATTTGAATGAAACAGAAAGCTATGATACGACTAAAAGCTTTTATAAGGATTATGATGATACTGGATTGGAAACTTGCATATTAACTGGAATATTTGCAGATAGTGAGGAAGAGGCAATAAAGCAGGTAAGAGAAACAGGACATTGTAGATATGCTTATTTGACGGAAGATGGAAAATGTGAGATTAAGCTTACAGAAAAACAGAAATGTTGGTGGATAGATTCGGCAAAGAAATCAATACAAAGAGTATTGGATGAGGCAAACCAGTTAGATGGTTGCATATTTGAGGTTAATGATAATTTTACAGATTTAAATGTTCAGATAAGTAAAGAAAAGGTATCACCAGATTATTTTTATACTCAAGTTATACAGGTTATTTACTGCGAGGAAATAATACAGCTATTTTCAGGAGAAGATGAGTGGTCTGTACATTTTGTTGTGAAAAATATAAATACAGGTTATGAATTAGTAAATGTAAATTATCCTCAGGAAGAGTGGGAAATATCGGGTGAGACTTGGGATGAATAAGGAGAAATGATATGAAACAATACGTTATAGGAGGATTGTAAAATGACAAAAATCAAGAAAAAACATAAGGCATTAAAAATTATAATAATAGTTTCAGCAATACTGATAGTACTATTAGGTGTAATGAGATATTTATTTGGAAATAAAGAAGTAATGTTTGGAGCAAATGTAAATTCAATGTCTTACAGTAAGGACATTTCTCCGCAAAACTATAGTTCAGTAGATGAGGCTATGAAAACTGTAGATGAAAAACTTAATTCAGAGGAGAAGATATGTCAGATTGAAGATAATGGTGTTGTTCATGTGTATGTGCAAGGGATAAATACTATAAAAGATAAAAATGGAAAGGTTGATCAAATACGACAGTATGTATCATGTTATGATTTTATAGTAGTATCTAAAGGCTATAATTATAGTGGAGTACGTGATTTGGCAATTGGATTAAATAAGGAAAAGGAATACAGCTGGAAGGATACATTCTTAGCAGATCTGTCACAAAGTAGATTAAGTGGTTTGGAAAAACAGTATGGTGTTCTTCCAGCATGGGGCGTCACAGATTATTCTGACATTAGCAATGTGACGGTTGATGACCAGAAAATTGATGAAGTGCATGAAATTGATGTCGATGGTGAGACATATTATCTTTGGATAATTTATGATTTGCAAACGCAGAATAAGGTTTCTGATGTTATAATAGAGTAAAAGAAACTAGGAGTAGAAATGGAAGTGAAAAAAGTGGAATGTACAGGAAAGTGCTATTTTGTATTATTATTAGCATTGTTTCAGTTTATGGAATGTGGAATATTGTTAATTGTGATGTTAAAGTGTAAAGTTCAAGTTTTTTTTGCGTATGTATTATTAGATTTAATATTAGTTATGCTTTGTTCAATAGCAATATATTTCTTATTATACTGGAAAAATAAGAAGATAGTTATGTCAGATAATGAGATTATCTATTATCCAATAATTGGTAAAGTTAGAACATATTCATGGAATGATGTCAAAGAAATATATTACAAATCTGGCTTGAGAGGTCATAGTAGACTTGTGATTGAGACGGATAAAAAATTATATATGGATTGTGAAATGATGAAAAATTGTGGAGAGATAGTAAAACTCATAATGAAAAAAGGATATTTAAAAACAAATATCTGATGAAGATATTCTGATTACATTCTTGTACAGAGAGAGGCAAGGATGTAATCATAGACTATGCCTATGACCACAGGGGAAATCTGTTATCCGTAACAAGCGGGGAAGGAGTCTTAAGAGCATACGGGTTTGATGCAGCAAACTAGATGAGCAGTTCCATGGGAATGACAGACGAAACCATCCAAAAGGCAGTCTATCAGTACAACGGATTAGGTCACAGAATGGGACAAAACATTGCAACAGGGGGTGCAGCCCCGGCCCGGACCAGACCTATTTCTGGGATGGCAATGTTGCCGGAATGGAAGAGGTAAAAAATGTGATAATAGTAGTAGGCATAATAGGATTAATAGCATTAATATTATTTATAAAGATGAAATATGGTACATATGGATATTATGATTTTCAGCATTTTTTTGACCAAAGTAAAGAGAATATTATTGAAACCTATGGTGAGCCTATAGAAGATGAATATATAAATGAATATTGTGAAGACATGACATATGAGGATATTAAATTCGTAATATCATTGCCGGGAGAAAAGCCTGAAAGTGCTAGAATTACAAGTCCTAACATACGGTTTTGAATTTTGAAAATTGGAGTAGGATCACCAAAATGGGAAGTTATGCTGGCATATGGATTGAAGAAACCATTAAAAAATGATAAGAAGAATCAGTATAGTGTACAAAATGGTATATATGCAACAACATTTTATTTTGATGAAAATGATCAGGTGTATAAAATGACATGTGGAGTAGGCATATACACTTTCTAGAAATGCGAGCAAGTGTATAACTTTAAATAAAGCCATGAACATTAATATTATTGTTGGTAACTATATAAATGTAACACATAAACTGTGCAAAAGCATAAATTAATGTGCTTAAAGTAGATAAAAAGCATTTCAGCTATGATGCGTCAGACAGAATCAGCACAGTAACTACAAGATTTAAATGGAATGTGGGTTACGATAGGCAGCAGTAACTACGTTTGTTATGGAGAGTGTTGGTGGTTATGCTGGTATAATTAGCAATGGTAACGAAATACTAACAGATAAATATGGGGTATATATGCGAATAGGATATGTATATGTTGTGGTAATAGCAGCTGTGGCACTGGGGTCAATGTTATATGGAAATGATCCAAGTAGTGCAGGGCAGACAATTATTAATTTTATTAATAATTTTGTAAATAATGGTGTGTGTCCGGCGCTTCAGTAATATGAATGATATAAATGTAATATATAAAGGAAGAAAGATAACATGATTAAGAAAAAAAAGAAAATAATAATCGCAATAATCGTATTTGTAATAGTGTTTATTTGTATATGTATAATAATGAGATATTTGCATAGGGATGATGAATTTTTAAAGGGAGCAAATGGAAATGCTATGACATATATTAATGATGTACATCCAAATAAATATAAGTCTGTAGATGAGGCATTATTAGATGTAGATGAAAAAGTGAAGTCAGAAAAACAGTTATGTCAGATAGAATATAATGGGGTAGTTCATGTTTATATGCAGGGATATTATAATGTTAAATTTGAAGATGTTGATATTAATAGAACAAATACATACATAAAATGCTATGATTTTGTAACAGTTTCAGATGGTTATAATTATAGTGGAGAACGAAAATTGGTGATTAATTTTGATGATGATAAAAAGTATACATGGAAAGAAACATTTTTAGCTGATCTTTTTATGAGCAGAGATGCTGTTTATAGGGGAGCTGTTGAAAAGAAATATAAAGTTCTTCCAGCATGGGGCGTCACAGATTATTCTGACATTAGTAACGTAACGGTTGATGACCAGAAAATTGATGAGGTACATGAACTTGATGTGGACGGCAAGACTTATTATCTCTGGATAATAAATGATTTGAAGACACAAAACGAGGCATCAGAAGTTCGGATAGAGTCTGTTGACAAGACTACCCAAAACCGATAAAATTACACCTATCAAGGCACACTTATGGAAACATAAGGTCGCAAAGCCAGAGTCTAAAACAGTTACACGATGTAATGACAGATCGGCTGCATCATTCACGGAAAGTGGATGCTGCAGCCGTTGTTTTTTTTGAAGAAAGTCGCTGTAAGCAGGCAGCCGTAGTGAGGCAAATATAGAGAACATACAAAGCAGAATCTTGAAAATCAAAAGGAAGAGGAAAAGACAGAATGCAGGGTATTTTTTGATGTAACAAGTGATACTTTAAAAGGTATGATTATTGATGAAGCTATAGGCCTTTCAGCAGTAATAATAAATGAAACCGTAGGAGATAAGATTAACAAGGCTAACGCAGTAATAAATTATTTGAATGACTTAAGCGCTCCATGCCTGCGTTTGAAAAGATATACAAAAAATATAATAAATAATTGTTGATTATAACGAATAAAAAATACGCAAATGCCGAAAATTGTCTAAAATTGTACAGTTTTCGGCATTTTCAATGTATACTTTTTACAAAATCCGTGGAAAAGTGCTCCGTGTGACCGTTGTGTGACCAAAGTAGTGTATAATCTTACTCAAGAGGAAAACGTATAAATAAAATATGAGGATAAGAACGTGTGCTTTGGGATAAGGAGCCGGAATATGATAGATTGTCGCAGAGCATACATAGGGACGAAAATGGAATTAAAGCCAGAAGCATTTAAAGGGAAAATGTTTAAGGTAAATGAACGGAAAATTTTTTTGAAAAAAATTAAAAAAATACTTGCATTATTCGTTTGACCATGATATTATAATACACGGTTCGTTGGTCAAGCGGTTAAGACGCCGCCCTCTCACGGCGGAAACACGGGTTCGATTCCCGTACGGACTGCTAAGTATTTAAAGCCGGTACATTCATGGAAGCATGATGTACCGGCTTTTTCGTTGTATATATTTATATGAGGCAGAGCTATTTATGAGCAGCTACAGCTGCTGTATGCTTTTTGAAGCCGTCAGGCGCTTTTGTGATGCGAAGGGCAACGACAATTATTGCGGCAGCAAACAGAAGCTGTATTCCCATGCATATTGAAATAAAGCCAAGCTCCCTGACCGGATGAAAGTCAATACTTTTTACAGCCTGGTTGTACCAGTAGGCAGGCAAAAAGTGAGCGGCCTTTATGATGCCATCGCTTAGAAATTCCTCCGGCACAAATATACCGCACAGGAATGCCATACCGAGTGACACGGTGTTCGCAAACATGTTCAGTATCTCACTGTTTGAGGTGATTTTGCTGATTAAAAAGGCAAATGCCAGTGAAACAAGCATGTAGCAGAGCATGTTGAGTGTGAACAGGAAACCTGAAAACGAGAATGTGCTGCCTTTAAACATGATTGTAGCTGAGACAAAAATTACAGCGCATACCACAAGTCCGGTTAAAATCACACCCAAAAGCAGCTCGCGGTTGTAGTTTGCAAATTTATAGGATGAGCAGGATATTCTCTCCTTGATTTCCTTTTTGGAGAAAACCTGAAGGACAGGAGCTATACCTGCAATCATCATGACAAGGAGCACCCATCCCAGATAACTGAAGCAGTAGAATATCCCTGAGTGCGAGGTGACACTTTTGCCGCTGAGCAGCGAGACAGAAGCCTTTTGGCTTAGCGAGGTGTTTACTGCGGCTAGAGCATCAGCTTCAGAGTAGCCGGAAGCAATGTAAGTATTGTACGTTTTCGTAAAGCTGTTTATGGCAGACTCAAAGGTGGTCGCTGCCTGCGTACCCGGTATGGTCACAACATCAAGCTTGAAGCCTTCTTTTATGATGAGAACACAGTTTACGTTTCTGGCAAACAACTCATCCTGCATAGTTTCCTTTTTGTCATTTTTAATATTTTTTTGTGTGCATGTCTTTTTAAGATAGGCTGTCAGAGCTTTGCTTTCTGATGATTTGTCATAGTCAAACACCGCAAATTTGGGCTTGGTGGCTTCATAATCATCTTCAGCTTTGTTTGTGCGTGTCGCAGTGAGAACGACCATGACACCTATGAATATGGACAGGTACATAATCATCTGGCCCATATGTCTGTTGAGTATTTTGAAATATGATTTAAATACTTGCATATTTTTCCCTCCGAAGCAGTACAAAGGCAATGATTAAAAGAATCACTGATTCTACTGCCATGATTGATATGTTTCTGAAAAATCTGTCGTAGCTGTCATATACGTTGAGCGAGTAAAAGCAGTCGGATATGAGACAGGCTGGGTTGAGGCGGTTGGCAATAGGAAGCTTGTGCTCGACCATATCCTTTATACCGTTGGCACATAAATCCGCAAGCACGGAAAGCACCATGCCGATTCCGACAGAGATACCGATTTTGCTGCCCTCTGTGAGCTTAGGAATGGCACCGATTATAACTCCGATTGAAAGTCCGATCATGCAGCCGAAAAACAGTGTCAGGATGATTGCCGGATATTTATTTCCAAAATCCACGCCAAGAAGAGTCATGTAGGCAAGTGCTATGAGCTCAACAGCAAAATGGATGCTTAAGAGTGAGATATACTCTGAAAAGATAAGGGTGTTTTTGCATGCCGGCACAAGGCTTTTTCGCATGCCGAGAGGGCTTGTATCAGCTAACAGCCTGCAGGTGGAGCTTACGGCTGAAAATGAGGCGAACAGGCAGCTCATCGCAAAAACAGCGTAAAAGTAATTGGTGTATTCATCCTGATTTCCCGATGAAAGTGAAATCTCTTTATACTCTGATGCGGTTTCAGAAAGCCCGGCAATTGCAGTCTCAAGCGCAGCCGGATTAGTCTTTGCTATGTTTGTAAATACGTCCTTTTGCTGTTTGTACTGTGTCAGGATGGATTCAAGGATTGTGGCATTGTATGAGTTTTCCTCCACGACTAAAGAAGCATCCTCTGTGTAAATAATGCCTGTCACTTTTTTGTTATTTAGTGCTTTTTTGGCTGCTGAGCTATCCATTAGCTTCATGTTTATGAGGTCTGAAAATGAATTTGTGCTATCGGACTTGTCGTCTGATTTACTGACGGAATCAGTATGGTTTACATCGAGAGACTCAAGCACGCTCATCAGAGTGTCATCATTTTCAGATTCAACCACTGCTACATTTATTGTCTTAAACATTTCATCCTTTTCAAACAGATTTCCGAATGCCATATACATAAAGGTGGCGAGCAACAGTGGAAATGCAAGTGTCCAGAACAGCGTAACTTTCAGGCGGAACATGCTTAGCATGGTGTATTTTGAGTTGTGAAAAAATAATTTTAGTCCATTCATTAATCCCTTAGCTCCTTTCCGGTAATCTCTAAGAATACATCGTTAAGAGTTGGAAGTTGCGTGTACACCTGACCGAAGGACAGATTATTCTGTTCTAGATAATCAAGCACATGGATTATATTGTGGCGTCCGCCACTGAAATAAATCCGAAGCTGTCCGTTTTCAAAGCTGACCTGATATGCATTGTGCAGCTGCTTTAATGAGTCAAGCTGTGCTTCTGACAGGTCTGCAATTTCTACGTTTATTGTCTCTGTATTTTTGATCATGCGCTTTAGCTCATCCTTTGTGCCGAGCGCGAGAGCCTTGCCCTTGTCCATGATGAGTATTCGGTCACAGAGCTGCTCAACCTCCTCCATGTAGTGTGAGGTGTAGATGATTGTCGCACCATCACGGTTTAGTTTTTTGATGCCCTCCAGAATCTTGTTTCTGCTTTGAGGGTCGACAGCCACGGTCGGTTCATCGAAGAAGATGAGCTTTGGTTTGTGTGCTATGCCACACGCGATGTTGAGTCGTCTCAAAAGTCCGCCTGAGAGCTTCTTTGGCAGAAATTTGCTGTAATCCGCTATGTCCACGAAATCCATTGCTTCCTTTACATATTTTTCGCGGAGCTTTTTGTCACTCACGTAAAGACCGCAGAAATAGTCGATATTTTCATATACAGTCAGCTCGTCGTACACGGCCACATTCTGCATGACCACGCCGATTTCGCGTTTGATATCGTAGCTGTTTGAGTACATTTCCTGCCCGAATACCTTTATATCTCCCTTATCGTATGTGAGCAGGGAAAGTATGCAGTTTATAGTGGTGGTCTTTCCGGAGCCGTTTGGTCCGAGCAATCCGAAAATCTCGCCGGTTTTAACGGTCAGATTGAAATGGTCGAGTGCCACAAGCTCCTTGTAGCGTTTTACAAGGTTTGTTACTTCTATCGCATTTTTGGTTGTATCCATTGAATTGCCTCCATAATGTTGTATTTTCGTTTGCAAGCCTGATATCCGGCTCAATAACAGATTACTATATGGCGTGCCGGAAAGTAAGTGTCAGATGTCATATTCGTATTTATGTTTGGATGAGGCATTGTTGTGTAAAAAATGACATTTGTCATAGTGACGTTTGATGGAATTTGTTGTAAGCTTATTTTACGGAAATGGAGGCTTTTAATGTATAAGATATGTAGTCAGTTTTTAATAGTTCTATCATGCGTGATGCTTATGGTGGTATCCCTTCAGGTCGATTACGTCATGATAGCGTGCATACTTACAGGAATAATCGTGTGTACATTTATAGACATGCAGGATTTGCCGCAGATGAGTCCGGCTAACAAGATCGAAACGGCAGACCGGGCTTTGGATTTGATTCTGGCGGTTTATATTCTGTCCGGAGTATTTTTTGCACCATCATTTTTTATGCTGCCGTATGCAGCGATGGTATTCAGGAAGAAAAAATACACGGTGTCGATGATGGCTGCAGCCGTAGTGGGGATAGCTGTATCGGTGGACTGTATTTTAAAGATAAAACATATAGCACCCGGGATTTTTAATATCCTGGAGGTTGTACTTCTCATGGCTTTTGCGGTAATGCTTTCGTATTTCACAGAGCTGCTTTTGGGGTATCAGATGAAGCTGCACAGCATGAGAGATGCGTCTATGGAGCACGACATGCTTATGGAGCAGATGAATCACCAGCTTATCGAGAAGCAGAATGCGCAGATATACAATGCCACGCTAAAGGAGAGAAACCGTATCGCAAGGGAGATACACGACAACGTGGGGCACATGATTACGCGCTCTATTTTGCAGGTGGGAGCAATCGGTGTGATAAATACCGATGAAAGGCTTAAAGCGCCTATCGCAGACCTAAAGAGTACACTCGATACGGCAATGGACAGCATGAGAAAAAGCGTTCATGATTTGTACGATGAATCGGTCGATTTGCGTCAGGCGTTTGCGAAGCTTAAGCCTACAGACAGTACATTTGCATTTTCACTCGAATACGACTGTGAGGATGATGTGCCCAGAGATGTCAAGTATGCTTTTATTGCAATTGCAAAGGAAGCGGTAAACAACGCAGTTAAGCACAGTAACGGCGATGAAATTAGGATAATAGTCAGAGAGCATCCCGCCTTTTACCAGCTTGAGATAATGGACAACGGCACATCGGCTGACGAAAGAAGAATTTCGGGAGAAACAGGAGATGGAATAGGCATAAAAAATATAAATGAGCGTGTTGCAGCGATAGGAGGAACCATGCGGATAAAGGCAGACGATGGTTTCATGATATTTGTGACGCTCATGAAGAAGTGAGGATATACAAAATGCATAAAAATCAAGGCTTGAAAAAGAAAGGAACAGGACATGAAAATAGTAATAATAGATGATGATAATCTCGTATCACTTTCGCTGAATACAATACTGAGCGCACAGGATGACATAGAGGTGTCTGCGGTTGGAGACAGCGGGCAGCAGGCGGTAAAGCTGTACGAGGAGCATATGCCCGATGTGATGCTCATGGATATAAGGATGCAGGGCATGACAGGTCTTGAAGCAGCAGAAAAAATACTCGGAAAATATCCGGATGCCAAAATACTTCTTCTGACCACATTTTCGGATGATGAATACATTGTAAAAGCAATCTCGCTGGGTGCGAAGGGCTATATACTAAAACAGGCCTTTGAGAGTATTGCCCCGGCACTTAGAGCTGTAAACAACGGACAGACAGTGTTTGGAACACAGATAATGGACAGGATACCACACCTGTTCGGAGCTGATGGTAAAGCTTCATCAGGCACCGGTCAGGCCCGGTTCATTGACGCAATGAAGAGCTATGATATAAGCGGCAAGGAGCTTTCAATCATAGAGCTGGTTGCAGAAGGACTAAACAACAAGGAAATAGCGGATGAGCTGTATCTGAGTGAGGGAACCGTACGAAACTATATCAGTGTCATACTCGAAAAGCTGCAGCTGAGGGACAGGACACAGCTTGCATGCTTTTATTATAAAAGTATGGTATAACATGAAACTTTTTCTATGGTGTGGGACACATATATAGTGAAGGGAGGGATGCAGATTGATTAATAAGGCACAGGATGACTTTTTTAATGAGCTATATGCCTCAACCAATCAGAAGGTTTTAGCGTACATCATTGTAAAATGTGGAAAAACTGAAGATGTAGCAGATATATTTCAGGAAACCTATACAGAGGTTGTTAAAATAATACGAAAACATGGAATATCATATTTTAAGCAGCCGGATGCACTTGTAATGCAAATAGCAAAGAGAAAAATTTTTCGTCATTATAAATTAAAAGAAAAGCTTCGTGGCATTGAGGAAATGAACTATTATAATATTTTGTCGGCAGATGAAAATGATATAGCTGTACAACAGACTTCGTTTGATGATATAGCAATATCAAAAGAAACAGTACAAAGTGTGTTTACATATCTTTCTGCGAAGGATGAACTTACTAAAAAAATATTTTATTTATATTATTATATGGATAAAAATATTTCAGAAATAGCACTCCTTTTTTCTGTAAAGGAATCAACCATAAAAAACAGATTATATCGTACCCTAAGGGAGCTTAGGCAAAATCTGGATAAGGAGGATTGATGCAGAATGAAAAAAAATGATATTTTTAGACAGGCAGCGCAGCATGAAATGCCTGATATTGAGCAGGTAAGAAAAGAATGTATCGAGGAATTACATACCACTGACAGCTCAAAACGATATCCTGCATATTTTGCTGCGATAGCGGTTGTGACTGTAGTTGTCTTGTGTATGTGTATCACGCCGGTGAGGTCATTTGCAGCCGATATGATTGAACATATTCAGGCATTAATTGATGTTAATAATGATTCGGCACGTGATCTGGTGTATAGAAAATATAGCGGTCCGACTGTTTATTTGGAAAAAGATGAAACGGTAAGCATATACTCATATACCGGTTATGAGGATGTATATATTTTGCCAGCGGAGGCAAAAGAAGCTGAAAAACTGGGAGCTATAAGCAGAGACGTTAAGGTGAGCTATAAAGTGCCGTATAGTGGGGAGTATTATATTCTTGATGGAGAAAATAAGGAGAATATCACAGACCGGGTTATTGTAGAACATGAGGGAGGAGCAGAAGATAATTTGAAAATTTCTCAATAAGGAAATCTGCCCTTGCAATATACCCTACCGGGGTATATAATGCTCTTGAAGACGGATACCCATAAGGGGTATGGTTAGACATATACAATAAATGTGGAATGAAGAAAGAAGGGAGGCACACATGACAGAAAAAGAAACCAAATGCTGTTGCTGCAACCGCAAAAAAGAGCGGTCAGAGAAGGAATATAAGGATCTCATCAACAGACTTAGCCGTATAGAGGGGCAGATCCGTGGAATCAAGCGTATGCTGGATGAGGATTGCTACTGCCCTGACATCATCACACAGGTGGCGGCCGCAAATGCCGCGCTCAACAGCTTCAATAAAGTCCTTTTGGCCAATCATATAAAGACGTGTGTGGCAGATGACATAAGAGCCGGCAAGGATGAGACAATAGATGAGCTTTTGAACACACTGCAGAAGCTCATGAAGTAGCATAATAAGAAGGCAGGTATAAAAATGAGTACAATAATCACAATATTAATAATCGCAATAATTGCCGCACTGGTAATTGTGGGCTTAAAGGAGACAATCAAGCATTCAAAGGGCGAGGGCGCCTGCTGTGGCGGTGGAGCCATGAAGGAGGACGAGGAAGCCACAGTACAGCTTACAGGCGAGATAGTCACGAGAGCAGATGTGCACATAGACGGAATGCACTGCATGAACTGCAAGAACTCGGTCACACGCTCACTGCAGAAGATGAGCGGAGTATCGGCAGATGTGGATTTAAAGCATGGCGTGGCACATGTTGAGGCAACCAGAGAGCTAAGCGATGAGGAAATCACATTTGCCATCGAAAGACTGGATTTCAAGGTGACAGGAATTGAGAGATTTTAGAAAAGGCTTCTGAATAGTTAGATTCGAATAGTAGAAAGAAGGAAATACAGACAGTATGAAGCAATATACAGTTACAGGAATGAGCTGTGCGGCATGCTCTGCCAGAGTGGAAAAGGCGGTCTCTAAGGTTGATGGTGTGACGAGCTGCTCTGTCAGCCTTTTGACCAACTCGATGGGAGTCGAGGGAAGCGCGACAGATGCGCAGATAGTGGAGGCAGTAGAGCAGGCGGGCTATGGAGCGAGTCCCAAAGGCACAGCAACAGAATCAGATAATGACAAAGCAAATAACAGCTTAGAGCAGCTAAAGGCAGCGCAGGATGCGCTTGTAGACAGAGAGACACCGAAGCTGCGCAACAGGCTTATAGCATCGCTCATATTCTTAGTTGTTCTCATGTATTTTTCCATGGGACATATGATGTGGGGCTGGCCGTTACCTGAGTTCTTCAATGGAAACCATGTGGCTATGGGGCTTTTGCAGCTTCTGCTTACAGTGGCGGTAATGGTCATAAACCAGAAGTTTTTTATCAGTGGCTTTAAGGGCTTGATTCACGGCGCTCCCAACATGGATACGCTTGTTGCGCTTGGCTCTGCGGCATCGTTTGGATACAGCGTGTATGCACTTTTTGCCATGACAGCTGCGCAGGTGAATGGCGATATGGATGCGGTCATGTCATATATGCATGAGTTTTATTTTGAATCCGCAGCCATGATTTTGGCACTGATTACTGTCGGAAAAATGCTTGAAGCGCACTCAAAGGGCAAAACAACAGACGCTTTAAAGAGCCTTATGCAGCTTGCCCCAAAGACAGCAACTGTTGTAAGGGATGGCGTGGAGCAGGAAATTTCTGTGGATGCAGTGAAAAAGGGCGATATTTTCGTGGTTAGACCGGGGGAGAATATCCCTGTGGACGGTGAAATAATAGATGGAACAACCGCTGTCAACGAATCGGCACTCACAGGAGAGAGCATCCCTGTGGATAAGCAGCCGAAAGATGCAGTAAGCGCTGCCACAGTGAACCAGTCAGGCTTTATAAAATGCCGCGCAACCAGAGTAGGCGAAGACACCACACTCTCACAGATTATACAGATGGTTTCTGATGCCGCAGCGACAAAGGCACCTATTGCAAAAATCGCTGACAGAGTATCGGGAGTATTTGTGCCGGCGGTTATCACAATTGCAATCATTACAATAATAGCATGGCTTATAGCCGGTGAGACCGTGGGCTTTGCGCTTGCCAGAGGCATTTCGGTGCTCGTGATAAGCTGTCCGTGTGCACTTGGACTGGCAACTCCTGTTGCGATAATGGTAGGAAATGGCAAGGGCGCAAAGAGCGGTATACTCTTCAAGACAGCGGTAAGCCTTGAGGCAACAGGCCGCACACAGATTGTGGCTCTTGATAAGACAGGCACCATAACAAGCGGTGAGCCGAAGGTGACGGATATCGTGCCGGATGAGACATTTTTTGAGGAAACCGGCAATCATGCCGGAGCGCTTCTTGCAATAGCTGCATCAGTCGAGGCCAAGAGCGAGCATCCGCTTGCAAAAGCCATTATGGAGCGCGCTAAAACGGATGAAATCGCTGTTGCAGAGGTGACGGATTTTAGCGCTGTTGTAGGAAATGGTCTGACTGCAATACTTGCAGGCAAAATGATAAAAGCAGGAAATCTTGCTTTTGTCAGCAAATTTGTAAAAGTGTCAGATGATATGCGCGCGAAAGCTGTCGAATTTTCAAAGGAAGGAAAAACTCCTCTGTTCTTTGCCGCAGATGACAGGCTTTGCGGTATCATAGCCGTTGCAGATACAATAAAGGAGGACAGTCCGGAAGCTGTCAGACAGCTTAAAAATATGGGTATCAGAGTTGTTATGCTCACCGGTGACAACGAGCAGACGGCCAATGCCATTGGAAAGCAGGCGGGAGTGGACGAAGTCATCGCAGGTGTGCTTCCGGATGGTAAGGAGGCTGTCATAAGGAAGCTAAAAAAACAGGGCAGGGTAGCCATGGTTGGTGACGGAATCAATGATGCACCGGCGCTCACACGTGCGGATATAGGAATTGCAATCGGCGCGGGAAGTGATGTGGCAATAGATGCAGCGGATGTTGTCCTGATGAAGAGCCGCCTGATAGATGTACCGGCAGCAGTGCGGTTAAGCCGTGCTACATTGACAAATATACACGAAAATCTGTTCTGGGCATTTTTCTATAATGTAATAGGTATTCCACTTGCGGCCGGTTTGTGGTATCCTTTATTAGGATGGAAGCTCAATCCGATGTTTGGAGCGGCGGCGATGAGCCTGTCGAGCTTCTGCGTTGTTACCAATGCCCTGCGGCTGAATCTGTGCAGGGTGTATGATCCTAAGCATGACAGAAAAGCAAAACCAGATAGAAAAGACAAAGCAGATAAACCAAATGAAAGTGAGGAAAAATCAATGACAAAGACAATGAATATCGAAGGAATGATGTGCGGCCACTGCGAGGCAAGAGTAAAGAAGGCACTCGAGGCGCTTGATGCAGTTAGTGAGGCAGCAGTAAGCCATGAGAGCGGAACTGCAGTAGTGACATTAAGCTCTGACATTTCTGATGAGAAATTAAAGGAGACTGTAGAGGCTGAGGACTACAAGGTTACATCTATTCAGTAATCAGTCAGACAGTATAACAATATGAAGAAATATATAGCATTGGTATTGGCTGCAGTGCTGGTGCTTGGGATTTTTACAGGATGTGGTAACAAGGGCAACAAAGAGACAGAGTCACAGACGGATGAGAAAGCCACTGAGTCGGTGAATTCTGCAGAAAATAATACTGAGGACAGTACAGAAAACAGTACAGAAAATCAGAATGTGGCTGACACAGAGCAGCTCACCACAGAAAACGGACAGGAGAGCTCAGTTCTTGCCTGTCCGTCAGTAAACGGTAAGCTACATGTGGAGGGCAGCAAGCTCGTTGATCAAAATAACAACGAGGTGCAGCTTCGCGGAGTCAGCACACACGGTCTTGCGTGGTATCCACAGTATGTGACCAATGATTGCTTTGCCACGCTGAAAAGCTTTGGAGCAAACGTGGTGAGGCTCGCCATGTACACTTACGAAAGCGGTGGCTACTGCACAGATGGTGACAGGCAGCAGCTTGAGACACTTGTGCAAAACGGAGTGCAGTACGCGTTCAACAACGACATGTATGTCATCATCGACTGGCATGTGCTAAACGAGGGCAATCCAAACCGCTACAGTGATGTGGCAAAGACATTTTTTGCCAAAATGGCACAGCAGTATGCCTCATACAACAACGTGATTTACGAGATTTGCAATGAGCCGTGCAAAGGTGCGACCTGGGGAGATGTGAAGTTTTACGCCAGCGAGGTCATTCCGTCAATCAGAAGCTATGACAAGGATGCAGTCATACTGATAGGCACACCTAACTGGAGCCAGGATGTGGATGAGGCAGTCAAGGACCCTGTCACAGGCTATGATAATATCATGTATACACTGCATTTCTATGCCGCAACCCATAAGGAGGACTTGCAAAACAAGCTAAAATCGGCGGCAGACGCCGGACTGCCGATATTTGTATCAGAGTTTGGCATCTGCAGCGACGACGGAAACGGTCAGGTGGACATAGATTCCGCAAACAACTGGATCAGCCTGCTCGACAGCTACGGCATCAGCTATGTGTGCTGGAATCTGTCCAATAAGGACGAAAAATCAGCGCTTCTAACCACTGCCTGCGATAAGACAAGCGGCTTCACCTATGAGGATTTAAGTGATGAGGGCAAGTGGCTGTACGGCGTGCTCACAAGTCATGTGACACAGTAAACATCAGGAACATGAAAATATCCGGAGGTAATATACACTCAGCTGGCATGTACATGGGGCAGATGCAGATACTTCTCCCTGGTGGCAAGTCCGCCGCGGATATGGCGTTCTGACTTGTTGATATCGAGAATGTGACGCGCTTTTGCGGCAAGCTCCGGATCTATGCGAAGCAGCCTGTCAGCATCAGTGATATCCTTGTGCACCGTGGATTTGCTGATGCCAAACTGCTTTGCGGCCTGGCGCACCGTGGCGTTGTTTTCAACTATGTAGTTGGCGATTTCCACCGCCCTTGTCTCAATATATGATTTCAAAAAATACTCCTGCATATTCTGTTGTTACAGTTTATGCGGGAGTATTTTTAATATTACACACAGGTTGTAATTCTATTTACGTTTTTCGTAATAAAATAAGAAAACGGTTTCTTAATAGTAATAATAATATCAATTTTCCGTATTGCATTGGTGCAAAAGTTGCGTTGCCTGATCATATTAAGCTCATTAAATATATTAAGTGTATTAAGTATGTTAAGCGTATGCAGCAGTTATGAGCTCAATGCATTTGTCATACCCAAGCACAGAGCTGTTGAGCACCAGGTCATAATTTTTCCTGTTGCCCCACTCCTTATCGGTGAAGTATCGGTAATTTACCGAGCGCTTCTTATCGACATCCTTTAGCAGCTTTTTGACCTCGTCATCGCTTTTTTGGTAGAGCTTTTTTATTCTTGCAGCCTTCTCAGGCTTATTTCCCTCTATAAAAACATTCAGCACATCATCCCTGTCAGAAAGAATGTAGTCTGCGCAACGTCCCACAATAACGCATGGCTCTTTTTGCGCAATATCCTTGATGAGCTTCTGCTGAATATTGAAAATCTGGTCGGAAAGAGAAACTCCTGTGATGTCGCGCCCCACAAATGCATATGAAAAAATACTTCCGGCAGGTGCATATTCGCCCTGGTTTGCGACAATCTGCTCAGAGATACCGAGCTCCTTTGCCACATGCTCAATTATTTTTTTATCGTAAAACTCAATGCCGCATTTTTGAGCAATCTGCTCGCCGATAAAGCGACCGCCACTGCCAAACTCTCGGCTTATAGTGATTATTTTAAAACTCATGATGAAACCTCCCAGCCTATAAAAGTGTTTATTATTCATTATAACGTAATTGCACATAAAATCAAAACAGAAATTTAACAAAATCGCTTGCAGATAAGCACTCCGTAATCTATAATGACATAAGAAAACATGTTGCTTTTACGTAATCAATGAGATGGCAGCAGATAACATATGTTATGTTTTTGTTATTGTTTACACCACTGTGTGGCAAACAGCAATTACGTGACGTTTCAAAGATTGTAAAACAGCAGCATAGCGAATAAACAATTAGGAGGAAAACATGGATCAGGAAAAGGTCATAGTCATAGACTTTGGTGGTCAGTACAATCAGCTTGTTGCGCGCCGTGTCCGCGAGTGCAACGTGTACTGTGAGATTTACTCATACAAAATAGACATTGAGAAAATCAAAGAAATGAATCCAAAGGGCATCATCCTTACAGGAGGTCCAAACAGCTGTTATGAAGAGAATTCTCCATCATACCGGAAAGAGCTGTTTGAGCTGGGAATACCGGTGCTTGGCATCTGCTACGGTGCACAGCTTATGATGCATAAATTAGGCGGAAAGGTAATCACACCTGAGGTTGGAGAGTATGGAAAGACAGAAATCACATATTCTGCAAACGGCGTGATGTTCAAGGATCTGCCATCAGAATCAGTATGCTGGATGAGTCATTTCGACAGAATCGCAGAGGCAGCACCGGGCTTTGAGGTAGTTGCGCACACTGCAGACTGTCCAATAGCCGCAACACAGAATGTTGAGAAGAAATTATATGCAGTACAGTTCCATCCGGAGGTACTTCACACCAAGAACGGAACACAGATGATTTACAATTTCGTCCGTGGCGTATGTGGATGTGCAGGCACATGGAAGATGGATTCATTCGTCAAAAACACAATCGAAGAAATCAGAGAGCAGGTCGGTGACGGCAAAGTGCTCCTTGCACTTTCGGGTGGAGTAGACTCATCAGTACTCGCAGCACTCCTTGCCAAGGCAATCGGCAAGCAGCTCACCTGCGTATTCGTAGACCACGGACTTCTCCGTAAGAACGAGGGCGATGAGGTAGAGGGCGTATTCGGCAAAGGCGGTTCGTTCGACATCAACTTTGTCCGCGTCAACGCACAGGAGCGCTACTACAGCAAGCTTGCAGGCGTCACAGAGCCTGAGCGCAAGCGTAAAATCATCGGTGAGGAATTCATCCGTGTATTCGAGGAAGAAGCTAAGAAAATCGGAAAGGTTGACTTCCTTGCGCAGGGAACCATCTATCCGGACGTAGTGGAGAGTGGACTCGGCGGAGAATCTGCAGTCATCAAATCACACCACAACGTAGGAGGTCTCCCGGAGCATGTCGATTTCAAGGATATCGTGGAGCCACTCAGAAACCTCTTCAAGGACGAGGTACGCAAGGTCGGACTGGAGCTGGGATTACCTGACTATCTCGTATTCCGTCAGCCATTCCCAGGCCCAGGCCTTGGA
>ERZ506999.452-NODE-452-length-18522-cov-5.337142_pt1 | contig 18522 bp, 15 predicted proteins | sample MGYA00512881_ERZ506999 | MGnify/ENA metagenome assembly ERZ506999
CTACTTCGGCTACCGTCTGGGTGCGCTGCAGTACCGCAGCGTCCGCTTTGAGACTGAGGTGCTGGATACCGACAACTATCAGGGCAACGCGGTGGTGAACTATACCGATGCGGAAACGCCCTATACCCGGATCATCGAGCACAAGCATTTTGCGTTCGGCACCCAGCCCAAAACGGTGATCAGCCGGGAGTACAGCACCGAGTGGCATCAGGGTGACGAGCCCTATTACCCCGTCAACGATGAAAGGAATGGCGCGCTTTACGCAAAATACAAAGCGCTGGCCGATGCCGAGACAAAGGTCATTTTTGGCGGCCGGTTGGGCGAGTACAAGTATTATGATATGGATAAGGTGATCGAAGCAGCATTGGATGCGGCGGCACGGGAGCTGGGGTAACCCCACTGTCATCGAAGGCGTTGACGCAACGGTCTGAATGCTGTATACTAACCATAGAAATCCACCGGTTCCCCGGTGAGAAGTGAGGGATAACACCATGAAAGTGATTCTGAAGCAGGACGTAAAGGGCATTGGCAAGAAGGACGAGATCCATGAGGTCTCCGACGGCTACGCCCGCAACTTTCTGTTCCCGCGCAAGCTGGCCGCTGTGGCCGATGCTTCTGCGGTGAATATCGCACGCGGCAAGGAGGCCGCTGCGGATTTCCACGAGGCTGAAACTGTGGCCGCCGCACAGGCTGTGGCTGCAAAGATCGAGGGCAAGACCGTGACCATCAAGGCCAAGGGCGGCGCATCCGGCCGCCTGCACGGCAAGGTCACCGGCAAGGAAGTTGCCGAGGCTCTGGCCCAGCTGGCCGGTTCTCCCATTGATAAAAAGAAGATCGAGCTGGAGACCAAGGATATCAAGGATGCCGGTGTGTTCAACGCAAAGGTGCGCCTGCATGTCGGTGTTGTGGCTTCCTTCAAGATCATGGTGGAAGTAGAACAGGCCTGATTGAAACGCCATCTGCGCCCCCTGCCTTCAGGGGGCGTTTTTGGCGTTTTGGGAAGCTGGCCTAGTATGGAGGGGGATGAACCATGCCCAACGAACAACGACATTATTCCAATGAACTGAATCTGGAGAGTGTGGGCATCAATCTGCCCTACAATATGCAGGCCGAGCAGAGCGTGCTGGGCGCGGTGCTGCTCAAGCCCGAGACATTGACCGATCTGGTGGAGATCATCCGGCCGGAGATGTTCTACACCCGGCAGAACGCCCAGATCTATTCTGAGATGCTGCGCCTGTTTACGGCGGACCAGACCATCGACTTTGTCACCCTGCTGGATGCCGTCATCTCCGATGGCGTGTTCCCCAGTGCGGACGAGGCAAAAGTCTATCTGACCGGTCTGGCTGAGACAGTGCCCAGTATCTCCAATGTGAAGGCTTACGCCCAGATCGTGCAGGAAAAGTATCTGGTGCGTCAGCTGATGGGCGTTGCTAAGGACATTCTGCAGGACGCGGGCGATGAGCCGGACGCTGACCTGCTGCTGGAAAACGCCGAGCAGCGCATCTACGAGATCCGCTCCGGGCGGGATTCCAGCGCGTTGACCCCGCTTTCCTCCAGCATGGTGGAGACGCTGACCAACCTGCAGAAGATCAGCGGCCCGGATGCCGACAAGTACAAGGGCATCCCCACCGGCTTCCGTCTGCTGGATACTGTTCTGACCGGCCTGGGCCGCGGCGACCTCATCATTCTGGCCGCCCGCCCCGGTATGGGCAAGACCAGTTTTGCGCTGAACATTGCCACCCGCGTTGCCATGCAGCAAAAGGTGCCGGTGGCCATTTTCAGCCTGGAAATGACCAAAGAGCAGCTGACCAACCGCATCCTTTCGGCGGAAGCTGGCATCGACAGCCAGGCTTTCCGTACCGGTGCCCTCCGCAGTGAGGACTGGGAGTATCTGGCACTGGCAACGGAAAAGCTCCACGATGCCCCCATCTATATGGACGACACCTCAGGCATCACCATCACCGAGATGAAGGCGAAGATCCGCCGGGTCAATCAGGACCCCACCCGCCCCAATGTGGGCCTGATCGTTATTGACTACCTGCAGCTGATGACCACCGGCCAGCGCAGCGAGAACCGTGTGCAGGAGATCAGCTCCATCACCCGAAACCTGAAGATCATGGCTAAGGAAATGAATGTGCCCATCATCGCACTTTCTCAGCTGTCCCGTGCGGTGGAGAAGCAGGGCAACAACTCTTCTCACCGGCCCCAGCTGTCTGACCTGCGTGACTCCGGTTCCATCGAGCAGGATGCCGACTGCGTCCTTTTCCTTTACCGTGATTCCTACTACGCCAGCCAGAACCCCGATGGGGCCGAGGTAGATGCGGATACCGCGGAGTGCATCGTGGCAAAGAACCGCCACGGCGAGACCAGCACGGTGCCGCTGGGCTGGGATGGCGCACACACCCGCTTTATGGATGTGGACTTCAAACGCTGATGAACGACGAAACATCAAAATTGATCGCAAAAGTAGAACGGTTTGCCCGGCAGGAGCAGCTGTTTGCGCCTGCGGAGCCGGGCCGGGCTCTGCACCTGTGCGCTGCCGTTTCGGGTGGAGCCGACAGCATGGCGCTGCTGCGGGTGCTGCTGGAACTGCGGGAAGCTTTTGGGTATCCCCTTACGGCCTGCCACGTCAACCACGGCCTGCGGGGTGAGACTGCGGACCGGGACGAAGCCTTTGTCCGGGCCGAGTGTGCCCGGCTGGGGGTGCCGCTGACAGTTTTCCGCCCGGCAGATGTGGGAATGGCTGTGCCGCCCCATGCCGGGGAGGACTGGGCCCGCAGACTCCGCTATGCCTGCTTTGCCCAACTGCTGGCAGGCGGGATAGACTGCATTGCAACGGCCCATACTGCTACTGACCAGGCCGAGACCCTGCTGTTCCGGCTGGCCCGGGGCACCGGGCTGCACGGGGCAGGGGGCATCCGGCCCAGGCGGCCCGGCTACTGCCGCCCGCTGTTGGGCCTGACCCGGGCCGAGACCGAAGCGCTCTGCGCCGCCTTTGAGCAGGGCTGGGTGACGGACGAGACGAACGAGTCCGATGCTTACGCTCGCAACCGTCTGCGCCATGGGGCCGTTCCGGCCCTGCGCAGCGTCAACGATGCGGCAGAGAAAAATCTGGCCCGCTTCTGTGAAAAGGCGGCCCGCGCGGATGCCTACTTTGCCAGGCAGGCAGAACAGCTGCTTTCCATCGCGCGTCTGGATGCAGCCCAGACTGCCCGTAAGGCCCCGAAAGCCAAGGCGGCATGGCGGCTGGAGCCGCTGCAGGGCGCTGATCCGATCATTCTGGAGGCAGCGCTCCACAGCCTTGTTGCCCCGGTGCGGGATGCCGAGGAAAAATACATCCGCCTGCTGGCAGAGCTGGTGGAGCAGGGGAGCGGGGCGGTGCAATTGACCGATACGGTCCGCTTCTGCGCAGGCAGCGGGATGCTCTGGCAGGAAAAGAGCCGGCCGGAAGCGGCTGCGGCTCCTGCGTTTTCGCTGCCGTTTGTCCCTGCCGATGGGGCGGAATTTGCTCTGCCCGGGGGCCAAACCCTGAAAACACGGCTTTTTGTAAGCGGTTTTCGAGAAAAAACACAGGGTGTTCATAAAAAAGACTTAAAAAATCGGGCGGATTATGCTAGAATAACCTTGTTATATTCTGCCCTTACGCTGCGCACCCGTCAACCGGGAGACCGGTTCCGGCCTGCGGGGCGGGGGCTGAGCAAGCCCCTGCGCAAATGGATGAATGAGGCAGGCATTCCTGCCGGAATACGAGAGGGCCTGCCGCTGCTGGCGGCGGGCAGTGAGATCCTGTGGGTCTGTGGGGAGGGCTTTGCCGAGGGGCTGGCCCCGGACGAGGAGACTGTACAGATCTTGCAGTTGGAATTGGAAAATGGAGGAACAACGCATGAGCATGAATGACGATATCAAGAACATCCTGGTCAGTGAGAAAGCACTGAAAGCCAAGGTTGCCGAACTGGGTGCACAGATCAGCAGGGATTACGAGGGCAGAAACCTTGTCCTCGTCTCCATCCTCAAGGGTTCGGTGGTCTTTATGGCCGACCTGATGCGGGCCGTGACCATCCCCTGCAGCATTGATTTTATGGTCGTGTCCAGCTACGGCGGCAGCAATACCACCACCAGCGGTCTGGTCAAGATCATCAAGGATCTGGACGGCGACCTGTCCGGCAAGGACGTGCTGATCGTGGAGGACATTCTGGATACCGGTGTCACCCTTTCCAAGCTGGTGCCCATGCTCAAGATGCGCAACCCGAATTCCGTGAAGATCTGCACCATTCTGGACAAGCCCAGCCGCCGCAAGGCCGACATCCAGCCCGATTACGAGGGCTTCCAGGTGCCGGACGAGTTTGTGGTGGGCTATGGTCTGGACTACGATGAGAAATACCGCAACCTGCCCTATGTGGGTGTGCTGAAACCGGAAATCTACGCATAACAAAAACGAATTAGAACTGGAGTTGATCCCTTTTGCAACCGAAACGACCTCGCTTTAATCCCCTGATCCTGGCGCTGGCACTGGCCGGTGTTCTGATGATCTGGTCGGTGCTGGGCACCAGCGACAGCAGTACCGGCGGCTCCACCATGAGCTACTCGACTGTGGTGCACTACTTTGAGAACAATCAGGTCACAGCCTTTACGCTGGACCGTAACACCAGCATCATCACCCTGACGCTGAAGGAGGGCAAGCAGGAGCTGCCCGAAACCACAGGTGCCACCGCTGCCACACAGGCCTCCGGCGGTCTGCTGAGCAACATGTTCTCCTCCTCCGCCTCTTCCGTGGGGGCAACCAGAAACGATGACGGCACGGTGACGGTGCGCTACAAGCTGCCCTACGCCTATGTGTTTATCGAGAATGTCCAGCAGTATATCGATTCCTACGACGCAGCCAACCCGACTGCGCCCATGGAGTACGATTACACCACCCTGAAGGAGTCCATCCCCTGGATGGAGATCCTGTTCTACCTGGGAATGCTGGGCTGCACCGGCTTCCTGCTCTTCTCCATGATGCGCGGCGGCGCTGGCGGCGGCGGTATTATGAACGTGGGCAAGGCCAAGGTGAAGGACGAGCATGAGAACAAAAAGACCGCGACCTTTGCCGACGTTGCCGGTGAGGACGAGGAAAAGGAAGAGCTGAAGGAGGTCGTGGAGTTCCTCAAGAGCCCCGACAAGTTCAACACGCTGGGTGCCCGCATCCCCCATGGCGTTCTGCTGGTGGGCCCTCCGGGTACCGGTAAGACCCTGCTGGCCCGTGCCTGCGCCGGTGAGGCGGGGGTGCCTTTCTACTCCATTTCCGGCTCCGACTTCGTGGAAATGTATGTCGGTGTCGGCGCGTCCCGTGTGCGTGACCTGTTTGATAAGGCCAAAAAGACCATGCCCTGCATCATCTTCATCGATGAGATCGATGCCGTGGGCCGTCAGCGCGGCGCAGGTCTGGGCGGCGGCCACGATGAGCGGGAGCAGACCCTGAACCAGCTGCTGGTCGAGATGGACGGCTTTGAGGCCAACGATGGTGTCATCGTGATGGCAGCCACCAACCGTGCCGACATTCTGGATAAGGCACTGCTCCGTCCGGGCCGCTTTGACCGTCAGGTCTATGTAGGCCTGCCCGATGTCAAGGGCCGCGAGGAGATCCTCAAGGTCCACACCAAGAACAAGCCTCTGGCTCCCGATGTCTCCCTCAGAGTCATCGCACAGCGCACCGCAGGCTTTGCGGGTGCTGACCTGGAGAACCTGGTCAATGAGGCCGCTCTGCTGGCTGCCCGCCGCAGCCGCAAGGCTATCACCATGGAGGACATCGAGGAAGCTTCCATGAAGGTCATGGCAGGCCCTGAGAAGAAGAGCCGTGTTGTGACTGCAGAGGAAAAGAAGCTGACCGCCTACCATGAGGCGGGCCACGCCGTGGCAGGCTTCTATTGCAAGCACCACCCCCGCGTGCACGAGATCACCATCATTCCCCGCGGCCAGGCTGGCGGCTACACCATGTATCTGCCTGAAAAGGATCGCAGCTACGTGACCAAGGGTGAGATGTTCGAGGATATCGTTTCCAGCCTGGGCGGCCGTGTGGCCGAGCAGCTGATCCTGGAGGATATCTCCACCGGTGCCTCCAACGACCTGCAGCAGGCAACCAACATTGCCCGCCAGATGATCACCAAGTACGGCTTCTCCGAGCGCCTGGGCCCTGTGGTCTACGGCACCTCGCAGGAGGAGACCTTCCTGGGCCGTGATTTCACCCAGGGCAAGGGCTACAGCGAGAGCACCGCTGCCGAGATCGACGGCGAGATGCGGGATATCATCGATGAGGCTTACGAGACCTGCCGCCGCACCCTGACGGAGCACATCGACCAGCTCCATGCGCTGGCACAGGCTCTGATGGAACGCGAAAAGCTCAACGAGAAGGAGTTCAACACCGTGATGGCCGGCGGCAAGCTGCCCCCGCGTGACGGTGACGAGCCTGCACAGGAACCCGCCGCACCGGCGGCCCCTGTGGAGACCGCAGAGCCTGCCGAGAGCGCAGAGCCCGCTGAACAGGCGGAGCAGGCCGTGCTGGGCGAGGAAATGCCCGACCCGGCGCAGGATGCCCCGCAGGAAAACGAATGATCGAAGGGAGCGAGTGTCGTGGAGGAAAATTTTAACCCGGTCGCACGCACCCGGGCCAACTATTATACCCCGGGCAGCCCGGTGCAGTTCGTCTGTGTGGAACTGCTCAAGGGCGAACTCAGCGGCGAAAACGCAGTCTGCCTGACCTTCAAGAACATCTCCAAGGTCACCCTGACTGCACTGGAGATCCACTTCAAGTGCAAGGGCGTGGACGGTATTATCCTGTGTGAGGATGCCTTTGAATACCGCGAGATCGAGGTCAAGCCCGGTGAGAGCTTTGGCATGGACGATGCCGTGTTCGTGACCCAGAAGGCCATCACAAGCGTGGATGTGGTCCTGAAGAATGTATACAGCGGCAAAAAGGTCGTGCATTTGGATGCCATCAAGCGCGTCCGCCTGCCGGCCCCGCGCCGCCTGAGTCCGGAGCTGGAAAAGGCACTGGAAAGCCGGATGAACCGCACCGGCCTCAAGTATATGCCGCAGGTGTTCGAGAACGGCTGGTACTGTGCCTGCGGTTCCTTCCACCCGAAGGAAGAGGACACGGTCTACTGCACCGAGTGCGGCTGTGACCGCATCCTGCTGCAGAACGCCCTGAACACCCTGCTGCAGCCCGGCCAGAAGGCCGCCCCTGCAGAGCAGGCCCCGGCGGCGGAGGCCACCCGCGTGGTGAGCGCCGCCCCGCAGGAAGAGCCGACCCGCATCGTGGCCAGCGCGCCGGTGCAGGCAGAACCCACCCGGGTCATCCCGACGGCCCGCCCGGCAAAGCCTGTCGGCGCTCCGACCAGCTTTGCACCGCCGGTGGAACACACCCCTGCTCCGGAAGCAGAGCCTACCCGGGTGCTGGATGCCGCCACCCGCGCGGCGTTCCCCGGCAGCGGTGCAGCGGCTGTGGATGACGAGGGCACCCGTGTGATGCCTGCTGCTGCCCGCCGTGCCGCCCCGGCCCGCCAGCCGGAACCCGAGGTGGAGCAGTACGATGAGGAGGACGATGCGGAAGAGAGCCGCGACGGCATTGCCGAGACCCTCGTCCGCTGGGTCCCGCCCATCACCGCCATCGTCTGCGCAGGCATTGCGCTGTGGGGCTTCGTCTACTATCAGTTTATGATGTAAATGAATGACGGAGGAGGCTGCGCTTCCTCCGTTTTTTGGTTGTACGAAGGAGAAACGTTATGCCCGACGAAGCACTGCAAACCGCTTTTGAAATCAAAACTACCTGCGATGAGATCAGCCGCAAGCTACTGCGCTGGCACTGGGAGAACAAGCCCGGGGAGCACAGCCTGGGAGCCCTGCTGGATCACATCCGCACCCGCCAGCAGGAGAGCCCCGAATATTATGACCGTCTGCCCGATCTGGCGGGCCGAAACAGCTGGCAGCAGCTGGATACCACCCTGTGTATGCGGGTGCTGCTGGACCCTGAAAAGGATGCTGCCCGTCCGCTGGATCTGCTGGGTAATACGGAGCACCCTGTTGCTGCCCGCCGGGCCTGCAACGCGGTGCGCACCGCCCGCAATGAAGCGGCCCATGCCTCCGACCGCACGGCGGCTGCGCAGGCGGCGATCCTCTTCAACGAGGCTGTGGAAACACTGGAAGAGGGCTATGCAGGCGCGCCCCTGCGCACCAGTGAGCTGGGCCAGTATTACCGGCTGGCTGAGGATTATCTGAGCCGCTGCGGGGCCAAAAAGCCCATTGCGTCGGCAGCCCCGGAAGAGAAAGCACCCCGCGCGGCAAAGTCCGGCCAGAACACTGCGGGCAGGAAAAAAGAGGGAACTTCCGGCAGTGCTTCCCGCCGCAGCAGCACAAAGCAGAACACGAGCGGCCGCAGTTCCGGCAGCAGATCCCAGAACCGGAAGCAGGGCGGCAGCCGGAACAGCCGTGCCCGGGCCAGGCAGAAGCAGAAACAGGCCAACCGTACCGTTCTGCTGGTACTGCTGGCGATCCTGGCCGTGGGTCTGCTGATTCGCGGCTTTACCATGAACTGGCAGTGAAAGAGTGAGGGAACTATGAAGCAAAAACTGATTTTTCTGGATATTGACGGTACTTTGCTGCCGCCCGGTGAGATGACCGTTCCGGCCAGTGCCGTGGAGGCCATCCGGCAGGCCCGGGCCAACGGCCACAAGGTGTTTCTGTGCACCGGGCGCAACCTGCGCATGACGAAGCCGCTGCTTGCCTACGGTTTCGATGGCTTTGTCTGCTCTGCAGGCGGCTATGTAGGTTGTGATGGGAAAATTCTCGTGGATCTTCCCATGGAGCCTGCGCAGGTCGAGGGTCTGCGGGAGGTGCTGGGGCGTGCCGGTGCCGAGTGCACACTGGAAGCCCGGGATGATACTTACGGCGGCATCAGGATGATCGAGCGGTTCGCCCATTTGTTCCCCCGCAAGCCGGGACAGCTGAACAGCGAGGCCGAGCGCTGGCGCAAAACGATGGAGTATGGCATGACCATCCGGCCCATTGAGGAATACCACGGAGAGCCGGTTTACAAGGTGGTGTTCATCGCCCCCAACGAGGCCTGTCTTGCCGAGGCGAAGCAGCTGTATGAGGATCAGTTCATCTTCTGCGAGTCCCGGCTGGGGGATACCCCGTCAGCCATCGTCAACGGGGAGCTCATCAACCGCAAGTTCAACAAGGGCACCGGCATCAAGGCCATCTGTGATGAGCTGGGGTGTTCGCTGGCCGATACCATCGGCTTTGGCGACAGCGACAATGACCTGCAGATGACCGATGTGGTAGGCATCAGCGTCTGCATGGCCAATGGCTCTGACAACCTGAAAAAGCTCTGCGACCGCATCTGCCCGGCTGTGACGGAGGACGGCGTGGCAAGGGAGCTCAAAACTCTGGGCCTGATCTGAGAGCAGCCTTCCACAAAAGAAGAGATGATAACAAAAATTCCCGCTCCATCGAGCGGGAATTTTTGTTAGAGAGGGTTATTTCTGATGGACTGCCTTGTGATATACCGCGTAGGCGATCACGGCAGAGAGGGCCTCTGTGATCCAGAAGGCGTGCCAGACACCGGTAGGGCCCATGCGGCCGCACAGCACCCACGCAATGGGCATGATGAAGATGATGTAGCGGCAGAGGGAGATGACCAGCGAGGGCACGCCCTTGCCCAGACCCTCCAGCGCGCCGGAGGAGGTGGTAGACACTGCCGAGACGATGAACCCCAGGCAGATGACCCGCAGGGCGGTCTGGCCGATGGCGATGGTCTCGGGGTTAGAGGTGAACAGACCCATCAGCGGGCCTGCAATGGTCAGGCAGAGCAGGGTGCCAATGGCCATGATCCCGGCGCTCAGGCCCAGTGTCAGGTTGTAGAGCCTGGACACACGGCCATGCTCCCGGGCACCGTAGTTGTAGCCCACCAGCGGGCGCATCCCCTGCACGATGCCGTTGGCCGGCAGGTAAAGGAAGGTCTGGAGTTTGTAGTAGATGCCCAGCACCGTCACATAGCTCTGGGAGTAGACCGCCAGCAGGCCGTTCAGGAAGGTGACCAGCAGGCTGGGCAGGGCCAGATTCAGGATGGCCGGTACACCGATGGCATAGAGCTTGCCGTCAAGGGCGGCATCGAACCGCAGGCAGCGGCGGGAGAAGCGGACGGCGACTTCGGTGGTGCAGTAGACATAGAGGTAGATCACAAGGGAAACGGCCTGCCCGATGCCGGTGGCAAGGGCCGCACCGGCAATGCCCAGGGCGGGCACCGGCCCAAGGCCGAAGATGAGGACCGGGTCGAGGGCGATGTTGGTCACGCAGCCGGTGATCAGCGCCACCATGGCAACATTCATCCGGCCTACGGACTGGAAGATCTTCTCAAAGGCGAGGTCTGCCATGTTGACCAGCGAGAACAGGAACACGATGGTGGAGTAGGTCACACCCATGTCCACCAGAGCGGGATCGGTAGTGAAGCGGCGCAGGAAGCCGGGCATGATGGCAATGCAGAGGACCATGCCCAGCACGCCGTGCAGCAGGGAGAACATCATGCCGTGGGTGGCGGCCCGGTTGGCGTTTTCGTGGTCGCCTGCGCCGAGGTAGAGCGCGATCTGGGCGTTGATGCCGATGCCGAAGCCGATGGCCACTGCATTGACAAAGTTCTGGATGGGAAACACCAGCGAAAGCGCCGTCATGGCCTGCTCGCTGATCTGGGCCACAAAGAGGCTGTCCACGATGTTGTACAGGCTGTTCACCAGCATCGAGATGACGTTGGGCAGGGCCATGGAGAGCAGCAGCGGGAATACCGGTCTGGTTTTCATAAAAGTATCGTTCATTTTCATTGCTCCTGAGGGTCAGATTTGGATTTGAAGGCAAAGCAAAAGCCACACAATGGCTTTTGTACCATTGTGTGGCGAAAAGTTGCAGAATGCTGTAAAAATCCACACGATATTTTATTGGTTCAAAGATACCACATCACAGGGATACTTGTCAAGGACTTTTTAAAATAAAAGTATGACTTTTTACAGCGGACCCTTGCCCTTGACATGGGGCGCGGCGGCGGTAAAATAAGAACAGAACGCACAAAAGGAGGATCTGCCATGAAATGGATGATCGCGTCAGACCTGCACGGGTCGGCTTACTACTGCCGCAAAATGCTGGAGGCCTTTGAGCGGGAGGGAGCCGACCGGCTGTTCCTGTTGGGCGACCTGCTCTACCACGGCCCCCGCAACGACCTGCCCCGAGAGTACGCCCCCAAGGAGGTTATCCCCCTGCTGAACGGGAAAAAGGAGAAGCTGCTCTGTGTGCGGGGCAACTGTGATGCTGAGGTGGACCAGATGGTGCTGGAATTCCCCGTGCTGGCCGATTATGCGGTGCTTCCGGTGGGGCGGCGGCTTATTTATGCGACCCACGGGCATATCTATCATGTGAAAAATCTGCCGCCGCTGGCCCCGGGAGATGTGCTGCTGCATGGGCACACCCATGTTCCGGCCTGGACAGAGTTCGGGCAGGGAAATCTTTACCTGAATCCGGGTTCTGTGAGCATCCCAAAAGAGGACAGCCTCCACAGCTACATGACCCTGGAAGGAAACGCGATGCAATGGAAAGAGCTGGAAAGCAGCGCTGTTTTCCATGAACTGACCCTTTGATAAAGTCCCCCGGCCGGTTTTGCGGGCAGCTTGAAATTTGCCCACCGGTATGGTATGATAAAACCGAAAACAGATCGGCAAAGTTCCGCAGAGCAGTGCTGTGCGGGGCAGGAGCCTTTTTGTTTCCGCAATGAGTTAGCTAAAACTAACAAAATGACGAAAACAGCGGGCTGGACTTGTGCAGTTTGACAGGGGTGCCCGCAGATACAGTATGGAGGGGACAACAATGGTGGAAACGATCCTGAGGGTCGATGGTATGATGTGCGGTATGTGCGAGAGCCACATCAATGATGTGGTGCGCAAGACCGCCCGGGTGAACAAGGTGACTTCTTCCCACACCAAGGGCGAGACGGTCATCGTCTCGGAGCAGCCGGTGGATGTGGAGGCGCTGAAGGCTGCCATTGCCAAAACGGGCTACACCGTGACCGGCGTGCAGACCCGGCCCTATGAGAAAAAGGGCTTCTTCTCGTTCCTGAAAAAGTAACAGCCCGGTGTTTCTGGCCGGGCTGATCATGCAAAACAGGAGGTATCTCGTTATGAGGATCTTGGTGTACGGCGCAGGCGTTCAGGGCTGTCAGCTGGCCCACAGTCTGGCACAGAACAAGAAAAATGTGGTCACCCTGCTGGCCCGGGGCGAGTGGAAGGAGGTCATTGACCAGAAGGGCCTGACCATCCGCCACATGCTCCAGCGGAAAACAACGGTGGATCGGATGCGGACGGCAGATGTGCTGGCCCCCGAGGATGTGTATGACCTTGTGTTTGTCACGGTGCAGGCCGGGCAGCTGGCCGATGTGCTGCCCATCCTCAAAGCAAACCGGAGCCAGTACTTCATCTTTGTGGGCAATGATCCCTATGCGCAGGAGATGCTGCAGGCCATGCAGCGCCCGGTGGATAAGATCGCCTTTGGCTTCCAGAACAATGCAGGCCGCCGGGAGCATGACCGGCTGGTCAGTGTGCACATGGGGATGGGAATGACCGTTGGCGGCGCAACCGCTCCCCTGTCCGGCGCGTTCCGCCTGCGGCTGCAGGCTGCCTTTGAGGGGACTCATTACAAGCTGACCTATTACAGCGATATGGACGAGTGGCTCAAGAGCCACATCGCCTTTATCCTGCCCTGCGCCTATGCCTGCTATGCGGTGGATGGGGAACTTTCCCGCACCACAGTGGAACAGCGCAGGATGATCGTGGATGCCGCCTGGGAGTGCTGTGAGATGCTGAAAGCGGCAGGTGTTCCCGTGAACGATGCGGAGAACACCGACCGCTACCGCGAGGGCACCAAACAGCGGAAAAAGACCGAGCGGATGGTCTACTGGATGGCGCAGACGGTCGTTGGGAAGTGGTGCATTTCGGATCACGCCATGCGTGCGGTGAGCGAGATGCAGTATCTGGATGAAGCGTTTGCCGCCCTGCGCGCCACCACATTGGTGGAGATGACTGCCTGGGATGAACTGCGCAGATCCCTGCCCAGAAAGAAGTAAGAGCCGGAAAATGTCCGGAGCATGAGAAAAAGCCTGTCGGTTTTTGCGCTGACAGGCTTTTTTCTATTGGTTCAGCGCCCAGAAGGCGGCAAGCTGCTGCTCCAGCTCTGTGGTGCTGCGCAGGTATTGGAGCTGGTGCCAGTGGCGGGGGAACAGGCGGGTGTATTCACCGCGGGCAAAGCGGTCATCCAGCAGAAGCACTACACCCCTGTCTTCCTGCGTGCGGATGACCCGGCCCGCCGCCTGCAGCACCTTGTTCATGCCCGGAAAGCGGTAGGCGTAGTCGAAACCGGTGCCGCCCGCCTCGTCATAGTAGTGGCGCAGGATCTCCTGCCGGGGGTTCACCTGAGGCAGACCTACCCCCACGATGGCACACCCGATGAGCCGGTCGCCCACCAGATCCACGCCCTCGCCAAAGATGCCGCCCATGACCCCGAAGCCCAGCAGTGTTTTTGCGGGGCTTGGGCCGAACTGTTCCAGAAAGGCCGCCCGGGCCGCGTCGTCCAGACCACTCTCCTGGGCCAGCGTCCCGATGTCCGGGTAACGGGCGGTGAAGTCCTCATATACCTTCCGCAGATAGGCGTAGCTGGGAAAAAAGGCCAGATAGTTGCCCACCTTGGCCCGGGCCAGTGCGGCCAGCGCATCCGAGACGGCCTGCACACTGGCCTCCCGGTCCCGGTAGCGGGTGGAGATGCCGGGCAGGCAGTAGAGCCCCAGATGTTCGGGCGGAAACGGGCTTTCCAGAGCCACGGCCCGGGCATCGGGACAGCCCAGAACGGAGCGATAGTAGCCCGGCGGGGTGAGCGTTGCGCTGAACAGTGCCGCAGCCCGCCCGGCGGCAAGGCTGGCATCCACAAAGGGGGCAGGGTCAAGGCAGAGCAGCTCCCATTCCAGCTCGCTGCCCCGGGCTGTCAGCTGGGTGACAAAATGCGCGTCGTACCGCTCTGCTGCCCGGGTGATATCCTGCACCGCAAAGTAGAGCTCGAGCAGCTGGGCGTGGGCATCGGCCTCCGGGTTGGCCTCCAGCCAGTCCTGCAGGGGAGGCTGCAGGTTGAACAGCAGTCGGAGCAGCTCCTTCGGCAGCTCTTGCAAAAAGACTGTGCCATCCTGCGCCAGCAAAGGCTCCGGCAGCGGGAAGACGGCTTCTGCCGGTTCGGTGTCCAGAAGGCTGGTCTGTTGGGTGAGATCCTCTGCCGGCGATTCGGTGGGCGCTGAACCCCGGCGGGGGGCCAGCTTCGTTACCGCCCGGCGCGCTTCCAGAAAGCCCCTGTCTGCCTTTGTCAACGCAGTTTTCAGTGCGCTTTTTCCTTTGCCGATGGCCCGTCTGGCATCGGTCAGGCTGCTCTTGCAGAACCGCGCCGAGTACATGGCTCTGGCCCGGTCCGGCAGGTTGTGGGCCTCGTCGATGAGAAAAATGTAGTCGCCCGCCGCATCGAAAAAGCGCCGCAGGTGCACGGTGGGGTCGAAAAGATAATTGTAGTCTCCGATGACCACATCACACCACTCGCTCAGGTCCAGCCCCAGCTCAAAAGGGCAGACCCTGTGCCGCCGGGCAGTCTCGGTCAGGGCGGCCCGGTCATAGGGGACGACGCTGTCCAGCAGGTCGGCCAGCGCATCCTTCAGCCGCTCGTAGTAGCCGTTGGCGTAGGGGCAGGCTTCCGGCAGGCAGGCGGGACGGCCCTCAGCATCCTTGCACAGGCAGGCCTTCTCCTTGGCCGAAAGGGTCACGCTGCGCAGGGAAAGCGCCGGGTCTGCCGCCCGCAGACGGGCCAGTGCATCCTCAGCAGCGGCCTGTGTCGTGTTGCGGGCGGTCAGGTAGAAGATCTTTTCCCCCTTGCCCTCGCCCATGGCTTTCAGGGCAGGGAAGAGGGCACTCATCGTTTTGCCGATGCCGGTGGGTGCCTGGCAGAACAGCCGGGTACCGCCCTTCTGCTCTGCCTTGCCCGCAGCACAGGCGCGATAGATCTCCCCGGCAAGGGCGCGCTGCCCGGGACGGTAGGCCGGAAACGGAAATTGCAGGGCCCCAAGGCTCCGGTTCCGGGCTTCCACCCAGTCCAGCTGCCGCCGTGCCCAGGGAAGATACTGCCGCAGCAGGTCGTTGAGAAACGCATCCAGCTCAGCGGCAGAGAAGTGCCGGGTATAGCGGATGATCTCATCGGTGTCGATCTGGTAATAGGTCAGCCGGACATCCAGTGTTTCCAGCTCCCGCTGCTCGGCGCAGATGGCCCCGTAGACCATGCCCTGCGCCCAGTGGCAGGGGTTCATGTTCTCCGTGATGGCATCGGTGGGCGCGGCGGTGGTCTTGATCTCGTCGATGACCACCGTGCCGTCCTCATCGGTAAAAATGCCGTCGGCACGGCCCTCGATGGTGAACCCGATTCCCTCCATCGTCCGCTCTGCCGTGAGGAACACCTCAGCGGCGTAGCCTTCACCCGCCGCCTTCTGGAGCCTGCGGTGGATGCGTGCGCCCTCGTTGGCCCGGTCAAAGCCGGTAAAGCGGCTGTCGATACTGCCGGTGCGGAGCAGGAACTCCACCAGCTCCCGGACAGAGAGACGGATGGTTGGCATGGGATTCACTTCCTTTCAGGTTGTGCACAGTATGTTGGGAAACTAAACCCCTCAGTCTCGCTATCGCTCGCCAGCCCCCCTAATAGTGGGGCCTCTGGCGTTACGTAAAGTTTTTTGGGGTTCCCCTTTACGCACAAACTACATCGCTTTGCCAAGGCCGCCCCTACTAGGGGCGGTGGCAGCCCAAAGGGCTGACGGTGGGGTTTAACAGCAGGGCCTACCCGAGACCCAGAATCTTTTGACAATTTGCTGCAACAGCATTCACCTGGTCAAAATCCACGGCGGCCCGGTAATAAGTCTCCAGCTCATCATGGCAGTTCTTGGCCTGAGCCATCAGGGCGACAGCCTGGTCGATGAGCTCGGAGGCGGCACGGTCGTTGAAGCGCAGGCGGGCGCGGAAGCCGGACAGGTTCTCCCGGTCCACAAAGCGGGTGCAGCGCACGGCCTGCACGCCGGGCAGCTGGATGGGATGCCAGAGGTTGTCGGTCAAAAAAGCCAGCCGCAGGGCCGGGATGAAGATGTGGTCGATCTGATCTTCAGGGTGCATGGCGCAGGGGCAGGTGATGATGTGGTAGCCCCGGGCCAGTGCTTCGGCCCGGATGAGTTCCAGCAGCAGGCGGGAGACCGCCCCGTAATCATCCCGGAATACCACATACCGGTCGGCCAGCGCTTCTACCGTGCCCCGGTAGAATACCATCCCCTTGGGGGTGATGGCTGAGAGCAGCCGCAGCTCCTCGCTGGCGGTGCCCTCGGTGCGGGGAAGCAGCCGGGTGCAGAGCCGCTTGACGTAGCGGCGCACCTTTTCAAAGTTGGCGCTGCAGGCTTCGGCCCGGCGGCTGTCCAGCATCAGGCTGCCCGCCGATGCGATATACCGTGCCGCCCGGCCCCGCAGGGCGGTATTCCGGGCAAACAGGGCCTTGACCTCGTCCCGGTGGGGAGCCAGCTTTCCGGCATCGATGGTGTGGTACAGGCTCACCACCAGCTCATCAGCCCCGGGCGCGTCCGGCTCCACCACATGGGGCGCGGTGGCATCGATGATGGCACGTTTCTGGTCGAGGAAGATGACCCCGTCCAGACTGTCCGGGTCGCTGGCACAGTGGATCTTTTCGATGCGCTGGCCCTGCTGCTCGGCGGCCTGGGCCAGATGCTTCATCAGGGTGGATTTGCCGCATCCCGGCCCGCTTTTGATGAGAAGCATCTGCATCCCAGGCTCCCGGCGCAGCGGCTCAAAATAACCCTTGAAGCCCGCCGGTGTGGTGGCCCCCAGAAAGAAATCGGGGGAACGGCTTTGGATCGTTTTCATATCAGAACACCTCACTTTTGCTTTAGGGTATGCAAAAATGAAGGAAGATGATACTTGGAAACGGCCTTGCCCTCTCAGTCTCGCTCCGCTCGCCAGCTCCCCCAAAGTGGGAGCCCTTGGCAGTTTTTGTGAGCTTCATCTTTCTGCCAAGGCCTCTCCCTTCGGGAGAGGTGGCATTGCGACAGCAATGACGGAGAGGGTGAGCTTGTTAATATGTGTGCCCGCACACCTCGTGGATCTTCTCCCGCAGAGCCACAAAATCCGCAAAGGCGGCGGGTTTGTTCTGCGCCTGCCGGAGCAGGGCAGCGGGGTGGAAGGTGCCCATGAACCATACGCCGTTCTTTTGCACAAAGGTGCCGTGCTCCTTGGTCACGGAGAAATCGGTGCGGATCATCCGCTGGGAGGCGATGCGGCCCAGGCAGACCACGATCTTTGGCTGCAGCAGCTTGAACTGTTCCCGGAGCCAGGGCATACAGGCCTCGCTCTCGGTGGGCAGCGGGTCACGGTTCTGGGGCGGGCGACACTTGACGATGTTGGCAATGTAGCAGTTTTTGCTCCGGTCCAGATCGATGGCAAACAGGTATTTGTCCAGAAGCTGGCCGCTGCGGCCCACAAAGGGCAGGCCCTGCTCGTCCTCGCTCTGACCCGGGCCTTCGCCCACGAACAGCACCTCAGCAGTCTGGACACCCTGCCCGAACACCACATGGGTGCGGTCAGTGCACAGCTCACATCTGCGGCAGGCAAGGCACTCGGCCTTTAATGTATCCCAATCCATAGCAGTTTGATCTCCTTGCAGCTGAATGATAATTTATTCACAAATAAAAAATGGTTTTCTCCTAAAATAATAGCACAAAAAGCCAATTTTGTCTTGAACTTTTTGCCGGGTGTGCTAGAATAAAAGAGAAAGGCATCCTTGTGTCCAACAGGCACCCGGATGTGAATATTGGATAGTTAATTCGGAGGTAATCAACAATGGCTGATATGTTCGCACCGCTGGTAGCACAGCTGAAGGCAAACCCCAAGACGATCGTTTTTACCGAGGGCAATGACCCCCGCATCCTGGAGGCAGCCAGCAAGCTGCTGGCCGAGGGCGTTCTGAAGGTTGTCATGGTGGGCAACGAGGCTGAGTGCAAGGCTGCTGCTGCCGCAGGCAATTTTGATATTTCCGCTGCTGAGATCATTGACCCTGAGAACTACGCAGGCTTCGACGAGATGGTGAACACCATGGTCGAGCTGCGCAAGGGCAAGCAGACCGCTGAAGAGTGCACCGCAATGCTGAAGAAGTCCAACTACTTCGGCACCATGCTGGTCAAGATGGGTAAGGCTGACTGCCTGCTGGGCGGCGCTACTTACTCCACCGCCGATACCATCCGCCCCGCTCTGCAGCTGGTCAAGACCAAGAAGGGCGCACACCTGGTGAGCTCCTGCTTCATTCTGGACCGTGACTTTGGCGAAGAGGGCCTGAAGCGCATTGCCATGGGCGACTGCGCTGTCAACATTGATTACACCGATACCG
>ERZ506999.462-NODE-462-length-18265-cov-4.790115_pt1 | contig 18265 bp, 8 predicted proteins | sample MGYA00512881_ERZ506999 | MGnify/ENA metagenome assembly ERZ506999
ATTTCCGGGGTGATCTCGGTTTCAGAGTGAAACGTATTCGCACCGGGGTTCAGGGTCAGGTTTTCGAGCTTTGTCCCATCGGCAAAGGTAATGGTGTATGTTTTCATTTTTTCCTCCTTTCCCCCTTATCAGCCGATCAGCCCGACGACAAGCCGAACGCCATGGACGTTGGAAGCGCCGAAGACGTTCGCATCGCCGCTGGCGCCGACACGGGCAAAAGCGGTCGACGAGGCCACGTCTCGCAGCCAATACGACTGGCCGTTACAAATTAGCCATGGGGCATACCGAAACAAAGGCAGCTGCGATTTATCGATGGTATAGTTCCGACAGGTGTCCCACGGGTTAGAACCGTCAGGCATGGGCGAGAATTGCCGCCCATAGACCATGTTTTCGTTCATCAGCTCAACGGTCGAATCATACCAGTCCGTGCCAGTAGGCTTGCCGTTGGTGACAGCGTTCACCAGATACTGCCGATGGGACAAAATATGGGCCGCCCCGAACGCGTCGCTGAAAAACTGCTTTGCCTTCGTCAGACCGTTCTTATACATATCGCTGCCAACATAACCGCCATTAGTCGTATTGGTGGCATTCATGTGGTAGGTATACAGATTATTACCGGGTACGAGCAGGGCATGATGGTCCGAGCATCTCGTGTCGCCGCAGTTCAGATACCAGTCAAAGGCACCGATGTAAATCGGGTTGTTACCCACCATAAAAAAGTCGCCGACAAAGATATCGTCGAATGTGCCAGCCTTGATAGCCGCGTGGATGTCAGAGGTTGCCGCTGTGCCGAGATTCTTAAAGCGGGGCGGCATAGCATTGTGCGCAGCAGCATTGCTGGCGACGCCATAGGCATTGTAGCCGTCTGCCAGAATCAGAGGGCCAGTCAATGTACCGCCGGAGAGGGAGAGCTTTCCCGCTAGTAGTTCATCCACCTTTCTCTTTCTGTAAAAAATCACATTGCCGTCAGGGTCAAGGACATCGTCTTTGTTCGCTTTTTTGTCAAGCGCTTCGCCCGTGGCTGCCGCGTCTGCTGGTGCGTCCTCTACGCGCAGGGTCTTGTCGATCATATCCACCGTGCTGTTGGTGGTCATAGAACCAATTGCCATTCAGTTCACCTCATTCTTTTCCAGCAGAACCACCACAATGTTGATGTCTGCCGCTGGCCTTTTCTTTGCATAAACGCGGATGTACCCGTCAAAGGTCTCCATCGTTGCGCTCAGGCCCGGAGTGGAGAGCGCTTCGGTGGTGTTTTCCAGTGCAGCCATACCCATTGGTACTTTTTCAACAGAAGAGTCTTCCAGCGTCAAATCGCATTGCCACTGGTTGGCCCCCACAGTGTTTTCTGCCTGCACCCATCCATTGGCAGGTACCGTCAGGCTATAGGTGCGGGAGCCTACCGCAAACACCGAGAGAGTAAACTTTACATCGCCGTCCGGCGCGTTCACTGCATACAGACGCACGCTGCCATCCTGCGTCTCGATGATATTCGCCACCCGCGCCACAAAGGCCGTCATAGCGCTCTCCGGCAAAACCGCCGCAAAGGCGTTCCACTTGGCGGTGCAGTCCGCGAGGGCCACGTCCGCATAATAGCGGTAAATACCGATGGGAGTTTCCAACGCCGTCCACCCGGCCTGCGGGGCCGTCAGGGTAAAAGTGCGGGAGTACCCGCCGCCGTAGCCTTTAGCGTTCTGCGTCACCACTTGTTTGGCGGCTTCCGAGTAAAACTTGGAGTTCACTTCGGACGCAGCGGCAGCTTCTTTGCTGGCTGCCGCTTCCTGCTTTGCATCTTCCGCCCTGCCTGCATCTTTGGCAGCGTCATCAGCGGACCTCTTCGCCGCCGCAGCCACAACGCCCATCTCTTCCAGCGCTGTTTCTTTGGTCTGGTTGATTTTTTCTTCCGCTTCATCCCGCGCCTGCTCCGCCCGGTCCGCTTCCTCCCCGGCCTTCTTCGCGCTGCCCGCCGCCGCGTTCATGCTCTCCAGCGCCTGCTTGGCGTACTTCGTCACCTCGGCCACGAACTGTTCATAGATGCTCGGCGTAATGTTCTCAGTGGTCGTGTCGGTGTCAATGGTGTCATAGCAGGTGTACTTGCCGGGCTTGGTCATGGCAATGTAGCCGCTGTCGTTGATAGCCAGCAGCATCCAGGTGCCCTCTTTTTCCAGTGTCCACCGCCGGTCTACCAGTGCGCTGTTGTTCTCGTCCAGGATCTGCGGGTCCGGCAGGGTGCCGCTCAGCCGCTGCACATGCAGCGAGATGGTGCACGCCTTCCACTCCTCCGGCACTTCAAAGTGCAGCCGGTCCACCTTGGCGCTCCGCACACCGCCCAGATACAGCGTCTCAATGTTTGCCCGGAACGTCGAACCGTTGTCCTGCAGCTTTCTGATCTTGATATCCAGTTGGCTCACAGTTTCACTCCCTTCACCAATCGGGCGCACTCCTCGATTTCGCCAGAGGTTTGATTTCAGATTTGTGCGCCCTTCCTGCCCCTATCCTATCACGCCCCGCCGGGTGCAACTACCCCGGACATACAAAAGGGAGACCGTTCGGGGTGAACGGCCTCCCTTTCTTCTAAGCAGGGCTCCCCCCTCGGGGGAGCTGTAAGCAACTCCGCCTTTGGCGGATTGCGCACTGAGAGGGTTTCACCTCACCCCTGCCCACTCATCCTTGCTGCTTTTTGCCTGTTCCTCCTTTTTTGCCGCGTCCTTCACCCACTGGGCAAAGTTCTTCTCCTCGTACATCTGGCTGCCGTCGGCCTTTTCCAGCTTCAGCAGCATCTGTTCCAGCTGTTCCCGGTCGCGGTCGTTTCCCGCCAGATACTCCTCCTTCACCGCATCGGTGATCTTGCTCTTGATCTGGCTGTCCGCTTTGCCCGCCGTCCGCAGCCGCCGGATCTCATCCTGCACGTCGCTGGTCCTGCCGGTGTCCACCGCTTCAGTCAGGTCATCGTACACGCTGCCCTCGGTGCCGCCCGCCAGCAGCTCGTCTGCCTTGCTGTCGATGGCACCGGTCACAAGGTCGATCACCCATGCCCGCTTTTCCGCGTCAGCTTTCACACCCTCCCGGATGCCCAGGGTCTCGTACATTTCCCGCACAAGCTGCTTTGTCAGCTCCTGGCGCTGGCTGTCTTTGCCCTCGTTCCGGGCCCTGGCCGCCTGCTCTACTTCCGGGCTGTATTTCTTCAGCCGGTTCTTCAGCTGGCTGGCAATGGTCTTTTCGTCCTTGCCCATGGCTTCCAGCTTCGCCATAGCACCGCTGGCGTTGTCCGTGTCCCCCTCGGCAATGGCGTTGTACAGCCGATCATACTGACCGGTGGCGCTCGTCGGGGTCGAGCTGAACGAAAAGCCGCTTCCGCTTGCAATGTCTCGTGCATCTTCCACATAGGCATCAAAGGCATCCAGCATTTTCCGGGCGTTTCCCATAGGTACACCCGCAATTTCAAACCCGTACTGCATCAGGTTCACGCCTGCCATTCGCAGTTTCTGGTGATACGCTTCCAGCTGTTCCTCCGTCATGTCACCGGTGTCCTGCCGGACAAGGCTGGAAAACTTCGTTACTGCTGCAAAAAGATCATTCACAGCGCTGATGTTGGTTGCACTCACCACATCGTAATCCGTACCGTTCACTGCATTTCCCACAGCGCTGTACAGTTCGCTGCCATACAGGAAGTTGCCTGCAAAGCTTTCCGTGTACAGATTCAGGAATCGCTTGCTCACGCTGGCCGCGGTCACATCTCCGTTCTCGTCCTGCTCTCTGTCCCACCGGTGCAGCAGGAAGTCCGCACCGATCTTCATCAGTGCAAACACAGCAGTCTGGGTGATCTGGCTCACCACTGCTCGGTTCAGGTTCTTTCCGGCCCGCTTCACTTCTTCTGCTGTCTCGCTGCTGTGTGCAGCCTTGTCCCGTGCTTTCTGGGCGTTGTAGTCCATCACCGCATCGGCCATGATGCCGTAGTTCTGGAACCTCTGGGTCGTGAACATGGTCAGGGTCTTGGTCATCTGATCCGGGTTGCGCTGGATTCCCGCACGCTGCATGGTGGTGTAGTTGGGCTGGGTCTCCTCAATGACCCGCTGATACATCTTGTTCACGGCTTCCCAGTAGGCTTCGCTGCCTTTCGTGGCTGCACCCTCTGCAAACTCATTGGTATGGTGCTCCACATACCGCTTGGAGCCTTCCCACAGTGCCGCCACCGTAATCTCGTCCATGCTGTTGATCCAGCCGGTCACCCACTTGGGCAGCTTGTCCATGGCTTTTTCCGCCATGCCCTGGCTCACGCCAATGCTGGCAAGTTCACCCCGCTGGCTGCCCCGCAGTCGGTATCGCAGCAGCACATCCCCGTGCTGGGCGATCTCCGCCTCCAGCGCTGCCCGCTGCTTGCCGGAGAGGTTCTTCACAAACGGCACCACCGCCGCCATGGTATCCGCACCCAGTACCGCGCCCGCCGTGGGCAGAGATGCCGCCTGCGCAATGGCCACACCAGGGTTCAGCGTCAGGATCGCGCCCGCATAGTTGCCGCGCAACCTGTCCAGCACTTTGGTCATTGTGGTCGAGCGCTTTCTTTGCGTGGTCTGCAGGTCGGTCAGCAGATCATCGATGTAGTTCGTCGCGCTCTGGCCCCACTGCTCTTTCAGGATACCATTTTTCAGCATCTTGATGCCGTCCTCGGTCTCAATGCCACTGTTCAGCACCTTCTGCACATCCCGGATGGGTGCCGCCAGTCCGGCATAGGCTGCCGTGTCCCGCAAACTCCGCTGCACCACGCTGCTGCACTCCTCCAGCAGGATGGGCATCTGGCTCTTGACACGGTTCTTCAGAAAGCCCCGGCCCTCAATGGTGGCATCCAGCTTCACGCCCTCGATCTGGGTCGCCAGCGCCGTCTTGTCCACTGCAATGGGGTAGTAGCTTTTCACGGTGGCCCGCTGGTAGCCCAGCAGCTTCATGCTCGTCTCGTTGATCAGGTTCGTGGTGTAGCTGCCGAAGAAATTCTTCATGTCCTCGCACCAGGCCCGGTCGTAGTCGGTCATGGCCTTCTCCACGGCCTGGATCACGGTGTCGGCCATGGGTTTGCCCTCGCTGTCGGTCAGCATCCCGATCCGCACGGTCTGGCCCTTCTGGTAAGCCTTCTCAATGTCGCCCCTGTTGTACTCCTCCGCATCCGGGATCGTCAGGCCACCGTTCAGCAGGTGCTCCCGGCTGTCGGCGTTCTGCAGGTGCATGTACAGGCTGCACAGCTGGGCGTGGGTCAACGGTGCAGCCCGACCCTTGCTGTCCTTCAGGCCAATGTCCACCAGCTCCGCGCCCGGACCGGCGAATTTTTCCATCTGTCTCAGGTTCGCCTTGCCCGTCACATTGTCAAAGAGCTTCGTTCCCTCCACAGTGATCCGGGTCTGTTCCCGCTGGCCGTCATTCAGCATGGTGCCCAGCTTCTCCATCTGGCTGTTCTTTGCGTAGCCGCCCAGCATCCGGAACACGCGGGCAGCTCCCAACATGTCCAGGTTGTATCTGGTCAGGGCGCTCCGCAGCTTTCCATCGTTGCCCTTGCTCTGGCGCACCTCTGCAGCCGCCTCGTTGGCGATCTTGTCCACCGCTTCGGCTTTCTGCAAGCTCAGGGTCTTGTTTGCCGTCCGGATCACATGCAGTGTGCTGGTCGTAATGGCTTTCAGCATCCGCATCTGGTCCACCGTCATGGGCAGATAGGTGCGGTTCTCGGTCTCCCGGATTCTCTTTCTCAGCCTGTCGCGCAGCATCTCGGCCTTTTCGCTGTCCGGCAGTGCCTCGGCCTCTGTCAGCTGCTGGTTCAGCCGGTCAAGCTGGGCCTGCTTGCTGGCATTCAGGTCAGCCTGCAGCGCGTCGATGAGCTCCGGCACCTTGCTCAGCTTCCAGTCCTCGCTGATGCCGTTGGAGCTGTTCTCGGCTCCCATCGACTGCATGATGCTGGTGCGCAGGGCCGTCAGCCGGGCCACGGCGTGGTCGTTCAGCAGTGTCATATCCGCCAGCTTTGCCACCTCTGCCGCCTGCTGGATCAGATGGGGCTGCACATACCGGTCCTTGCTGGGCCGCAGGATCATCTGGTTCAGCTGGGCAGCATTGGCCCGGATGCCCCGCCGCAGCTCGTCCTTCTGCCGGCCGTCCCGGGCTTTCTGTACTCGCTTCTCAGCCAGCTTCTTGGCAATGGCAATGTCCTCGTCCCGCTGCTGCTGGGCTGCAGTGATGGCGATTGCGTTTCGTTCCGCTTGCTTTTCCTGCCACTCCTGAGCTTTGCGCTGGTTTTCCTGCTCCCATTCCAGCAGTTCGTTTTCCTGATGGATCAGCTGCCACTCGGCCCGATCAGCCCGGCGCTGTTCTCCTGCCACCTGGTGCGAAAGGTTCCAGTTCTCCCGCTTCAACTGTTTGTTTTCCAGCCGGATCTCGTCCAGCATCTGCTGGCGTTCTTCCTTCAGCCGCTTCTTTTCGGCCTTCCACTCCCGTTCGTAGGCTTCCTTCAGCACGTCCAGCTTTTCGGCCATGTCGCCGTAGTTGGTGATGTCCAGCCCCAGCGTATCCAGATTCTGATCCAGCAGCTTTTCTGCTTTTTCATTCCGCTTCTGCTGTTCTGTCCACTGCCGCAGTGCTTCATCCCTGCTTCCGTTCCGGCTGTTCTCATACATCCTCCGGTTGAACTCCCGGTTCTGCTCCTTCTGCACCTTCCGCAGATCCTTCAGCGCCTGCTCCGCGTTCTCCTCGCCCACGGCAGCAGCCACAGCCTGGCGCTGCCAGCGCTGGAACCCGTCAAAGATGGCCTGTGCATCGGTCATCTCCGGCACGCTCAGGATATCACCCAGCATCCGGTCGGCCAGCTCCACTTTGGCATCCTCGTACTCGGCAGCATCTGCAAAGCGGCTCATCATCCTGGGCTTGATGGCATCGTGCACGTTCATCAGCACATCCAGCCACTCGGTGCTCTCCATGCTGGCCGCGCCGTCCACGCCCGCTGCCTTGGCCGCGCCCCGGAACAATTCCGCTGCGCCCTGCTTTGTGCCGCCCATGGCCCGGGTGTCGTTGACGATGGCTTCATACACTTCCGCCGGGTTGCCGTCCCGCACACCTTCTGCCTGCCGCAGCTTCACACCGTGCCGCCTGGCCTCCGCCACCGCTTCGCTCCACGTCCCGTACCGCTTCACCAGCTCCGCCTTGGCCGGGCCGTCCTTGTTCACCGTGTAGCTCAGGTCGTGGTATTCCGGGTACTCGTCCCACAGCTCGGTGTTCCGGTAGGTCGCCCCGCTCAGTATTTCATCTGCAATGGTCTCAGACAGCGCGCTGGCCTTGCTCATGCTGGCCCCGTCCGCCGTCATGTACTCCACCAGCGCCCGGGTCTCTCCGGCAATTTTTGTCCGGTCGGCCCTGCTGCCGTTGGCCTTTGTCCACCGCACCGCCAGCCCGTCAATGGAATCCTGGCTGATCCGCACACCGTGGGTCACACCCATCATCTGGGCCAGCGTTTCCATCGCCGCGCTGTTGTCCGCAATGGCCCGGCTTGCCTGCCGCTGGGTGTTCTTCCGCGCGTCCCGTTCCGCCTGTTCGGCCAGCTGGAAACGGACGTTCGGCACCTTGTTCAGCAGGGCCGTGCGCTGGGCATCGTCCCCTGCTTTGTAGAGCTTCACGTCAATGCCGGTCTCTTTCAGGCTGTCGATCAGGGTGCTGCTGGTGTTGTCGGGCAGGATCGCCGCCCGCACCTCATCAAAGCCCACGGCCCGCTGTGGCTTCGCTTCAAAGTACCCGGTGGGAATAGCAGCCACGTTCTTGTACAGGTTCAGGATCATCTGGGCCGTGTCCTTGCCAATGGTATACCCCTCTTTTGCAAAGGCCTTTCCAATGGCTGCCGCCGTCTGTTTTCCCTGTGCGGCCTGCATCAGGATGCCGCCCAGGATTTCCCGCTCTTCAAAGCTGTTGTCTGCGTGGGGCGTAGTCTCTCTCCGCAGCTTATCAAGGATATCGCTGATCTGGTCATCTGCCTTTTCCAGCAGCGCCTTGTACTCTTCTTCCGGCATCTGCTGCAAGCGGCTCTTGTCCGCCCGCACTTCATCCAGATTCTGATACTCCGCCGTCGCGGTGCTCATCAGAGTATTGGCTGAAAGGCCCCATGCGCCTTCTCCGCGTGCATTTTGCTGGTTCATGGCCTCCACCAGATTCTGCAACGTGTAGGGGTTGTGCAGCTGGGCAAAACTGCGCCGGTTTCCGTTCCGGGTGTAAACTTCTTTTCCGTTGTAGATTCCCTTCTCACCCAGAATCTTCTCCACCTTCGGCAGGATCCATTCCTCCACATCCTGATCTGGTGCTTTCTCTTGCACTTCCTTCAGCATGGCATCGGTATCTCGCACCAGTTTTCCGCCTTTGTCCTCTGTCACCATGTAATCATAAGCGTTATTCAGCAGTATCAGCAACTTCGGGGGGATTACTCTCTCTGCCTTTTTCTGAGCCTTTTCTTCGCTCCACCCGAACTCTTCCATCGCCCAGGCCTTTTCTGCTTCCCGCACCTTTTCCAGCACGGTATGGGCCAGATCATGGTTATCATTGGCCCGGTCGGTCTCAATGATGTTCCGCAGCGCTTCTTCACCGCCCACTGCTTCAATGGTCTTTTCGCTTCTCCGCACCTGTGAAGCAGTAAACCGTTCCTCCTGCTTCATGGCAACATCCACTGTCTCCCCGATGTCAGCCAGATATGCGGCCTTCACGCTTGGATTCTGGGCCAGCTTCTCTGCCAGCTGTTTCGGGCTCTTATCGGATGCTTCCATGTCCATGATTCCGGTGATGGCATTGCTCCGCGCAAACTCGCCGCCTGCCGTTTTCCGGCTCAGTTCGGCCAGTTCAGTGTTCAGTGCTCTGGCCTTATCCGGTTTCACCTTGTACTCCACATTGGGCCGGGTTGGTGTCCAGGCATCCGAACCATAGATACGGTTTGCCCGGTTCACCATGGGGTCAATGGTATCGGAGTTGAACACCAGTGAGATGGGGCCATACTTGGTGTGACCTTCCTGGGCTTTCACCACCGCAATCGACGGCGAGGGCATCCCGCCCAGCTCCAGCGCTTCCTGCAGGTTTTCGGCGGTCAGGTTGTGCACGGCCACAAGGTCTTTGTTCTGATCCACCTCCACCGGAGCACTCAGCTGGAACCGCACCGATTTCTTCACAGGTTCGCTGTTTCCCTTGCTTTCGGAATTTTCTTGTGCTATACTGTTTTTAGCAGGAAAGCTCGGGCGTTCACCGCCCTCCTCGGTTTTGAGTACCGTGTCAGCGCTTTCCTGATAAATAGAACCCTCCGACCCTCTGCTCCCCGAATCTTCGGATTCCATGTGGGCTTTGCCGGAGGGTTCTATTTTTGTAAACGGCACACCTTCCATCTTGACGTTTTGCCCATGATAGGATATACTACCCATAGAACCATAGCGTTGCAGTTCGCTAGGCATTTGGAAGCCTAGTGTCCTAAGTAATGCTGTGGTTCTTTTTTTGTTTTCAGAGGTATACAGCACTTCGCTGTTCCGCACAAATCTCACAGGGTCGTTATCCTTGGTATAAGCACTGGTCGCCTTCTGCATATCCTGGATCACGATCCGGTTTTCTACTGGCTGAAGATCCAGCACGCACAATACAGGTCTGCCGTCCTGCGCTTTCACACTGCCAAACAAAACCAGTCTGGTATTCTGTGAACCGGCACGCCCCTTATTCCGGCTGGAAAGCACCAGAATGGGGTCATCCAAAATTTCCGGAATGCGTTTGATCTCGTTCAACGTCATTTCCGGGTGTTGTTCCAGAATCAGGCTGATTTTATCGCCTTTCATGTAGATGTCATTTTCTCGTGCACCCAGTCCCTGCAAAGCTTCCGCCGTGCTGCCCAGCACAAAGATTTCCCGGCTGTTTCGTCCGTCACGGTTCCACTCGTCAATGTCCTGTGCATAGCTCGGGTTAATGGAATATCTCACGCCCTGTCCTTCCGCCGCGCTCTCTGTCTTGAGGGCAGCGGCGTTTTCTTTTGCACTGCGCAGGTTGTCCATCGCTTTTTCAGCGTGGGCAAAGTATTCGTCCTGCAAAATTCTGCGCTCGTTCTCGGCCAGGCGCTGGGCCTTCATGGCATCCCGGTTGTCGGGGTCAAGGGTCAGCACTTCCTTTGCCCGGCTCACAATGCCGTCCAGCATCTCCTTCACCCGGTTCATCACGGTGCGGATGGTTCCGGCCCTGCCGCTGTTCTTCTCGGCCTGCCCGCGCTGGAACTCTACCCAGCGCTTGAAATCGGATTCATTGGAGAAGATGCCCCGCCAGGCATCGCCCACCAGCTCCTCGGCAGCTTCCTCATAAGTCAGGTTCTGCTGGGCATAGTCGGTCATCTTCTCCCGGATCATCTCGTCCACGGTCTCAAAGCCGCTGCTCCTGGCCAGATACAGCAGGGCATGGTCCTGCAAAGTCTTTGCTCCCTCGCTGTCCAGTGCGTTGTACCAGTGGTAGTCCTCGTGCAGCACCGTGCCGAACGTATCCTGTGCGCTGTCTCCAAAGAAGATCCGGGCCGTCTTCGTGTCCACATAGGCCTTCACGTTCTGATTATTCATCAGCACATTCTTCATCACCGCCGTGGTGCCGGTTGCCGCCGCGTTCAGCTCGATCACCTGGCTGCCAGCGTCGTTCGCGTTGCGCAAGGTTCCCTTGTAGATGGTCTCACCCCTGCCCGTCAGGCTCTTCTCGGTCAGGTTTCCGCCCAGCTGGCTCTCGGCCCACCGGGTCTCTGCCGCATCCCTGCCGTAGGTGTAGGCGATCTCCAGCGCGTTCCGGCCCTTGAGGTTGCCCAGCACATAGTTCACGTTGGCCGCCATGCCGCTGCCGGTGCCCGCCAGCTCCAGCGCCTGGTCAAAGGTCTTCACGTCCTCCATCTGGCCCAGCCGGTACAGAGTGGATGTTGCCGCCGCATAGCGGTCACTGTCCACGCCTTCCGGCTGTTTCCGGCTGATCTCCTGCGCTGCCTTTTCGCCCACCTTCCAGCTCCGCAGCACCTGCTCCGTCCGGGCCTGCTTCTGGCCCTCCGTCCTCGGTGCTTCCATGCCGTAGGTCTCCCGCATCGGGCTGTTGCTGCTGTCCATCCCGTCAAGGGTGCTTTCTTCCACAGGGACTGACTGCATCACAGCCTGCCGGTCAGCTCCATTCTGCGCAGTCAGCTCAACGTTTCCCGTCCTGTCAAGGGCCCCCATACTAGGGGGACTGTCAGCACTTATGCGCTGACTAAGGGGTTCTGCACCGTCCGCTGCTGTTTCCGTGGAGCTTTCCACACTTTCCCCAGCGTTCTCAACCATCGCCTGTCGGTTCGTGGCTGTTTCTGCCGTGTGTACCGCAGGGTCATCGTTCACCTGCGTCTCGTTCACAATGCCGCTGCCCTCAGCCGCATGGCCCGCCGCTTTCAGGTCAGCAGAGCCTTTTTCAGTCCCATCAGACTCCACCGACATGCCAAGGGCCCCCATACTAGGGGGGCTGTCAGCGCTCACGCGCTGACTGAGGGGTTCCGGTTCCCGCGCCAGCTCCTCCCGGCGCTGGTGTTTCTTCAGCGCCTGCTCGTATTCGTCCTGAGCGGCATACCGCTCCACGTTGCCCCGCAGGCTGGAATCTCCCGCGTTCATCCTGGAAAGCCCTGTGCCCACAGCGCCGCCCAGTGCACCGGACGCGCCGCCGGAAAGGCCCGCTTCCAGTGCTGTAAGGAACGTATCCTTGTTGAACAGCGTCTTGGCCGCTTCCTGGTCGCCCATCACAGCGTCAATGGCTTTGTCGGCGTAGGTCTCCACAAAGGCCTGCATAGCATTGTCCGCACCGCCGGAAATGGCGTTGGCAATGGCCGGGTAGGCTTCCCGGAACGCCTGATTGCCCACCTGTCGGCGCACCCAGTCCGCAATGGTACCGGCCACCGTGTCCTTGGCGTAATCCGAGCCCATGGTCTTGGCAAGGTCGGCCACACCCACGCTGTTGATGGCCCATCCTGCGCCAAACTTTGCCGTTGCTTTCAAAATAGCTTTTTCCGGGCTCTCCCCCGCTTCGTCACTGGCAGCCATGCTGTCGCCTGCGCCGTGGGCACTCAGCACCGGCAGAACCAGCGCCGGGTTGATGGCACTCACGATCAGGTTCTCAGCCGCGCTGGAAGTAGCCCCGTGGAAGAACCTCCCCACATTGCTCTCGCCTGCCATAGCGTCCGCAGTCAGGTTTTCTCCGGCCTTGTGGGCATCCCGGCCCCACTCATACAACCCTTTCATGCGGTTGCTGTCGTCATCCGCCTTGTCGTAGAGCTCACCACTCCGGATTCGTTCGTGGGCTGTCCGGATGAGCTCCGGGTCATATCCTGCCGCTTCCAGCTGCTCGTCTGTGTAACGCCCGCTCTGAACACGCCGGATCATCTGCTCTTCGGCACTGGCCGTCAGGGCCGGGGACAGTGCGCCCGCGTACTGCCCGATCATGCCTTTGATATTTTCCTTTTTTCCCTCCAGATCGCTTTCCACACGCCGTCCGGCCCGTTCGCCAAGGCTCAGGTTATTGTACGCCTTCATGTAAAGCCGGGCCCGGTTGATTTCGTCCTGGGTGTAGCCCATCTTTTTCAAATCGCTGTCCATGTACCTGGTGTTTTCCAGCACCGGCATTATACCCATGCCGCCCGTGTCCGCTGCCAAGTAGTCCACGCCCGCCGGAAGGTCTGCTGCGCTTACAGCCCCGCGTGGCAGCGTGGGATCTGTCACCAGCCTCGCCAGCTCCCGGTTCCGCTCGGAAGCATCCTTCCAGTTGTTCACCGTGCTGTAAACGTCCATTCGGATACCGTTGTTCCGCTGTTCCCGCAGCTTCTGCACGGTGCTGGCATTCTGCTCCATCTTCTCCGCCGGGCTCACTGTCACCTTCTGCCGGTTCAGCTCGTCGCTCCGGCTGTCCATGGCATCCGCAAAGCCCAGGTTGTTCCTTGTCCGGTAATCCTCCAGCGCCGTGGAATATAGGTCGGTGCCCGTCTGCTGCTTCTGGGTTTGCAGTGCCGCACGTTTTTCGGCCATTTTTTCCGCCGTCCATGTATTGCTTTTATTGTCCGACACAGAGTTTCCCGTACTGCCAAGGGCCCCACTATCAGGGGGGCTGTCAGCGCTCTTGCGCTGACTGAGGGGTTCTGCCCCGCCAGCAGCGGCATTGGTTTTTTTCTGAAGTTTGGCCCGCTTCTGGGCCATCTGTTCTGCTGTCCATGCCATTTTTGTTCTCCTTACCATCCCATCGCATTCCAGACCTTGGCCGCCACGTCATCATTTATACCCATGTTGACCAGCCGAGCATAGATCGTATCCGAATCCACCCCTTCTGCACTCCACCCCTTTGCATAGCTCAGGGCGTTGCTGTACGGCATTCCGGTGCTCGCACTCTTACCCGTGCTGCCGGAACTGCCGAAATATTTTGTCTTGGGTGCCGCACCACTCACGCCGTCAACAGAAACATAGGATGGAGTTCCCACGCTCTTTCCCACGCTCTGGGTGCTGCTGCCTACGTCTACACCCGCCTTTGCCAGTTCTCCGGCAATGGCGTTATAGGCAGCACTTCCTTCTTTCACCCCGGCCAGCTTTCCCAGCAGGGTGGTCACGTTGCTGCTGGTGTACCCGCCAAAGGCACCGGAAGAGCCACCGGATCTTCTCGAACTTCCGCTGCTCTTCGTAGCTGCCGCCTTTGCCAGCTGGGTCGCCAGCTGACGTTTTGCAATGGTGCCATAGGAACCGGCTGCATTGCTGTCCAGCCCGTACATCTTCAGCAGGTTGGCCGCTGCTTCCTGATTTCCGCTTGCCACCAGAGAAGCCGCGGTGCTCAGAACACCTGCCTGATCGTCCCGGGTCACCGGTGCGCCGGTATAGTTGGCAAAGGCGTTTGCGTTCAGGCCGTACCGGTTCAGCACGTCGCTGGCCGCATCCCCAGCGCCCTGGGTGTACAGGTTGAACGCCTGCTGGTAGGCGTTCAGGGCATCGCTCTGGTCGGTGCGGTTCTTGTTGTACTCCCACTGTTCCCGGGCAAAGTCATTTTCCCACTGCTGCTGTGTGTACCCCTTGTACCCATCGTAGGCCGTCAGGGCCGCCGAGCCGATGTTCTTTACCGTGTTCCAGAGGTTGTTCCAGTAATTGTCGTTCTCGTTCCGGGCCTGTTCGCTCTGGTTGGCAAGGAAATTCTGCCACGCCTTGTAGTTGGCAAAGTTGCTGCCGTAGGCACTGCGGTCCAGCGCCTCGGTGTTGGCCATACCGGAAAGGGCACTCAGCAGGTCGTTCTGCTGGTTCTGGTATTCGCTCAGTGCCTGGCCTCTCAGGCCGGGTACCGCATTGTCAATGCCGCTCAGCGCCTGCTGCTGGCCCTGCTTTGCCACACTGTCGGCGTAGCTGCTACCATACCCGCCCGCCAGCATCGCCGCGTTGGCCTGGGCGTTCTCCGCACTGGCGGCAGCATTGGCCTGGGCCTGGGCGCGGTACTGCTGGTAGGCTTTGCTGCCGGTGTCCCAGTCGAACCCGCTGCCGATCTGCCCGGTCAGGCTGTCCATTGCGTCCTTGTTCCGGCTCACATAGTCCGCCGGGCGGTTGGCATTCCATTCCCGCTCTTCCTGTTCCGCCTGGTTCTTTCTCCGTAAGGTATCAAATAACATGTCGTTCTCCTTTTCTTCTGCCACACACCGGTCTTCAGATCACGGCAAACGCTTTCAGCACCCACGGCAGCAGCTGTGCGCCGACCTGCAAAACGTTCCCCCAGAAGTTGGTGTTGTTCGCATCCTTCTTCTGGTTGGCCCCCACCGCGTTGTCATATTCGGTCTGGGCACTGTTCAGCTGGCCATGGTAATTGTTCAGGCGGGTGTTGTAATCGCTGATCGCCAGCTGCTTCTGCTGCTGCAAAGAACTTAACCGGTTGCCCAGGTCACTCTTCTTGGTGGCATATTCGTTGTAGGCCTGGCTGTATAAGCTGTCTGCCACGTCCGAAAGCCCGTTAATGGTGCTCTGGTAGGCCGTCTGCCCGCTGGAAGTGCCCCAGCTGTTGCCGTAGCCGCCGCTGCGGGCCGAAGCGTTGGCGGCAGCGTTTTCACTGGCCAGCTCCGCACCCCGGGTGTACTGGTTCTTGTACTGCTGGTAAGCCGCGTCCTTGGTGTAGTCGTAGGAAAAGCCATCCCGGTTCATCTTGTCCAGCTGGCTCTGCGTGTCGCTGATCTGGCTGTCATACTGGCCCGTCTTGTCCTCCGGCTGCTGTCCCTTCCAGTAATCCAGATTGTTCTTTGCCGTGGTCACCCGGTCATTGCTCTGGGCGTACTGGTAGCTGTTGGAATCGTTCTTTCTGGTTCCAAACACGCCGGTGCCCGCATTCTTTTCGCTGTTGCCGGTAATGCCGTCATACACATCCCCTATCATCAGCCCCACATTGTGGCCCGGAATCAGGTACTCCCACCATTCTCCTCTTGCCATCTTCTCACTGTCTCCTTTCGTTTACTCCACCTTCAGCCCCATGGCGGTCAGCTTGTCCCGCATGGTGTCGCTGAAGTTCGTCTCGTCCAGGTTCTGCATCATGTACATCATCTGGTCCCGCAGCTGCATCAGGTAGTTGTTGATGCTCCGTCTGTCCTCCGGGGCCATGTTGTCACTCAGTTTCGGCATGGCGATCTCGCCAAGCCTCGTAATATCTGCCATATAAAATCTCCTTCCTCTAAGCAGGGTTCCACCTTCGGGGGAGCTCCGCGACACGCCGCCACTAGGCGGATGGAGCGGTGAGAGGGCTATCGTTTCGGTTCCCCTCCGGCCACCCGGTTGCCCCGGCTCTCTGCCATGCTGAACGCAATGCTCCGCACCGCGATCTGCCCGGTGCCCTTGATCCGCAGCCGCATGGTGTCGTGCCGCTCCGGCACAAAGGGCAGGTTGACCCGGGTGTATTTGTTCAGAACGGCTGCCTGGCCCAGCGTCTCCCAGGCCCCGCCCTCATAGCTGGCCTGCAGCTCCACAACGCTGTACGTCAGGGCATCCACTCGCAGAAACACCCGGTTGATGTACTTGTCCGCCGGGATGTTCAACCCAATGTCGCCGCTCACAGCCTCAAAGCCCACCTTCTGTTCCAGATTCGCCTTTGCTGTGTCGGTGTCCCGGTCGGTCTCCCGTTCCGGTTCGGTGGCCCACAGGTTCACGCCGTCCCACTGGTAGAGCTGCCGCCCCGTGGAGCACATTGCCCAGCCGGAAGCATTCTCTTCCGCCGCCGTGTCCTCCTCGTGCCAGAGCCGCCGTTCGGTGTCGTAGACCAGCAGCCGGGTCTCGTTCCGGCCCGGCACCCGCAGATGCAGGTAATACCGGGTGTCCAGCACACCGCCCACCGCCCCGCGCACGTTCATCAGCCAGGTGTTGTCCAGTCCGCCGCTGATCTTCACCGGCAGGCTGCCGTCCCAGGCCATCACGCCGTCAGGGGAAAGGTAGTACAACACTTCCGCCAGCACGCACATGCTCTTGCTGGCCTGCTTGGCCACGCCCCGGCACTGCACGCTCACCAGCTGATAGTCCGCCGGGCGGCTGCCGTAGAGCTTGTGCAAGCAGTTCTCCTTGAAGAACAGCACATAGCCCATGCAGGTGGCCGCCCCGGTAAAGGGGCCGTCACTGCCCACGTTCACGGCGTAGCTGTCCGAAGCAATGCCCCGGTAGCTGTACCAGTTGGTGGGGTCGCCCAGCTTGCAGCTGTAGATCACGTTCTCCTCGCTGTTGCAGCCCCATACCCGGTTTGCGTTCTCGGTCACATATTCCAGCCGGGGCACCCGCCGCCGTGCGGTAATGGCTGCACCGCCCGCTGTGGCGCTCTCGCTGCCGTTCATGCTCTTCCAGGTGGTACCGCCCGCCGTCACGGTAAAGCTGCCGTAATAGCGTGCGCTCTCGGTCTTTGGGCTGCCGGTCAGCACAATGCTGTCCCCGTCCATCTGCTCAATGGTCACCTCGCCGTTCACGCCCTCGGCCAGATACTCTTCCACCAGCCCGGGCACCTGCTCCACCGTAATGGTGTCCCCCTTCTTGAAGCCCGCAGCGGCCAGCCCGGGCAGGGTCATCTTCACGCTGTTCAAAAGGATCTCCGCCCACTTGCCGCTCTTGGCATCGTACTGTTCCAGCACGTTCACATAGGCCCACTTGCTGGAAGAGGAGTTCTGTTTCAGAAACAGCGTCCCGTCCGCCGGACCAGAAGGTTCCGTGGTGCCCACGCTGCTCACGGTGTAGGTCTTGCCGCCCGCGTCGCAGGGGGCAATGGTCACCGTGCCGGTCTGGCTCCATGCTGCGCTCAGGGCTTCCAGCTTTCCGGTGGCCGTATCAAAGCTCTTGGCATCCGGCCAGATCAGGATCTTCGTGCCCATGCCGATCATAATTTTCTCGCTGTCCGTCACGGCGTTTTCCAGCACGATCTCCCCGCCCGCAGCCGCGGTGGCCACGTCGTCTTCGCTGTCCTCGGTGTAGCGCAAGGTGGTGCCCTCGCACAGCAGCAGGCCGTTCAGGTGGTACATCCCGTTGCAGCGGCCCATGGCCCGCATGGTGCGCCGGGGTGTCCGGGTCTGCAGTGCGGGGTATCCCCGGCTGGAAAAGTTCTTCATCTCGGTAAATTCTGCCTCGGCGCAGGCATAGCTTTCGTTCAGGCCGCCAAAGGCCGTCTGGATGCTCTTCCCCGTCGAGATGCTGTATAAACTCGGCAGTGCCATCTCAGTACCTCCACTTCGTGGCCATCCTGGGCAGGTAGGTGTGCCTGCACCAGGCTGCAAACTCCTGCTGGTTCTCGTTGGCCAGCTGCATCTCGTTGGCATAGCGGTCGGTCTCGCCCAGGGCCGCGTCCATCTGGGCCGCCAGATAGTGGGCATAGTAGCTGTCGTAGGGCTCCGGCAGCAGCAGCTCCGCGTCCTGCCGCAAAAGTTCCTGCTCCCGGTCGTATAAAATATCCGCACCCACGGCATCAAAATCGGTGGTATCGCTCTTGTCCACCACGCTCTTTCTCAGCCCCGCATCCGCCTGCCGCAGCCATAAGATCTTCAGCTCGCGGTCAAACCCGTTGTTGGGCCGCAGCCGGTCTGCGGTTTCGATTGCTTTTCCTACTGTCATATTTCAATCTCCTGTCTAAAATCCTTCTGTCCTCGGGTAACATAACCCCCCAGTCACCTACGGTGACAGCCCCCGCTAATAGGGGGGCCCTTGGCATGGCGTAAAACTTTCCCTCTTTGCCAAGGCCGCCCCTACTAGGGGCGGTGGCATTGCGAAGCAATGACGGTGGG
>ERZ506999.481-NODE-481-length-17647-cov-3.999545_pt1 | contig 17647 bp, 9 predicted proteins | sample MGYA00512881_ERZ506999 | MGnify/ENA metagenome assembly ERZ506999
GAAGTTCCTCGATCAGACCAGTTTTATCAACATAATAAAATCCATTATTGCGGATTTTTTCAAAATTAGAAATACCAACCGGGATGTTTAAGGCTTTCATTTTTGCGACTCCTTCCTCCGTTCTCATGATTTCTATGATACCATGAATCACTTATGCACACAAGAAAATATCGTCTGATTGCTCTATACGATCGCTCTATACGAAAATCACAGGAATCATTAAGACTCCAGTGATCTTCGTGCATACATTTATTCAATTGAAATCAGCTTTTCTAACCGGAACGAGTAGATCAGAATCTCCTTCACCTTCAGTTTCCGGGTGGCAAAAACCCGCTCCAACGCATCCGCATAAAGCTTTAACTGTGTTGCATAACGGTCAATCAGCTCCTGCGCAGTATCCACACGATCTGTCTTGTAATCCAGGACTGTGATTCCGTCATCCTCAATCCAGAAAACATCAATGATTCCCTGAATTAAAGTTAAATCTTCCTCATGCATATGATTTTCCCGCGACACATTTTCTAACACAATTTCCTGTTGTGCATTTTCAGTCTGCACCTCATTTTCTATCATCTGCGCACCTGCTCCGAAACCATAATTTTCCAGTTCTTCTTCCGTAAATCCCATGACAAATGGTTTCTCACGGTAAAGCGCTCCCATGCGCTGTGCGAGAGCCATCCGCTTTCCTGTTTCCGAGGAAACAAAATCTGCCACAATCCGCTCTTTCACAAGTGTGCGCATATCCGCAGTGATCTTCTCCTCTTTTTCCATAGCGTCCATCTGTTCCTGTACGCTTTTTTCTGAAGTAAAATCATAGCACTCCATGACACGGTGCACCGCAGTACCACGTAACGCTCCACGGTTTACCTGCACTCCCTGACCGCTTACATTCTGATCTGGCGTGATTTTCTCCTGCCTTTGTATAAAGAGAGGAATCGTTGGCGTCACAGGTTCTTCCAAAAATGCCGGAATGGTCTCCTCCTGCTCCGCCTCAAATTTCTCACGCATTGCACGGTGCTTTAATTCGGATACGGAATATTTGTTTTTCCTCAAAACGTCAACCTGATATGGATAACGCTGCAAAAATCGCTGTTTTAACTGTCCAACCAGCTGTGTGTCCGCCGCTTCAATCTCTTCGATCCGCTCTGTCAGATCTTCATTTTGCTCTAACTGGTTTTCCACTTCGTCTAAGACAAGCTCTGCCGCTCCCACGATCCGGACCGGGTATTTGTCCCCATAGGAAAGCACTGCCGGAAGTATCCAGTCCAGATAACCGGAAGCCCCTTCTCTTGTAAGGTAGGAAAGCGGTCTGTCTGCTGCTTTCGAAAGATTCGCCTGCTGTCTGTAAAATTCCACTTTTTCGGCTGCATCTTTTAAGGTTCCGGTGAGAATGAGCTTTTCTTTTGCACGGGTTAAGGCAACGTAAAGTACACGAAGTTCCTCGCCGAGATTTTCCAGCTCGATCTGCTTTGCAATCGCCTTCTTTGCGATAGTCGGTGATTTGATACGCTTTTTTCCGTCCATGTAGTCAAGACCGATGCCGAGTTCCGGGTGAAGTACCATTTTGCTCCGCGTGTCCTGCTTATTGAAATTTTTGCCCATTCCGCTCACGATCACAATCGGAAACTCAAGACCTTTGCTCTTATGGATACTCATAATTCGGACAACGTCCTCGTTTTCCCCGACCATGTCTGCCTCACCGAAATCCACATCATATTTTTGCAGCTCATCGATATAACGCACAAAATGAAACAGTCCTTTGTAACTCGTCTTTTCGTAGGCTGCGGCTTTTTCCAAAAGCATGTTTAAATTCGCTGTTCTTCTGCTTCCTGCCGGCATTGCCGCCACATAATGACCGTATCCGGTCTCGCGCAGGATGATCTCGATCAGCTCATGGATCGGAGTGTCCGGGACGAGCTGCCGTAATTGCCTGTATTTTTTGTAAAATTTGAGCAATTTCCGGTGAGCGGTTGTCTCTATATCATCTTCTTTTTTCCCGTCCGCGTTTCTTCCCTGCTTCTGATCTGCCTCTGAATCTGCCTCTGAATCTGAAATTTCTTTTTGCCCGTCCTCTTCATAAAGTCCTTCTGCCAGTTCGAGCACCGCTTCATGAAAAGGCACACTGCCATCTTCAAGCCTTAACACCGCAAGCTCCTCATCAGTAAGCCCTGCCATCGGCGAGCGGAGTACTGCCGCCATCGGGATATCCTGCCTTGGGTTATCCAAAAGCCTCAGCATGGACAGCACCGTCTGTACTTCCACCGTGGAAAAATATCCGGTCGAAGAAACCGTGTGCGCCGGGATCCCATTTCCGTTCAGCACTTCCACAAGCGAATCCGCCCAGCCGGACAGGCTGCGGAGCAAAATTACAATATCGGAGTAATGCGCCGCCCGAAGTGTTCCGGCTGCCTTGTCCGTGACCTGCTGCGTTTTCATCAGATGCTTGATTTCTTCTGCCACAATTTTCGCTTCCAGTGTCTTTTTATCCGTAAGTTCGGTGTCCTCCAATAATTCGTCGTTGCTGTCTGCAAGCAGGATCTCCGGGATGAAGTCCGCGCTGACAGGATAGCTTGCCCCCGGATACAGTGCAGCCTCCGCGTCATACTCCACATTTCCAAGACTCCGCGCCATAATTTTATAAAAAATATCGTTTGTGCAGGTTAAGACTTCCTCTCTGCTCCGGAAGTTTTTGTGCAGATCGATACGTTGCGTGGTGCTCTCTTCCAGCGAATAGGAATCGTATTTTTTCATGAAAAGTTCCGGTCTTGCGAGACGGAACCGGTAAATACTCTGCTTTACATCCCCGACCATGAAAATATTATTTTCCCCACGCTCCTCTCTGGAAATGGAGCGAAGCAGTGTCTCCTGCACTTCGTTGCTGTCCTGATACTCGTCGATCATGATCTCTTCAAAAGTATCCCGGAATTCTTCCGCAGTCTTTTTCGCGTTTTCTGTCTCCTCATCTACAAGAATCTGCAGTGCAAAGTGTTCCACGTCATGAAAATCCACCAGATTTTTCCGGCGTTTTGCAGCTGCGAACTCATCTGCAAACTGTTTTGTGAGGCGGACAACTTCTTCTAACATCGGCTCCGTGCGCTCTAACTGCTCTATCATCATCTCCGGCGAACAGAAAAAATATTGTTTACATAACTTCTTTACTACATCCTTCGCCTGCTCCCTGAGACTTTTTACCAGCTCCAATTTATCGGGATCTCCCTCAAAACCTCTGCTGCTCGCAAGTCTGTCGTATTTGATATCGGAAAGCGCCCCGGACAGTTCACAGAAAGATGTTAGTTTTGACAAACCCTCATATTTTTCCAGATCGCTTCGCACCGCTTTCTCATACATATCCGGTCCGTCATCCTGCTGTGTGACCGCAAGCGCCTGCTTTAAGAGCTGTTCACAGTCTTTTAAGACAAAACAGATATTTTCCGTGAGCGGAGCAAGCCATTCTGCACGGTCTAACTCCTCCCTGTTTTCGATGCGGTAGGCTCCCACAAAGGAATCCAGCCATTTTTCCGGCCACGGATAACTTCTGGAAAACTCATATAACTGAAGGATCATCTCATTTAATGCTGCATCGGTCCGCCCCGAAGCATAGCCCTCCACAAAATCGGAAAATGCTTCCGAAGGCTCTTCATAGTTTTGCTCTAAAACTTTGCCAAGAACATCCTCGCGCAGTAATTTTAACTCACCCTCATCCCCGATACGGAAATTCGGTTCCAGATCGATCTCATGAAAATGATTGCGCACCACGTACAGACAGAAGCTGTCGATTGTCGTGATCTGTGCATTGTGAATCAGGGTCAGCTGCCTTAACAGATGCTCATCCCCCGGCTGTTCGTCTAACGCTTTCTCAATCGCATTTCCGATTCGCTCCCGCATCTCTGCCGCTGCCGCATTGGTAAACGTCACAATCAGCAGATGGTCAATATCCACCGGATGATTTTTGTCTGTGATGATTTTCACAATCCGTTCTACTAAAACAGCGGTCTTTCCAGAACCTGCTGCCGCAGATACTAATATATTCCGATTTCTTAAGTCAATGACCTGCTGCTGCTCTGTGGTCCATGAAACTCCCATATTTCTCACTCCTGTTATTTACTGTTCCTGTTTTTCGTTTTCCATACGCTTTAACACCTCGTCCGCACTGTCAAATTTTTCCAGTTTATGATAGGAATAACCCGGCATCCGGGTGTCAAAACCGCAGACGGTATGGTATGGACAGTAATCACAGCCACTTTTTCCGTCCAGCGAGTATGGATGAATCGAAATATCTCCGGCAAAGATTTTTTTCCCGGTCTCTTTGATTTTCTCCTGTACATAATCAGACATCACAGAAAAATCGTAAGTACTGGCAACCTTGGAAGTTGCTTTTAAGCTTCCGTCCGTTTTTTTTCCGATTGGGATGACCGAAGAATTTCCGGCAAAATCTGAATCCATCGCCTCATAGATTTCCGGATCATCGTTCACCAGACCATTTAATTTTAACTGCTCCAAAACGCTGTTTCGTATTTCTGCCTCTGTCTCATTTCCAAGTCCGTCTACTATCGGATTTTGAATGTGATAGTAGAAAATACCCGCCGGTTCCGCTTTTTTGCCCGGATGGCGTTTTTCCTCTAATTCTAATGCCGCATTCATATAGACCACAAGCTGTAATTGTAGTCCGTGATACAGATTGACGAGTGAAAAACTCGTGTTTCCCGATTTATAATCAATAATCTTCACATAAACTTTATCCGACGTCTCGTAAGTGTCCACACGGTCAATCCTGCCGAGCAGGTTCATTTTTTCCTCATCACTCAGCTGAAAACGGATGGCGTCCAATTTATCTGCCCGCGAAAAGGACACCTCAAAATCACTCGGCACAAATTTTCCCTTCTGGATCTGGGTGGTAAGTGCCCACACCGTGCGCTTGATGGTCTGGCGCATCCGACCGGTCAGGTAACGGTTTCTCACGTTCTCAAACGCTCCGGCATTTTTGCACTCGGCAATCGCGTCATTCATGCTCTCCTCTATAAAAGTCTCCTGCACATCCTCCGGGATGTTAAACCAGGTGTACTCTGATTTTTCCACACGTCTGGAAAAATGTTCAAGCGCATCATGGTAAATATTTCCCATGTCCACGCTTGCAAACTCTAAAAGCTGACGCTCCTTTAGGCGTAAACCGTAATTCAGATAATGCGCGTAGGCACACGCCGCAAAACGCTCCAGTCTTGTGACGCTGTTCTCCAACACGGTTCCATAAAGTGCCTGCGTCACTGCGTGGCTGATTGGCTCATCGCTGTGCACTTCGTAGGCAGTTTTTAAAAGTTTTTCCGTTTCCGGCTTCCACTCGGAATCTGTGAGGTAGAATTTTGAGAGAGCATTCCATAATTTTCTTTTTTCTACCTGAGAAAAATCAGATGCCCTGTCATTATCCTGCAGTCCCTCCAGGAAAAACGCCATGCTGCTCTTCGGCGTCATGATGCAGTCCGCAGAAGTTGTCTCCTCGATTTCCTCCACCGTTTTCTCCGGGAACATTTTCAAGAGCGTTCCAACAAAATACGACCTTCTAAGTGCTTTTCCGTCCGCATTCACTTTTGAAAAAGTCACATATAAAAAATCAGATGGCTTCGTCACATTCAGATATAGATAAAAGCGCTGGATGAACACTTTTTCACGCGCACCCGGTGCAAGTTCCAGATGACATGCCACCATTTTCTCACGTTCAAACTGCGAGATGATACCTCCGGCATTGCCCGCTTTCGGCACAACACCGTCATTGACACCGATGAAAAATAAGATTTTGATATGGTTCAATCTGGTTCGCTCGATGTCACCGATCGTCACTTTATCATTTCCCGGCGGGATCACGCCGACTCTTGCAGCCTCAAATCCGGCGTCTAAAATATCCGCATACTCTTTGACCGGAAGCACTTCGTCTCCCAGGAAGTCCACAACCTTATCAAACAGATCCATGACAATTTTGTAAATCTGGGCGTACTCTTTCGCCTTGACCTGATTGCCCTGCCGTTCAAATTCCAGTTCTTTTTGTTTTAATTTTTGTTCTATTTCTAATTTTTCAATTAATTCATACAACACAGTGGTCTCGTCACGCACAGTCTTTCCCTGTGTGAACGCTTCCGATAACGGTGCAAAGAAGCCATAAATCTTTTCCCGCACCTCATTCATTTCTGTGAGGTTCTCTTTTTCGGTATCATCGAACACAAACGTCCACTGTTTTTCCCATTTTTTTCTGCCGCGTATCCCTTTGGCAAGCACATAGTTTTCCAGCAGATCGATCTGCTGCTCTGTGATATCGGTCAGACCGCAGCGCAGAAAACGGAACACGCTCTCATAAGAGAAATCAAGTTCCACCACCTCAAGCACCGCACGGATAAACTCGATAAAAGGATGAAACAGAATGGTTCTCGTCTGGTCGAGAAAGTACGGAATATCATACGCTGCAAAAATCTCATCCACATAGTTGTCGTAAAGACTGACGTCCCCGGTCACCACTGCGATATCCTTATAACAGTACTGTTTCTCACGCACAAATTTCGTGATCTCACGCGCCACAAAGTGAAGCTCTTCCCTCGGATTTTTAAGGCTCACGATCCGCAGTTCATCCTCCTTCTGCCGCCATTTATGATAATACGGTCGAAACAGATTCTGCTCCATGAAGTACAGGGATGGAGCATTTTTATATCTGTGATTTTTTCCATCGGATAACACAACAGGCTCCTCCACCGTGACATGAAGTTCCTCTGCCATTTTCATCAGAACCGAAACCGTCTTTTTACTCATGGAAAAAAGTTCCTGCTCGCCCCTGCAATGGTAAAAATCCTCGCCTGCATCCATCGTCACGGAGACAATGATACGCTCTGATAACACTAAAAGTTTTCTAAGAAGCTGATTCTGTATCGGTGTAAAACCGGTAAATTCGTCAAACACAATCACGCTGTCTTTTATAATATTCGAATCCTCTGCGGCATCGCACAATAGCGATAACACTTCCTCAGAGGTGATATACTGCCCTTGCAGATATTCAGAAAAACTGTGATACATGACCGAGATATCCTGCATTTTCAGGCGCAATGTCTCCCCGACATCCTCCGTCTCCAAAAATGTATCCAATTTTTCTGGTGACACGTTATACTGCGTCAGCTCGGAAATGAGGGATTTCACCTCACTGATGTACCCCATCCGGTTTAAGTTACCGCCCAGCACACTTAAGTTTTTCTTCTGCTCCCCTGCAAGCTTGCGGAGCACCAGATTCTTTCCGGTCTCCTCCAACACGCGCAGGTTCTGTTTCCCAAGCTCGTCAAACACACGGTATGCAAGGCGTGCAAAACTTAACACATCCACGTTCATGATAGCATGTGACTTTTCAAGCCGCACAAGCTCGCGCTGTGTCTGCATGGTGAACTGCTCCGGCACAAGCACCAGATAATTTTTCTCCGGATGCTCTGCCGCTTCTTTTAGTATGTTCCTATATAAATAGGATGATTTTCCACTTCCTGAATTTCCGAAAATAAATTGCAGCGACATGTTTTTCCCTAACTTTTTTCAAATTCTAATTTTCGTTTTCTGTTCCTTTTCATAGTACATCATTCTATCTTTTTTGACTAGAATAAAGTTCCCGGCTTATGATGTTTTCCATCAGAAAATTTCTCCAAAAGAATGGAACAAAAAAGCTGCCATACAATCCGGGAATTTCTCCTTTCAGTACGACAGCCGTAATCACTGATCTCTATTTCTGTGCTTTTGCTTTTTTCTTCCGGTAACCATTGATGTCATATTTTCTTTCATACTCATCAAAGTATGCCATGTAAGTGTCATTCTTTAACTCGCGGACACTCTTTAAGTACTCATGGGTATCAAAGTCTGCCGCCTCAAGCTCGATCATGGCAACTGCGATGTTTGAGCAGTGTGCTGCGATTCGCTCCAGGTTCGTCAGCAGATCGTTAAACGCAAATCCCTGCTTCATCTCGCATTTTCCGGTGCGGAGTCTTGCGATATGACGCAGTTTCAGTTCATCGCAGAGGATACCGATCAGTTCGCGGAGTGGTTCTACTTTTGCCGCCATCTCAAGGTCATCCGCACAGAATGCATCCACCGCAAGACTGACACACTCTTTTACTGCATTCTCCAGCACATCCAGCTCATACTGTGCCTCGTCCGAAAATGCAATTTTCTTCTCGTTCAGCTCCGCCGCAACCTCTGAGATATTCACCGCATGGTCGCCCAGACGTTCGAAATCACTCACTGTATGCAAAAACTTGGATACCTGCTTCGCCTGGCTTCCATTCATCTCATGCGTGGACATCTGCATCAGATAGGTTCCCAGCTTATCCTCATATTTATCGATCAGTGTTTCCTTTTCCTGTACCTTATTAAACTTTTCTGTCGAATACACAAGGAACAGGCTTAACGCACGCAAAATATTCTTTCTCGCCTTCTTTGCCATGCCGTTCATCGCAAGATGGCTCTGTGTGATCGCAAGATCCGGGTAAGCAAGGAAACGCTCCTCGAGCAGATCGAAGTCTGCCTGATCCTCCTCGTCCTCCGGCGAATCTTTTACAACAAGATAAACAATTTTTTCAATCCATTTGATAAATGGAAGAAGTACTAAAATCGTTGCCGCACGGAAAACCGTGTTTAACAGTGCGATCAGTACCGGGCTCATGGTGGCATTCATAAACGGGAAATGCACCACTGCATTGACAGAATAGAATACAATTGACCAGAACAGCATGCCGAACAGATCGTTAAACAGATAGATCAGGGCTGTTCTCTTACCATTTTTGTTCGTTCCGATCGAGGAGAGCAGAACCGGACAGGCTGCGCCGACACCGATACCCATGGTGATAGGAAGTGCCGCTGCAAAAGTGATCGTTCCACTCATGGACAACGCCTGAAGGATACCGACTGAGGCGGATGCACTCTGCAATACCGCCGTAAATAAAATACCTGCCAGTATACCTGCCGCCGGATTTTTAAACATTGTCAATACATTCACAAAATGCTCATTATCTTTTAATGGTGCAACTGCCCCACTCATGGTCTGCATCCCCACCATCAGGATGGAGAACCCAAGCATAATGTCACCGACATTTTTAAAGCCGGATTTTTTTACAAACATTTTAAAGATAATACCAATGATCGCCACGATCGCTGAGATAGTCGCCGTGGACAGCAGCTGTGCAATCCCGTTCGAACCGTCAATGTACGACAGACACAAAATCCAGCCTGTCACACTCGTTCCGATGTTGGCTCCCATGATGATACCGATCGCCTGCGCAACCTTCATCATTCCGGAATTTACGAAGCCGACAACCATAACAGTCGTTGCGGAGGAGGACTGGATGATCGCTGTCACAGCAGTTCCAAGCAGCACTCCTTTCAACGGTGTGTTCGTCAGCTTATAAAGAACCAGCTCCAGCTTATTACCCGCTACTTTCTTCAGTCCGTCTCCCATCAGGGACATACCAAAAAGGAACAGTGCCACTCCGCTGAGCAGCGATAAAATAATAGTAAATGTTGTCATTTGTACTCCTAACCACGTTATACATCCTAACGTATCCCTGTCTGCAATTTTATTTACATACTTTTTACATAATTTTTACATTTAACCGACATTTCTTATTATACTGTACCTCATGACAAAATCACAATCATTTTATTTCTATTTTAAAATTTTTTACATTTCGCCTAGGAAAATACCGTTTTCAGACAAAATTATTATCACTTTTTTATCTATTCTCATTTAGTGAGAGCAGATTCAGCCTTTTTTGTCTGCACCTCTCCGCTCAATCCCTGTTTTCTTATAGTATTCTGCCTTATCCTCATACATGCGCTTCTCAGCTTCCTGCAGAAGTTCATCCAGATGTGTGTCCGCCCTGTCCTGCCAGATCACTCCCACTGCGATATTTACGTCCTTCTCAGCTGTCAGACACTCTAACTGCCTTATGCGTTCCGCCAACGTGTCCTGATCGATCTGCGCGCACAATACAAGCAGCTCATCTCCCCCGATACGGAATACGCCGTAATCGCCAAACACCTGTTCCAGACATGCACCGGCTCTAAGGATCAGGTCATCCCCTGCCTTATGTCCCAGTGTGTCATTCACACCCTTTAAACCAGTAACGTCACAATAAACTACGCCAACGCTCTGCTCCGGATCGATCTGTCTCACATACTTTTCCATCGCAAAGCGGTTTCCAAGCTGAGTCAGCGCATCCTTATAGCTTAGATCTTCCAGACGCCTCATCAGATTCCTGCGTCTGATACAGGACTTGAGAAAAGAACCCATGATCTGAAGCATATCCGACGTATATTCCAATGAAAATGCCGGAGGATTGTCAACTCCGTAAAAAGCAATGGTCTTTCCTGCATCGTAAATTGGCATGGCAACAATGGAATGGATATTCTGCCGCTTCAGATTCTCATATTGTAACGGGTCGCTCAGGCGCATCTCCTCAATATCCGATATCTGGACGTATTTGCCCTCCTCAAAAATGTGATACCAGTTCTCACAGATCTCCGGCGGAAGATTCTGGAGATTGTCGATCTCCGGTATCACGCCCGGCGCTGTCCATTCATATGTATTATCATCCCTGCCATCTCTGTTCTTCTCAAAAATATATGTTCTCTCTCCGTTCAGCACTTTTCCGAGATATTCCAGAATAATACGGATCGTCTCGTCCGGCGACTCGACAGAAAGCGCATCCTTCAATGCCTTGTTGACAAAGGACTCCATATCCCTGTACTTCTGGATCATCTTGTCCTGTGAACGCTCCTCGCTGATATCTATACTGATCTCGATCCGGTACTTTTTATTTGTGACAGGATCTTCCACCAGGGTATCTTTCAACATCATGTATTTATCGATCACCGGATTATAATAACGCCACTCGACAAACTTTCCGGCACAAAGCCTGTCATTATTGCACATACCACAGGGAACAGAAGATTTCTGCAGCACCTCGTAGCACTTCATCCCTTTCACATCATCTATGGACTGTAATCCATACACCTCTAACAATTTGCGGTTCATATAAACAAGCTCATCTGTCTCTATGTCTGTTGCGTACACGTACTCATCCAGATTATCTAAAAACTTCCAGATAACTTCTATTTCGTTCATTCTTTATACTCCGTTTCATGCAGATATGAAATTTCTATAAAAATCTGTATAGTAAAATAGCACCTCCTGAGAGGTACTATCTCACCATACGCCATTATTATGCGGATTGCAAACAAACTCTTCCATAAACTTCTTTTTTTCACAGGGTTTTCCAAAAAAATACCCCTGAAGATAATCCGCCTGCAGTTCTTTCATCTTAAGATGCCAGTCTTCTTTTTCAATTCCTTCCACACAGATGCGGATGCCGATGCTGTGAACCATCTCAATGATCTTTTTAAACAGCTCGTAATCCCGTTCGCAGCTCATTGCCTTTGCTGTGAAATCCTTATCCATTTTCACATAGCCCGGATTCATGTCACTGATGCAGTGGAGATTGGAATATCCGGTTCCAAAATCATCGATCACGAACTGAATCCCATTTTCCTCAAGCACTTTCCTGAATTTACAAAAGACCGGTGTCATATCCATGAAGCCGCTTTCAGTCATTTCTATGCAGATGCGATCCGGCGTCAGTCCATTGTCCCTGACCGCAGTGAGTATCTTGTCTGCAATCTTTCCATGCTCGATCTGATAACAGGAAATATTCACGTTCACACTGAATTCCGGTATATATTGCTGTATCTCACGGCACATTTTTGCTGCCTCATTTAACACAAACCTTCCCGCCGGAATGATCAGTCCTGTCTTTTCCAGAAGCGGTATAAACTCGACCGGAGACAGCCACTCCTTACCTTCCTCTGTCACCATGGTATACCGCATGAGTGCTTCTGCACCGATCACACGCCCGGAAACACAATCCACGATCGGCTGATAATATACTTCAAAGCCTTCACACCCGTTAGCGATGGAACTTCTCAGTGCACTTATGATTCTTCCATTCCGCTGGAATTTCTCGTAATCCTCCTGCCTGTAAAAATAGATGTTATTTTTTCCCATCCGTTTTGCCTTTTTCAGGGAAAATTCAAACTTTTTGCGGCATTCCTCGTAGCCTTCTGCCACAGTCGAGGCATCGATCACTCCTGCAGAAGCTGAAAATACAACTTCATATTTTTCAGAGATGATGAATTCGTCTATTTTCTCACCGATCTTTTTTTTGAGCTGTATGGCATCATCCATGGAAGTACTGTCAAGATCCACGATCACATACTGATCTGCGACCAGATGATAGAGTCGCTGATTTCCGGACAGACACTCTTTCATACAGTCTGCAACACTTTTTAACACATAATCGCCATAATTGCTGCCATGTGTTTCATTCACCGTTGCAAAATCATCAATTCCAATATGCATAAGAAATCCGGTCGTCACAGGTTTCTTCTGTGACCGCAGATAAGCACAAAATTCCATTCCGCCTAAAAGCCCGGTCACATTATCAGCCCGCCGCTGGTTTCCGGTCTCATTCAGACATCCCACCAGATACCCCGGCTTCCCATCTTCATCATCGATCACTACTCCGCGGCAGTTGACCCACACCGGAAGCCCGTTTTTGTCGAGCCACCGGTAATGGATATCATGCACCTTTTCCTTTCCATCCATCACAGCCTGCATATGCTTTGCAAACATAGTGCGGTCTTCTTCGTAGACAACGGACATGATCTCCTGCTTTACATTCCTCACATGTGTCTCAGAGATCATAAACCGATCCAGGGCAGACTGGGAAATTTCCATCTTATTATTCTGGAGATCGATTACGTACAGGTAATCATCCATGCATTCCGCTATGATCTCCAATAAGATCTCTGCTGTCAGATCTCCTAATATTCCATATACATCCTTATTCATAACCAGAGAACCTTTCCTCTTTCTTTTGCGCTTATACTCCTGCGCATCCAATTGAATTTATCTGGTCTGATATTATTTTTCCGTCTTTGCAACTTTAAATCTGCGGATCATTGTACGTAAATTGTCTGCTTCGCTGCTCATCTCTTCACTTGCAGCCGCACATTCCTCTGAAGTAGCTGAATTCGTCTGTACCACATCATTGATCTGCTCGATTCCTTCATTGATCTGATGGATCTCTGCTGTCTGTGTCTCTAAGGTGTCTGCGATATTTGTCACTTCACTTGTGATCGTTTTTGAATTCTCTGCCACTTCCTCTAACTGTGCTGCTGTTTCCTTTGCAACTATCATACCTTTTTCAACAGCATTCACAGAGCGCTCGATCAGTGCCGCTGATTCCTTTGCCGCTTCTGCACTCTGATCTGCCAGGACATTTACCTGATTTGCAACTACTGCGAAACCTTTTCCTGCCTCACCGGCTCTTGCAGCCTCAATAGATGCGTTTAAGGCAAGCAGGTTGGTCTGGGATGCGATCTCATTGATCGTCGCAATGATCTTGTCAATCTCATGCGATGCATCATTGATCTCGTTCATGGAGACAACCATCTCCTGCATCTTTCCGTTGCTCTCGATCAGCGCCTGTCCAAGCTGTTCCACTTTTCCGCTGATCTCCTTTGCTGCCTGTGAATTGTTTGCCACCTGTTCGGAAACACCGGTAACGGTAGCGGTCAGTTCCTCGACAACTGCTGCCTGATTCGTTGCGCCGTCTGCAAGCTCGTTCGAGCTGGATGCCACCTGTTCTGCTCCGTTGGATACCTCATCGGAAACCCTCTGGATTCCTCTTACCGTATCAGACATGCTGTTCTGGAACTCCATAAAGGATTGTAAAATACCAACAAAGTCCCCTCTCCACTCTACCTCTGGCTGTACATCAAAATTGCCCTCTGAGAACTGTTTCATGGAGCGGTCAATATCATCGACATACGTTCCAAGGATATGGATGGACTTACGCATGCTGTGTGCAAGTCTTCCGATCTCGTCCTCGGAGTGGTATTCCAGCTGGCTGTGCAGATTTCCTTCCGTAAGTTTCTTCGCCACGTCCTCGATCGCATGTAATGGTTCCAGAATGGTTTCAAGTACCATCCTGCTCACTTTCTTTGCGATTGCCCATGCAAGGAGCAGGAAGATAATGATCACTGCAATACCGGCAACTGCACAGAAGATCGTGCTCTGGACAGCCTTACTTCTCTGTTTATCAGTCAATGCATCTAATTTCTTTGAAATTTCTACTAAGCTGTTTAATGCAGGGGTACACTTATTTAAGATACCATCGACAGCCTGATCTTCCTTACCGGCCTTGATCTCTTCCATGATCTCATATCCGATCGTTCCCCAGTCCGTAAATGCACCTTTATATTCTGTATAAAGATCCTCTGTAATGACACCTGTGCCGTGTAAAACATTCATCTGTGTATCTACGGTCCCGAGAAGCTCTTTCACCTTCTCCTCGTAGCTGTCGTAAGTGGATTCGTCATCATTCAGCGCCATTTCACGGATATTTCTTGCTGCTGTATTTATATTAATTCTGCATGTTTTTACTGCCTGATCTGCTGCGTTGACATTATTGACATAATTCATCATATTGGCAAACAGAATGCCTATTGCAATAATAGAAATCACTCCTGACAGCAGCATCATGTTAATGACTTTTCTATAACCGTAACTGATTCTTTTCTGCAGATACATATTTTCAAGTTTTGTTTTCATTGTACTCTTTTGTGACAACATAAATTGTATTTTCCTTTCCATTCTAATATACTTTTTTTCTTTCTCTGATATATTAATTTTTCCAGTCTGACAATGTATTAATTGCCTCGTTTTATTTCACTTTTTATCTGTTTTTTCTTCTACCCTCCACCTGAAAAATCTGTCAATTTTCTTCTAGTTTCTCACATTATAGTCTCATATTTTATGTCTGTCAAACCTTAAACAACTTTTTTATCAATTATTTGTTTGAAAATGTTTCTAAATTGTATTTCCGACCGCTTCCTTTGCAAGGTGGTCTGCTTCTTCATTGCCATCCACACCGGAATGGCCTTTTACTTTCACAAATTTAATCCTGATTTTATTTTTTGCAGACTGCATATATTCATAGTAGGCGATCGTGCCCTGCTTGTTCCGTTTCCAGGCTCCCTCTGCCCACATCTCGATTCCCATGTAGTCGTAATAAATCGTCACTTCCGGAAGTTTTAACTCGATCGCACGTTCTACTGCAGCCATCGCTCCTAATATTTCTCCTGAAACATTGCGCATAGATGCCATCTCCGCATCGTTTCCGCTTCCCTGCAGCACTTCTTTCTCTCCATTATGAATGAGAAATCCGCCGTAGCCGTAGACTTTGGTGGCAATGTTGTAAGAGCCGTCGACGAAAGCGTAGACTGCCGGATTCTGTTCCTGCTTCCCTGTATCTGGTTTTTCTGCTTTTTCGCTCCGCTTTCTGGAGGTGCCTTCTGCACCCACGAAGGCTTCCGCTTCCTCAAGAGTCTTGAAGCTTTTGTATACGGCACCCGGAAAACCGTCTACCATTTTTTTGCAATCATCCCAGCTGTTATAGATTCCCGGAATTTTACCTTTTTTTACTGCGTAGAATTTTGATGCCATGTATGCTTCCTTTCTGACTGATATTTCATTATGATAATTCCAGCCTGCAGCTTCCTCTCATCTGCAGTGGACATTCGTAAACATTTTCGTCCCCATTTCTTCCGATGTAGGACAATGGGCATTTTCTGCAATCCTCTAATGCAAAATCTGCCGGAACATCAAACTCGATTTTTGCTTTTTTACTTCCTTTTGCCTCATTCTCATGCCTGATATTGTCCCAGCTTAATTTCTGTCCGCATCCCTGACATTTTTCAGTACCGGTTGCAACTGCGCGTTTGCATGTCGGACAGGCATAGTACTCTTTCCCTGTCATATCCTTTGTCTCTATTACCTCTGATGGGAACTGTTTGATCAGTTCTGCTCTTAAATCGTCCTGCATTTTTTGTCTCCTGTATTCTAATTTTTTATTTAAAGCATGTGATGTTTGTTGTTATCGCCATTCTTACTCACCATCACTGTAAATACCAACAACTTATTTTATCACAACAATTTTTAAATTTCACTAACATTTATATCAGTATTTTGAAATATTTTCTACGTAATGCGCCATTGCAAAAATTGTCGATTTTTCAAAGTTTTTGCATTTCAGTGCATAAACTTTATGTTCAGGTCACGGAATCAATGACAAGTGAAGATGTTCGCAAAAGAGAATTAACACCACTCCAAAAAAGGAACCAGAGATTTTCTCTGGTTCCTCAAAATTATAGTATATTCTTCATGAACTGGAATTTTACGCTTCCTGATTCATATTCGCCAGCTTCGCTGCCTGGTCAGCTGCGATACACGCATCGATGATCTCCTGAATATCACCATTCATGATCTTGTCTAATTTGTAAAGTGTCAGGTTGATACGGTGGTCGGTCACACGTCCCTGTGGGAAGTTGTAGGTTCTGATCTTTTCAGAACGGTCACCGGTACCGATCTGGCTCTTACGAAGTTCAGCTTCTGCATCATGTGCTTTCTGCTGCTCTAAGTCAAATAACTTTGTACGGAGCAACGCAAACGCTTTTGCCTTGTTCTGGATCTGCGATTTTTCAGTCTGGCTGTAGATCACGATTCCAGTTGGAATATGTGTTAAACGTACCGCAGAGTCTGTGGTGTTGACACACTGTCCACCTGCTCCTGAAGCACGGCAGACATCGATACGGATATCTTTCTCATCAATCTGGATATCTACATCTTCTGCCTCCGGCATCACCGCTACTGTGATCGTAGAGGTATGGATACGTCCACCGGATTCGGTCTCCGGTACACGCTGTACACGGTGTACCCCGGATTCGTATTTCATCTTGGAATAAGCACCTTTACCATCGATCATGAATGTTACATTTTTCATTCCGCCGATACCGATCTCTTCACATTCTACCAGCTCGACTTTCCATCTCTGGCTTTCTGCATAATGCATATACATACGGTAGATCTCTGCCGCAAAAAGTGCAGCCTCATCTCCGCCTGCACCGGCACGGATCTCCACGATTACGTTCTTGGAATCGTTAGGGTCCTTTGGAAGCAGAAGAATCTTGAGGTCCTGCTCTATGGTCTCGAGATTCGCCTTTGCCTCATTCATCTCTTCCTTTGCCATCTCGCGGAGCTCCTCGTCGCTCTCCTCCTCAAGAATCTCAAGACTGTCCTCTATGGTAGTCTTTGCATCCTTGTACTCATGGTACTTCTCAACTATAGGTGAGAGATCGCTCTGCTCCTTCATGAGCTTTCTGAATTTGTTCTGATCTGACACAACATCAGGATCGGTGAGCTGATTATTTATCGTATCAAGCTTATCTACAAGTTCTTCTAATCTGTCAAACATATCTATACCTCTCTATATTCATTCTGTCACGCTGTCTCCTGCAGCGTTAAATCTACCGGTTATCTTCTCTGTCATATCTGCCGTACACCACCCGGTCATTACCACTCAGATCCTGTACAACATGTATATCGTCATAACCTGAATCTACAAGGAGGTACTGTACATCTTCTGCCTGATCATTGCCAATCTCGAATACAACATATCCTTCATCCTTTATATATTCTCTCGCCTTATCGGCTATTATTCTATAAAAATACAATCCATCCGCC
>ERZ506999.485-NODE-485-length-17627-cov-7.489870_pt1 | contig 17627 bp, 11 predicted proteins | sample MGYA00512881_ERZ506999 | MGnify/ENA metagenome assembly ERZ506999
CGTGCTTACAGCGTATAGCTGCTTAGCACATTATTGAATTATTAACGAACTATTGTTATAATTAAAACCGTCGTTTATATTTATTATAATCAAAGTCATACCCGCTTGGGGCACTTTGCATATCTTTCAGGCCCTCTGAGTCCTGAATTCATTGATGGTTTACCAACTTATTCTTCTCAGTTGCAAAATTACTACTAAAAATCGAAAAACTCTAAGAAAACTGATAAAAAGTGGCTAAAAAAGCAAAAAATAGATGAGAAAAAGCATTTTTCAGGGTTTTTCAGTGTTTCATTCATGCGGTTTTTATTCGGTATCAGCATTTTTAGGCACATTTTTCTTGGCAGCAATCGAAAAAGACGCTATCTTTGCAATCGTAAAAACAAAGTTCGCGGTTTCAAGCCCGAGCTTCCAATCAAACCCCAAAGTTGCCAACAGGCATCTAAGAACAATGGAGTAGATGATAAAGATGATGATGAGTAGAAGAAGAGTAAATGATAGACTTACTATTCTTTAATAAATAAAGTCTAGTTTCAAGCCTATTGAATGGAAGGAAAAGGAAATTAAGAAAAAGAAAAAGTATAAGTATAAGTAAAAGATGATGATGCGTTTCTCTAGAGAGACCATTTGTCATTCTTAAATCATTAAAAGATTTTAAGTATGAACAGAAGGATTTTAATTGCGCTACTGGCTGTAGGTAGCTTCATCTGCCCAGCCGTCGCTCAGAAGGTGGCCTTGAAGACGAACCTCCTTTATGATGCTACAAGCACCATGAACCTCGGCTTCGAATTTGGCCTTTCCCCAAAATGGACCTTGGATGTATCCGGCAACTACAACCCGTGGACATTTTCCAAGAACAAGAAGTGGCAGCACTGGCTTGTTCAACCAGAAGCTAGATACTGGTTCTGCAATAAGATGATGGGCTCCTTCATCGGCTTCCACGCCCTCGGAGGTTCTCATAACATAGGTAACGTAGATCTTGACTTCAAGTTCCTCGGTACCGACTTCTCCAAATTGAAAGATTACAGATACGAAGGTTGGTTCGTAGGTGCAGGTGTTGCATACGGTTATACCTGGGCTCTCTCCAAGCATTGGAACTTCGAGGCTGAACTCGGAGTGGGATACGTTTATTCGAAATCGGATAAATATGAATGCCCACAGTGTGGTGAGAAACTCGAGAAAGACAAGGCGCATCACTACGTAGGACCTACCAAGGCGGCACTCAATCTGGTGTATGTCTTCTAATTCATGATACATTATTATATTAATAAGTAAAAACTGAAGATTATGAATACATATAAGATTTTAAACAAGACACTTGGAGCCGTCGCCCTCAGCATTCTGTTTAGCACTAACGCTATCGCTCAGGAACAGGCTGCCAAGGATATGAAAGTCCTCAACAAGGAAATCAAGAAGAAAGGCAATAAGGTGAACGTCTATATGGACCTCAATCTCGATGACGTGAAACTGGCAAGCAACAAGGGTCTCATCCTTACACCTATTTTATATAAGGGTGAGGATACGCTCAAACTCCCGGCTGTGGAGGTGATGGGTAACAAGAGATACATCTACTACCAGCGTACCAAGAAGACTGCTACCCAGAACCCGCTCATCGTTGCCAAGCGTGAGAACAAGGAGCCACAGACGCTCCGATACGCTTACTCTACTCCTTACCAGGACTGGATGAAGAACTCCAACTTCGCCATCAGCAATGATGCATGCGGATGTAACCAGAAACTGCTGGCAGAAAACCTGCTCACCAACAATGGCGAGGCGCTCGTTACTCCTCAGCAGCTCTATCAGGCTTATCAGCAGCCAAAGGCGGAGGCAGTGAAGATCAGACAGGAAAACGGTTCGGCTAGACTCAACTTCCGCATCAACAAGTGGGATATCGTGAAGGATCTCGGTAACAATACCAAAGAGTTGGCTACCATCAAGCAGACGCTCGACCTCGTGAAGAACGACCCTGATGTAACCATCACTTCCATTACCCTCCACGGATATGCTTCTCCTGACGGCAGTTATGCCAACAACAACAAGCTTTCCCGCAACCGTACCCAGGCTCTCTACAACTACCTGTTGAAGACCTACCCTATCGACAAGAAGCTCTTCAAGGTAGAATCTACAGCTGAGGATTGGGCAGGAACACTGGAGTACATCAAGAGTCACAACATCCCTCAGAAGGAAGCTGCTCTCAAGATCATCAACAGCGATATGACTCCTGACCAGAAGGAACAGACGCTCGCAGCCAAGGCTGGTGAGGCATTCCGATTCCTCGTTGACAAGGTTTGGCCAGGCTTGCGCCGCACAGATTACACCATCGAGTACGACGTGAAGGCATTCAACCTCGAAGAGGCTCGCAGAGTGATCAATACCCGTCCGCAGAAGCTCTCTCTCCAGGAGATGTACATGGTGGCAAACAGTTATCCGAAGGGAAGCGAAGAGTACAACAATGTATTCGACACCGCAGTCAAGATGTTCCCAGAAGATAAGCTCGCCAATCTGAATGCAGCCCTTGCTGCCATCGACAGAGGTGACAAGGTAAGCGCAGAGAAGTACCTGAAGAAGGCAGGCACCGGTGCCGAAGTAGATAATGCCCGTGGTTGCCTCGCCGTTCTCAATGAGGATTACGAAGCTGCCAAGCAGTACTTCCAGAAGGCTGTAGCCGGAGGCTTGAAGGGTGCTCAGGAGAATCTCAACAAGCTGAACAAGATTGTGGAGTAAGACACAGGCACAAAAGCACCAGAAGCAGCACGCCCTGAAAGGGCAAAAGCTCCTAGCCCAGGGCAACGCCCTGGGTAAACAAGCCGAAAGCAAAGCGCCCTGAAAGGGCAAAAGCTTCATAAACACTTGATGTAATTTATATATAAGTAAAAGAATAAACAATAATATTAATATAAACTAAAAAATTTAATTTAAGAACAAGAAAAGAAAGAATAGTATTTGATTACCCCCGGGCGAAGACAGTGATGAGGTCTGAGAGACCCGTCCATTTCGCAACTCAAACTAAAAAATTTGTATAACACTTAATAAGTAAAAGATTATGAAGAAAATGAATTTGCTCGCAATGAGCTTGGTATCAGCAGCAGCGTTATCTTTCTCAAGCTGCAGTAACAATGATGATTTGACAGGTGGTGGAACTCAGTCACAGGCTGATGGTGTCTACATGACATTGAAGATTTCTGGTGCTACCAGTCATGGAACCAGAACTGGTGTAACAGCCGACAAAACTACCACCGAGAATGGTAATGAGGCAGAGAGTACGATAACAGAAGGTATGATGTATATCTATGATGGAAATACCTGTGTATTCCGCAAGGTTATCACCAAAGAAATGTTCCAGACACAGCCTAATCAGACAACTGCAGGTGTTACAAAGCCTATCAAGGTTGCGGTAACTGGAGCAATTACTACTGGTAAGAAGTATGATGTTTACTTCTTGGCAAACAGAACAAATATAGATAATCCAATTGCAGCTACTTCTATCTTTACCTCAACTACAGGTGGAGCAGACTTTGCTACAGAAAAGAACTTCGTTATGTTCAATCAAAATGATGGAACAAAGGCGGCAGCTCATAGCAAGGTTGAATTTACAGCCGACAATAAGTCTGAAGCTAATCCAGCCGCAGCTGACGTGATTAAGTTGGATCGTGTAGTTGCTCGTATCGATAGACCATCGTTCGCAGAGACAGTAACAACCGTAACTCCTGCAACCGATACAAAGACATCTATCAATGTTGCAGATGTTGTAGCAGGCATTTCTTACGAAGGATATGCAGTTTCCAACTTGAACAACAACTCTTATGTCATGCAGAACTGGGATATTAACTTCAAGACTTTGAGTGTAAAATGGGGAGAGCCTAAGTATTCTCTGCCAAAGAGTACTTATGGTACATTATACAATGCTGAAGGTCTTACGAACTTTGACACAAAAGAAAAACCAGTCAGCTGGAAGTATGCTTTCGAGAATACCACAACTGACGTAAACGATGCTACAGCAGTTTACTTCAAGGTTAAGGTTGCCTTGACTGAGACCGCAAATAACGCATCAGACTTCAGGGATGGTACATTCTATCGTTATGACGGAAGACTTTACACCAGCATTAAGGCTATTTTCGATGATGCTGCAACAGGTGCGATTTCTAACCCATTCACCGAGACAAGCAGCATTACCCCTGCAGACGTAGTGGCAAAGATCTCAGATGCAGATGGCAAGCTTACCACAGACGAAGCTAAATTGGCTCAATTCCGTCAGACCTACAAGATTGAAGTTTACCGCCAGGGTGTAATGTACTACCGTTGGGCTATCTCTGACAATGCTTACAAGCCATTTATAGCAAGTGAGACAACTCATACATATTCTGTATTGCGTAACAGCATCTATCGCTTGAATGTTACAAAGGTTAGCGAAATTGGTAAGGACGTTCCTAATGGACCAGAGCCAGACGATCCTGTCAAGAATCCTAACTTCTACATGAATGTAACAGTTAGCATCAACCCTTGGGTTCTCAATGCACAGCCAATCGAGTTGAAGTAATCAGAACTTCAATTGGTAGGAAAAGATGAAAACGGGATGTAACCCATCCCGCTCTCAAGATAATTCTTGAAACAACAATACTCTCAATCTCCCGGGGGCAACCCCGCCTCCGGGAGATTAAAAAAGAAAAAGATGATATTGCCGCCAACAGATGGCGGGAACCCCTATCGTGCTGAATCAGCACCACTCAACAAGAAAAAAAAGGATGCCGGAGGCTACCCCACTTCTTACGCCCTACGGCACACTAGATATAAGTATAAGTAAAAGAATTAATAAAACACAAACGATATGAAACATTTCATCATCAAAAACGGTTGCAAAGTGGTTTGTATCTCAGCCATCGCACTCTCTTCGCTTTCATCATGCATGAAAGACGATCTGACGAATTGTCCTGCACCTAAGGTGTCGCTCAAGTTCGATTATACATATAATGTTGAGAACGCTGATGCCTTCTCCCAGGAAGTGAAAAACCTCAACGTCTATGTTTTCGATAAAAACGGTAAATACTTCGATACCTATACGCAGTCAGCCGACAAATTCGAAACGGGTCACAGCATGGACATCACAGACTTACAGGAAGGTAAATATACCTTCGTCTGCCTGGCTCGTGACAAGAAACCTACAGGTAGCAGAGCCGACGGTGACGACGAGATGGAGTTCAGCTTCACCCAACTCACACCAGGTGTTTCTACCATCAACGACCTGCAGGAGGAAATGGGAAAGAAAGACGGAGAGGCTTCTGTCAACAACAAGAAGTTCACCGCTCTCTACACCGCCCAGACATCTCTCGACTTCAAGGGCAAGAAGGACACATCCGGCAAACTGAGTCTGATGAAATGTACCAAGACCTACCGCATCGTGATGCTTCCTTACGATAACGACCAGCAGGGATTCGTGGCAGAAAACTTCGACGTAAGAATCAAGGGTTCGGCTGCCCTCCTCGACTACAAGGGCGACAAGGTAAAGGATGCCAACGGAGTAGAACAGAACAAGCCGATTACCTACGTGCCTTACAACGAGAAACTGGTGGTGAACTCCAGCGGAAATACCCAGGTAGAAGGTGAAGAAATCGACAAGGCTCTGGTTTACGACCTGTCTTCTTCCAGAATGTTCGAGCGCAAGGACGATGTAAGCACCCGCAACACCGAAAGCACGGAGTACGATGACAAGCGAATCGTAATCACCGACAAGCGCACAGGCAAGGTAATCTTCAACCACTCACTGCCATGGTTCCTCGCTCTCTGCGGCGAGCGCACTGACAAGGGCTGGGAGGATCAGGAATACCTCGACCGCCAGGATCACTACACCCTCGTATTCTACGTTCCAAGTCCAGGTTCCGACTACCACATGGATGCAAGAATCAAGGTGAACGGCTGGGTTCTCAATCTGCAGAATGCAGACCTCGGATCCAAATAAGAAAACAGTGCTACCCACACTGTATAGAGAGAAAGAAAAGTATAAGTATAAGTAAAAGATTAAAAAGATGAAACGCTATAACTCAACTTTGATCAAGATGACACGCCGGCTAGGCATGGCTATCGCAGCCTTGCTCATGTTGAGCACAATGGCATCTTGTTCAGACCAAGATTCGCAGGCACCTGCAACTGGCGATGAAGCTTACCTCAACCTAAGCTTCTCTACCGCCAGCGCCACGACTTCCAGAGCAAGCAGAGCTGGGGACATCGGAAAAGACGAGACCCAGGCTAATCCTACCGCTGAGAGCGACATTCATAGCATCAAGGTATGGGTGTTTAAATCAGGAACAGGACCAAGCGCCAATCCTATTGCTTACAAGGAAGATAACACTCCTACTGCTGTTGGCGGTGGTACCGCCAACGGCAACTACACGCTGAACTTGAGATTCTTGCGTAAGATCAACGGTGAAGAACTCAAAAATATCGACCTCTATATTCTGGCAAACTCAGAGAGTACCAATATGGCTGATAAGCTGAATGGCAAGAATCTCCGCAGCATCACCCGTGCAGATTTGCAAAAGGCAACCTTCGATGATCCATTCGGAATTACAACAGAAGGCAAGGCTCAAACTACAGTGGTTCCAACCGGCAAGGGTCTCCCTATTTCCCGTGCCATTACCAATATAGAAATAGCCAAACACGTAGCTGATACAGAGATTGAGGCAAAGGACAAAGGAATTTCGATTCCTCTGGTTCGCGCCGTTTCCAAGCTTCACTTCTATTTCGCCCGCACGGCAGATGCTGATGCCTTGACAGAAAATGTGAAGGTAACAAAAATTGAAATAGATGGAAACACCTTCCCAACAGAAAGCTATGTCTTCCCTGATGAAGAGGATTATGCAACTGCTGATGCCAACAAGGCTGCAACAAGCAATAAGTACGGAACTCCTTCTTATGTTCCTACTCTACTCAAGCTTGACGGTGTAGAAAATACCGGAATCAAGGCGGTAACTGATCCGCTTGCTTATCAGCGAGGAGAAACCGAAACCGCTCAGACTTATATGAACCGCATGAATACGGATATCGGTGAACATAACTTGAGCTATCTTCGTGAAACCAACAAGCCTATCACAGGTAAGATTCACTATCAGTTGGCTGACGGCGGCAGCGTAAAATCTCAGGGATTCACCATTCCATCCAGCGGCAACGCTATCCGCAACCGAGAGCTCGTAGTTTACGGCTACTTCCTCCAGGGTGGAGCCCTCTGCCTCGACTGGCAGGTAATGCCTTGGAACGTGGTAACTTCCGAAATCAGTTGGAGCAATGTAAATTGCCAGATGTATGCTTGGCATAAATCATCTCCAAGTGCTACAACGGGTGATGAAGAAGGTAAATACTGTCTGGTAAACTATCCAAGATATGCAACAGACAAGCACAACTCTCTAGTAGCTAAGTCTTCAGGAGCAGCCTTCTACTTCAAGGTAGATGGTCCTACAGGACTGGTTTGGAAAGCTCATCTCACCAACCCTACAGAGTTTGCTTTCAACTATGCCAAATCTACAGAAAGCACCAACTGCGTTTCTACAGGCATCGCCCGAACTGCTCCTTATCAGATCAAGGTAGAAGCCTTGAAACCATGGACAGAAGGAACTTCATTTGATCAGTTGACTGACTGGGCAAAAGGTAAGGGCAGCAATCCTGTTGTATATACCGACCTCTACGTAACCGTATCGCTGGATGGAATCCATGAATACGAAGTAGTAATCAATCCAGATGATGCCGGAGGTATGTATAAGAAGGGAAGAAAGTTTGCAGGAACCAACACCCGCATCCGCATCTTCCAGCTGCAGGCCATCAAGGATAAAGCCTACGATGTGCTCCAGAAAGAAAGTGGACATTATACTAATTATTTAAAATAAGGAGGGCAAACAATGAAAGCAATATCAAAATACTTTGCGATGTGTGCAATCGCCCTCTTAGGGCTTGCAAACACATCTTGCATGAGCGATGATATGGACGGCACACCGAGTTGCGACTACGATGTAGTGCTGGAATATAAAGTAGGTGGTTCTGCTACTGAAACCCGTGCAGCTGTTACCCGCGCAGAAACTACTGAGGATGGATCGGAAGATCTCAATGAAAACAAGATTGAGCGCCTCGACCTCTTCGTTTTCGATGCAACTGGAAATCTCGTCAAGAGGCTTCCTCTTACAGATGTTCAGGGCAGTCCTACTAAAGATTACCAGCACAAGAAGTTGGAAAGCGAACAGCTGAAGCGTTCGGAGATTACAGGCAACACTCTCTATCTGGTGGCAAACCTGGATAATATCAGCGGAATCACAACTTTGGATGAATTGAAAGCTGCCACCATCAACAAGGCAGCCACCTTCAATCCTAAGGCAAAGCAGACTTCATTCGTGATGGATGCCAAGATGGAGGAGACGAAACAGATTGAGAACGGAATGATTCACATCCAGTTCCAGCTGAAGAGAGCGCTTGCCAAGATCCGCCTCAACGTTAAAGATGCCAGCGGCAACACAGTAGCTCCTACAAAGTATGCCTGCCAGTTGATCCACTACGCAGCAGATGGTTCTATCCTCGCAGAAGGTACCAGCACCAGCAATGCATTGAATACAGATGCAGCTGCCAACAGCAAGGTAACTGTTCCTGAAGCAAAACAAGGCGACAAGGCTGTGTTCTACTCATACGCTAACAGTTGGATGGACACAAGCAAGGATCCTAAGGAAGTAGAGCCAATCGATGTCAACAAGCAGACCTACATCCTGCTCAAGGCAAAATACAAAGGCACGGATTACTTCTACAAGGTGCCGGTTAACAAGCGCCTCTTCGAAGGCAACGATGCCGCAACAATAGATTGGACCAAATACGAGCCTCTCTATCGCCTCGACCGCAACACCATCTACGACGTAACAGCCAAGGTGGACAGAGAAGGAGGAGGTACTCCTGAGAATCCGGCAACATTGTATGTGAATCCTATCGTAAGTGACTGGGATGACAACATCGCATGGGACTATACTGATAAGGTAAGCATCGAGATGGAACGAGAAGCAGGAGAATTTGGAGAAGCAGTGGAAGTTCACTATGGTATTGCCAATGGCGGTGGTCCAGCTATCAAACTGAATAACATTGATACAGGCAACAAAAACTGGATCCTTCAGTGCGACAACCCAGACTTTGCGTTCTATGTGGATGGAAAAACCTATGATACAGTAAGTAAGAGCGACATCAGTGGCAACTCATTCACATTCTATGTTGTGCCAAAGAGAAATAAAGACTTAGCAGTAGAAAGAAATTTCAACACCAAGGTATTTATCGTTCTTGCTCCTGACATGAGAAAGGTTCTATTCAATGTAGGAACTGGAAAACTACCTGGAGATGACTTTAATATCAAGTTCACCCAGGGTGCTGATCGCTCAGGAATTTAAATGAGAATATGTGGTTTAAATAAACTAAAGGATTAAATCATCATGAAGAAGTTAAATAAATATAGAAAATCTGTACAAGGCTTGATGTTGTTGACCTTCGGTCTAACAATGGCAGGATGCTCCGCTCAGGATGATTTCTTCACCGAAACATCGTCAGAGAGCCTCAGCATCAAGCCTAGTGTAACAGAAGCAACTGTGTCAAGAGCAACAGTTGCTTCTGACGAAGCCCTGCGTGAAGCTGCACTGGACAACCTGTACGTGAAGATTTTCGACAAGGAATATAAGGAGCAAAGTGTCAACAGGAAGTTTGACCGCAACTTGCAAAGCAACCAAAAAGAGATTCTTGGTCAGGGCAACTGGAAAGTTGACTTGAATCTGCAGGAGAACAAGGATTACTTCGTGTACTCAATTGCCAATGCAAAGGAGGACTTACAACAGGTAAACTCATTGGCCGACCTGGAAAATAAGGTGCAGACTGATGAAGACATCTGGAAGCCTTACAGCAACAAGAATGCAACCAAGAACTTCCTGATGACAGCCAACTCTGATTGGACAGTCAGCAAAGAGCCTACCCAAACCATCGACAGTAAGCTGACAAGAGCTGCAGCCAAGATCGTTGTAAATCTCAAGATCAATGTTGCTGGCTACGAGGTGGTAGGTGTACCTACCTGGCAGTTGCTGAACTATAACACCCAGACTACTCTCTTTGGTGTAAATACAGCTAAGAGCATAGCTAGTATGAGCGAAACTGAGACGAATGAGACAATGGCTAAGACTGCTGATGGCTATCAGTTGGTTACCTACAGCTACGCAACATTATGGGATGATAATGCAAGTGCACCTCAGGCAAAGATCAAGGTGATGCTGAAGAAGGGTGAAGAAAAACCTGTGGATTACTATTACAGTATTCCAGTTCGCGACCCTAAGGCAACAAAGTCATTGGAGCGTAACTACGTCTATACAGCCAACGCTACCGTAACAAGTCTGGGCAGCAGCTCTGACATTACTTATGGTGATGCTATGAATCTGGTATATGATGTACAGAAGTGGACCAAGGGCGAAGAGACAACAATCAATGCTGGTGACCAGAAGTACTTGTTGGTTTCTCCTACCTTTATGATCATGAAGAACCAGAGATTTGATAATTCAACCATCAAGTTCTATGGTTCTGGTAAATGTACGGTAGAAACCGTGGAAATTTACTATTATGACAAAAATGGTAATAAACAAAAATGCACTGGTAGTCAATACTTCGATGCTTCAGCAGAATATGCAGATGGTCATGGTGAGTTAAAGGATCAGGGAACAATTGTTATTGGCAAAGAAAATTCAGAAACCGCCAATGACTTCGTACCACTGTCTGTTAAATATATCAAGATAAAGGTTACTTGCGATGGCGTGAAAGATCCTGTGTATGTAACTATCAAACAGTATCCTTTGGAGTATATCCAGGGTATTGCTGGCTGGTATTCTACAAAATCTATAGACGGTTGGATTGATTGGCAAACAGATCAAGCTTCGCACGATACAAAGAAGACCTCATCTGATGATAATTTTAATGCAAAAGTAAAAGAAGGGAACTATATTTATGAATATTACGACAAGAATGATGCTTTTTGGCCGTGGGATCCTGACGATTATAAAGCTACACTTGGAGACGGAGCCAGTAACGGTCAACATAATAATCAGATGTACGTTGTACAGATTACAAATACCCCTCAAAATAGCAAATACAAAATAGGTCACGTTACAAATATTGATAAAAATACGAAATTATCTTCAGAAGATGTTGTATCTCCAGCATTTATGTTGGCATCCCAATTAGGAACAGTAACAAAATTCAGTAAAGGAGTTGATGCATCTAACCATTGCGACAAATACGTAGAGGTGAGAACGGATGGTAAAAAATATACCGACTGGCGATTACCAACAGCATCAGAAATTGGCGTTATCACAAATTATCAATATAAAACGAATCAAAATGTGATTGACGTTGTATTGGCTGGAAGAACCTACTGGGCCTTAAATGGCAGTCAGGTTACAGCAAACACAAATAATAGAAATACTGGATTTGTTCGTTGCGTTCGCGACCTCTCACCAGACGAGGTAAAAGAGCTGGAAAACAAGAAAGAATAACAATTAAAGAAGGTACAAAATGAAAAAGTTAAAATTATATATCGGAATGTTGGTAGGACTGTTAGCAACCATGCTAACAGCCTGCACAAGCGATTTGTCTGAAGAGACGGTGCCTTCTAACAGCAAGGGTGAGATGACGCTCAGCTTCAAGGTATCTACTCCAGACTACAAAATCGGAACAAGATCTGAGGGCTACAACAACGAGGGATTCGGAAGCTCTGATGTGCAGATATTCTGCTTCGATGCCAATGGATACTTCCTGGGTATGGGAACGGATCTGAATGTGGAAGCTACTAGCAAAGAGGAAATTGGCGAAGGTGCAGCTAACACCAATAACAAAAAGATTAGTGTGAAGATGCCTAATGCCACAGCCCGACTCCACATCATTGCCAATGCCAATATCAATACAGAAAAGGCTGCCAACGAGTGGATTGGTTTGCATGAGAACAAGCTGATTACTACGTTTGAATCAAAGGCAGATGAAAATCAGGCTCTGAAAACCAAGTATTGGGGATATTGTAGCGGTTCTACAACTGCTGATATGAAGGCAAAGCTTACCAATAGCAGCAATGTGATTCATCTGATCAGAGATCGTGCTAAGATCACAGCAGACTGGGAAACTTCAACCCAAATCAAGAGTGTAGAAATCTCCATCGGTGAAGGAATGTTATATGCAACAACAGCTGCATTCGACCGTAACAAACTGGAATTTCCAAACACCACTGCTGCTAAGGATTGGGAATGGAATATTACCGACATTACCCTGCCTAAGTCAGAAGAAAGATACAAAGGTTCTGCTGGCCAGATGGGAACTGTGCAATATTGCTTTGAGGATGAAAACTCAAGTAAGAATCCTGTAAGATGTATTCTGAAAGTGACATTCAACGACAACACCGTAAAATGGTACAAGGTTTATCTTCAGAATGAGAATCAGCAATTCTATAAGGTCAAGAGAAATTATACCTATGCGATTCACATCAAGAAGCTGAATCCAAAGTTAGGTTATACTGGCTACGACAATGCCTTTAACGGCTATGCTGCCAACAACCCTTGGATTCAGGTAGAGCAGATCGTACCAAAGATATCAGATGGAACCTATACATTGGAAATTCCTAATGGTACAAACGTGATGTTGAATGAAGGTGCTGCAGAAAGTCAGGAAATCGACTTCAATTACAAAGGTGGTGATTTGAACAAAGCAAACCGTTTCGATGTAAACTGGGTTACGAATAACGAATTAGGTAAGAAAGACCTCACCATTACCTATGCAGATGGTAAGGGTAAGATTGGCTTTACCAGAGATGTCATTACCGACCAGCTAAAATCTGGCGAAATCCGAATACTCGACAAGGTGAGTGGTATGAGTAGAACTATCAAGATATACAGTATCACGAAGTTCGACTTCGGTTTCACCTTCTCAGGTATGTCAGGAAGGTATAAGGATAATACGGGTACTCTTACCTATACGATTCCAAAGAACTATCCTTCTGAGCTTCTGCCAGTAGAAATCAGAATAGCTTCTAACACCATCAACCCTGAGGATTGCGATGTGGAGGTAGGTTCTACAGCAGAAATCACAGAAGGCAAAGATTGGAACTGCTGGTTCTTAAAGAAGTTTAACTCTGCTGCAGATCTCGGAGTAAAGCAGACAATTACTCTCAAGAACATCAGAGACAATAGCAGAGGTGACAACGGTAGCTTCTACGTAAAAGTAAAATATGGTGGTGGTTTGCAAACTTTTGCATTCACCTACAAATAAAGAATTAGCAAAATACAAAAGTTAAGAATCATATATCTGTAAGAGAGGAGGGAAGGAAGTTGGGAATACTTCCTCCCCCTTGTTTTAGTTATTATAAGACATTATTATCATTTACTATTATACAAATTTGCGAAGACTAGACTAGACTGGTCGTTGGAATTTTAGTTGCCGAGGTGACTCACCTTCTAAGATTCCACGACTTTTTTTGTGCCCTGAAAGAACGCCTCATTCATAAGCATGCACGCCTCATTCATAAGCATACACACCTCATTCAAGGCATACACGCCTCATTCATAGGCATACACGCCCTGAAAGGGCAGAAGCTCCTAGCCCAGGGCATCGCCCTGGGCGATAATGGCAATCAGCAATGCGCCCTGTAAGGGCAAAAGCTTTGTAATCATCTGGTTCTTTGAAGCTTTTGCCCTTACAGGGCGACAGGTTTGCAAACATATCTACCCAGGGCGATGCCCTGGGCTAGGAGCTTCTGCCCTTTCAGGGCGTATTGGTTGTAATAACTTTCAAACAAAAAAACTCCCTATAAGTTCAGGCATCTATCGCCTGGCTTATGGGGAGAACTTGTATCTGATAATTTTATGATTTCAATTGATGCAATTGCTCATGGGTTAAGCCTGTCAGTTCCATGATAAAGTCATCATCCATACCCTTTAATAGCATTTTCTTCGCTATATCAAGACTTTTGTGATAACTACCCTTAGCTTCACCTTTGGCAAAGCCCTTAGCTTCACCCTTGGCAACACCTTCATCAATACCATTCATGTAATAGCTCATTAAGACACCATAGTAATCATCGGCGGCCTTTAAGCTTTCATCATATTTCTCTTGCTCTTCCTGACTCAGACAGCGGGAATCTGCCAGTTCAGCTAGACGCTTGAAAATCTTCTTCTGTGCCGTAAACGGCATTCTCTCTAATGCTTCCATATGCTTTAATACATAAATCCATTTGTCAAAATCACTTTCACATTCTTCAGCCTTCTTGTCAAAGAAAGGAAGAGACAAGTAGATGAAGTGAAGATTGTCGGAAAAGACATCTTGACTTCCTTTTTCATACAAGGCTACATCGGTTCTGAATTTCGACACTGCATTGTCCTTTGGCATGAAATTCATGAGGCAGACGACATAGACGGGCATTAACTGATAGAGAGCAGGTTTCTGATCGATTGTCTTTTTCCGCTGCCCGACAATAGCCTTGCTGGCATAATAGATGGAGCGATTGACAAAAAATGGCACCCATCTGTTCTGCATCTCGACAATGAAATGATTTCCATCATCGGTTTCACAATAAATATCAAAGATGCAGCCACGCAAATCTTTTGAATCTGCCAGTTGCTCTTTATCCTTGAAGGTGACATCCCTGATATGCATTTCGTCAACCAACAGGTCGTTCAAGAAACTAATCAGCAAATCCTTGCTGAATTCTTGTCCGAAGAGGCGTTTGAATCCCCAATCGGTGAAGGGGTTAATATATTTACCCATGGCAAAATATTGAGATAATTGATATCTGATGGCAAATTTACGATTTTTCTCTGAAAACTCCAAGAAAAAAATGCAAAAAATTGAAAAAACATAGAATTTACCTCTATTGAATAATAAAACTATTCCGCCTCGCCGGATATGTCGTTCATCCCCCCGCCAGCCGTCTCACACCCCGCTAGGCGTCTCGACGGATTTGCAATCCGTCGTATAAAAAGGTTCGACTTATCAAACCTGGGGATTTGTAATCCCCCCTGTCAGAAACGATTTACATCTTTTTAATTGCCAAAAACTTGCACGATTCAAAAAATTGCCGTATCTTTGCGGCTAAAGAAAGGAATAGGAGAAATGATTATGGCAAACAATGAATACAGAAAGCTGCCGGTAGGCATACAATCTTTCAATGTTATCAGAGAGGAAGGATACCTCTATGTTGATAAAACTGACATGATTTGGAAATTGGCGAACCAAGGTTTTAAGTATAATTACTTGAGCCGTCCTCGTCGATTCGGAAAATCTGTGCTTGTTGATACGCTCCAGGCTTACTTCGAAGGAAGAAAAGATCTCTTCGAAGGACTGAAAATCATGGAGCTGGAAAAAGATTGGAAACAGTACCCAGTAATTCGACTTGACATGAGCCGAGGGGGAGCAACCGCAGATGAAGTTAAGGCATATCTGGATCAAACGTTTGATGTTTATGAGCAATTATATGGCATCCATATTAAACCAACAGATTCACTGGGAAACCGCTTCGACCTCATCATCAAAACCGCCTACAAGCAAACAGGGCTCAAAGTCGCCATTCTCATCGATGAATACGACTCTCCTCTCCAGCACTCCTGGAAAACTCCCGAGCATGAGGGTTGCACAGACGTATATAGAAGCGTTTTTGCCATTCTGAAGGCTGACGATGCCTACCAGCGTTTCGTCTTCATCACGGGCATTACCAAGTTTACGCAGATTTCTCTCTTCTCGGTTCTCAACAACCTGACCAATATCAGTTTTCTTCCAGAATATGCTGCCATCTGCGGCATCACAGAAGAAGAAATCGGACAGAACTTCAAGCCGGAACTGGAAAGGATGGCAGAAGTGAACGGCTGGACTTTGCAGCAAACCCATGATAACCTGAAGGATTACTACGACGGCTACCATTTCAGTCGCAGAAATATGGTGGACATCTACAATCCTTTCAGTCTCCTCAATGCACTTGATACACAAGACCTGAGCTGTTTCTGGGTTTCATCAGGCGCTACCTCCATGCTGCCGAAGTTTGTGGATAATATGGAGCTTCGCTTACGTAATTTCGAACATTGTCCAATCTTACGCAAAACGCTTGAGAGTTCTGATGTAATCAATGGTGGTGCCGAGCTCTTCCTCTATCAGACGGGCTACCTTACCATCAAAAGCAGCGATGAATTTGGTTACTTCCTCGGTTTCCCTAATCAGGAAGTGAAACAGGCTCTCTACGAGGTGGTACTGCCCACGCTGACGATGCAATCTGAAAGCGACATCATCAGTCTGCAGAGTAGTCTGTTCCGTCAATTGGGTACTGGTGAAATCGCAGATGCTATGAAAACATTGAAAGCATTGGTTGCCGACGTGCCTTACAGCAACAAGAAGCTTGCCTCAATGGATATGGAAGAGCGCTATAGACTCATCATCAGTACCATTCTGAATGCCATCGGACTGAAAGTTGAAGTGGAGCACATGCTTGCCACAGGAAGAATCGACCTCATAGCCCAGACTTCCCGCTACATCTACGTGATAGAACTGAAGCTGAGAAACAATGGCGGCAAGAAGGCTGCCATCCAGCAGATTCAAGAAAACAGATACCTGGAACCTTTCAAGGCTGACAAGCGAAAGGTGATAGGCCTCGGCATAGAACTGGACGAGGAAGGAAAAGGCATATTGGATTGGGGGATTACTTCATAGATTTTCCGTGCATATTCCGATGAATAATGACACACCCTCACAGAGGATAAAAAGGTGGATTTTCAGCAGAAAATCCACCTTTTACACTATATTCTCCGTTTTGTCCACCTCTTTTCCGTGTATTTTGTGTACTTTTGCGGCTGTGTATGAATCGCAGCAGGAAGTAACTTCCAAAAGCTGCGGCTTCATGCTACCAGCAAATAACAAGCAACAAAATAAAAACAAGCCTAAAGAATAAACAATGAATAAGAAAAGACATTTTTTACTCTCGGCTGTGCTCGCCACAACATTGGCAGCCAACGCCCAAGTATCCATTCAGGTAGATGCCTCTAACCCAGGCGTCAAGGTTTCACCTAATTTATATGGTATCTTCTTCGAGGATATCAACCATGCTGCCGATGGCGGACTCTATGCCGAACTCATCAGCAACCGCTCCTTTGAAGATGATGACAAGAACATCCCTACCTGGAAAACTTCCGCCCAGGAAGGTGCAAAAATCCAGACACAACTCATCAACAAGGGTCTGCTCAACAAGGCACAGGGCAAGGCTCTCCAGCTTACCATCGCTGCCAAACCTGCTGCCACAGCCTCTCTCATCAACGAGGGATTCTGGGGCATCAACGCCGTTCAGGGCAGAACCTACAAGCTCTCTTTCTGGGCAAAGGGTAGCTACAAGGGCGGATTGAAGGCTCGCCTCACCAACGCAAAGGGCGACAAGGTGTATGCAGAAACTGCACTCAATGCCAAGGTTGGCAAGAAGTGGACTAAATATACAGCTGAACTTACTGCCAATGCCAACGATGCCAAAGCGCAGTTTGAACTCGTAGCCGACGGCAAGGGTACCATCGTTCTGGATGTGGTAAGCCTCTTCCCTCCTACTTTCAAGAATCGCGAGAACGGCTTGCGCCCTGATT
>ERZ506999.502-NODE-502-length-17219-cov-5.755477_pt1 | contig 17219 bp, 14 predicted proteins | sample MGYA00512881_ERZ506999 | MGnify/ENA metagenome assembly ERZ506999
GTAACATGTTTTTACTCTTTGTACGATATTTGCATGGCATAGCCACGCACCCACGAACAACCAGCAGATTGATAATGAACTGCGGGTTCCGCGGAGCGGGACCTATATTATGAAACCCACTGCAAGCTGCGAAGCAGCGCAGCTGTGGGTACGTGAGATACTTCCACCCCATATAGTTCCCCAAAGGGGGACTGACGCATCCCGTATGATGTTGAGGAGAAAACCTGTTATAGTAGGCTGCGTGGCTACGGCGAGACGCCATAGCCTCCTAAGTTTGCCTTGTCTGTTGTAATTCAAAAATCCAAATTCAATATTTAGACAACTTAAACCTCACTCCCACGTTAAGATTAAAGTTCAGGGGCTTTTCCTTGTATATGGTCTGCAGCGCCGAACCGTCGTCGAAGTAATAGCTGAGGCCAGGCTCGGCGTAGATGCCGACATTGTCATGGACGTTAAACTGTATGCCTACACCGGCGTTTACTGACATCTGCAGCGGCTTGCTGCTGATGTCGTGCGTGTTGGTGTATTTCATCGTATTGTTCTCTACATACCCCTCGTCCGTAGTTCCCGACACGCATTTCTCCGCCAGCACTCCCGCCGTGCCGTACAGCCCCAACCATCTGAATGACGCCACCTTATAGCTTACGTTCACGGGGATGCCGACGTAATGCAGACGTTGTTCTCCAGAGTAATTGCTCTCCATTGACGCATCCTTGATGTCCGACGAGAGGCGCGTGTAAGTCAGTCCGGTGCCTATGCTCAGCCGGTCGGTCAAGGCGTAAGCCACGCTCAGCCCTATGCGTATGGGCAGATGATGCTCATACTCCGTCTTTGTTTCCACATCACGGTTGACGCTGCTCATGTCCAGCATGGGCGAGTCCTTCGTGTCCATAACCCCCGGGCATGACAGCACAAGGTAGTCGCCGTAAGCGGTAGTGGTGCCCGATGCGCCCAGACCGCCCATTGCGCCCGTGCTGACGCTCCATCGTGACGGCGCGTCTTCATCCCCTCTTCTTTCCGTCATGTCGTTGAAAGCCAGGAGATTGTTGTCCGGATTATGGGGAAGCACATAGCTGTCCTCACGCTTCTCCGGCTTCACCTCCGTCTGCCCGTTCTCCTTCTTGCTGTTCTCCTCCTTCTTACTGTTATTCTCCTCCTTGCTGTTCTCCTCCTTGTTGCTAATCTCCTTAACGTCTGTCTCCATTGAGGCAGAAGCCAATGTCGGTTGCTCCGTAGAGGCTTTATACAATTTAGGCTGCTCCGACAATAAATCGTCAGCAGAATGCGTGGCTTGCTCAGCGCAGATGCCCGTTGGCTCATTGCCGAGGGGCTTCTTGTTAGAAGCAAGCATATTTGGATGCTTGGTTGTGTTTGTCGCCAAGTTTATATTGTCCTGCACATCATTGCCGAGGAAGTTATAACCTATGACGAGCGCCACGCTTGCTGCTGCAGCCACACCAGCCACGCGCCACATCCTGAACTTGGCTGTACGTTGAGGCTTGTCCGTCAGCATACCACCATCATTCAGCTTCGGCAGTTTCCGGCTGATACCTTCCCAGAGTCCCTCGGGCGCGTCCTTCTCGTAGCTGCCCAAGCGGTCGTGTATGTCTTTTTGCCAATTTGTTTTCATTGTGTCTTAAACTGAATTGATGGTTCTATACTGTTTTATCTTTCTCGCCAACATCGCCTTCGCCTTAAACAGCTGCGACGCCGAAGTGTTCTCCTTGATGCCGAGCAGAGCAGCTATCTCCTTATGGCTCTTGTCGTCTATGACGTAAAGATTGAACACCGTGCGATAGCCTTCCGGCAGTTCCCTCACAAAACCGAACAATACGTCCGTCGGAATGTCTCCAGTATCAAGGTCGGAGTCAGGCACGTCCAGCAGTCGTTCGTCCATTTCGACGAAACTCAGTCGGCTGTTTTCGCGTAGGAATTTCAGAGTTTCGTTAAGCGTAATCCTCGCCATCCATCCCTTCAACGACCCCTTGCCTCTATACTCGAATTGTCCTATGGAGGCATATATCTTAAGGAACGCCTCCTGTAGCACGTCCTTTATGTCCTCGTCGTTGATTAGATAACGCGAGCACAGGGCAGACAGATAGCGCACGTGCTGCCGATAGAGCGACTCCGCGGCTGACGTGTCGCCCTTCTGCACTTTCTGCAGCAGGCGCTCCTCGCTATGTGTCTTGTTAAGGGTTATTCCGAACATTCTGATATTGGGTTGACATCCATAAAAACCACAAAGGTGGCAAATCTTGCCTGTGAAGCAAGAGAAAATAATAACGTCTGCAAAAATAGCGAATTATGAAGAAATATACAAGTAAAGGGAAAACTGCAATTTATAATCCCTTTACCTTCTGCGTGGCACCATCGGTCCGTGTCCGTTGTTCTTCATCACCAGCTCCTCAACAAGATGCTCTATCAAGTCGCCCAAGGGGAGTTCTACGGTCACTTTATTGGAAATCTTGAATGCAGGCGAAATTATTGGAACGGTCTCCATCTTGCGCTCGAACGGATTGTAGCGGCGCTCCACACCGAGATTCATGTAGAAACGGCGGTTGCCAACGGTCATATATCCGCCGTAACTTGTGGTAGGCACATACGGGAATGCTGCCATGCAGATAAACGGGTTGGAGTTGTAGTAAGTGCCGAAGACAGTCAGAGAAAGGTTCGGGCTGAAGCTGTAGGCTATCTGTCCAGACACGCCGTATTGCGAGGTGACGCGACCGTAATAGAGGTAGCGGTTGGCAGAAAGCATGCCCTGCACGGTCAGAGCGCCAAGACTGTACTGCACGCCGCCACTCACCGACTGTACATCCATCAGTCCGATGTAGCTGCGATAGTTTCCTACGGCAGTAAAACTCAGATTCTTCGACACTTCCATCGACGTAGCCTCCGTATGGCTCGCATCATAACCGTAGGCAAGCGGCTGCTTTACAGCGAACGACATAGGCATAGGCGAAAGCATGACTGGCGTGGCAAGAACATCAGAAGACACCATCGCCTTCATCATCAGAATGTCCGAATAGGAAGGCGTTATGGGCTGTGTCAGCCCCGACACTTCCTGCGCCGCAGCCCCCATCGTCGTTGCCGACAAGAACATCAAAAAAGCCATCAGTTTCTTCATATCTCACTACGTTTTGTTGTCAGTCACAAAGATACAAAGAATTATTTGCTAAATCACAAAGAGTTTTGCTGATAATATGTTATTTTTGCAAATAAATGTAATACACCTAAAACCAACTATATATGAAAACCAGAGGACGCAATATCTGCGATACGCTTAAGGCTATCCGCAAGGAAATAGCGGATGCCAACGGAATTGAATATTCACCCGAGGAATGTCACTTTAAGGGCGCATGCAGGGGAACTTGCCCGAAATGCGAGCAGGAGGTGAAAGACCTGGAGTATGAGTTGAGGCTACGACAGATGGCTGGAACGGCTATCAAGGTGGCAGGCGTCGCTGCTGGAATAGTTGCCATGACCGCCTGCTCGGACGGCAAGATACAAAGAACGGCTTCGTATAATGTCAAGCCAAGAGTGGAGAAGCCAGCGAAAGAGGAAAGCCCCAGACTGTTAGGGATTGCTCCATACCGTCAGCCGGAAGAAATAAGCAGCAAGATATTCGGTGCTGCCGAGGAGATGCCTTCATTTCCGGGTGGCGAGAAAGCATTGATGCAATACATCAAGGATAACACCTATTATCCGAGAGAGTTGTGTGAAGGAGCAGCTCAGGGCAGAGTGATGGTCGGCTTCGTTATCAATGAGGACGGAAGCATTAGCGATGTAAAGGTATTGAGAAGCCTTACGCCTGAACTTGACGAGGTGGCTGTTAAGATTGTGAAAGGTATGCCGAAATGGAATCCCGGTAAACAGAACGGCAAAGCGGTGAAGACAAAATACACAGTACCCGTATCTTTCCGAACAGAATAAAATGACAACAGTTCCACTTATCTGCATTGACCGCCACCGCCTTACGATAAAGTCTGAACGTGCCTCGCCGCCACTTGGAGGAAGTGGCTCCCGTCATCCATTCCTTCATCATCGACATCAAGGACATGAACCCCGCCATCTATCAAGCCTACACGGGCAAGAGCAACCAGCAAGTCATAGACAACCTCGTATGGCTCTCCACCCACGCCAAGCATAAAGACAAAATCATCATCCGCCTGCCGCTCATTCCTCAATTCAATATGCCGGAAGACCGGGAGCGCAGCAAGCAAGCATTAAAGCAAATGGGATTTGAGCGGTTTGACGAATTTGAGTATAACTTCTTCCTATGCAAATATCGTACAAAAGAGTAAAAACCTGTTACAAAATAAAAATTGATTATAGAGTTCCGGTTTGCTGTTTTGGGCGGTGTTCAGCCGTGCAAGCAGCACCCACGCTTAACGATAAAGCCTCTTTTACGCTCTGAAAGTCCCTCTGTCAGAGTGTAAAAGAGGCTTTATTGCATGACAACAGTGGCGGTATTGGAGTGTAAAAGTGGCTCTATGGCAGAAAAAAGTGGCTCATTTGCGAGTCTGATTTCATGGCGCTTTGTCGTAAATCCGCATAACATACTGTGTATGAACATTTTGTCTCCAAACGCTCAAAACTCGAGAATTTCGCACCAAAGATTTCGTTGTGTGCTGAGCTCATAGTATTGAGCGTTAGAAATGCAAATATTGTCTTTGGCGGAACCGCCAAAGAATTAGGGATTTTGAGTTTTGAAATTTGAATTGTTCTCGGCTTCGCCTGCGATTTTGAATTCTTCACTTAATCTACTTGCCTGAACTTTAGCAAGCTCATTTATTAAAATTATGCAAATCCTTCGCATAATCATTACAAAATCAGTAAATTTGCATTTTGAAAAGAATATGGGCGTATTGCGTCCGTTCCACTCAGGCTGACCCCGCCGAAATAAACAGAACAATGGAAAATAAAGATACAAAAAATGCGTTTGTGCGCCAGGTGGCAGAACAGAAATACGAGTACGGATTCACCACCGACGTGCATACTGACATCATAGAGAAAGGACTCAACGAGGACATCGTAAGGCTTATCTCCAGCAAGAAGGGAGAGCCGGAATGGATGCTCGAATTCCGCCTCAAGGCGTTCCGCCACTGGCAGAAGATGGAGCAGCCGACATGGGGACACGTTCACTTGCCCGAAATCGACTATCAAGCCATTTCGTATTACGCTGACCCGCTGGCGAAGAAGCCCTCTGAAGAGAAGAAGGAGATAGACCCTGAGCTGATGAAGACCTTCGACAAGCTCGGCATCCCCCTGGAGGAACGCTTAGCGTTGAGCGGTGTGGCTGTGGACGCCATCATGGACTCCGTGTCCGTGAAGACCACCTTCAAGCAGCATCTTGCCGAGAAGGGCGTGATATTCTGCTCCATCGGCGATGCCATAAAGGACCATCCCGACCTCGTGAAGGAATACTTGGGAAGCGTGGTGCCTTATCAGGACAATTTCTTCGCTGCCCTTAACAGCGCCGTCTTCTCTGACGGCTCGTTCGTATACATTCCCAAGGGCGTGCGCTGCCCGATGGAGCTTAGCTCATACTTCCGCATCAACGCACGCAACACAGGACAGTTTGAGCGTACGCTTATCATTGCCGACGACGACGCTTACGTCAGCTATCTGGAGGGTTGCACAGCACCGATGCGCGACGAGAACCAGCTGCATGCTGCCATCGTGGAGATTGTCGTAAAGGACAACGCAGAGGTGAAATACTCTACCGTGCAGAACTGGTATCCGGGCGACGAGAAAGGAAAGGGCGGCGTGCTCAATCTCGTCACAAAGCGCGGCGACCTGCGTGGTGTCAACTCAAAGCTGTCGTGGACACAGGTGGAGACGGGATCAGCCATCACATGGAAATATCCGTCATGCGTTCTGCGCGGCGACGGCTCGCAGGCTGAGTTCTATTCTGTAGCTGTCACCAACAACTACCAGGAGGCGGACACCGGCACGAAGATGATACACATGGGCAAGAACACCAAGTCGACAATCATATCGAAGGGCATCTCCGCCGGACACAGCCAGAACTCGTATCGCGGACTCGTCCGTGCCACAAGCAATGCCGACAACGCACGCAACTACTCGTCGTGCGACTCGCTCCTGCTCGGTTCGGAATGCGGTGCCCACACCTTCCCTTACATGGACATCCACAACGACTCGGCTGTCGTGGAGCATGAGGCCACAACCTCAAAGATATCCGAAGACCAGCTCTTCTACTGCAACCAGCGTGGCATCCCCACCGAACAGGCTGTAGGACTTATTGTTAACGGATATGCCAAGGACGTGCTCAACAAGCTCCCGATGGAGTTCGCCGTAGAGGCGCAGAAGCTGCTGAGCGTGTCGCTTGAGGGAACAGTAGGATAATGAGAATTTTGAATTTTGAATTTATGAGTTTTAGGCTCGGTCTTCTTTCTGCGATAGCGCTCTTTGCAGGTAACGCTGCGACGTTGTCCGCCGCCAATGACGAGGAGCCGTCATCACGCCGTTGGGCTGTCATCGCCGGCATGAACCTATCTTGTCCGACGACAGCCGTCAATGAGCAGTCTGGTCAGTATGCTGACAAGGCAGCCTCGTTCGGTTCGGCTGAGGGCAATGTGATGGTGGAGTATTATCTTCGTAATCCTCATTTCTCCGTCGTGGGCGGATATAATGCAGAGACGATGGAATGGTATGGGAGCGACGTTAACGTCACGATGCACAACATAGCACTCGGCGCACGTTATTATCCGCTCTCCACGGCTTGCGTCATACAGCCGTACGCCGCCCTCATGACCTACACCAACGTCGGTATGAGCAACGAAAGGAGCACCATGAGCAGCACAGGAGGAGGCTACAGCTACGAGCGACGTTACGAGATAAGCTCTCCGCGTGTGAGCGTAGCCCCAACGGTAGGCTTCGACTGCTACATATTCTCCTCGTTAGCATTGGAGTTTCAGTACGGGTTCCCGTTAGCCATCGACGGCAAGACCAATGTCAGCACCACATACGGCGGACAGCAGACCGCATACCGCATGCGCTCAGACATGCACCGCCACAACATACAGATAGGCGTGAAGGCGACGTTCCCCCTACGCTTCACCACAGAAGACGGCAACAGCCTCTTCCGCATGATCTATATGGCGCTCGGCATATACGATCCTGACGACGATCCCAAACCGGAAACAAAGAAGGAACGCCGCAAGTTGAGCCTGAACAGGGTGCTCAATTCTTATTAATAGCAAGTTAGTTAGTAAATAGTCAAGTAGTTAGTAAATAGTATAGAAAGGCTTAAATAGGCCCAAAAAGGCTTAGTAAGGCCCAATAAGGCCAAAAGAGGCCCAGAAAAAACAACCAAGATATGTTAGAAGTTAAGAACCTCCACGCCACCATTGCTGGCAAGGAAATACTCCGAGGCATCAACCTCACAATCAAGGATGGCGAGATACACGCCATCATGGGACCTAACGGTTCAGGAAAGTCAACGCTCAGCGCCGTCCTCACAGGCAATCCTCTCTATGAGGTGACAGAGGGCGAGGCATGGTTTAACGGCAAGAACCTCATCGAGATGAAGCCTGAGGACCGCGCCAACGAAGGTCTCTTCCTCTCATTCCAGTATCCCGTGGAGATACCGGGCGTATCGATGACCAACTTCCTCAAGGCTGCTGTCAATGAGAAGCGCAAGTATCAGGGACTGCCCGAGCTGAAGGCTGGCGAGTTCCTCAAGCTGATGAACGAGAAGCGTAAGATTGTGGAGCTCGACTCCAAGTTCACACGCCGCTCCGTAAACGAGGGATTCTCCGGCGGCGAGAAGAAGCGCAACGAGATATTCCAGATGGCTATGCTCGAACCGAAGCTCGCCATCCTCGACGAGACCGACTCAGGTCTGGACGTTGACGCCATGCGCATCGTGGCTGACGGCGTGAACAAGATGCACACAGCCGAGACCTCAGCCATCGTCATCACACACTACGAGCGCCTCCTCGACATGATAAAGCCCGATGTAGTGCACGTTCTCTATAAGGGCCGCATCGTAAAGACCGCCGGACCGGAGCTGGCAAAGGAGATAGAGCAGAGAGGATACGACTGGATTAAGGCAGAAATAGGAGAAGAATAATGGCTTCAGAAAAACAATATACCGACCTCTACCGCGAGTGCCGCAATCAGATCTTCGCTCACAGCGCCGACGTCATGAACGCCGTGCGCGACGCTGCGTTTGCCGATTTCGAGCGCTTGGGATTCCCGACACGAAAGGTGGAGCGTTACAAATACACCTCCATGGACAAGCTCTTCGAGCCTGACTATGGACTTAACATCAACCGCATACAGGTGCCGGTAGACCCGTACAAGGCGTTCCGCTGCGACGTGCCGAACATGAGCACATCACTTTACTTCATCGTCAACGACGAGTTTCGCGCTGCCTTGCAGCCCAAGGAGAACCTTCCCGAAGGCATAACCGTGACGTCGCTCTCGGAATATGCCAAGGAGCATCCTGAGTTTGTGGCAGAACATTACGCCAAGCTGGCTAAGACCGATGAGGACGGCATCACCGCTCTCAACACAATGCTGGCACAGGACGGACTGCTCATTCACGTAGAGAAGAATGTGGTGGTGGACAGAACGGTGCAGATCATCAACATCCTCCGTTCCGATGTAGACCTCATGGTCAATCGTCGTGTGCTCATCGTGATGGAGCAGGGCGCCAACGCCAAGTTCCTCTTCTGCGACCATGCAGCCGACGACCACGCTTTCCTCGCCACGCAGGTGATAGAGGCGTATGTCGGACAGAACGCTTCGCTCGAACTCTACTGCATGGAGGAGACACACTACAAGAACACACGCGTGTCGAACGTGTATGTGGAGCAGCAGCGCGACTCACGATTCAATCATAATGTCATCACCCTGCACAACGGCGTAACACGCAACCGCCTCGACGTGCAGCTCAAGGGTGAGGGTGCCGAGTGCTGGTGCAACGGATGCGTCATTGCAGACAAGTCACAGCACGTAGACAACAACACGCTCATTGACCATCAGGTCAGCCACTGCACCAGTCACGAGCTTTATAAGTACGTGCTCGACGATAAGGCTACGGGCGCTTTCGCGGGTCGTGTGCTTGTGCGCCACGACGCTCAGAAGACCGTCTCAGAGGAGGTCAATCAGAACCTTTGCGCCACGAAGACAGCACGTATGTATACGCAGCCGATGCTCGAGATTTACGCCGACGACGTGAAGTGCTCGCATGGATCGACGGTAGGTCAGCTCAATGACGCCGCTCTCTTCTACATGCGTCAGCGTGGCATCAGCGAGAAGGAGGCAAAGCTCCTGCTTGAGTTTGCCTTCATCGGAGAGGTGATAGACAAGATCACCCTTGAGCCGCTGCGCGACCGCCTCCATCATCTCGTGGAGAAGCGCTTCCGCGGCGAACTGACAAAGTGTGAGGGTTGCAAGCTCTGCAAATAAATAACTAATACGCAAATGTACGATATAAATAAAGTCCGCGCCGACTTCCCGATTCTCTCGCGCACCGTATACGACCGTCCGCTTGTCTATCTTGACAACGCCGCCACCACGCAGAAACCGCTCTGCGTGCTCGATGCCATGCGCGACGAATATCTCAACGCCAATGCCAACGTGCATCGTGGCGTGCACTATCTCTCGCAGCGTGCCACCGATCTTCATGAGGCAGCACGCGAGACGGTGCGCCGCTTCATCAACGCGCCCAAGACGGAAGAGATAATCTTCACACGCGGCACGACGGAGAGCATCAATCTGGTGGTGTCGTCGTTCTGCGAGGCTTTCATGGGTGAAGGCGACGAGGTAATCATCTCTGCGATGGAGCACCACAGCAACATCGTGCCCTGGCAGCTTCAGGCTGCAAAGCGTGGCATCGCTCTGAAGGTAATCCCGATGGACGACAGCGGCAAGCTGGACATGGAGGCTTACGAGAAGCTCTTCTCTGACAAGACGCGCATCGTAAGCGTAGCCCATGTCAGCAATACGCTCGGAACGGTAAATCCCGTCAACGACATCGTCCGCATTGCCCATGACCATGGCGTGCCCGTCCTCATAGACGGAGCGCAGTCTACGCCCCACTTCGCTGTGGACGTGCAGGCTATGGACTGCGACTTCTTCGCTTTCTCAGGTCACAAGATATACGGTCCGACCGGCATAGGAGTGCTTTACGGCAAGGAGGAATGGCTTGATCGCATGCCGCCTTACCAGGGTGGAGGCGAGATGATAGAGAGCGTGAGCTTCGAGAAGACCACCTTCGAGAAGCTGCCGTTCAAGTTTGAGGCTGGCACGCCGGACTACGTGGCAACGCACGGACTCGCCGTAGCGCTCGACTACGTAACAGCTCTCGGCATGGACAACATCGCCCGTCACGAACATGAGCTTACCGAATACTGCATGAACCGCATGGCAGAGATTCCCGATATGCGCTTCTTCGGCACCACAAAAGGCAAGGACGCCGTAGTTTCCTTCCTCGTAGGCAACATCCACCATCTCGACATGGGTACGCTTCTCGACCGTCTCGGCATCGCCGTCCGCACCGGTCATCACTGCGCCCAGCCCGTAATGGACCGCTTCGGTGTCCCCGGCGTAGTACGTGCCTCCTTCGCCCTATACAATACAAAGGACGAAATAGACACTCTCGTGGCAGGCATCAAGCGAGTTAGCCAGATGTTCTAAGAATAATGATTGAGGATTTCAATTATTCTACGAAATCGTAGAATGTAAAAAACAATAAACAAGAAATAATAATGAAGAAGAACCTGAAAACCCTTTTCGCCTTACTGTTGATGGTCCTTGCAGTGGTTCCGGCTCTTGCGCAGCGCCACTTCTCGATGGACATCTGGCAGGCTAAGGCTCCTTATAAGAACGCACATGCCGATACGGCACGCATACATGTATATCTTCCGGACAGCAAGAAGGCTACGGGAAGGGCTGTGGTGATTTGTCCGGGTGGCGGTTATGAGCACCTTGCCATGCAGCATGAGGGCTATGACTGGGCGCCGTTCTTCAATAATATGGGCATCGCTGCCATCGTATTGCAGTATCGTATGCCGGACGGCAATCCTAAAGTGCCCGTCAGCGACGCTGAGGAGGCTATACGCACGGTGCGCCGTAACGCTAAGCAATGGCATATTGATGCGGACGATTTGGGAATAATGGGATTTTCTGCCGGCGGACATTTGGCTTCTACCATAGCGACACAGGCGAAGCCGGACGCAAGACCGAACTTCCAGATACTCTTCTATCCGGTAATAACAATGCTGGAGGGATATTGTCATCAAGGTTCGCGCGAAAACCTTCTTGGAAAAAATGCGCATAAGAAAGAGGAACAGAAGTATTGCTCAGACCTGCAGGTTACACGCGTAACGCCGCCGGCTTGCATTCTGCTTTCTGATGATGACCGCGTGGTGGAGCCGATGAACGGCGTCAACTATTATTCGGAGCTTTATCGTCATGACGTGCATGGCTCGCTATTTGTCTATCCTTCGGGAGGACACGGTTGGGGAATGAAGCCCTCTTTCAAGTATCATGTGGAGATGCTTCTCAACCTGAAGGCTTGGCTCGAGTCGTTCTAAAAAGAGCAAAGGAAAGAAAGATTAATGTGAAAAGATTGTTTCAATAATAATTATACAGATGCATCCGTTAGAGAAATTCGAGTACTGCCCGAAGTGTGGCAGTCATCATTTTGTAGAGTCTGGAGCTACAAGCAAGAAGTGTGAGAACTGTGGTTTCGAGTATTTCATGAACGCAAGTTCAGCCAACGTGGCTATCATCAAGAACGCCAAGGGCGAACTGCTCGTAGAACGCCGCAAGAACGAGCCGGCAAAGGGCATGCTTGACCTGCCCGGAGGCTTCGCCATGCCGGGCGAGACAGCCGAGGAAGGAGTGCGACGTGAGGTTCTTGAGGAGACTGGACTTGTGGTAAAGGATGTGAACTATCTCTTCTCACTCCCCAATGTCTATCGTTACAGCGGTATGGACATTCACACTCTCGACATGTTTTTTACCTGCGAGGTGGAGGACGAGACCGTCATGAAGGCGTCTGACGATGCCGCCGAGTGCATGTGGGTGGCTCCCGACGACATCCATACAGAGCAGTTCGGACTGCGTAGCGTGCGCTGGGGTCTCATCACTTACCTTGAGCGTCAGATAACTCATCGTCCGGAGAATGGTGAGGCGCTGCTATAACAAGCGTCGCAATGAACCATACAAAGACAGCCACATGTACGAGCAACGAATCGTACGTGAAGAATGCTGACATGACGAATGCCACCTGGGCATGCAGATAGCGTAGGGTCTGACGCATAGTCACCTCGCTACCGAGTATGCTGGAATAGTATTGCCGTAACCACTCGAATGGAGATGTTACGGCTTTTTTTGTGCTCTTTACCAAGGCACGCAGTGATGTTGTTGCGATAGGGGCTTTGTCCTGAAGAGTGATGTTGCTTGCCATAGTCGTATAGTTGTTTGTTAATATTATTGTGAACGTCGATATACAATGTATTGTCTATATCCATACAATGTATAATGTATATCTTTCGCTTGCAAAATTATCGGAATATATGGAATCAACATTTCAATCTCTATATTTGTTTGTTAATAATAAAAAATCCCTGCATCACAGTTCTTTCAAACTGCTGATGCAGGGATTCTTTTAATATAATTACAGATTGAACTTATGCAAGTTCAGTTACTGATTTACTTTCAGTTTCTTTGATTAGATATCACCGTTGTGGTCGAGTGAGTCGTTGAAGTCCTTCGGCTCGTGACGCTCACGGTTTTCGCGGCGTCCGTCACGGCGCTCACCGCGCTCTCCACGGGGACGACGCTCTCCGCGCTCACCACGCTCGCCACGGGGGCGGCGCTCACGCTCTACGTATCCCTCCGGTTTCGGGAGGAGGATGCGGTGAGAGAGCTTATACTTACCGGTCTTCGGATCAATCTCCATGAGCTTCACCTTGATCTTGTCGCCTTCCTTGATGCCAGCCTCCTCTACGGTCTCGAGACGCTTCCAGTCGATCTCTGAGATGTGGAGCAGTCCGTCCTTGCCCGGCATGATCTCTACGAAGCAGCCGTAAGGCATGATAGAGCGAACAGTACCCTCGTAAACCTCGCCAACCTCAGGGATGGCAACGATGGCCTTGATCTTGCCGAGAGCAGCGTCGATGGCGTCCTTGTTAGGAGCAGAAACCTGCACCTTGCCTACGCCGTCTGCCTCGTCGATGGTGATGGTAGCGCCGGTATCTTCCTGCATCTGCTGGATGATCTTGCCACCAGGGCCGATAACGGCACCGATAAACTCCTTCGGTATCTCAATCTGGATGATGCGCGGAACCTGCGGCTTCATCTCGGCACGCGGCTCAGAGATTGTCTCCATCATGCAGTTGAGGATGTGCTCACGACCTGCCTTGGCCTGCATAAGGGCCTTCTCGAGAATCTCGAAGCTCAGACCGTCGCACTTGATATCCATCTGTGTGGCTGTAAGACCCTTGCGTGTACCAGTGGTCTTGAAGTCCATATCGCCAAGGTGGTCCTCGTCGCCGAGGATATCGCTAAGCACTGCGTACTTCTCCTCGCCAGGGTTCTTGATCAGACCCATTGCGATACCTGATACGGGAGCCTTCATCGGAACACCTGCGTCCATGAGGGCGAGAGTGCCGGCACATACAGTAGCCATTGATGAAGAACCATTCGACTCGAGAATCTGGCTTACGAGACGTACTGTGTAGGGGAAGTCCTCAGGAATCTGACCCTTCAGAGCGCGCCATGCCAAGTGGCCGTGACCAATCTCACGACGGCCTACACCGCGCTGAGCCTTAGCCTCGCCAGTACAGAACGGCGGGAAGTTATAGTGGAGGAGGAAGCGCTGGTAGCCCTTCTCGAGCACGTCGTCAACGAGCTTCTCGTCCATCTTGGTACCGAGAGTACATGTAGAGAGGCTCTGTGTCTCGCCACGTGTGAAGATTGAGCTTCCGTGAGGCATAGGCAGCGGCGAAACCTCGCACCAGATAGGACGGATGTCAGTGGTCTTACGACCGTCGAGACGCTTGCCCTCGTCGAGGATGCAACGACGCATTGAGTCGCGCATAACGTCGGCATAGTAGCGTACCATCTCTGCGTGCTTCTCGTCAAGCTCCTCGGGAGTAAGTTCTGTGTGAGCAGCATCGTAAGCCTCCTGGAAGTCAGAGAGAATCTTGTCGAAAGCTTCCTCGCGCGACTTCTTGTCGTGGTCGCCAGCCTCTGCGATAGCATAGCACTTGTCGTAGGTTTCCTTACGAATCTGCTCGCGCAGCTCCTCGTCGTTAACCTCGTGGCAGTACTCACGCTTAACGTCAGTGCCGAGTTCCTTAGAAAGCTCAGTCTGGAGTTCGCACATCGGCTTGATGGCAGCCATAGCGGCCTTCAATGCACCAATCATGTCCTGCTCCGAAACTTCCTTCATCTCGCCTTCCACCATCATGATGTTCTCGGCAGAAGCACCAACCATGATGTCCATATCTGCCTCCTTCATCTGCTCGAAGGTCGGGTTGATAACATATTCTCCGTTGATGCGAGCTACGCGCACCTCAGAGATGGGGCATTCGAAGGGGATATCTGAACAAGCCATAGCGGCTGAAGCTGCGAATCCTGCGAGAGCATCAGGCTGGTCAACGCCGTCGGCGCTGAGGAGCATGATCTGCACGTACACCTCTGCGTGATAGTTAGAGGGGAAGAGCGGGCGGAGCACACGGTCTACGAGGCGAGATGTAAGAATCTCGTTGTCGCCTGACTTGCCCTCACGCTTTGTGAAGCCGCCAGGAAAGCGACCTGCTGCTGAATACTGCTCTTTGTAGTCCACCTGCAAAGGCATGAAATCTGTTCCGGGAACTGCATCTTTTGCGGCACAAACAGTGGCGAGAAGTACGGTGTTGCCCATACGCAGTACAACACTTCCGTCGGTCTGCTTTGCCACTTTCCCGGTCTCAATGCTGATGGTTCTGCCATCAGGCAATGATACTGTCTTTGTAATTACGTTCATCTAAAGTTTAAAATAACATCAAAAAATTTAATATGTGACAAAGTTAGTCATTTTCAGTGGGATTAAAGAACAAATGACAGACATTTTAGATTTTTTGTGGTTTAGCGCTCTTTGCGCCCCATTCCGGATGTCTTTGTTCTTACTTCTTCTTGTTCTTTGACTTTCCTTTGTTTTTGTCTGTGGTTTTCTTGTCGGCAGCTTTCTTGCTGTCTTTCTTGCTGTCTGCTGCTGTCTTCTCCTCTTCGGGAGTGGGCTGGAGCAGCTTTTCGTAACGCTCCTTGTCGGTGAGCAGCTTCACAGCCTCTGCGTACTGATTGTCATAGCGCAGCGAATTTTCTATCATGCCACCCTCAAAGTAGTATGCAGCCATGATGTCCGCGGCTAATATCTCCTTCAGCTTTTTCTTGTTGTAGGCATAGTCGAGGTCTTTCTCTATGTTGTGCTTCAGCTTCTTCTTCAGCGCCTCAAACTCGTCCTTGGCGTCATTGTAATATCCTTCGAAGCGTGCAAGGTCCTCCAGGTCCTTGAGATACTTCTCGCTGATCTGGTCGTACGTGAATCCGCTCTTCAGCACAGCCTGCTTGAATGCCTCGTAGTCTGCTTCCGAAACCTCGAAGTCGGCGGGCTTTGCCACGGTTGGATGTGATGCCATATAGTCTATTTCGTAATTGAGCATCACGTCAGTGGTGTCTGCACGCTCCAGATAGTAAGCGATGTTGGGCAGCGAGTCAGCCTTTACTTCCACGTCAGGCTTGATGCCACCGCCGTCGCGAACGATGCGTCCGCGTGCCGTGCGGAATTCATGCGTAAGCGAGTCTGCCACTTCCTGCGCCACGTATCCGTTGTCCGTGTGCTTGTATTTGCGTGCCTGGATGCAACGTCCCGAAGGGATATAGTATTTTGCTGTGGTCAGCTTCAGCTTGCCTGCGTAGGGCAGAGGCACGTTGGGCACCTGCACCAGTCCCTTTCCGTACGTTCTTGTTCCCATCACCACGGCGCGGTCGAGGTCCTGCAGCGCACCGCTCGTAATCTCACTGGCGCTCGCCGTTCCCTCGTTTACGAGCACCACGATGGGCATAACCGTGTCAATAGGTTCTGCTGTGGTCTTGTATTCGCTGTTGGCGTTCTTCACCTTTCCCTTCATGCTGAGCAGATGCTTGCCCTTCGGGAGGAACATGTTCAGAATCTGTATCGCCTCGCTGACCGATCCGCCGCCGTTGCCACGGAGGTCCAGAACGAGCGAAGTCATGCCGTTGTTCTTCATGTCGAGCACGGCGCGACGCACGTCCTTGGCACTACCTTCCACAAACTGGTTGTAGTTGATATATCCCACGCCGTCCTTCTGCACGCCGTAGTAGGGGAGGTAAGGCAGCTGTATAGCCTCACGCTGAATCTTCAGCGTCATCTTCTTGCCCGTGGATGGACGCAACACCTTCAGCACCATCGTCGTGCCGGCATCGCCTCTAAGGTGGTCTGAGACGTACGGCGTCATCTTGCCGTCCATCGATTCACCGTCGATGCTGAGAATGATGTCACCCTTGCGCAGTCCCGCCTTGGCGGCAGGCATACCCTGGTAAGGCTCGTTGATTACCACCTGCTTGCGTGTGAAGCTGTAGCTGATCACGGCACCGATGCCGGCATACTTGCCCGTGAGCATCTGCTTATACTCGCCCGCCTTGTCCTCCGGATAATACTCCGTGTAGGGGTCGAGCGAGTGGAGCATGGAGCGGATGGCTGTGCCCACCACCTCGTCAGCGTCAATCGAGTCGACGTAAAGCAGGTCCAGATTCTTGTATGCTGCATTGAAAATCTCAAGGTTCTTAGCCACCTTGAAATTATGGTCACTGCTGTTTTGTGCCGTCATCGACAGCGAGAGGAGCGTCAGGGCGATAATAAGAATTTTGCGCATGATGTATGTGTTAAGTATAATGATATATGTGTAAGTTGCTATATTAATGCAAAAGTACTACTTTCGGTTAGTATTCGTCCATAAAAACCTGTTTTTTTTCTATTATTTTGGTCGCTTTGGGCACAAATGTGAATAAAAAGAAGAGAAAAGTTGAAAAAAAAATTGCAAAAGTTTTTGTGATTAAAAATTTCTTCATACCTTTGCATCCGCAATCAAGCAACAAGAATTGCTTAGCTGCCAAGAATGCTTCAATAGCTCAGTTGGTTAGAGCACCTGACTGTTAATCAGGGGGTCGTT
>ERZ506999.514-NODE-514-length-16965-cov-3.792194_pt1 | contig 16965 bp, 9 predicted proteins | sample MGYA00512881_ERZ506999 | MGnify/ENA metagenome assembly ERZ506999
GTCTTGAACTCGATAGTGCAAATTCATGTGCGGGGAGTATTTTGGATTCCTCTGGTCTGTATATTGGTAACTTTTTTTACGTATGCAAAAGTTTTTTGGATGATGAGAACTAGGATTTAGGGAATTGCAGTCGGAAGGGAAGATTAGTGTAATATCTTTCTTTACAGTTTTTTCTCTCTGAATTCAGCACCGTCATTTTTACCAGTACAGTTAAACGGTCGATTTTACAAAAGAAAGTCCTCCAATTCACTTTTTGTGCAATGTAGATGAGACTCAGGAAGCGTGGAAGCCTTTGCTGAACACGCTTCCCGCCCTAAGAGGCTCATCGGAATGGTTTGCACAATGGAATTAGCACCATTTCTTTTGGCTCGACTGCCTGTTTTCAGTGTATTCCTATGGCAGCCTAGTTTTAGGCTGATTGCAGCAAATTGAATGAACGAGGACATATTCGTTCCTGTTGTTTTATTCTACCTTTCAACTCTGGTTCAATGTTGGATATTTTACAGAAGTAATGTATAATTCCCAGTAACTGCCCGACAATTGAATATTTTCAACTCAGCAACACGGTTCTCATCCCTTCTCAAAGTTTTCTCCTGCTTCGTTCTGAATTGCTGTTATCTTACCAATATCACCACATTTTATTCGATAAAGTTCAAAGAGCGCCAGCCACAAAAGGAATCGTTCGGATTCTATTTTGCGCTATGGAGATGAGACTCAGGAAGCATGGAAGCCTTTGCTGAACATGATTGTTGTTCAGAAGCCCATCGTAATGCCCGGCGAACAGAAACATAATATTTCGTTTATACCATTTTTCTTTTTCATTACATATAAATTTGCCTTGTGAGAGGGCGCTTATATCTGCCCCTCACAACCCATAAAAGCACTGCAGAATCTTGCAACACTACGTCCGTTAAACTCCGGTATATTTCGATTTATTTTGCCAGCAGCATCATGATTTTATTGCTGCGCTCCACGAATTTTGTCATCTCATCTACAGATAACGGATGGTTGGAGAGCACAGCCAGATCGTATAACTGCTCGCAGAACATCGGAACGTTCTCGGAATCTTTGTGCTCGAAAATGTATTTTACAAGTTCGTTGTTAGCATTTAAAGTAAGTGTCTGGTCAGCAGCAAACATATTCATGTCCATGCCGCCCATACCGTTCATGGCATACATCTTCATCATATCCTGCATACGTCTTCCTTCTTCGGAAAGTGTGATGATAGAAGAGATGTTCTCATTTTTCAGCTTCTCCACTTTCACAGTGAGCTTATCGTTGTTCAGAGCTTTTTTGAATACTTCTGTCAAAGCATCTGTCTCAGCTTTCAGATCTTCTGCAGAAGTCTCATCCTTTAAGGATTCTGTCACATCCGCATCAATACGCATGAATTTGTATTTTTCATTGCGCTGCTCTAACTGTGTGATGAAAGAGGTATCAATGTTGTGATCTAAGATCACTGCCTGCATGTTCTGTTCTTTGAAGAGCTTAATGTACTGACCCTGCTGGACTTTATCGGTAACATAGTAGATAACTTTACGTTCATCTTTTTCGCTGTCAGCAGAAGTGTCGCTGCCATCAGCAGTATTATCAGATGCAGCAGCATCGCCAGTGTTTGTAATTGGATTACCATCTTTGTCTAATACCTCCGCATCGTCTTTCTTTTCTTCTTCCTTCACTAATAATTCAGGAAGAGTCAGATACTTGTCATCTAAGTTTTTGAACAGGATGTAGTCGTTCATCTTGTCACAGAACTTTGTATCTTTTAAGCAGCCAAATTTGATAAATGGGCTGATGTCATCCCAGTATTTCTCATAGCTTTCCTTTTCGGTCTTGCACATGCCGATGAGTTTGTCTGCAACTTTCTTGGTGATATATTCGGAGATCTTCTTTACAAATCCATCGTTCTGCAAAGCGGAACGGGATACGTTCAGTGGAAGATCCGGGCAGTCGATCACACCTTTTAATAACATTAAGAATTCAGGAATGACTTCTTTGATGTTATCTGCGATGAACACCTGATTGTTATATAATTTAATGGTTCCCTCAATAGAATCGTATTCTGTATTGATCTTCGGGAAGTATAAAATTCCTTTTAAGTTGAACGGATAGTCCATGTTCAGGTGGATCCAGAACAGAGGCTCTTTGTAGTCTAAGAATACTTTGCGGTAAAATTCCTTGTATTCTTCGTCTGTGCAGTCTTTTGGATTCTTTGCCCACAATGGGTTGGTATCGTTCAATGGAACCGGACGTTTTACAATTTTTAATTTTTCTTTTGCAGGGGAAACTTCAACGACTTCTTTTTCACCGTTTTCATTTTCTTTTTCCTCTGTTTTTGCTTCCTCGTGGATTTCTTCCACAACGGTATCAGTATCTAACTTATCTGCTGCATCGATGGTTTCATATTCTGTCTCAGCATTTGCCTTAGATAAGAAGATTGGGGTTGGCATGAAAGAGCAGTACTTCTCGATGACTTCTCTTGCACGGTATTCGTTTGCAAATTCGAGACAGTCTTCATTCAGGTATAAAGTGATCTCAGTACCGACACCTTCTTTTGTGCCGTCTGTCATATCGAATTCTGTGCCTCCGTCACATGCCCAGTGGACAGGTGTGGCATCTTTTTTATAAGATAAAGTATCGATCGTCACCTGATCCGCTACCATGAATGCAGAGTAGAAACCAAGTCCGAAATGACCGATGATCTGATCGTCGTTTGCCTTGTCTTTGTATTTTTCGATGAAATCAGTAGCACCGGAAAATGCAATCTGGTTGATATATTCCTCTACTTCATCAGCTGTCATACCAAGACCATTATCAATGAATTTTAACGTTTTTTCGTCCGGGTTTACAATAACCTGAATCTGTGGTTTGTAATCAGCAGGTAATTCGTACTCGCCCATCATATCCAGTTTTTTTAATTTTGTGATGGCGTCGCAGCCATTACTGATCAATTCACGATAGAAGATATCGTGATCGGAATATAACCATTTCTTGATGATCGGGAAAAGGTTATCACTGTTGATTGAAAGATTTCCATGTTTCTCAGCCATAATATAACACTCCTTTTTCTATCCATAAGTAAAACTAATTATTTTATGTTCTATTATAAAATGCACTTATCAAATATATGAATCATTGCATTTCAACTTATATCTAGGATTTTATAACCCTTGTCTGCAAAAGTCAATAGAAAATTAGCACTCTTTTTAAATGAGTGCTAACAATGAACGGGCGAAAGCAGAAAAATAAGGTGTTTACAGAATATATAAAAACTTTATAAACTTAATTGAAGTTCATGGTATAATAACCACAAGAGAACGGAGGATAACATGATAGTTTTAAAAGCGGATAAAGAATTGAATTTAACTTTTCAGAAACTGATCAAAATGATGGATGCGCCGGTGGAGTGGAACGGCATGTTTTTTGTGGTCGGAGATTATCTGATCCTGCAGGGCAGTGTGCGTTCACTTTTTTTCAACTTTGACACGAAGCTTGTGGTGACGAATATTATCGAGCTGAAGGCAGAGGAGCAGATGATCGCTGCCGTGGAGCAGCACCCAAATGTGAGGGATATTTTGAATATGGTGCTTTATGCGTTTGGAAAGTGGGGAAATATCAAGGGACTCCGTGTGGACAAAGATTATGTGCAGCTGAACCGGTTGTTTGCGCAGATCCTTGGGGAATTTCAGGTGGAATCGCAGTATGGACCGGAACACTTCCGCTTCTATAAAAATAAAATCCGTCTGACCTATGAGGACGTGATCGAGGCAGTGCTGTCAGATGAACCCGAGGAGGTTTTACTGCCGGAGGAAGAGGAGCCGCAGGGATTGTGGCATAAGCTGGTCTGGAAAAAGGCGGCGAGCAGTTTTTTGATGCGGGATACCACGCTTGCAGAGCGGAGACGAAACCGGATCGGAAATAACTTTTATCTGGCCGGATATCTGTGCCCGAAGTGTGGAAGCCAGCTTTACATGGCAGTTTACCCGGAAGGCAGGGAATTTCAGATTGAGACAGAAGAGGGGGCAGTCCGCATTGCCCGCGTTTACAGTTGTAAAAAGTGCTGTTGCATGTATACGCCAAGACCAAAGCGTCTGTTGGTGGATGGGGATGTATACAAAATGGACTTTGAGCGGGATGAGGCTGCCTATGAGGATTATCAGGAACTTTTGGGACGTACTGCCGGACGGAATGTGAATACAAAATACAATGAGTATGTGGACAAAAAAATGGCAATGGAGATGGAACGTGCAGACGCATCTTCGTTACAGGATGAGGAACAGGAAATTACAGAACTGATCGAGCATCTGCCGGAAGTGTCAGAGCAGGAAATGTTTCACACTCTGCGGAAAATGGAAGAAGGATTTTATTCGGACGAGGGTGTAAGACGTTTGGAGCAAGCAATCCGCGGCGAGGATGAGATGGAAACAGATGCGGATTGCGACGCAGATGATGAGAAGGAAGCAGATACGGAAAGAGCCGCGGAAGATGAGCCGGATACAGAATTGGAACGTAATGCAGAAGAATCAGGCAAAACGAAAAAAAATGTAGACAAATCGGATGGAAACTCTGAGAGAACATTTGGAAAGCCGGGAAGAGATTCGGAGAAACCGAGGGAAAACGCACCTGTAACTGCGGGAAAATCAAGTGGAATATCTCATGCAAATCTGGAAGAAGCAAAAGAAAATGCCACAACAACTGTGGAAAAACTAAGAGAAGATTCCTCTGCAATTACAGGAAAAGCAAGAGAAAAAACGCAGGAAAATAAGGGCGCAGTGTGGGAAAACAACCAAAACAGTAAGGAAAATCCACGGCAGAGCACAGAAAAGGTTATAGACAAAACACAGAAAAAAACGGTAGAGAAAACCAACGGTACGTCAGTAGAGGAAACGCAATCTGCAAAAGAAAAAACAGGGCGTGCAAGAAATGCAGAGCAGATATTTGAGAGGAGCCCGCAAAAGAAGACAGAATCGGTTGAAAATACAAAATCATCAGAAAATGCGTCAACAACAGGAAGGAAGAATCCATCCGGAAATATAATACCGGCAGACAGCAGAATTCCATCAAAATACGGCTCATCAGTAGACAGTGGAAACGCATCAAAGTATGCCGCATCAACAGGCAGTGCAGACACATCCACAAATGCTGAGAGAGACAGACAGGCCCGCCAGGAGGAATTGAAGCGTCTGACGCAGGTGCAGCGGCTTGTCAACCAGCCGGGAAGAAAAACAAGAGAGGAACTGGTTTCTCTGCTGGATGACATAAAAAAAGAAAGCATCAGTCCGGATATTGTCAGACCGTACACGGAACAAGTGGAGAACAGGATTCGTGCTATGGATGAGAAAAAAATAAAGGAAATCTGCGGAGATGTCGGCAGGATGGATTTTGAGGATGCCAGCGAAGCAGCAAAGCAGTTAGAGGATGGCGATTTCCTTCCTCAGTTGAAATTTGATGCATTAAAAGAACTGGAGCAGCGCATGTCCAAGATTAAAACGGATGAGTGCGAGCTTTTAGTCAGCAAATTGCTGAATGCATTTGACGAAGCCGGTGTGACAGAGTCGAAACGGTGTCATTTTTATCCGGCAAAAAGAGTGTGGCAGAAGCAGGCGGAACCGGAGGAGACAGCTGTCTTTGAGGGAGCAGTGGATAATTTTGCAAACGGAATCGGAAAGTTTGAGTATCCGGTGCTTCTGGTAGACAAATCAAAGGATGAGTCAGGAAAAGAAGGAGTCCTTCTGACACCGGAGAACCTTTACTACAGCGCATGGATGACTTCCTATTACATTCCGGTGATGGAGATTGAGTCTATCCAGGCTGTTACAGGACTATTAAACCGGGGCATTTATGTGTATCAGAAGAATGGAAGTAAGACAAAACTTCCGCTGGCAGTGGAGCATGAAGAGATGGAAAAATTTGCAAAGGTGCTAGAAGATTTTGTGCGCTATCTGCAGGAAAAACCATTTTCCAGAAAAGAATCTTATCTTGCAAAGGAAAAACACGATACGATTTGCTGTTACCGTTGCGGTTACATCTATAAGGGCGTTGGTGTGTGTCCTCGCTGTGGTTATAAACAAAATGAATAGGACAACGTCTGGCTTCGTATACATAAAAAGAGAAGATATGCGGAGCAGAAAATGAAAGCATTCTTATTAAAATACCGTTCCAGCCTGCTGCTTTTTGCAGTGATGTTTTTATTCGGCTGGGGAAGCGCAGCCGTCGTGGCAAAGTGGCAGTCTGACAGGGAAACAGAGGAGACGATGCACATCGAGGCGGCAGTCGATAACTGGGGACTTGGCTTTGGCGAGTCTGGAAAGGAACTGCAGCCGACCGGAAATGCCACGGCGGATGAGTTAAAGCAGTATGATACCTATTATATAGGAAGTAAAGAGGAAAAGGTGATCTATCTCACATTTGACTGCGGCTATGAGAATGGCAATACAGGAGCAATTCTGGATGCACTCAAAAAACACAATGCACCGGGAACTTTTTTTGTCGTGGGACATTTTTTGGAGAGTGCGCCGGAATTGGTCAAACGGATGGTTACAGAGGGACACACGGTGGGAAATCACACCTATCATCATCCGGATATGTCGGCAATCTCGGACAAAGAGTCGTTTCAGAAAGAGCTCGATGCAGTCAGCAGTTTGTTTCAGGAAGTGACCGGACAGGAGATGACAAAGTATTACAGACCACCGCAGGGCAAATACAGTACAGAGAATCTTGCGATGGCAAAAGAATTGGGGTATAAGACCTTTTTCTGGAGCCTCGCCTATGTGGACTGGAATGCGGATGCACAGCCGACAGAGGAGGAGGCTTATGGAAAACTGATCGGACGCATCCATCCGGGCGCAATTGTATTGTTACATAATACATCATCCACCAATGGTAAAATTTTAGATGAGCTGCTCACAAGATGGGAGGACATGGGATATACCTTCCAGCCGCTGTCGCATTTATGGAGTGATGAGAAAACAAACTGACGAAAAATTTCTGAAAATGCCCGAATTTGTTTGCTTTTGGCAGAAAGAGTATTATAATAAAAATAGATTGTTACATTTCGAGAAGATGTCAGAAAAACCAGAGAGGAGATTTGATATGAAAACAAAGAAAAAGCGGATTGCGCAGGAAATCCAGAGCCGTATTCTTACCATTGTGATTGCGATTTTTATGGTGGTTGCGGTTGTGGTCGCAGTTATGGTTGGAAATGTCAGCTTAAGTGCACAGAAGAATGATCTGGAGATGCAGTCGAAGGCAGCATCTTACCAGCTTGAAATCTTTTTTCAGGAGTATATGACCATTGTGGAGCAGATGGCGCTTGACAAAGATGTGCGGACACTGCTTACTGAGACAAAAGCAGGAGATAAGATCACAGAGTCGGCAGACTATCAGACGGTATTTCACGAGATGGAGAAAATTGCAGCAGCAGACAGTGATAACATTCAGGCAGTCTGGCTTGGAGATATTGATGCTAATGTGGCGACACAGTCAGACGGGTTTACAAGTGACAGCAGCTTTGAAATCACAGAGCGTACCTGGTATCGTGCAGTGGAGACGAACAGTACGATCCTGACAAGTGCTTATGTGGAGGCGAGTACCGGAAATCTGATCTTAAGTGCAGCAACTCCGGTTTATGATGAAAATGGCAAGAATATCATTGGTGTTGCAGGAGCGGATATCGCACTTGAGCATATTGATGAACTGCTTTCGGCTTATAAGATTGGAAACAATGGATTTGTTATTTTAGTAACATCGGATGGAACCATTATTTATCATCCTAATTCAGATAACCAGTTGAAAAATCTTTCCGAGCTGAACGTTTCGGATTCCGTGATGAAAGCAATTCAGAGTCAGAACGGAACATCTGTGAAGTATAAAGCAGATGGAAGCATCAAGTATGGATATGTCGGAAGAATCGGAACGACCGATTATTATACGTTAAGCTGTATGCCTTCCAGCGAATATTTAGCAAGCCTGATCCAGTGTATCATTATTGTACTGCTGCTTGTAATTGTTGGAGTTGTCATTATCATTATGGCAATCAGACGTCTGGCAGGCAATATCACAAAACCGATCGTTGCATTAAATGAGGTGGCACAGGAACTGGCAGAGGGTAATCTGGATGTATCGCTCGACGTTTCTTCAGAGAACGAGATTGGAGAACTTGCAGATTCCATCCAGAAGACCGTAAACCGGTTAAAAGAATACATTAATTATATTGATGAGATTGCGTATGTCCTGAACCGTTTATCCGATGGAAAACTGAAATTTACATTAAAATACGATTATGCAGGTGATTTTGCAAAAGTAAAAGATGGAATGATGCATATCTCAGAATCATTACAGGGAATGATCGAGAATATCATCAACAGTTCCGCACAGGTTTCGGCTGGTGCAGATGATCTTTCGAGAGCAGCCCAGAATATTGCTGAGGGTGCAAGCACACAGGCAGCTTCTGTGGAAGAACTTGTCGCAACTTCAGTTTCTGTATCTGAGCAGGTAAAAGAGAATACAGACGATGCATTAAAATCAGCAGATGAGACTGCTCGTGTCACAAAGATGATGCAGGACAGCAGAATGCAGATGGATCAGATGACAGATGCGATGAACAAGATCACAGAGACTTCCAATGAAGTTGTCAGCATCATTAAGACAATCGAAGACATAGCAGATCAGACGAATCTTTTGGCACTGAATGCTTCGATTGAGGCGGCAAGGGCCGGTGAAGCCGGTAAGGGATTTGCAGTGGTTGCTTCTGAGATTGGATCGCTTGCAGAAGGAAGTTCCAAGGCAGCAAATAATACAAAAGATTTGATTGGAATTTCCATTCAGGAAATCGAACGGGGAACAGAACTTGCAGCGAATGTTGTTGCTTCCATGCAGGAAGTATTGGATGCAATTGAAAATGTCAATGGTATGATAGGGAAGAGTGCAGAGAATAACCAGACGCAGAATCAAAACATTGAGCAGATCAAACTTGGTATCGAAGAAATCTCCAAGGCAGTGGAAGACAATTCTGCATCTGCAGAGGAGACTTCCGCAACATCAGAGGAGCTGGCTGCACAGGCTGCAACACTCGAAGCTCTTGTCAAGCATTTTGACCTCGAGGATGACGGCAGCAACGATGCAACAAGATAGAAAAATCCCACCGGCAGATATGATTTCCTTCGTGAGCGAAGCGAACAGGAACATCCTATCTGCCGGTGGGATTTTGCTATCGCCCAATACCTTTTGGCGGGCTCATCAATCTTTTTGCATACGAAACCTAGACACTGCAAATGTGAATTGTTATAATAAGAGATACGGAAAAAAGAAGGTAGTGAAGAACACTGCCAAAATGCAGGATTCATAAAGATGGAGCAGACATGAACAGGATAGCAATTGTGGAAGACGATCAGGGTTATCGTGACACACTTTTTACTTATATAAAACAATATGAACAGGAACGTGATACAGCATTTGAGGCGACACCTTTTGAGAAAGCGGATGATTTTCTGGCAGTTTATAACGGAGATTATGATATTATCCTGATGGACATTGAGATGCCGGGAACAAACGGCATGGATGCGGCAGAGCAGATCCGTAAAAGGGATGCCCAGGTAGTCATCATGTTTATCACGAACATGGCGCACTATGCGATCAAAGGATATGAAGTGGGCGCACTGGACTTTGTCTTAAAGCCGATCCAGTACCTGAATTTTGCCAATAAGATGGATCGTGCCATGCAGCTGGTGGAGAACCGAGGAAGCAAACCGGTGATGATCCAGACGGGAACCGGCGTCAAAAAGATTGATTCCAGAGACATTTTTTATGTGGAGATCCAGAATCATGTGTTGCGCTATCACACAAAACAGGGCAATTTTGAGGTGCGCGGAAGCTTGAAAAATGTGGAAGAGGAGCTTCCAAAGGGGCTGTTTGCAAAATGTAGCAACTGGTGTCTGGTAGGTCTGACACATGTTGCAGAGATTAAGGATGACACGGTGATCGTAGAAGGAGAGGAACTGCAGATCAGCCGCCGCAGTAAGAAAAACTTTATGACGGCACTCATCCGCAGTGTAGGGAGAAGTTAAGAATGGTTCGTGATTTTGGTATCATGATTTTTCAGGATTTTTTATTGCTGGTATGTGTGTATCTGTTTCTCATGCCATTGCATGTCATGGAAAAGAAAAAAATAAAAAACGGTCTGATGCTTTGTGGGGCTTGGTGTGTCATGCTTGCAGCAAGACTGCTCATTCCGGCAATCGGGGAACATCTGATCGCAGAGTTTTTCATGCGTTTTGTGATCACGATGATTGCTGTTGGACTGATCAGCAAAAAAATAAGCTGGGAAATGATTTATTGTACGGTCTGGCCGCTCATTGTATATCATTGTATCAATATTATCTGGAACAGTCTACATCGCGTTTCTGTCATTGAGCAGCAGCCGCGGGTGCTGCAATATCTCTTTTCTCTCCTGTTTTTTGCTGCAATGTATCTGCTTTTGTCCATCACACTGTTTCGCTGGCTTCCAAGAAATGGATTTTACCAGGCAGGACCAAGAAGAACACTCTCAGCAGCAGCAGTGCTTTTCTTATCCTTGTTCTCTTACTACAATTTTTATCAGAACCGTGGAGAATCCAATCTTGCGGTTCTGGTTCAGTTATATTGCGTGACTTTTTTGTATCTGCAGGCAGAGCTTTTCAAAAAAAGCGAAGTAAAGCAGGAGTATGCGCTGATGGAGCGCATGTGGTACCAGCAGAAGAAGCAGTACGAGATCGCGAAAGACCAGATGCAGGTGATCGACCGCAAATGTCACGATCTGAAGTATCAGGTGGCTGCAATGCGGCATATTGAAAACCCGACAGAACGGGAGAAAAATTTAAAAGAACTGGAACAGTCAATCCGCATTTACGACTCTATCGTAAAAACAGGAAATGAGATTCTGGATACATTGCTCTCAGAGAAGAGCTTGATCTGTGAGGCAAGAGATATTACCATGCACTGTGTGATCGATGGAAAGAAGCTTTTCTTTATGGATTCCATTGATATTTATGCACTGTTTGGAAATGCTATTGACAATGCGATCGAGTGTGTGGAAAAGTTTTCAGAGAAAGAGATGCGGTTTATCGATATCTGTGTCGCAGAAAAGCAGCATTTTTTATATATCCGTTTTTCGAATCCAATCGAGCGGGCACCGGAGTATGAGAATGATCTGCCAAAGACCACGAAGAAAAACAAGCAGTATCACGGGATTGGGTTAAAGAGTATCCGGCACATTGCAGAGAAATACGGGGGGGATATCTCAGTATCCACAGAGATGAACTGTTTCAATCTGGAAGTGCTGCTCCCGGTGAAGTAAAATAACAACCGTCTGTCTGAATTATACATATAGTTTGGATAGACGGTTTCGTATTTACAAAGGAACACCACTTACGTCACAAAAAGCACCGACTAAGTCAGGTTCGTTGAAAAATTAACGAATTTTATTTATTATTTATGTATTGAAATTGGAACAATATATAAAAATAGCCTGAAACGATACAAAGTGACAGGCACCATAAATAATAAAAAGGATGTGTTATATGCGACGAATTCAAAATCTGATGGAGCAGTGGCTTTTCATTGGACCTGACAACAGACAAGAGCAGGTGAACTTGCCACATACATGGAATGCAAAAGACGGACAGGACGGAGGAAATGATTACTACAGAGGAATCTGTCATTATGAGAAAACATTTGAAAAACCGGAATTTGATCCGGAGACAGAGGAAGTATATCTGGAGTTTCTTGGTGTAAATGCAAGCAGTGATGTGACAGTGAATGGAAAAGAACTTGCACATCATGATGGTGGCTATTCCACATTCCGCATCAATATCACAGAGGTTTTAGAAGACCAAAATAAATTGGAAGTGACTGTGGACAACTCTGTCAATGGAAAAGTATATCCACAGAAAGCGGATTTTACATTTTATGGTGGAATTTACCGTGATGTTCGTTTCCTTATCGTGTCAAAAGAGCATTTTGATTTAGATTACCTTGGAAGCAACGGAATTAAGATCACACCGGAAGTAAAAGAGAATGAGGCGAATGTTCATATCGAAACATTTACCAATACAGAGGAAGCACAGGTAAAAGTTCAGATCAAAGATCAGGACGGAAAAGTAGTTGTAGAAGGAAATGGATGTGACGCAAATCTTAATATCCAGAATCCAATCCGCTGGCATGGAAGAAAAAATCCATACCTTTATACGGCAGTTGCAACGTTGACCGTAAATGGAGAAGTGAAGGATGAGATCACGAACCGTTTTGGTATCCGTACTTTTTCGGTAGATCCAAAGAAGGGATTTTTCTTAAACGGAGAGCATTATCCACTTCACGGAGTTTCCAGACATCAGGATTTTAAAGCATTAGGAAATGCGATTTCAACAAAAAACCATGATGAAGATATGGATATGATCTGCGAACTTGGGGCAAATACGATTCGTCTCGCACACTATCAGCATGACCAGTATTTTTATGATCTCTGTGATGAGAGAGGTATGGTCGTATGGGCAGAGATTCCATACATTTCGGAACATATGCCGGGCGGAAGAGAGAACACCATCAGCCAGATGAGAGAGCTGATCGTTCAGAATTACAATCATCCGTCAATTGTAGTATGGGGCGTATCCAATGAGATTACCATCAGTACAAAGGACAAAAAAGATATGTTGGACAATCATCATGTGTTAAATGATCTTTGCCACAAGATGGACCCGACAAGACTGACAACGTTAGCATGTTATGCAATGTGCGGACCATTTAACCGTTCTGCACACATCACAGATCTGGTTGGATGGAATTTATATCTGGGATGGTATGTACCGGGATTTTTCTTAAATGATCTGTTCTTAAGATTTTTCCACCTTGTATTCCCGAACCGCCCGATCGGTTATTCCGAGTATGGCGCGGAAGGTATGCCAAACCTTCACAGCAGAAGACCGAGACGTGGAGACCATACTGAGGAATATCAGGCAAAATATCATGAGTATATGATCAAATGTTTCGAGCGTCATCCATTTATGTGGAGCACTTATGTGTGGAATATGTTCGATTTTGCAGCGGACGCAAGAAATCAGGGCGGCGAGCCGGGCATGAACCATAAGGGACTTGTGACATTTGACCGCAAGACAAAGAAAGACAGTTTCTTCTTATATAAAGCATATTGGAGTGACGAACCATTTGTACATCTGTGTGGATCACGCCGCAGTGACCGTTCTGAGGATACAACGACCATTAAAGTTTACACAAACCAGCCGGTCGTATCCTTATACAATAACGGAGAGCTGATCGAGCAGAAGAGCGGAAATCATATTTTTACCTTCCAGCTTCCTATGGAAAAAGAGAATAAGATCGAAGCCGTAGCCGGAAGTGTGAAGGATGCCATGGTACTTTGTCACACTGAAAAAGAGAATCAGGATTATAAGCTGAAAAAAGAAGCGAAAAAGAGTGAAAACTGGGTATAGATTTTAGCAGGATATTCCAAAGGAGAAGAAATAATGAGTAATCAAAAAGAAAAAACCACTGCACAGGCAGCCGGAATGAACCGGGCAAAACCGTATCAGCTTGTGCTGTTCCCGATGAACAATGGTGCGACAAATGTATATTATATCCTCACCATGAATTTTATCGCATATTACGCAAACGGAGTGTTAGGACTTGCGCTTATGTTTGCAACGACAATGGTAACCGTCATGCGTCTTTTTGATGCCGTGACGGATCCGATCATCGGAGCTTTGATCGACCGGACAAATTCAAAATTCGGTAAATTCCGTCCATACATGGTAATCGGAAATGTGATCATGATCGTTTCTTCCATTTTACTGTATTTTGGAACGAGGATCATCGCACCGGACATGCAGTGGCTGCGCTATGCATGTTTTGTGTTATTTTATGCATTATATGTTATCGGATACACATTCCAGACAGCCTGTACCCGTTCCGGACAGACCTGTCTGACAAACGATCCGAAACAGCGCCCGATGTTTACTATTTTTAATACGATCGCCAGCCTGATCGGTATGGGACTTGTACAGTTTCTGGCACCGATCTTAGGTGACCGTCTTGGCGGCTATAACAGCGCAAACTTTTTTGATTTTATGATCCCGCTTGCCATCGTGGTATCTGCAGTTCTGACACTTCTTGCGGTAATCGGTATCTGGGAGAAAGACAGACCGGAATTTTTCGGTGTTGGCAATAAACAGGAAAAAGTAAAATTAAAAGAATATATTGCTATTTTAAAAGCAAACAAAGAGCTGCAGCGTCTTATGGTCGCAGGAGCGGGATGCAAGCTCGCTTTCTCCATTGCAACGAATATGACAGTACTCTGTATGCTTTACGGAGCAATGATGGGAGACTACGGCGGACTGTATCTTCCAATGATGATTGTTGGATATATTTTCTCTGTTCCATTCTTCCTTTTGACGGTAAAGACATCACAGAAGCATGGACAGAAAGCTTCACTGGTGCGCTATACAATGCTTGCACTGGTCATGTACATTGGAGTTTTAGTGTTGTTGTTGTTATGGAAGCAGGGGGTTCCGGCATTTAACTTAAGCCTGAGATCCATCAATGTATACACGGTGTTATTTGTGTTATTCTTTGGTATCGGTTATGGTGCATATTATGCAACAGCAGATATGCCGATTCCGATGGTTGCAGACTGTTCCGATTATGAGACATACCGTTCCGGACAGTATGTGCCAGGTATTATGGGAACATTGTTCTCACTTGTAGATAAATTAGTAAGTTCTCTTGGATCTACCATCGTTGGTGCAGCAGTTGCAATGATCGGTATCCAGACATTACCGGACAGCAAGACACCATATTCTTCTGGAATGCATGGAGTTGTTCTGATTCTGTTCTGTATTGTTCCGATGATCGCATGGCTTGCAACACTCTGGGCCATCAAGGGTTACACCTTAACCGGAGCAAAGATGAAAGAAATCCAGGCAGTCAATGCAGCGAGAAAACACGCGGTAAGCGAAGGCATGACATTGGAAGATGCCATGGACAAATGGAAAACTTATGAGGACGTACCGGAAGAATTCCGGCAGGAATAAAGTAAGAGAATTGTTTTTTTAGTAGGAATCCGTTATACTATGTAAATAGTATAGCGGATTTTTTTTGGAGGCTTCCATGAATGATACATTAAAATTACCGGTTGGAATAGATGATTTTAAAAAAATACGTGAAGCAGGTTTTTATTATGTGGATAAGACAAAATTGATTGAGCAGCTTTTACAAAGCTGGGGTGAAGTGACTCTTTTTACCAGACCGCGCCGTTTCGGCAAAACACTCAATATGAGTATGCTAAAGAGCTTTTTTGAAATTGGTGCAGAGAAATCGCTTTTTCAGGGCTTGTATATTTCGGAAAAAGAAAAACTGTGTGCGGAATACATGGGAAAGTATCCTGTTATTTTTTTATCGCTTAAGGGAGTAGAGGGACTTCATTTTGCAGATGCACAGAAAATGCTTATGACCATTATTAATAACGAGGTCCGGAGACATTATTATCTGAAAACAAGTGATAAGCTGACGGTTGAAGATCGAAAACAATTTGAAAAAATGCTTTTGAATGAGGACGTTAATCTTGTTGACAGTTTAAGACTGCTTTCACAGTTGCTTTATCTGCACTACGATCAGAAAGTGGTAATCCTTATTGATGAGTATGATGTTCCGTTGGATAAGGCTTTTAAGAATGGGTATTATCAGGAGATGGTTTCGCTCATCAGGGGACTTTTCGGGCAGGCGCTAAAGACAAATGAATTTTTGCAGTTTGCGGTACTCACAGGGTGTTTACGTGTTTCTAAGGAGAGCATTTTTACCGGACTTAATAATTTTGAGATTAATTCGATCGTTGATATAGAGCATGAGGAAGGTTTTGGATTCACAGATGCAGAAGTGATGCAGATGCTAAAATATTATCATTGTACAAATCGTTATTCGGATATAAAAGAGTGGTACGATGGATATCATTTTGGCAACGCCGATATATACTGTCCGTGGGATGTCATTAATTTTGTGAAAAAATTATTGACAGATTCTAATGCAAAACCAAGTGCATTCTGGATCAATAGCAGTGGAAATGATCTGGTAAAACTTTTCGTGGATAAGGCAGATCAATCAACGAAGGATGAAATAGAGCGGCTTGTTGCCGGAGAATCGGTAACAAAAAGGATTCGTCTGGATTTAACCTACGATGAAATTGAGAACAGCATAGATAATGTATGGAGTGTTTTATTTACAACAGGGTATCTTACGAATATAGGAAATCCAGAGAGTGGTGTCTACGAGCTGGTTATTCCGAATAGGGAAGTTCATGAGGTATTTGTTCTGCAAATACAGGAATGGTTTCAGCGTTCTGTTGCAAAAGAAGAATCAATGCCAGAGTTTTCAAAGGCAATTTTGGAAGCGGATGCAGAAGGATTGCAGAAACAGTTGAATGTTATCATGAGCAGGATGATCAGTGTGCTGGATACAAAAGCGCGTGAGGAACAGAAAGAAAACTTTTATCATGGACTGTTATTAGGTTTGCTGCGGGGAAGTAACCCGGACTGGCTGATAAAATCGAACAGAGAGTCGGGAGACGGGTATAGTGATATTCTCATAGAACCGGAGAATCCGGATGCAGGCATTATCATTGAGGTAAAGCATGCGGCATCTATTAGCGGTCTTGACAAAGCATGTGAAAATGCAATGGCGCAGATTAAAAATCGCAGATACGATGAAGCACTCAGGGAGAATGGCAGATGTGAAATTTTAGCGTATGGCATTGCATTCCATAAAAAACGGTGCAGGGTGGTATGCGAGAGGCTATGAAACAAGGAGGTATAAAACAATGATTTTACCAATGTTAAATTGATCAATAAATTACAGGAGATAGATGATGTTAAAAAAAATGATGAATACAAGACAGGCGGTGAAGTCTGTCGAAGGATATAACACGCTTTC
>ERZ506999.541-NODE-541-length-16255-cov-3.904321_pt1 | contig 16255 bp, 10 predicted proteins | sample MGYA00512881_ERZ506999 | MGnify/ENA metagenome assembly ERZ506999
GGTAGTTGCGAATGACCACGCATCTACGGAAAAAATCAACAGGGGTTTTCTTGAAGGAAAGACAGATGATATCCAGCGGGAACTTACAATGTTTCTTGGCGAAACAATCAGCGTTTTAGATACGAAAGCAAGAAACGAAGAAAAAGAGATTTTTTATCATGGTATTCTGATCGGTATTTTAAAAAATTATTCGGGCTGGGCGGTTAAATCGAATCGAGAATCTGGTGATGGATATGCAGATATTTTGCTTAAGCCTAAGAATCCGGATGTGGGAATCGTGATAGAACTGAAATACGCACATTCCATGAATGAACTTGACAAGGCGTGTGAACGAGCTATGGAACAGATTAAGAATCACAGATATGACGCAGAACTCCGTGAGGATGGACGAAATGATCTTCTTGCATACGGAATTGCATTCTGTAAAAAACGTTGCAAAGTCGTAGTTGAAAAACTATAAAATACAAAAATCAGCAATGTTTCCATCGAGGAAGCAGTGCTGATTTGTTGATTTTTCAGGGTGAAGGAAAAAATGATTATAGATAGATCAAAACAACAGAAAAATCTTCTGGAAATGTTACAGGAAAAAAATGAATACATCAGTGCTCCATGCAATGGCAATGGAATCTGCGGAAAATGTATTGTGCGGTACAAACGTGGCGCAACAGAACCGACAAGGCGGGACAGGGAAGTTTTTTCGGAAAAACAATTGGAGGATGGATACCGTCTTGCCTGTCAATCTCATCCGGTAGCTGCATATGAAGTGGAACTCCCAGAGTCAGAAGAAACGATAGAAGTTCTTTCAGAGTGGGAGAAGCAGCAGAAAACGGATACAGAAGAACTTACAGAAGCTTATACCCAAACGCCAGCAGAAGCGAAAACAAGCGACGGCATACAGGACAAAGAAACAGCAGAAGGAACGGCAGAGAAAACAGAAAATGCAATTTATGGAATCTGCATCGACATCGGAACAACGACTCTGGCGGCACTGCTTGTGAATCTGGAAACAGAGGCAGACTGCCAGACCGCTGTTTCCGTTAATCACCAGAGAACTTATGGCTCGGATGTGCTTTCAAGAATTTCTGCATCTAATGGTGGAAAAAAGTGGGAGATACAGCGGTGTATCCGGCAGGATCTTCAGAAACTGATCCGGGAGCTTCTTCAAAAAGAAAAGATAACGGAACAGCAGATACAAAGGATCGTGATTGCAGGAAACACAACGATGTGTCATCTGCTTCGCGGATTTTCATGTGAGACGCTGGGGGTGGCACCTTTTCTGCCAGTTGACCTTTCATGGATGGAAGGCAGTGCTGCGGATTTTCTTGGAATGAAAGAATTGGATACAAAAGTTGTGATTTTGCCTGGGATCTCAGCGTTTGTAGGGGCTGATATCATGGCTGGCATTGCAAAAATGAATATGCACAGATCCGAAGGATATCATTTGCTGCTGGATATTGGAACGAATGGGGAGATGGTGCTTGGAAATTGCCGTCATATGTATGTGACGTCCACGTCTGCGGGACCAGCGTTTGAAGGTGGAAATATTTCCTGTGGCATGGCGAGCATTCCGGGAGTGATCTCACATGTTTTCATGGAAGAGACAGGGAAAGCCGGATTTCAGGTGATCGGTGAAACAGATGGAGAAAATAAGAAACAGCAGGCGATCGGAATCTGCGGAACAGGTATGATCGATCTGGTGTATGAACTCCGGGAGCATCAGATGATCGATGAACATGGAACATATTCGGATCTTTATTTTGACACCGGATATGAGCTGGCAGAAAAAGTAAAATTCACACAGAATGACATCCGGGAACTTCAGATGGCAAAAGCGGCGATCCGTGCAGGAGTGGATATTTTAGTAAAAAAAGCGGGTATTGCGTTTGACGAAGTGGACAACTGTTATCTTGCAGGTGGATTTGGAACTAAGATAGATATCACAAAGGCGGCAGGGATTGGCCTGATCCCGAAAGAACTGGAGATGAAAACGATTCCGGCCGGAAATACAGTTCTTGCAGGGACAAAAGAGGTTTTACTTAGCAGAATTTCAAAAGAAGAACTTGAAAAAATCCAGACCATGGCAGACGTCATCAATCTGGCAGAAGAAAATGATTTTGAGGAGCTGTATCTCTCTTACATGGATTTTTAAGTAAACGACAGATAAAAATTCTTGTATTGAAAAGAAAAATTAAGTCTGTTATCATATAAGTATATGGTATGTACGGAAGAAAAAAGATTTTGACTGGTGGCTGAAACCACTAACAAATGGAGAAGGACTGGCACAAGGGCTTATGACAAGGAAACATACAATATTAATTGTGGATGATGCAAGACATAACAGGACTGCATTGCGGGAAATTTTAAATGACAATTATATCGTGCTTGAAGCAGAAAATGGACAGAATGCATTAGCAGTTTTAGAGGAGAAGTATCAGGCGGTAACTGTGATCATTCTTGACCTGATCATGCCGGACATGAGCGGACTGGAACTCTTAGAAATTTTTCACAAAGATGTAAGATATCAGAATATACCTGTGATCGCGATGTTGAGAGGCATCAATGATGAGATCGAGTGCAAGTGTCTGGAATACGGAGCATGGGATTTTATGCGGAAACCTTATGATCCGATGATCGTGCGTTTTCGTGTAAAGAATGTGATCGAGCGCAGTCAGATGAGAGTGGATGATGAATTAAAGTACCGTGCGGAGTATGATGTGCTTACCGGCATTTTGAACAAATCAAAGTTCTTTTATAATACGAGAAATATGCTGAATATTTTCGGTACGGAAGATTTTGTGTTCATCAGGATCGATATTGAAAAATTCCAGCTGATCAATTCCTTTTTTGGAATGGATGAGGGTGATAATTTATTAAAGTATATGGCAGATTATCTGCAGAATGTGGAAAAAGAATATCGTTATATTACTTATGGAAGAATTGAGGCAGATATTTTTGCGGTATGCTTTTCTTATGAAAATGAGAAAGAGATCACAGACTTTGTGAAGAAATTCACGAATCAGATGGAAAAATATCCTCTGGATTTTGATATCACGCCTTTCTTTGGGATATATCTTGTGAAAAACCGTGATCTTTCCATCAACGAAATGTATGACAAAGCCAATCTTGCATCCAAAAACTGTAAGGGAAATTATATCCAGAACTATTTCTTTTACACAAAAGAGATGAGCGAGGAGATCATCAAGGAGCAGCACATCATCAACAATATGAAGAATGCGCTGAAGAACGAAGAGTTTGTGCTGTATTTGCAGCCCAAATATGAACTTCAGCGAAATTCCATTGCAGGAGCAGAGGTTTTGGTGCGATGGATCACAGCAGATGGCAGGATGATATCGCCGGGAGAATTTATCCCGGTATTTGAGCGGAACGGTTTTATCCTGAAGCTGGATCAGTATGTCTGGGAAAAGACATGCCAGCTGCTTGCGGGATGGAGAGATGAGGGAAGAAAAATATTTCCGGTTTCCGTCAATATTTCGCGTGTAAGTCTTTATAATCCAAAAATTGTGGATGTGATCTGTGGACTGACAGAAAAATACAATATTCCACCGGAATGGCTGCAGTTAGAACTGACAGAGAGTGCATATACAGGAAACCCAAAAGCAATCAAAGAGATGATGGAACAGCTTCAGAAAAAAGGTTTTTCTATTTTGATGGACGATTTTGGAAGTGGTTATTCCTCGCTGAATGTACTAAAAGATATTGCGGTTGACGTCCTGAAAATTGATATGAAGTTTTTGGATGGCTCCGGAGATGATGGCAGGAGTGAAAACATTCTGGCATCGGTAGTCCGCATGGCAAAGTGGCTGAACATGCCGGTCGTAGCTGAGGGTGCGGAGCGCAAAGAGCAGGTATCGTTTCTGCACAGCATCGGATGCGAATATGTGCAGGGATTTTATTTTGCAAGACCAATGCCGGTAAAAGAATATGAAAAGCTGTTGTATGAACAGCCATACTTTGAAGATGATGAGACAAGGAGAACATCCAACGACACGAATGCCATATGGACGGCGAATATGCAGATGGAAATGATTTTCTCCAACATGATGCAGGCAGCCGCAATTTATGAGTACAGCGACGGAAATATTGAAGTGGTGCGTGTAAATGACGCTTATTTTGACATGTTTGGTTATCATGACACAGACCGTGTGCACAAAGAGATTGAGGGATCCATTGATCACGTTGACAGAGAAAGGTTTATGGATACTTTTGCACAGGTTGTGGAAAATCAAAGCACTGCGGAATGTGAAGTGAAACGTTTTCTCGAGTCTGGCAGGGAAATCTGGATCAAGCTCCGCCTGAAGTATATTAACAGGGTAGGGGAACGCCATATTATTTTTGGCTGCATTGATGATATCACGGTCCAGCGGGAGATGGACAATGAACTTGCAAAGTACCGTCTTGCACTGATGGAAGAAGAGGTAAACGAGAAAACCATGCTTGTCGTGGATGATATGGAGATTAACCGGGCATCGCTGGAGAGTATTTTTGAAACAGATTACCGTATCCTGCAGGCAGGAGATGGGGAAGAGGCACTTCGTATTTTAGAGGAACAGAATTATAAAGTGGATATGATCCTGTTAGATCTGATGATGCCTGGCATGAATGGACAGACTTTTATGCAGGAAAGGAAGAATGATCCAAGGATCTTAAATATTCCGGTGGTGATCATCACAGCGGATGATACAACAGAACAACAGGTATTGACAATGGAATTAGGTGCAAGCGATTACATTGTAAAACCGTTTATTCCGGAGATCGTGACCAGACGTGTGCAGAATGTCTGGGATTCCACAAGGCGAAAAAAAGAAGTTCTGCAGGAGCATCAGAAGTAGTGGATAAGCAAAAAAAACTGCGCGTGTTTTATTCAGATATCAGTGCCTTGCGTGACAGATCAGATCAACCACAGTTGTGGGAGTTTTTGTGCTGCGCCAGACAACAGAAAATAAAACAATGTAAAAATGAAGATGACAGGCTTCGTGCCTTTGGGGCAGGTTTGTTATTGGAATACGGTCTGCGGCAGTATGGTTACACGCAGACAATACCTGTGGGATCGTCTGCTGCAGCAGAGTTGGAGCAGACCGGACAAACACGGTCTTTGCAACAGGTAAGATTCGTTTATGGTAAAAATGGGAAGCCGTATCTTGGGACAGGGCAGGGAGAACGGCTTCCGCTTATGTTTAACCTCAGCCATTCGGGCATGTATGTGGCAGCAGCTTTTGGCACAGAGGATATAGGTGTGGATGTGGAGCTGATGCGCACCGGAAAACAGAAGATCGCACAGCGTTTTTTTGCAAAAGATGAGAGGAAATATCTGGAAAAATGTTGGACAGATGAGGCTTTTACCGGAATATGGACGAGGAAGGAAGCCTATATCAAGGCAGTTGGAACAGGGATCGCAATGTCTTTGGATTCTTTTTCCACGATGGAAGAACAGGTGGGAGAATATTATCTGAAAACATGGAATGTCAAACGGGATGTCTGGCTGTCTGTCTGCCGGAAAGGGAGTGCGATCGAACGCTGTCTGCCGGAGAAAATCGCATTAGAACAGGTGTTTTTATAAGAGACAGATCTGCAGATCATAATGAGAATGGTACAGGATCAGTACCGATAGAGATGGAAAATGGAGGTTGGGATTCATGTATGACGAGTTGACCGAACAGGACATAAAAAAAATGGAAGAAGAGATTGAGTATCGGAAGCTGGTTGTGAGAAAAAATGCGCTGGAAGCAGTCAAAGAGGCACGTGCACATGGCGACCTCAGTGAAAATTTTGAATACCATGCAGCAAAAAAAGACAAAAATCAGAATGAGAGCCGTATCCGTTATCTGGAGAAAATGATCAGGACAGCAAAGATTATTTCTACGGATTCTGCGGATGATGAAGTCGGAATGAACAATACCGTTACGGTCTATTTTGAGGATGATGACGAGGAAGAAACCTATAAAATTGTCACAACCATCCGCGGCAATTCCCTGAAAAATCTGATCAGTAACGAATCGCCGCTCGGAAAAGCATTGTTGGGACACAAAATAGGTGACCGCTGTGAAGTAAAAGTAAACGATAACTATTCCTATTTTGTGGAGATACGAAAAATCGAGAATACGGTGGATGATGGAACGGATAAACTGAGAAGTTTTTAATATATAAGAAAGAAGATTGAGGAACAAAAAGATGAGATTAACAGAATTATTAAACAAAGATGAAGTGACGATTTCCTGCGAGCTTTTTCCACCAAAACAGGGTGCGCAGCTGGAAAATTATAAAAATATCGTAAAAGATATGGCGGCATTAAAGCCGGCATATATGAGTGTCACTTACGGCGCAACAGGTGGAACATCTGATTATACGGTAAAGCTTGCAGAGGAAGTGCGTAACAATAACATTCCGGCGTTGGCACATCTGACCTGTGCTTCTTCCACCAGAGAAAAGGTGGCATCTGTCATTGAGGAGTTAAAGGCAGCAAATATCAAGAATATCCTTGCACTCCGTGGCGATATTCCTGCAAATGCAGATTTTCCGCTGCCGGATCAGTACAAGCACGCAAGTGAACTGATCGCAGATATCAAAGCACAGGGTGATTTCTGTATCGGTGGTGCATGCTACCCGGAAGGACACCCGGAAGCAGCAACGATTTTTGAAGATCTTGACCATTTGAAAGAGAAAGTGGATGCAGGATGCGAGTTCCTCACCACACAGATGTTTTTTGACAATAACATTTTATACAATTTTATGTACAAGGCATTAAAAAAAGGAATAGATGTTCCGATTGTAGCAGGTATTATGCCTGTCACCAACGCAAGCCAGATCAAACGCATCACATCTTTGTCCGGCAATATGGTTCCACCGAGATTTCTTGCGATCGTAGACAGGTTTGGAGACAACCCGGCAGCAATGCGTCAGGCGGGAATTGCATATGCAACAGAGCAGATCATTGATCTGATCGCCAACGGTGTCAATCATGTGCATATTTACACGATGAATAAACCGGATGTTGCAGGAGAGATTTTGGACAATCTTTCCAATATCTATGTGAGATAGTGGATGTAAAATGATTGCTTAAAGTGTGAAGAAAAATTAATATTTATGAAATGACAGGATACCTCCTGAGCAGATGCGGGTAACAACCCCAAATCTGCCGGGAGGTTTTTTTGCGTAAGTGAAGAAACAAAGTGCATTTTTCGTGCGGTCTGCTGCATAAAATATTTATGTGACCATTGTGTGACCGGGGATACCTATAATAACACAAGAGTTTATAAAAAATTCAATGGATGAGCGGAGGAGATGGAGAGTGAAGAAAAAATACATGCTTATGGGAAGCGCTGCAGTATTGATCCTGGTAACGATGGTTGGCGGAACGCTTGCAGCTCTGAATACAAAAAGTGAAAAGGCAGTGGCAAATATTTCCATTAAGAGTGTGGGAGTCACGGTGATTGGGGATCAGCCTGTGGCACTGGCAGACGGCGGGGAAAAAGAACCGGTTACGATCGTACCGGGGGAAACGATCGTCATGCCGAAGGCAGTACAAAACGATATCCCGGATGGTTATGATGTGTATGTAAAAGTAGTCATTTATCATGCATGGGATACAAAAAGCGGCGGACTTGTGAGTGCAGGGGAGGCGGATGATATCTATGTACATAATCAGGACTGGATCATCGGGTATGAGGATGATGAGCAGACGGTGATGTACTACACAAAGCCGCTGGCTCCAGAGCAGACGACAACAAACTTTATGGACGGAATTCATTTTAAGGAATCTATGGGAAATGGATTTGCAGATGCAGTCTATACGTTAGAATACGAAGTTACGGCAGTTCAGGCGAATAACGCAAAAGATGCGATCGCAGCAGAGCTTGGAGTGTTCCCGGAGTTTGATGAAAATGGAACGATTTTGTCTGTTTCAGAAACAAGATAACGGTTGAAGGAGATTGGAGCATATGAAAATAAAAAACATAGCAGCCGTTCTGTTGCTTATTTGGACTTGTGGATTTTCATCGGTGGTCAGTGCGGCGGAAATTCAGACTGTGCAGCTGACAGAGGAAAATCAGCTTGTGTATACAAAAGATAAGACAGAGCTTGCCGGTGCTTTTGATGGCATGGCACCCGGAGACAGCAGGACCGTTGTCATTAAAATTGAGAATCAAAACAGTCATAAAGCATCTTTTTTTATTTCGCAGAAGACAACGGATGCTTTGGAAGAAGCAGGAAAAGCGTCTGGCGGAGCATACGAGTTTCAGGTGGAGATCGGCAATGATACCGGAAGGATATCTTTGCTGGATGCAGATGCCGGTGGATATGCGGAAAATGTGGCAAGTGCCGAAGGTTTAGCAGAAATTACGGAATTGAATGAGTATCGTTATATGACAGCACTGGATCCGGGGGAGTCGGCGGATATCTATGTGACATTGACCTTAGATGGAGAGGGTATGGACAGCGCAGATGGAATTGATTATTCGCGCACAGCCGGTGCGATGGAATTTGAATTCCGGGCGTACTATGCAGACGACAGAAAGCCGGTGGTGGTCACAAATTATGTAACGGAGCACGGAGAAGACAATGTGGTGACAAAGATTGTAAAGAAAGTGATCCCAAAGACAGTTACAGAACAGCTGGTTCCACTGGCAAACGGTGTCAGGACAGGAGATACTCTGACAGTGACAGTATCTGCAGGAGTTCTGGTGGCAGGTATAGTGATTGTTAGTATAGCAGTGAAAAAAAGAAAGGTGGAGCGCAAGTCATGAAAAAAGTAAAAAAAATAATTACGGGCTTTCTTACGGTTTTTATCTTCATGGCGCTGGTGCTTCCAATGACAACGGTGAAAGCTTCGGAGGAGAAAGAAGCGGTGGAAAAAAGAATGTATACAGTGACATTCCGTGCGGGAAATATTGCATGTTTTGATATAGATAAGATCACTGTTTCCGAAGGGATGGAAGTGACAAAAAATTACATTAAAGTAAAAGTTGCAAAGGGAGATACACTTGCTTTTACAGTGCCTGGCTGGGAAAGTGATGCAAGGCTGACATCATGGTTTTCTAACTGCCTGCACTATGAAAAAGAGGCAGCATATGGGTTGAAAGATTTTAACGACGTTGTGGGAACTGCGGTGGAGCGGAATACAGAGTATGTTTTGGATTATAAACGTCTGATTGATCCGGTTTCCTATACGGTGAGTTTCATAGACAGTCAGACGAAGGAGCAGATAGCGGCTCCGCAGATCACCTATGGAAATGCAGAGGAAACGATCACGGTCATTCCGGTGACTGTTCCGGATTATACACCGGTAGAGAGCAGTAAAATTATAAAACTGGAAAAAGGGAAAGAGAACACGGCAACGTTTGAATACCGCTACACCGGGGCTGTGGAGACAATCACCAGCACGGTGACAAATGTGGTTCCGGGCACAACACGGACAGAGACAGTTGTGAACGAGGTTGAGGAGACGGTCATCGTTCCCGGAACCTCCCAGCCGTCCGGTGTTACTGCAAATGTAGTAAATAATGCGTCAAATACAGCAGACAACCGCGCAAATGGTGGCGGTAATGCAGCAAATACAGCGGCAACGAATACAGCAAATAACGTGGCAGATAATAGTGCGAATAACGCAGACCAGAACGTAGACAATGGCAATGTTGAAATTCCGGAGGAGCAGACTCCGTTGGTCGATGGAGTTGTCGACATCGAAGAGAGCGAGACACCGTTGGCAAACACAGCAGAGGATGAGAGCACCGTTTCCGGCGATGTGGACGGGAAAGATGCCGACCTTGCAGCACAGGAGATCGATGCAGCATCTGTACCGGTGGCTGTGCCGGTGATCGGCGGTATTGCAGCAGTTTTTATTGCGGGACTGATTGCTTTCCTTGTATATAAAAATAGAAAAAGGTCGAAGTAAGCAGGATTTTTAGGTACGGTATTCGACTTTTATGGCAATGCATGCATGTTAGACTTACAGGAAAAATCTGGCAGTCAGAGCTGGAAAAGAGGAGGAGAACTGCATGCTGACGATTCGGACTCTGGGAAAATTTCAGATCAGGGATGAAGAACATATTGTGAATGAGGAAGAGATACGGTCTCCCAAAATGATAAATCTGCTGGCTTATCTGATTATTCACAGAAATCAGACACTGACTTTTTATGACATGGCAGATGCACTGTGGCAGGAGGAAGAAACGGGAAATCCGGCAGGTGCATTGAAAAATCTGATGTATCGTCTGAGAGTCTTTCTGAAGAAAAACTTTGGAGATGAGGATTTTATCCTGACCGATCATGGTTCCTACCGCTGGAATCCCAGACAGGAGGTGGCGGTGGATGCAGAACAGTTCGAACAAATGTTTGAATCTGCAAAGCAGAAAACTATTTCAGAGGGGGAGGCAATCCGGAAATTAAAAGCGGCGCTTGCACTCTATCAGGGTGATTTCATGACAAAAGTTGCAGATATGCACTGGGTGATGACGCTGAATACTTATTATCACTCTTTGTATTTAAACTGCGTCCGGTATCTGTGCGAATATTATGTCAGCACAGAAAAATTTGAAGAGTTAGAACAGCTTTGCAGTCAGGCACTTCAATGGGAAAGTCTTGATGAAGAGTTATATTGTTATCTGATCAGAGCATTGGCAGGAAAAAATAAAATTGGTTCCGCCCTGGAAGTTTATGAGAATGCCTGTCGGACGTTGCAGCAGCAGCTTGGAATTTGTGGACTGTCAAAATTAAAGGGCGTTTATGACAAATTACTGAGACAGAATAAAAGCGGAAATGTGCAGGGAATTGCACAGGTACATCAGGATATTGCAGAACAGAATCCAGCGGGAGCGTTTTTGTGCGGGTATCCGGTCTTTCGGGAAATTTGCAGGCTTCAGGTGAGAAAGACAGCGCGTTTTGATGAAAATGAATATATTCTGCTTCTGACCTTAAAGGCGGGGGAGTATACCGGAAGCAGAGTCAGTGATGTAGATCTGTTCCGCATCCGCAATGCGATGCCGCATCTGGCGGAGACATTGAAAAAATCGCTCCGTCCAGGGGATGCAGTGGCACAGTTCAGTGATTCGCAGTATGTGATTTTGCTTTCTGCATGCACTTATGAGGGTGGAATGCTGGCCGCAAACCGGATTATTTCAAAATTTTATCAGGATCATAAAGTTTACCGGAATCTGAAAATCAAGATCCATATAGAGAAAGTGAAAACAGCGGAACATATTTTAAACAAATACAGTGGATGAGATCTTTGGAAGAGAAAACAGTAGATCAAAGGGCAAAAGTAAGGAGGATTCTATGAAATTTGCAGCGAGTGTAAAAAAAGTGATAGCATTCCTGTTATGTTTGGCTTTGCTGACATCCGATGTGACCGTCACCAATGCGACAAGTGTAGACACCACGGATGTTTTTACGGAAATTTCCACAGAGATGTTGAATGAGACGAAAAATGCAGGGCAGGAAAGTACCGGGCAGGAAGGAAAAATGTCAGATCCAGACGGAACAGGAAATACAGAAAAAGTCAGGAATACAGAGAACAGCGAGAGCACGAAAGTGACCAACAACATCGGGAATGCAATAGGCACGGAAGCAGTCGAAGGCACGGAAGCAGTCGAAGGCACCGAAGCAATCGAGAACACAGAAGTGACCGATGACACAGAGAGCACTGAGGCGACTGAAGCAATCGAGGAGACGGAGAACACAGAGGAGACAGAACAACCGGAATTAAAAACCGTCTTCGACTATTCCAATGACGCAGTCCGCGTGGTCGTGACACTTTCGAATGAGACCGATCTTCCGGCAGGCGCAGAGCTTGTCGTGGCACCGGTAGCCGTCACAGCAGAAATGGAAGCATCCATCGATAAAGCGATGGAGGGCGAGTCGAAAGAAAAAGAAGAGGTTGTGGCGTATGACATCTCCTTTGTAAAAGATGGAAAAGAAGTGGAGCCAGGGGCAACCGTGCAGGTGCAGTTATCGCTTGCGCAGGTGAAAGAGGGCGATTCGGCGAGCGTGTATCATTTTGATGAGACAAAAAATGAGATGTTGGATATGAATGCGAACACTTCTGCCGACGGCGAGGTGACATTTGGCACGGATCATTTTTCAAAATATGTCATCGTCAATCATGGAGATAACAACGTGACCGTGACCATCGAACATTATGACAACAGCAAATATCAGGCGCAGGATGAGCAGAGTGCAAAAATTTACAGCGATGATGTCTGCACGATGGCACCGGGAGCAAAAATCAGCGACTACAATAAGGCGTTAAACTGGGATGTGGATCATGTGCAGGTAAACGGAGAAGCATTTTCCCAAAGTGAACTTGAAAACATTGAGATCCATGAGGACAGTGTTGTAAAAGTTTTTTATCAGGCAAAAAATACGGACTATATCGGTGAGGCATCGTTTTATGACTACGAGGTGATCCCTTATGACACAGCCGGACAGCAGAGGGCGGATCTGAGTATCAATGCAGATTCCAACTATCCGTCTGAGCAAAAAGATAACCGTTTCACGGTCGGAACGGTATCCCAGAATTTAAGTGAAAATCAATATGACACCGTCACGAAAAAAACAGGTCAAAACGGAACCACAGACGACCAGCATATCAACGTGTATACCGGAGGAACTGGAGAAAATGCAAAAAAAACAGGAATCGTTACCGGGTTAAGTGATGATTACAAAGAAGTTCTTTTCAGTGTGAATGAACCGGGCGTTTTTCCGAAAGACGGAGCAGCTGCGGCAGGGACAAAAGGACTGACAGTAAAAGAAGGATACAGGTTAAAATTTTCACAAAGTGGTGACACTTATGAACTGAAAGAAGTTTTAGACAAAGAGGACAACGTGGCAGCAACTGCGGGGGCGGATTTCCTGCCATTTGGAAATAATAATTTTTATTTTGGACTCCGCTATGACGTTACCTTTACACTTGGAGATTATATCGGGGAACTGAACTATTCTTTTACCGGGGATGATGATCTCTGGGTGATTCTGGATGGGAAACAGGTGGTCATCGATCTTGGCGGTATCCATGACGCTCTGACAGATACGGTCGATCTCTGGAAATATATTGACAGGACAGACAAAAACAAAGAACATCATCTGACCATTTTATATATGGAGCGCGGTGCAGGAAAGGCAAACTGTAACATGAAGTTTACGCTTCCGAATGCGGACGTGATCAAAGTGGTGGACGACGACGTGCCGGATATCCCGCCGGAGAAACCGGTTGATTTTACGGAGAAGGATGTGGAATATCATAAGACAGCGAAACTGACTGACTGGGAGAACAGAGAGTATCAGATTGATCTTGACGCAAGTTCGCTTGCTACCTCGCAGAGCACAGTTGAAAAAATACAGACAGTGGATGCCATGATGGTATTTGATCTGTCCGGCTCGATGAATGAAATTATGTCCGGTCAAAATCAATTAAAGGATATCGGAGAATTCAGCAGAGTGAAGAATCAGATGGATATCAATAAAGTGTACTACTGGAATAAATATGAAAAGAGTGGCTGGTGGCCATGGACATATGATAAGAGTGTCGGGATGGGAACAGCGGCTGTATCCGGTAATGTGTATGCGAAGTATCCGGTAAAATATATCGACGGACAATGGAAAAAGTATGTGGACGGCAGTTATCAGAGCATTTCAGACAGTGATGTGATGGCAGTATGGACGTCTAAGATTTCTGCGTTAAAAGACGCCGCCAGCGGATTTGTGACAGGTATTTCCGATACATCACCGGACAGTCTGGTCGGAATCGCCACCTTTTATGGCATTGGCAATGGGTGGAACAGCAGTACCGAGGGCAAATTAAACCACGGTCTTTCGAAGGTAAATAAAAATGAGATGTTAAAGTCCGTCAATGCGCTTTTTGCGGACGGCGGTACCTCTCCACAGAAAGGACTGGAGCATGCATACAGCGAATTGCAGAAGGCAGAAGATGGCAACAAAAAATATGTGATCCTGTTCTCCGACGGAGAGCCTTCGGACAGCAATGACAAAATGGGGACAGAAGCATCAGCGGTGAAGCTGAAAGAGGCAGGCTATACGGTCATCACAGTCGGGCTTGGTTTAAATAACGAGACTGCCACATGGCTGGGAGAGAAAGTGGCGTCAGCCGGCTGTGCATTTACGGCGGATACTGCGGAGGAGTTAAACAAAATCTTTCAGAACATCCAGAGCACGATCACACAGTCAAGATCCCTGACCGGAGTGCAGGTGACGGACATTATTGATGCGGAATTTGAGCTGACAGATGCCGAGATCCAACGTCTGAGAGCGGATGGCGCACAGGTAACGGTCAATGAGGATGGCACAACGACGGTCAGCTGGCTTGATCAGGAAGTAAAGCCGAAGGAAAACGGCGCCTCCGGCTGGCAGAAAACAATCCATATCGTGGCAAAAGAATCCTGTCTGGGTGGAAATAATATGACTACAAATGTAAATCCGTATTCCTTTTTAAGCTTTGGCGGCACACAGCTGGAATTGCCGCAGCCGACCGTGAATGTGAGAATTGCGTATCAGATCACAGACACAGCAGATACGATTTTTCTCGGGGAAAATCTGGAAAACTATGCAGATGATGCGGCAGTGCGCATGAAAGATGCGGACAGCGCCAAAATGACAAAGGTGTATCTGACGTTCTACACGGACAAAGGCTGCCGTGAGGAGATCACGCAGGAAAACCTGAAAAAAGAGAGACCTAAACAGGATACCACGTATTACGCAAAAGCATTTCTGCCGGTGGAGGAAGCGACAGATGCTTCCAACGCAAACTCCACGTTAAACGGTGTGATCTATAAAAATGAGACACAGGTGGAGGCAGCGCATGCGGATGGGGAAGCCTATGCAGGAAAATATGACGTGAAAGTGAAAACGGGAACGCTTACGATCACAAAGAAAATCAGTAAAAAAGATATCAGAGCGTGTGAGGGTGATCCGATCTTTACATTTAAGATCACCAATCAGACGACAGGCGATGTTTATTATAAGACGTTAAGATTTGGAGAGAAAAGCGCAGAGAAGCAGAACACGACAACCGGAATGTTCAATGTGAAAGCACAGACGACACTGGAAGGACTTGCGCAGGGAATCTATAAAGTAGAAGAACTTGACACGATGGGCTTTACGTTAAAAGAGTTTACCGCAGACACAAACTGTGCATCACAGATTGCCGGAAACAGCGCACAATTTGCAGTTGGTATCCGCAGCAGAGACGAGGCCTGCAGCTTTGACGCAGAGGACTTTGTCACAACAGCGGCAGATTTACACTTGCAGGCAGACCGTGTGAACGTCACAGCCAAAAACAATAAGACCAGAAGTGATGGAAAGCTCACGGATACGGATGCCGTGAAAAATCAATTTGTGATCCATGAAAAAGCAACCAGGACGACAGATGTTGATAATCATTCCACAACAGATGTGCGCAAATAATCGGAGGCAGTGTGTATGAAAGAAATATGGAAAAAGAAAAAAATATTTGTGATTACAATTGCACTGATGGTTGGAATTATTGGAACAGCAGCAACATTTGCAATTATCACAGCAACAGCAGGAACGGTGACCAATACGTTTCAGGCGGCAAAAGTGGCGACTGAGATCGAGGAAGAGTTTGAGGGCAAAATCAAAGCAGGAAGCACCGTGAAAAAGAATCCGAGTGTAAAAAACACTGGAATTTCGGATGCATTTGTCCGGGCCAGGATCACGATCTCACCGGAACAGACAGAAGTGACGCTGTTAAACGGCACCTGGAACGGAACTGCTTTTACGGAGAAAGGCAAGGCAGCGGACAGCATTGCGACCGAGAGTACGCTGTATGATCCCGATGGTGACGGAACCGGCTGGTATCAGGGCACGGACGGCTGGTTTTACTACAACAGTCCGGTTGCGCCGGGGCAGAACACGGATAATTTATTTGATGCAGTAAAAATTGGAAATGTGACAAAAAATTTCGATATCACGGTTTATCAGGAGGCAGTGTTTGCCGGAAGTTATGAGGCCAAAGATCAAGTGGAACTTCCGGTTTTGAAGGGATTTTTTGCAGAAGTAACCAAATAAGTCAGAAAGGCGCAAAAGAAAATGACAAAGAAAATTTGCAATGTATTATCAATGGTGGTATTTCTCGGACTGCTTGTGATCGCAGGCTTTCTGTTTGTCCCGAAAATCCTTGGATACCATGAGTATGCAGTCTTAAGCGGCAGCATGGAACCGGGGATTCCGGTCGGGGCGATTGTCTACGATAAAAATTTTTCTGAGAGTG
>ERZ506999.556-NODE-556-length-15772-cov-3.730419_pt1 | contig 15772 bp, 21 predicted proteins | sample MGYA00512881_ERZ506999 | MGnify/ENA metagenome assembly ERZ506999
GAAAGGTGATTGTTGCTCCCAAGAGGCCACAGATTCCAGCTATCTTCAACCACGTCCACCGCCACACATATGCAAGCCCTCCACCGACAATGGCACCACATATCACATGCATTGCTCCTGTTCCAATACCCCGAAAGAAAATAAAAGAAAAATGATCTGCTCCGTTTTGAATCAGATAACAGATATTTTCAAAAGTAGCAAAGGAAAGTGCCGTGATCACAGCGGCACTTTTTATCTGCTTATCTTTTGGCATAAATACCAAAAGATAAAAGAGCAGTGGTAGAAGTTTCATCACTTCCTCTACCACCGGGGCAATCTCCGTAGTTGCAGCAAAGATGTCCGCCCCATAAAGTGCAGTAAGAAAGGCATTGATGTAGGCAGAGAGCAGACATACACCCATTCCGGCAACACAGAACAGGAAAAACTTTGCCTGTCGTTTTCCCATACACAGTGTAGCAATCAACAAAGGCGACACCATACAGATAAAAACATTTTCAATATACGTCATGCCTGCACCGCCTTTCCTGTGGCAGGCAACAGGGCAAAAATGCAGATCGTCAGCAGAAAATCCATCCAGTAATAAGGACTGGCGACGGTGTCGCCCGACCAGAAGCATCCGAACGTCCAAAGGGCATATTCTGCAGCCACATAACACAACACCCCTGTGTGGAAATATTGCATATTGCGCCCCATTTCTCCCTGTGTCCTTGCATAAGCAAGTCCGCGGATTGCATGATGGGAAACAACAGTCATCATGCCGCACCAGAGTAGATTGGAAAGAATGTCACCAAATGTGCAGTATAACACACATAGAGGGACACCAATCAGGAAAGCAATCAAGGATTTTTTAGTCTGAAATTTTCTTTCCTCTGCCGTGGCAAGGGTGTATTGCAGAATGTAAATAAAAATAACACTTGCCACCCAGCCGAACTCCGACACATAAAAGACCTGTGGCGTTTCAGAAAACAAAAGCAGATACAGTGTCCAATACAGAGAGCCAAGGGAAAAACAGCCATAAAAACATGTCAGCAGGAAATATGCCTGCGAACGGATTTTCAGAAATCGGATTCCACTAAGGACAAACCCCAGCAGGGTAACTGCAAATTGTGAAAGATTACTGACAAGTTCCATCCGCATTGTCCCCCTTTTTCTCGTCTTCCTGTTCCTCCTTGTTCAGCAGACGGATACGTAAACATAAGATTGTCACGCACACACCGAGGACAAAAGCAAGCAGTCCAACCACAATATATCCAAGTACAGTGCTGCCACCTGACATCATTGCCGCCATTTCAAAACCAGCGGAATTTCCCGACTCAATTCGATTTATAATACCTGGCATAGACATGGAAACACCAACAATTACCACAAGACACGCTGCTATTCCGGAAACTGCGACAGCAAGATTCCTCCGCAGTTTTTTCTGACGCCTTTTCTTCTCAATACGCCGTTTTACTTCTTCTATCCTCTCCTCATGGCTTCGCATTGGTAATTCCCTCCCGTTCCAATAATATACGCATACGTTCTTTCCCCCGGTACACCATATTGGTGATCTGCTTCTCACTTTTTCCCATAACCACAGCGGCCTGTAAATAGCTCATGCCTTCAAAGTAAGTCAGATAAAGAGCCTCCCGATAATCTGACTTCAGCTCGTTCATGCAGAAATGCAAAATCATATCCCGTTCCTTAGTCTGGACAATCTCCTCCACCAGCGTCTGTACGTCCGGTTCCTCACTCATGTCATCAAAACAAAAAGAATGACGTCGTCTGCTTTTGTGACGCAATGCCATATGCCTTGCTGCTTTATATAGGTAAGCCTTAAGTCCACCATCCCGGATGCGTGGTTTTTTCGTGAACAGATAGGAAAAGACTTCGATCATTAAGTCTTCCGCTTCATGAACATCATGCAGATATCCATTGATGTATAAGATCAGTGGATCGCCGTATTTTTTCATCAGAGCCTCAAGCCCTGCCTCATCGCCACAGAGATATTGCCTGTATAGTTCTTCATCAATGTTCATGACGTACACTTCCTTTCCGTTTTTTTCAAAACACCCTCGCTTTTTGTCTAAAAACTATATCCATTATATGCATACGTCAGCATTATTTCAAGATTTTCAATATGCAGAAATCAGATATCTTCCCTCATTATTTTCCGAAGCATCGGCTCCTCGTCCAACTGCACCCCTTCAAATTTTTTGTAAAATCTGTCGGCATTCTCGTTGGTAGCACGGATCAGATAATATTGATGGATTTCATGCTTTTCGCAGTCTTTTTCAAACTCTGCAAACAGCTTCCGGGCAACGCCGCTGTGCCGGTATTCCGGTAAAACATATACCCAATTCACATACGCCATGCGATAACCACCCTGCATACACCCATAAAAATGATACTCAATTCTTCCTGCCACCTGATTATTTTCCATCGCAAGAATTGATGCAGACTTTTCATAAAATGAATCCCGAAGCCTTGTCCTGATTCCTTCCTCATCTATCTCTTCCACCGTCATCATATCCGGCTCCTGCTGCATCGCAAGCTTTAAATAGGCAATATACTGTTCTACATTCTGTTCATTCAATCTTTCAAAATACATTTTCTTTCTTCTTTCTAATACCTGTAAATATGGTTCTCCAAAACATACGTTTCACCTGTTCTTGGATCTGTCTTTTCTTCTGACAGTGAATCGAATACAAATCCACATGACAACTGTAACTCTCTGGAAGCAGCATTGCCCGTCCGGTTGCAGGCATGGAATTCTTTTGCTCCCAGTTTTCCTGCCTCCTCAAGAAGTGCCGTAAGTATCTGTCTCCCGTAACCTTTTCGCACAAATTCCGGTCCAAGTGCAATACCTGTCTCTTCATAAATGCCCCGTTCCAGTTCGCGCATGCCTGCAAAACCGATTGCTTCACCCGTTTTCTTTAAATACACAAATAACGCATACTTATTCTCCGGTTTTTCTTCAAATGCAATCGTGCGCTTCATTCGATCTTTTGCATCTTCGTCTGTCTCTGTCGGTTGCCAGAGCATATACTTTGCGCTCTCCTTGTGTCTCCACAGGTTATAATAAATTGTCTTCCAGTCCTCAAATTCTGCTTTCTTTAAAATAAGATCTTTTGTTTCTAACTTTACGTCAGAGTAATCTGTTACCACTTTTCTTTTCCTCTTATACATCTTCCCTTATTATTTTCCGAAGCATCGGTTTCTCGTCCAACTGCACATTTTCTTCCACCCTTATCAACTTTGCAATATACTCTGTCGTGCCTTCTTCCAATTCTTTTTCTCCATTTTCCATAAATCCGTGACGATGATAAAATGCAATCGCTCTCGTATTTTTCTCCAACGCCCACAAATGATCAACATCAAAAGTTGAAATTGCATGCTCTATTAATTTCTTTCCAATTCCACCACTTTGAAAGCATGGATCGACATACAATTTACGGATTTCTGTTCCATGGATTTCCATAAATCCTTTCACAATTCCACATTCATCGGCGACATACAGATTTTCGAGAACTTCCCCTTTTCCGAAATAATGATCTATCATGGATACAACCTGCAATTCTCCAAATGAATACTCTTCCTGCTTAAAAATTGGGAAATAATTGATTCTGTTATTAAATACAAAAATTTCTGCGATGCGCGACAAATCTTCTTCTGTTGCTTTTCTGATCATCTCCGGATACCCCTGTCATTTTCTTTTATCTGAAATCAATATAACACACTTTCTGCCAAAATACTTTCTAAAAATCTTATTTAATTTTCCTTTTCCAACAACCTTTGATAGGCTGCATCCATCCCGATTGCCCCAAGTGGAGCTGTAATGATGATTGCCAGCACAGCGACAGACAGAACAATTTTTCCACAGGAAAGTCCTGCCGCCAAAGGAACAGATCCTATTGCCGCCTGCACTGTTGCCTTTGGGAGATAAGCGATCACACAAGCCATTGCGACCACCGCAAGCAGTCCCGATACGGAAATTTTTTCTTCCAGCCATCCCTCCACAGCTGCCAGTAAAAAGGAAAATCCCAGTACAATGATCACTTTCATACTGTTACGCACGCAGTGTTTTCTCGCATATGCCGTCTCAAAGAAAAGATACAGTCCATATCCTGTGACTGCACCTAAGATCACACCGAGAACGATCGACACCGGAATATTTACAAAGTCACGCACATTCGCATGACCGCCCTATGCAATGCTTAAAAATGTCGTAAACAGTACGATGACAAAAATATCATCGCACGACGCACCCGCCATGACCATCTGTGGGATTGCTTTCTCGGTGCCATATTTTTTCTCCATGAGTGCCACCATACGTGGAATGACCACTGCCGGAGATACTGCACCGAGCACATACGGTCCCAACACAATTCCGGTGACGAGTATTCCGATGATCCGTGGCAGCTTCAGTTTCTGGCAAATGGCTCCCATTGCAAGCCCTACAATAAAAATAAGTGATAATGATGCTAACATAAATCCTCCATTTCTGTTTTTGGATATGTCAATCGCCATATTTGCTGCACGGATACTGACTGTATCGAAACTGCAAATCACACTGTAGTTATCCAACCTCAAACACCACAATCCGCTCTCTTTTATTTTCCCCCGGAAACAAATCTCTGCAATCGATTTCATCGGAAAAGATAAGTTCGTCTACTGTCATTAAATAAGAAATATATTCATCCGAAGGATAATAAAAGAACAAGAGCAATTCCCTCGGATTCTCATAATAAGATTCCAACACGCGCGCTAAAACCTTCTTTAATATCTCTATCGAAAATGGATTAAAAAAGTAGATCCGGTCTACCTCTGCCGGAACTGAAAACTGCACTGCATCTGCTAGTACAAATTCTGTCCGCCCTGCCGCAGCCCCCTGTTCTCTGTTTTCTACCGCTTTCTCATAAATCCGCTCGTTATATTCCACACCGATCGTGTGGCAGCGTGTCTGATAAGAGAGAAAAAAATCAACTCTGCCTTTGCCACAGCCATAATCTAAAAGTGTATTTTCCTTGCAAAGCAGCCCGGAATTAGCAAGCCGCTCTAACACTGTATATGGCGTCGGTTCATACGGATACCGGTACTGATCCGAATTGGAATCGTCACGTCCGGTTGTGTGAATCTGTAGTAATTTATCCCATTTCTGTTCTTCATCGTTTTCCTGTGATTTTTTCATGTTCTCTTTCCACAACTCTCCGAATATAAATTTCTTTTAGCCCCATGAATCTGCCCTTATCAGTTCCAGTACAGCGTTCAAAAATTAACTGAATTAATAACGCAGATGGAAATTCATACAAGTTATTAGCTCAGTTATTTACAGAACGATGTACTAGTCTTAGCAGTTTTCACGCAGTGTTTTCAGATAAACTTTCTGCTCATCTGTGATGCGATAGCTCTCCACCGCTTTCTGAATCGTCTTTCTATGCACCCACGGTGATAACTTTCGTTCTTCCAGATATGGGATCGTTGCATCCCACTGTTTTGCCAGTGCCGTTGCAAGATACCATGCAATCATCATATTGACATAGTATTCTTCCGATTCTACTTCTGCGACAATTTCTATATACTCCGGTTTGAAATCCTCATCCAGATAAAAGCTCAGCAGTGTTCCGATTCCATAGCGGATTGTATAGGTATCCCCGGATGCAATCCATTCTTTTATCGCAGGAAAAAGCTCGGCTTTGTTTTTTGCGAAACACTTTGGTCTTGGAATATCGCAGGTCGCCCAGTTATTAATATATGGAAGAAAACGTTTCACCTCTGCCAGACAGTGCTCATAATCTTTGATATCTGAAATCAAAAGCATATGAAGGTTATTTTCCTCATAATACTGATGTGGAAGTTCCTTTAAAAATGCTTCTGCTGCTTCCGTTTTTGCAAATTCTTTCGCAAATTTCCGCAGTACCGGTGTGCGGATCCCGATGATCGTCTCCTTATCAATCCCCGGCATCAGTTTACTGTGAAAATTTCTGTATTTTAAATCCTGTAATTTGAATAATTCCTGCTGTAATTCATCCATGTTCTTCTCCTTTTTCTGTGACCACAATTACACAAAAACGAACTCATGTCCCCCCTTAGCCTGATACTATGAGTATATCTTTTTTTCCAAATGGGTGCAAAAATCATCTGTTAATTCCTGTTAAAACTCCTTTTTTTCCATAATACGCCTGCTGATCTGATACGAAATGAACAGTGTCAGCAGTGTGATCCCAATGATGTTACCAGCCAGAACTGCCACATTCATATTGTCTATCACGGTCAGCGCCTGATACAACCGTTCTTTTCCGAACACGACCTCACATAGATATGCAATCGCAGCAATTACTCCCATCATTCCTAATGTCAAAATCCGGCTCTTTTCACAGCCAAACTTAATCTGCGCCGGAATCATGAAAAAACTGATCAAAAGAATGATTAGCAAAATCACTGCGGCTGTCAGCATATCTTCTGCCACAACAACCGGTATACCACGCACCACTTTTGACACCAGATACAGGCAGACTGCAATTACCCAGGCTGCCACTACTCCTCCGGCACAAAGCAGATACTTTTCTCTTACATAGGTTTTTTTATTGATCGGCAGTGTCAATAAAAACTGATAGCCATGATCCATCTCGTCATACGCAATCGTGCTGATTGCAATCATCTCTACCACAAACGGCAGATATCCAATGATAAAATTTCCGTTGCCGGAAAATGCGACTGCAACTGCAATTGCAAACAAAATTACCAGTGTCTGTTTTGTTCCCCATAATAACCGAATATCTTTTTCCAATAAACCTGCCATTATCTGTACCCTCCTGTCATCATAAGAATCAGCTCATCAATCCCTCCATTTTCCACTGCAATCTGCGGATAATTTTCCTGATAAAACTTCTTATCATTCGTAAAACATGCATAGCCGTAATTTTCTTTCTGCACTTTTAAAATAGAGCTTTGATCAAGCGTGCGGTATTGTTCTTCACTCACCTTTAAAATGCCATACTGCTCTAAGATTGCATCTGTTGCTTCATGCAAAATGAGTTTTCCATCATGTATCAGATAAAGTTCATCACACAGGGATTCTAAATCAGTGGAAATATGGGATGTAATAAGTATACTTCGGCTCTCATCCTCTGCAATATAAGCCCGTAACATATCTAAAATCTCGTTTCTCGCCTCCACATCCAGTCCAGCTGTCGGCTCATCCATGATCAGCAGCTTTGCATGGTGTGTCATAGCTGTCAGCACGCGGAGTTTCGCTTTCATTCCGGTTGAAAATTCTTTGATTTTCTTATTCATCGGAAGTTTTAAACTTTCACTCTGTTTTATAAAATAGTTTTCATCAAACGAATGATACATTTTTTTTAAAATATGTTTTACATCGTTTACGGTCAGTTCCCCGGAAAATCCGGATTCTGCAAGAGAAACTCCTATATCCTGTTTGACTTTTTCCGAAAGTTCTTTACTGTCACTTCCCAAAACAGTTACAGTTCCTTCCTCTGCCCGGCAAAGACCAAGAATCAGTTTGATCGCGGTACTTTTTCCTGCTCCGTTTTTCCCGATCAACCCCAGCATCTGTCCTTCCGGCAGTTCCATTGATATTTCAAATGTAAAGTTTCCATATGTTTTCCGGACATTTTGCATTGTTATCATACAATTTCCGCCTTTCTTTTTTATGTTCTGTTGTCTGACTTTTTACATCAATCTGAAGCAAATACCTCATCAAGCATTTCATGATTGTGTCATATCTATTTCAAAAGTTTCTTACCGATTTTACTTCTCATCGAGAATCAGTTTTACAACCTCAGATATTTCTTCCTTCTTCATCCCCATGGAAAGTGCCCGGTCGATCACTTTATCGAAGTCATCTTCTATCGCTTTCTGCCTTGCTTCAAGTGCAAGCTGTTTATCCGAGGCAGATACATAAGTACCTTTTCCATGAACAGTCGTAACAAATCCCTCTTCTTCCAGCTTATCGTAAGCCTTCTTGACCGTCAGCGCACTGATCCGAAGCTCCCCTGCGAGCGTCCTCACAGACGGAAGTGCCTCTCCTTCTTTTAATTCAGACTGAATAATATCTGATTTTATCTGCTCCATGAGCTGTTCGTAAATCGGAACCATGGAGGAATGATTTAAGATAATATGCATACTTCCTCTCATTCTGCCGCTTCAGCGGCTTTTCATAAATCAGGGAACTTTGTGCGCCAGCACAATTTCCAGATTAAAAATGTCAATTTTCAATCTTATCTCTCTTTACAGCAAACAGTATATAACAGTGCATATCTGTTGTCAACTGTTATATACTGTTTATTCTATTTTTTTGTAATTTCATGTGGGAATTTGTACAGACAATACTCGTTAATAACTTTTTCATGAAAAATTAAATTTTTGTGTATGCCGTGCAGAATATTTTATGTTACTATAGAATAAAGTGTTGCTTCGCAATTTTCTGTATTTATGTCAGGAGGAGAACATTATGAAAGTAAATCTGACTCCCTTTTCCATATACTGGTTCCTGTTTTTGATCTTAAATGTCATATATTTTATATTTCCATTTCTATTTTTTCTGCTTCTGCCGGCAGTGTTCGTTATGATTTTAATATGGGGAATATGTGTATTTGAAATTGGGCGAGCAACCATTATTTCTTCACAAACTAAGCGGATAACACGAGTCATACTGGCTTTCCTGGCATCTCTTCTTACAATTTCAATAAATCCCATTGGAATGATTCTTTTGGATTTTATTAATTGGAGACATATAAACTCATTCGCACACTATTTTTCGAAAGCCTATTGGATTATTTTTTTGATTCATATGCTGCTATTTTGGCTGGGCGAAGAAATAGGATATTTTTCACAGAAAGGACTTTTTTAATATGGTAAAAATAATTTCAGACAGCACATGCGACCTCTCAGCAGAATTAGTTGCACAATACGATATCGATATTCTCCCGCTTCATATTCTTCTCGGAGATGAGGAATTTGAAGATGGAAAAACAATTACACCGGATGAGATTTACTCCTGGTCCGATGAGCATAAAACAACCCCAAAAACTTCCGCCCCGTCTCTGGCAGAAACGATTGAACTTTTTCGCCCTTATGTGGAAGAAGGATGCGAGATTGTCTGCTTTTCCATCTCAAACAGTATGTCAACATCCGGCAATGTCATGCGTCTTGCTGCCGGGGAACTAGAAGCAGAAAACCGGATCACCGTGATTGATTCCGCAAATCTCTCCACCGGAATCGGACTTCTTGTGATAGAAGCTGCCATTATGGCAAAAAACGGACACTCTGCATCCGAAATTGCTTCTGTCATGGAAACTTTAAAACCAAATGTCAGAGCAAGCTTTGTCGTGGATACCCTCACCTACCTGTACCGTGGCGGACGTTGTAACGCTGTTGCTGCCATGGCCGGCGGTGTCTTAAAGCTGCATCCAAAAATCGTGGTAGAAAACGGTGCTATGGATGCGACAAAAAAATACCGCGGAAAGATCAATTCTGTTATCATGTCCTATGTAAAAGATATGGAAACTGATTTAAAAGCAGCCAGACCTGACCGCGTATTCATCACACATTCCGGCTGTGACGCTGCAACGGTGGAATCCGTCCGCTCGTATCTGGAAAGCCTCGGTGTTTTCCATGAGATATTAGAAACCAGGGCCGGTGGTGTCGTGTCAAGCCACTGCGGTCCCGGTACGCTTGGTGTTCTGTTTATTGCAAAATAATAGAGGTTCGGATGTTTTCTTCCCAAACCTCTGTTTCTTTTACTTTTCTATCTCTGCATTGATCTCATCTTCCGTAGCTTTCATTGCTTCCAAAGTCATTGTGAGCAGTTTGTCTAATTCCCAGCCAAGCTGCTCTGCATACCATTTCATCACAGCTTCCACAGTCAGTGCATGCTGGATATGAAAAGGATCTTTGTTGTACTTTTTTCAATAAATCATAGGCTTCTTCTCTTGTGATATGCTCCATTTTCGTGTTCCTCTTTTCCTGTCATTCCGTCGGATAGAATTTTTATTTCATACTTATCCGATAGGTTTTTAGTTATTTTATACTTTTTCTCACAAGATGTCAATTTTTTATCATCACAGATTTTATTTTCTAAAAAAGCTATATTTTCTCCTTCACAAGTACTTCTTTTCCTGCAAATGCAAAACCAAGCTTATAAATACGTTCTTCGTTGATTCCTGCTGTGACAAGATCTGTCACATATTTTTTTTCTTCTATCTGCCGGAACGCACTTTCGACTGTCTCTTCCAGATTTTTTTCTTTCTTTTTATCCCAAACCTTAAATTCCATAAGAAATGCATCCTGATTCTTCTCTAACGGATACATTGCAATATCATATCTGCCCCGTCCACTCTCACGGTTTGAAACAATACGATACCTGTCCCTAAGTGTTACAATCAGTCCAAGTATCAGACCATGATAAAAATTCTCTGGCGTGCGTGCCTCTTTTTCATTTCCAACATCAAAATAACTCATGGAGGTGCATGCAATCTCTGACAGATAATCATTCATATCTTCTATATTATGCTCCAACAGAGCCTTCACAAACCTGTTATATACGGAAAATCCATTACGAAACATTCCAAGAATCTCCGTACGAAACATTGCCATAACTTCTTTATTCGTAACTGACACATCACACTCAATGGCATCCACTTTGTGCACCACATTTTCAGCCTTAATATAACCAACAGATAATAACAGTGACCACAAACTGTTCTCATCGCCATCCAGATACTGAAATGTAATGTTCTCGTTGATTTCCTTATGCACTTTTTCACCGGACATTAACTGTTCGATCTCATATTTTCGCCCGACAGGATGCTTTCTGATGATATCACCAATTAGTTTATTACTGCTCGTATTCGTCCAATAAGAAATAAGTTCTCCCTGCCTGATATAATTGCAGATTGACCACGGATTGTACATATCTTTTTGTTTGCCAAAAATAAAGCCGTCGTACAAATCCTTCACATCCCGCATCTTATCCAAATTCTGACATTTCAGTGCATCCATTACTTCCTGCTCTGTAAACCCGAAACAATCTGAATATGCGTCGCAGGTAACTGTGTCTACTTCCAGATTATTCAGATCCGAAAACAACGAATTTTTAGAAATTCTTGTTACTCCGGTAATAATCGCGCGGCTGTAAAAATCATTTTGCTTAAATGCATTATGAAATATCTGTCTGCATGCGGCAATCATCTCATCCCAATACCCCTGCGTATACGCTTCGAGCAATGGTGTGTCATATTCATCCACAAGAATAATTGGCAGCACCTTGTGATGTCTGTATAAAAAGTAGCATAGCCGCTTGATTACCTGCCAGTCATTCTCGCCCCTGCTTGCAAAAAAAGATTCTTTTGCCTCTGTAAACTGCTGTTTTTCACTTTCTGACAACTCTGTACTGTCCTGCAGATAAGAATGTTTCTCATATATTTCAAAGAAACTGAACATCATATTTTTCATGGATTGTTCATAATTCATACCCTTGCAGCTTCCAAAACTGACCGAAATAACCGGAATCTTCCCGAACATTTCCCGACTCTTTTTATCTTTCCAAACGCGAAGTTTTTCAAAATATTCCGGGTGCTTCGCATACTTTGGATCAAAAAATGTCTCCACGGTACTAAAAAGCGTCGTTTTCCCAAATCTCCTCGGTCTTGTGATCAATGTGACTTTTGCATCGCTCCTCATCCATTCGCTGATGAAATGTGTCTTATCAACATAAAACTGTCTGCCACATGTAAAATCCAGAAAATTATCATATCCAAGTCCCACTTTTGCGTCAAGATAAGGATTTCTTTTTAAAATACTTTTAAGTCCGTTTAAATAAGCTGACAAACGCTGTTTTTCTTCTATGAGCTGCTTTCTTTCCTCAAACGCAAGAAACACCTGCTCCCGCTCTGCAGTTTTTACATAATAACTGACTGTCTTTCCATTATAAAAAAGATTTCCTCTATTTCCTTTTTAAATCCCCCTGATTTCAACGATCCTGTCACATTCAATATCTGTTCCGTCTTCCAGCACGATTGTCCTCTCATAGTCACGGAATTTCTGAAATATCCCTGTGGCAGTCACATATTCTCCTCCGGTCTTTTTGTCATCCGGCTTGAAATAAGTTACTGACACTGTCGGATGTTTTGTGGCATACGCAATCAATGTCTGTAATTTTTCATTCAGTTCTTCCTGCTTATCTTCATCGAGTTCCACCTGTTCTTCTGTCAGTCTCGCTGTTTCTTTGATTGCATCCTCATGTCCGGTCAATGCAGCAAATGGCGAAAACTGCGCAGCCCTGTCATAAATCGACATCTGTGGATGAACTTTTGACTGATGATGAGGTAAATTCAGAATATCCCCATATTTTTCTTCGCTTTCCGTCATCCGCTTTCTCCTTTCCTTCACTCTCTACGGTCTGCCGTTTCCTCTTTCATACAAAAAATGTGCCTCTGAACGCATGGATCACTGTCTTGTTCGAAATTCTGCCTGCTTCTATACAAAAAAACTACTTTCAAAAAATTCAGGCACGATGCCCGCCGATCTGGTTGTTTCTGTCTATCATAGTTGCACCCTCCTGCAGATTGGTTCCTTTTAACATCGCATTTTTACCATACTTTTTCTTCACGGAGAGCATTACCTCCTGCAGTCTGCGCTCTTTTTCCATTCTCGCCTGCTCTGCCTTCTGTTTCTCTGCCAGTGCCTGATAATCGGTAAATAAATCCATCTGTGTAAACTCTGTCTCATTCGATACCATATGCTCATCCACAACACGGTTCGCTGTGACAGAAACACGCCGCACCAGAAGATTCTTATCCACAATGCGCTCATATAAATCTAAAACGGCGTCCATGATTTTTGCTGTAGAAGATGTTTTTGTATCCAGATTTGCTGTTCCGTGGGCATGCTTCGGAACGAATCTTCCATATCGGTCTGATTTTACCTCGCCATGATACTTTTTCCGGATGTCCGGGTTCGTCAGATTTTCAATATCGTAACCAATATCGAGTACAATCTGGTCTGTCACAAGCTGTTTCTCTACAAGGTCTAACACCAGTGCATCCGTCATCTCGCGGACGATCAGCTTTGTCTTTTCAAAATCATAAGGACAGTGCAGCACCTGACCGGAACCGATACTGTTTGTCTCCGGCTTATATCCCTTAATATCCGCAATTGTTACAGGCTCATACCCCCAGGAATGATCGATCAGAAGCTCTGCGTTAATGCCAAACATTTTATAAAGAAGCTCCTCGTTATAATAATCTCTCTCACCGCCGATGGAACAGCGTGCAATATCGCCCATCGTATAAAGTCCGGCCGCTTCTAACTTTTTCCGGTAGCCATGTCCTACCCGCCAGAAATCGGTCAGCGGTCTGTGGCTCCACAAAAGTTTCCGGTAAGTCATCTCGTCCAGTTCTGCAATGCGCACTCCATTTGCATCCGGTGCGACATGCTTCGCCACAATGTCCATCGCCACCTTGCACAGATAAAGATTGGTTCCAATCCCTGCTGTGGCGGTAATACCGGTCTCCTGCATCACATCAAGGATCATCCTTGACGCAAGCTCCTTTGCCGTCATATGATAGGTGTTCAGATAATGCGTCACATCCATAAAAACCTCATCGATGGAGTACACATGCATATCTTCCGGCGCAATATATCTCAGATAAATGTCGTAAATTTGTGTACTGTATTTCATATAGAGTGCCATTCGTGGCTTTGCTGTCACATAAGTGACGGAAAGCTCCGGGTGTTCCTTCAGTTCGTCCGAAAAACAGGAGCTTCCCTCAAACATTCTTTTCGGCAGCTTCTGCGATCTCTCCTGATTGACCTCTTTCACACGCTGTACGACTTCAAAAAGCCTCGCTCGTCCCGGAATCCCATATACTTTTAAAGAAGGGGAAACTGCCAGACAGATTGTTTTCTCTGTCCGCTCTGCATCCGCCACGACAAGATTCGTGGTCAGTGGATCAAGGTCTCTTTCCCGGCACTCAACAGAGGCATAGAACGACTTTAAATCAATTGCGATATAAATATGATTTTCATTTCCGCTCACAAACGCACCTCCTTCTTCTGCTCTATTATATGTCATTGACAATCAATTCACAATGGATGGGATCGATATAAATTATGGATGAAACAAATGCAATTTATTCGTTGATTTACTCACAGAAATATGAGATGATAACAGCATTATGAGTGAATATTATAAATTTTTCCAAAACAAAAAATGTGAATATTTTCCTTGCCATAAAGGAATTCCGGAGGAGGATTTTAATTGTCTGTTTTGTTATTGTCCTCTCTATACACTTGGGAAATCCTGTGGCGGGAACTGCGAATTTTTAGAAAATGGCGTCAAATCCTGCATGAAATGTGGTTTTCCGCATCAGCGCAGCAATTATGATAAGATCATAAGCCGCTTTCAGGAGATCATTGCCGTTATGGCAGCTTCAGATAAGGGGGACATGCCTCATGAAATGTAAACTTACCCCACAATTGTCCTCTGATGACTGGAAAGATTTTTGCAGCCGTTTTCATTTTTCTCCGGCTGATCTTCCATATATAAAAGCGATTTATACCGCACTTCTCCCACTGGTGGAATCCTGTGCGTATTATTCCCTCGATCAGAATCTGGATGGGATTTCCCTCCCTCATTATGCCTATGGATTTGTGACACTTGGAAATGGTATCGATGAGCTGTCAGAATTATATCTGGATCATGAACAGATCCAGGAAGCCTATATCGTGGACTGCGTCAGTCTTTTGCTTTTGTCAAAAGCATACGCAGAATTTGCACATGTGATAGAAGATCAAAGTGGTTTATCCCTTGCAGAATTATCTTTTCTCGGAGATACCTATTCCCTTGATCTTCTTCCACAAATCTATGAACGCCTTGCGCCGGATGCAATCGGTCTTACCGAAGGTCCGATGCTTCTGCCTCTCAAAACAGCTGCGCTTATCCTGCATCTGGATACAAATACACACGCAGACCTCAGACAATTATGTAATACCTGCTCAACCTGTAAGAATCTTTCCTGTCCTTCCAGAAAATCTCCTCTCCAGGACTTGCCGCATACCTATGGTGCCATGCAGATATTCAATATAAAATAATTTTAATTACCAGTATTTATTCCCTTATAAAATTCGTAAACACCATCGGTTCCTGCTTCGGCAGTTCAATCCCCATTTTCATTGCAACATTTTTACAGTGCAGGAAAAATGCCATATTGTTTCCAAGTACACGCATCACCTGCATTCCTTCGAGATCCTTTTTCACCTGCTCCGGTGTTGCGCCATGCACCATATTCCAATATCTGGAAGTGATGATCGGCATCTGCATCAGCCCGAAATATTTATTGAGCTGATCCCATGTTGCAGTTGTTCCGGCTCGTCTCGCAGAAATAACAGCTACCGCCGGTTTTAGCAGGAAACGGTTGCCTCCACCGTTTAAATCCGCATAAAATACTCTGTCCAAAAACGAGGTGATACTTCCACCTGCGCCACCCCAGTGTACCGGACTGCCGAACACAAAGCCGTCATAATCTCCCGCAATGTCAAGAAATTCATTTACGGTATCATCAAAAACACATTTATTATTTTTTGAACATGAATAACATGCTATACAGCCTGAAAGCGGCTTCTTTCCAATCCAGAAAAGATCTGTATCAATTCCATTTTCATTTAATGCCTCTGACACTTCGCATAATGCTGTGTAAGTGCAGCCCTCTTTGTGCGGACTTCCGTTTGTCAATAATACTTTCATAATAAAATCTCCCTTTTCTACTTAGTG
>ERZ506999.561-NODE-561-length-15701-cov-3.985491_pt1 | contig 15701 bp, 14 predicted proteins | sample MGYA00512881_ERZ506999 | MGnify/ENA metagenome assembly ERZ506999
TTCCTATGGAGAATGTGGTGTATTTTGGAGATACGGCAAGAGTTCCCTATGGAAGCAAGTCCAGAGATAATATTATCCGGTTCTCCAGGCAGATTATTCGCTTTTTGGAGACGAAGAATGTAAAGGCGATCGTGATTGCCTGTAATACGGCAAGTGCACTTGCCTTGGATGCAGTAAGGCATGAGTTTGATGTGCCGATCATCGGAGTGGTAATTCCGGGAGCAAGAGCAGCGGTGGAGGCGACACAAGATAACAAAGTAGGAGTTATCGGGACTGATGCTACAGTTCAGAGCGGTATGTACACAAAAATCATACAAGGAATGAACCCTGATATTCAAGTGATTGAAAAGGCATGTCCATTATTTGTGCCACTTGTAGAAGAAGGATTTAAAGAACATGTCGTGACAGAAGAAATTATCGAGTATTATTTACAATCCATGAAAGAATCAGATATTGATGCGATGATTCTGGGGTGTACACATTATCCATTACTTCGTTCAAAGATACGTAGTTATATGGGAGAGCGTATTCAGATTGTAAATCCGGCATACGAGACTGCGATGGATCTGAAACAATTGTTAAAAGAAGGAAATATGGCAAATGATCGTTCAAAGATGCATAGTCATTACGAATTTTACGTAAGTGATACGGCAGAGAAGTTTAGACAATTTGCAAATACGGTGATGCCATTTGATGTGCCAGAGACTAATGTAGTCAATATAGAGGAGTATTAAAAGATGACAAAAGATGTATTGGTGAGCATTTCAGGACTTCATACCGATGTTATGCAGGAGGCAGAAGAGGAAAACGAAGCCATTGAAGTGGTGAATCCTGCCAACTATTATTTCCGTAACGGAAAACATTATATAGTATATGATGAGCCGGTAGAAGGGGTGTCAGGCACCATAAAAAATAAATTAAAAATTACAGAAGATCAAGTTGTGGAAATTATGAAATCTGGTGTTTCCAATGCACATATGATCTTTGAAAAAAATAAAAAGAACCAGACCTATTATTCTACTCCATATGGACAGATGCTTGTCGGAGTGAATACAAAAGAGATGAAGGTTGATATAAAAGAGAATAGAATAGATATTCTGATTGATTATGAACTTCATGTGAATCATGAGGCCGTAGCAGACAGCAGAATTAAAATGAATATTATTTCTAAGTCAGATTATAGGGCAAACATCGCAGGAGCGACAGAAATATAAGAAATGCATATGTTAAAGTAATAAAAATGGACAAGGGTGAAATGTGAATCATCCTTGTCCATTGTTTTATTTTTTGTTTTTACTTTTTGTGTTAGTCTTGTTGTCTTTCTTAAAGCGATCCATGAATTTCTTCTTTTTAGGTGGTGTTTCCAAAGGACCACGAACACCTCTTACGCTTGTAATGTAGATTCCGCTGACAACAGCTTTGACTTCTTTCTTTACTGGAACCAGTGGAAATACCTGTGCATCGCACATGAAAGTCATAATCTTAGGTCCAACCTTTGCTTTTACAACAGGCACCTTTGAACGACGAAGATACTTTGGTGTATTTTCAATAACGACAGAAGGAAAACCTGCATCTTTTAATTTCATCTTTCCCTTATCGATAATCAACATATTCATGGTCTGAGCCATCGCATCCATCTGTGCTTTCTGTTCAGCCTGTTTTTTCTCAGCTTTCTTTCCAAAAAAATACAGTGCAACTAATGCAATGATCAGTACGGCAAGAATTACCAGCATTACAATCATTCCTGTACTCACGACAAACCCTCCTATTAAATTAAATGTAGAGCGGATATCAAGAAATCCGCAATTATGCATTTAGTATTGTATCATTGTTTAGAGTGAAGCGCAAGTAAAACAAGTGCAGAAATCGGGTAAAAGATAAAGGAAAAAGGTGTGTTTAAACAGTGTTCCAACTTTTATTCTAAAATAAAGTATGGTACAATGTAAGCATATGTTTTGGCTTGTATGGGTCATATAAATAAATCATGAGGTGAATTTAAAATGAAGAAAAAATTAGTAGCACTTACTTTAGCGGCAGTGATGACAATATCTATGGCTGGATGTGGAAATACAATGTCCGATGAGTACGTTACGATTAATAAATATAAAGGGTTGGAGATAACAGAGGTTGAGAAAACAGAGGTGACAGATGAAACTGTAGAGAATACAGTAAAGAGCTATCTTACTGCAGCACCGTTAAAAACAGAGATAACGGATCGTGCCGCACAGGATGGGGATACAGTAGACATTGATTTTGTTGGTAAAGTTGATGGAAAAGCATTTGACGGAGGAACAGCATCCGGTGCATCTTTAAAAATCGGATCTGGAACATACATTGGGGCAAATGGAGATTACAAAGGATTTGAAGAGCAGATCATCGGTCATAAGAAAGGGGACAAGTTTGATATCGAAGTGAAGTTCCCGGATGATTATTCTGAAAGTACTCTGGCAGGTAAGGTTGCGACATTTAGTATTACGTTAAATGGAATTTATGAAGTAAGTGATGATACAGAGATTACAGACGAGTGGGTAAAACAGAATAGTGATACAGCAGAGACTGTAGAAGAATTCAAAGAAGAAATCCGTACGAAGATGAAAGAGAACAATGAGTCTACGAGACAGAGTCAGCTTCAGTCAGAGGTTTTAGAAGCATTGAGCGAACAGGTTGAGGTGAAGAAATATCCAGATGGAGATGTAGACAAAGAATATCAGGCAGTGGAAGACTATTATACGGCATATGCACAGCAGTATGGTATGGAGTTTGCGGATTTCCTTAAGACATATATGAATATGACAGAGGAAGATTTTAAAAAGAAAGCAAAAGAAGTTGCAGAGGAGTCAGTAAAGAAAAAACTGGCATGTGAATTACTTGCAAAGAAAAAGAAACTGGAGCCTTCTGATAAAGAATATGAAAAGAAAGTAGAAGAATATGCAGAAAAAGCCGGATATGAAAATGTAGATGCATTTAGAAAAGCATATGATGAAGATACAATCCGTGCAACAATCCTTCAGGAGGCTGTAGCGAATTATTTGTTGGAAAGCAGTGTGCAGGTAGAGGCAGCAAGCACAGATAATTCAACAGATGATTCTTCAAGTGATGCAACAAATAAGTAGTTTATCTCAGTCGAGAAGACTCCCACCTCTTTCAGGTGGTGAGTAACAGCTGCTCGACTTGAACGGACAAATAAAAATGTAGATAGGGTAAAGAGTTAGGAGGAATTACGAATGGCGGTTAAGTTGGAAAATGAATTTCTATGTCTAGAGATTGCAGAGATGGGGGCAGAAGTAACACGAATTTACGACAAGACAGAAGACAATGAGATTTTGTGGGAAGGGAATCCGGTTTATTGGAAACGTCATTCACCGGTTTTATTTCCAAATGTAGGTAAGACATATAAAAATAGAGTGCTGATCAACGGAACTCAATATCCAACTTCCCAGCATGGATTTGCAAGAGATAATGTATTTACATGTATCGAAGCTGCAAATGAAAAGGCATCTTTTATGTTCCGTTCTTCAGAGGAGACAAAAGAAGTTTATCCGTTTGATTTTGAATTGCATATCAACTACAAACTGAACAAGAAAGAACTTACAGTAGAGTGGCAGGTTAAGAATTGCGGTGATGAAACAATGTATTTTACAATTGGCGGACATCCGGCATTTCGATTTGCAAAGCCAGAAGAAACAAAAGCAGACTATGTATTGAAGATTCCGGGAAAAGAGAAGCTGGAGTATGTTTTAATCGATATAAGCTGTGGATGTGCAAATGTAGATGAGGTTCATACGTTGCAGTTGAGTGAAGAAACATATCCGTTAAGTGATGAGCTGTTTGCAAAGGATGCACTTGTAGTGGACAATGGACAGATTGAAGAAGCATGGCTGTGCCACAAGGACGGAACACCATATGTTGGAGTTCGAAGCGCAGGCTTTCCGAACTATGGTATTTGGTCAGTAGAAGGAGCTCCATTTGTATGTTTGGAACCTTGGATGGGACGATGCGATAATGTTGGATTTAATGCAGAGTTATCCGAGAAACCAAATGTAAATAAAGTGGAAGCAGGAGAAAAATTTACAAAAGATTATACAATCGTAGTTGCATAATTCTTGTAAGTCAAACTGCCAAGAGTGAATAGGGGAAGATAGAGTTAATTTCTGGTTACTGTTCACAGTACCTGTGACCAGCAACGCATCTCGCCATTTTAAATCGCCTTTGGCGATGGGCGAGATGCCGTTCAAGATAAAACGTGCATCCTCCGTGCCAATCAGCGTAGTGATTGACACGGGAATGAACAGTAACCCCAAATTACAGTATAAAATATCATACCATACTTGTTGACTTTTTGGGGTAAAAAAAGTATTATTAAATAAGGAAAATTGTGAACAAAAATTCATGATTATTCTCATATGAAAAAACAATTAGAACAGTGAAAATAGATGTTTGGGAAAGGCACGAACGAAGAAATTGAAACAGTATAACAAAAGAAAGAATAGAAGAAAAATAGAAGTATATAGTAGAATTGCTGCTACAGGTGTTGTAGCAGCAATTCTTGTCGTAATTGGAGTTCGATTATCGAACAAACATGAGAACGCAGAGATAAGTGCAGGGATTAAATATATTGAGTCGAATGAGAAAAAAGATGTCGCTTCGGTCGAGACAAAGATAGAACGTGTTGAGGCAAAAGAGAAGGAAGAAGCGTATAAGGCAGGTACGATAAGCTTAAAAGAGATGTTTGCAAGTACAGTCGTGATGGGAGATTCCATTACGGAGGGATTTACGGCATACGATGTTTTGAATGCGAACAGTGTCGTATCAAAAATAGGTGCATCACTTACTGATCTGGATGACCAGTGTGAAAAGCTAAAAGAGATTAACCCACAGATGGTATTCGTCTCTTATGGAATGAATGATGTGATCAATACGAATGGAGATACAGATACATTTATCAAACAATATAAAGAGCTGATCGCAAAGATTCAAAAAGAAGTACCGGATACAAAGATTTTGATAAATTCAATATTTCCGGTGCGGCAAAGTGCAATAGCCGAGAAACCGGCATTGGCAAATATTTCAAAATACAACGAAGCATTACAGAAGATGTGTGATGAATTACAGATTGCGTATGTGGACAATACAGATCTTGTAAAAGATGAATATTACGACGAGGACGGAATTCATTTTGTATCTGAGTTTTATCCAATATGGGCAGATCACATGGTGGAGGTGTCTTTATCATGACGAACAGGGGAAGTGTTACAAGAACAGAACTTTTTAAATACATAACAGTTGCAGCAATTTTAGTCTTTGTGATCCTGATGCTGATTTTTGCGAGTGGAAGTACAAAAGCATTTGATGAAGTTGCAAAAGGCGTGGAGGCATCATTGGACACAGAGAACCTTGTGAAGCAGGACAGCCAGGCACTGAAGCGTTACTATGGTCTTAACAGTGCAGAGTATGATGGGGTGTTATTTTATTCTTCTGCTTCAAGCATGTCAGCTGAAGAAGTGCTTATGATCAAGGTAAAAGATGATGGACAGATGCAGGGCGTTCGCGATGCGATCAATCGGCGTCTTGAAAACAGAAAGAATGACTTTGACGGTTATGCACCAAAACAGGTACAGTTGTTAGATTCAGCACAGCTGAAGGTGAGAGGAGATTATATATTCCTTGCAGTAGCTCCGAAGGCGGATGAATATCGTGCAGCATTTTCGAAGAGTCTGTAAGGTGGAGGGAGAAACATATGCTATTTAGCAGCATTACATTTTTATTTATATTTTTACCACTGACATTGCTTTTGTATTATCTTGTTCCATTTAGGATGAAGAACTATGTGATGTTGGCGGCGAGCTTGATTTTTTACGCATGGGGCGAACCTGTTTATATTATTTTAATGATTCTCTCCATCATATTGAATTATTTTTGTGGACAGGATATTTACGAAAAACGGGATAATGCAAGGGCTATGAAGATGAGCCTTATGTTTGGAGTGGTAATGAATCTGTTGATTCTTGGATTCTTCAAATATTATGGGCTGCTTATGGATACGATCAATGCAATTTTGCCAATCGATATTCCGTATCGTGTGCTGGCCTTGCCAATCGGAATTTCATTTTATACATTCCAGGCAATGTCCTATTTGATCGATGTATATCGAAAAGAGGTAAAACCACAGGAAAATGTTTTATATTTCGCATTGTATATTTCAATGTTTCCGCAGTTGATCGCAGGACCAATCGTCCGCTATATTGACATTGAGGAGCAGTTAAAGGAACGTAGCATCAACTCGACTAAGTTTGGCGAGGGTGCAATGTATTTTATCAGGGGATTAGCAAAGAAAGTAGTTCTGGCAAATACATTTGGCTCGATATATGAACAGGTTGCTGCGATGCAGATGGGTTCATTTTCAACTTTGACAGCGTGGGTAGGAGCAATCGCGTATGCATTCCAGATTTATTTCGACTTCGGCGGTTATTCGGATATGGCAATTGGTCTTGGCAAGATGTTTGGGTTTGAATTTTTGCCAAACTTTAATTATCCGTATATTGCCAAAAGTATTACAGATTTCTGGAGAAGATGGCACATTTCGCTGAGTACATGGTTCCGTGAATATGTATATATTCCGCTTGGAGGAAATCGATGTACTCCGTCAAGACATATCTTAAATCTGTTGATCGTATGGATGTTGACAGGATTATGGCATGGAGCACAATGGAACTTTATGTTCTGGGGATTGTATTACGGAGTAATCCTTATTTTAGAAAAATATCTCTGGGGAAGTAAGATTGAGAAGCTCCCAGCAGCAGTCCAGCACATTTATGCATTTGTATTGGTTTTATTTGGATGGGTATTTTTCTTTAGCCCGACATTGGGATATGCAGGCCAGTATCTGAAAGTGATGTTTGGTATTGGTGCAAAAGGAATTTTTGATAAGCAGGGATTCTTTATGATTTTTACAAACTGGTTATTGATCGTAATAGCAATTCTGGCATCTGCACCAAGAGGATACAAGCTGTTGAAGAAGATAACAGGATGTTGGCAAAGCGAAGAAGTAAGAACTATCGTAACTTGTGCGGTTTACATTGCAATGTTCTTACTTTGTATTGCATTCCTTGTAACAGAAACATATAATCCATTTTTATATTTTAGATTCTAGGTGAAAAAATGCAGAATAATAGAAAGAGAAAAAGAAGTGGCTGGAAAATAGAACATATAATAGGAATGGCATTTGTTGTATGTATCGTATTTTTCCTTGTATTAAATATTATCGTTCCAAATAAAGAAATGTCGGAAGAGGAAAATCGAATGTTGGCGGGCAGACCGAAGCTGACAATTGAAAGTCTGGTTTCCGGAGATTTTATGGACAAATTTGAAACCTATCAGGCTGACCAGTTCGTAGGAAGGAATGCCTGGAGAAAATTAAAGACGGCGTTAGATAGAATTGGCGGAAGCAAAGAAGAGAATGGCGTTTTGATTGGGAAAAAAGGTCAGTTGATGGAAGAAATCGCAACACCTGATCAGGAACAGTTGAATGCGAATTTGAAATCTATGAAATCATTTGCGAAATCTTATCCGGATATCAATACATCGGTAATGCTTGTTCCGGATGCTGCAAATGTATTGAAAAACCGTTTGCCGGCACTGGCAACAGTTGCAGATCAAAATCGTATGTTTTCACAGGCAAAACGTGAACTTGGGGAGTCAATCAACTGGATTGATGTGACAAGTTCACTTAAGAAGCATACAGACGAGAAGATTTTCTATAAGACAGATCATCATTGGACAAGCCTTGGAGCATTTTATGTATTTGGAGATGCTGTGGAGTCATTGAATATCAAGTCAGATGCAGTAAGCAACTTCGTGGCATATCCGATATCAACCACATTTAACGGAACCTTGTCTGCAAAGGCCGGATGCAGATTGGGAGAGAAAGAACAGATTGACATCTATGTTCCGGAAGACTCGGATGAAGATATTTTAGTAAGTTATATTGATGAACAGAAAAAAACAGCATCATTATATGATTCTTCAAAATTAAAGACGAGAGATCAGTACGGTGTATTTTTAGGCGGTAACACATCGGTTATTGATATTAAAACAACATCCGAGGAATCACGGAGAATTTTAATTATAAAAGATTCGTTTGCAAATAGTTTCATTCCGTTTTTGACACCATATTTTAGAGAAATCGTAGTCGTAGACCCGAGATATTATAGTGGAACGATTCAGGACATCATGGATTCTTATCGAATCACAGATGCGTTGTTCTTATACAGCGGAAATACATTTTTCCAGGATAATAACATTAGTGGAATGTTAGGAGCAGGTAAAAGTGAGTAATCAGATAAAAAAAGAGTTTCAGCAGAAAAATGAACCTGTCCGCTTGAATAAATATTTAAGTGAGGCAGGTGTATGTTCGAGAAGAAATGCGGATAAACTGATTGAGAGCGGAGCAGTAACCATAGATGGGAAAAAAGCGACTATGGGGATGAAGGTGCTGCCGGGTCAGGTTGTAAAGGTCGGAAAAAAGACGGTTTCCAGAACAGATGAGATGGTGGTTTTAGCAGTAAATAAGCCGGTCGGTATAGTCTGTACAGAAGAGCGCAGGGAACGCAATAGTATTGTTAGATTCTTAAATTATCCGATTCGTGTGACATACATCGGCAGATTGGATAAGGATTCGCATGGTCTTTTACTTATGACGAATAACGGTGATATCATTAATAAAATGATGAGAGCCGGAAATCAGCATGAGAAAGAATATAAAGTGACAGTAGACAAAGAAATCACACCCGAATTTATAAAACAAATGTCGACAGGAGTTCCGATTTTGGATACTGTGACAAGACCTTGCAAGGTGACACAGATTGGAAAATATACATTTACAATCGTGCTTACGCAGGGTTTGAATCGACAAATCCGCAGGATGTGTGAGGCACTTGGATATCAGGTGAAAGATTTGTTCCGTACTCGGGTTATGAATATAGAGTTGAATGGATTAAAAGACGGAGCATATCGAAAGTTGACAGATGCGGAGTTGAATGAATTATATGAACTGATCAAGGATTCTTCAAATGAGACAGTTCGATGGGAATAAAAAGAAAATAAACGTATAGTAGAGGTTGCTTTAAAAGTAACCAAGGAGAGGAAAAAGATGGAAGATAAGAAACAGCGAATGCTGCAACTTGTGGAAATTTTGAATCAGGCTCGCCGTGCTTATGAGCAAGAAGACAGAGAAATCATGAGCAATTACGAGTACGATAAACTGTACGATGAGTTATTGGGACTGGAGCAGGAATTAGGAATGACGCTTGCTTCCAGTCCCACAATTCATGTTGGATATGAAGTTTTAAGTGAGTTGCCAAAAGAGCGTCATGAGAAACCGATGCTCTCATTGGATAAGACGAAAGAAGTTTCACGCCTGAAAGAATTCTTAGGAAGTCAGAAGGCGATGCTGTCCTGGAAGATGGATGGCCTTACAATTGTTCTCACATATCGTGGTGGAGAATTGGAAAAGGCAGTTACCCGGGGAAATGGAGAAGTAGGAGAGGTTATCACAAACAATGCAAAAGTATTTAAAAATGTACCGCTCCACATTCCGTATAAAGGAGAGTTGATCCTGCGTGGAGAAGCAATTATCGGATATCATGATTTTGAAAAGATCAATGCCAAGATAGAGGATGTTGATGCAAAATATAAGAATCCAAGAAACTTATGCAGTGGTTCAGTACGACAGCTGAACAATGAAATTACAGCTAAGAGAAATGTAAAATTCTACGCATTTACATTGGTAAAAGCAGATGATGTGGATTTTCAAAATTCCAGAATAAAGCAGATGGACTGGCTGAAAGGACAGGGATTTGAAGTGGTAGAGCATCATCTTGTAGATACATCTACAATTGAAGATGAGGTTTCATGGTTTGCAGAGCATATTGCGGAAAATGATTTTCCATCAGATGGACTGGTGCTTGTGTATGATGACATTGCATACGGACAGTCTTTGGGAACAACAGCAAAATTTCCGAGAGATTCTTTTGCATTTAAATGGGCAGATGAAATCCGAGAGACAACACTTCGGGAAATTGAGTGGAGCGCATCAAGAACAGGGCTTATTAATCCGGTAGCAATATTTGATCCGGTTGAACTGGAAGGTACGACAGTGAGCAGGGCAAGTGTTCACAATGTCAGTATTATGGAGGAGCTTCAGCTGGGAGTCGGAGATACCATACAGGTATATAAGGCGAATATGATCATTCCTCAGATTGCAGAAAATCTGACACGAAGTGGTAATTGCGTTCCACCGAAGGTATGTCCGGTCTGCGGTGGAGAAACAAAGATTTCCATGGATAACGATACCAAAACATTGTATTGTACAAATCCAACGTGTCAGGCAAAACAGGTGAAATCATTTACGTTATTTGTCAGCAGAGATGCGATGAATATCGAAGGCTTGTCAGAGGCAACTTTAGAAAAATTAATCGACAGGGGATTTATTAAAGATTTCTCAGACATTTTTCATGTAGAGCGTTATAAAGAAGAGATTCAGAAGATGGAAGGTTTTGGAGAAAAATCTTACGATAATCTGATGAAAAGCATCGAGCAGGCAAGAACTACGACACTTCCGAAATTAGTGTACAGTCTTGGGATTGCAAACATCGGACTGGCGAACGCAAAGGTAATCTGCCGGGCATTTGATCAAAATCCGGAAAAAGTGATGAATGCAACAGAAGAAGAGTTAAGTGCGATTTCCGGAGTAGGAGATGTGATTGCAAAAGCATATGTTGATTATTTTGCAGACGAGAAACATCGAGAATTATTTGAAAAGCTCTTGTTGGAAGTGACAATCCCAAAAGAAGAACAGACAACAGAGCAAAAGTTCACAGGTATAAATTTTGTTATTACAGGAAGCGTACACCATTTTGCAAATCGTGCAGAGGTAAAAGAAGAAATCGAAAAACGCGGTGGAAAAGTGACAGGTTCGGTTACATCGAAAACAAATTATCTGATTAACAATGATGTAGAATCCACTTCTTCAAAAAATAAGAAAGCAAGAGAGCTCGGTGTTCCGATTATATCAGAAGATGAATTTGTAGAAATGTTAAAATAAAGAGCTTGTTTACAAAAACTTCATTTGAAGTAAGAGCAATATTCCGTTATAATGAGGAATGGTATATAGATACAAAAGAACGGAGGATTTGTAAGATGTCAGATCACGACACAATAATTATAGATGAAGATCAGAATCAGGATTTCAGAGAAGTAGATCTGGAAACAGTGGAAGATCCGAAGGAAGAAGTAGTAACAGTGGAAGATTCCCAGGATGATAAAGAAGATGATTATGAGAAAGTCTGCTTTATCTGCCATCGCCCGGAAAGTGTAGCGGGTAAGATGATGGAATTTCCAAACAATATTACAGTATGTCAGGACTGTCTGCAGAAGAGTTTTGATGCAATGTCAAATATGCCGACAGATCTGAATAAGATGATGAATATGCCGGGAGTTCAGTTTTTGAATCTATCTGATTTGGATAGTCTGTTTCCACAGCAGCCAAAGATTAAGAAAAAGAAGAAAAAATCAACTAAAAAATATAAAAAATTAGATATCAAAGAGATTCCGGCACCACATAAGATCAAAGAGCAGCTGGATCAATATGTAGTTGGTCAGGAATATGCTAAAAAAGCAATGTCAGTAGCAGTATACAACCACTATAAAAGGGTTGCTACAGACACGATGGATGATATTGAGATTGAAAAATCTAATATGCTGATGATCGGACCAACAGGATGCGGTAAAACATTTTTGGTAAAGACATTGGCAAAATTATTAGATGTGCCGTTGGCCATTACAGATGCAACATCTCTGACAGAGGCAGGCTATATCGGAGATGATATTGAAAGTGTTGTTTCTAAGCTTCTGGCAGCAGCGGATAATGATGTAGAGCGTGCTGAACAGGGAATCATTTTCATTGATGAGATTGATAAGATAGCGAAAAAGAAAACGTCCAGTCAGCGTGATGTAAGCGGAGAATCGGTACAGCAGGGAATGCTAAAGCTTCTTGAAGGTAGTGAAGTGGAAGTGCCTGTTGGAGCAAACAGTAAAAATGCGATGGTTCCGATGACGATGGTCAACACGAAGAACATTCTTTTTATATGCGGAGGAGCGTTCCCGGATCTGGAAGATATCATTAAGGAGCGTCTGAACAAGGAAGCTTCCATTGGATTTAAGGCAGACCTGAAGGACAAATATGACAATGACGAGAACCTGCTTGCAAAAGTGACGACAGAAGATGTGCGCAAATTTGGTATGATCCCGGAATTTTTAGGACGTCTGCCAGTCATGTTCACATTGGAGGCGCTGACGGAAGATATGCTCGTGCGTATTTTAAAAGAGCCGAAGAATGCAATCATCAGGCAGTATGAGAAGCTGCTTGCCATGGATGAGGTAAAGCTTGTATTTGACGAGGATGCGCTTCATTCTATCGCAAAGGAAGCAAAAGAGAAAAAGGTAGGAGCGCGTGCACTCCGCTCTATTATCGAAGATTTTATGTTAGATATCATGTATGAGATCCCGAAGGATGACAATATCGGCATGGTAACGATCACAAAAGATTATGTAGAGAAAAAGGGCGGTCCGCTCATTACGATGCGCGGCTGTGCAGCGATCGAAGAAAAGCCTGCAATTTAAAGGAATAAAGGACAAAACTCCGGCATTTATTGTAAAGATAGGTGTGCGGAGTTTTTTATGTCTGACTGTGAAGAAAAGATTTATTCCAATGATTATGTGGATTTTATCATATCGAAAGATGTTTTGGATGTGATTGACCTTTCAAGTGATTGTATCCAGCGGATCGATGAGGAAAAAGATACTTATTTTTATCCGAGGAGTTTTTTCCGGATATTTGATTTTCCGGCAGATTCCTATGCTTCTGTTCCAAAGTGCTATGGACTTCTGGATGAGACGGCGCTTGAGGTTTCGGGGATATTAAAATTACAGCAGCAGCCGGCACTCGCACTGAAAGGGCAGGGCGTGATGATCGGATTTATCGATACCGGGATCGATTACCGAAATCCGGTATTTCAGTATTCTGATGGGACAACAAGGATTTACCGCATCTGGGATCAGACGATCCGGGATGGAACAAAGCCGGAGGGGATCGCATATGGTTCCGAGTATAAGACAGAGCAGATCAATGCCGCACTCCGGACAGAAAATCCGCTGGAAACCGTTCCGTCCATGGATACCAATGGACATGGAACCTTTGTGGCCGGGGTGGCATGTGGAAGCGAGGATGTGGAAGATAATTTTATCGGGGCGGCGCCGTTTTCCGAGATCGCAGTCGTAAAACTGAAAGAGGCAAAAACTTATCTGCGGGAATTTTATTTTATCCCGGATTCTGTTCCGGCGTATCAGGAGAATGATATCATGATGGCAGTCAGCTATCTGGACCGGCTGGCAAAGGAGCGGGATATGCCGCTTGTGATCTGCATTGCACTAGGAAGCAACATGGGAAACCGTGGCAAGGACGGACAACTGGCAACTTATCTGGATATTGTATCCAGAAGGCGGAAAAGATGCAGTGTGGCAGCAGTAGGAAACGAGGCGAATGCAAGACATCATTTTCTTGGAAAAATACAGCCGGACATGGAGTACGAATCGGTGGAAGTCTCGGTGGAGGAAAATATGCCGGGTTTTTTCATTGAGATGTGGGCAAATGCGCCGGAGCTTTATGCGGTATCGGTCAGCTCGCCCACCGGGGAAGTGCTGCCAAAAGTACCTTATCGGAGCGGTGGAAGACAGGAGTTTGTCTTTATTTTCGAGCAGACAAGAGTCAGCATCGACTACCGGCTGACGGGCAGGCGGCAGGGAAACCAGCTTATTTATTTACGTTTTTCAAACGCAGCGCAGGGGATCTGGACGATCAACGTGTATCCGCAGAGCATTGTGACAGGGGATTACAATATGTGGCTTCCCATGCGGAATTTTACGAGTGGAAATGTTTTTTTCCTGCGGTCAAATCCGAATCATACGATCACCGTGCCGGGTAACGCAGGGCAGGTCATAAGCACGGGCGGCTACAATGTGGCAAATGGCGGTCTGTATCTGGACTCGGGCAGGGGATTTACACTTTCCGGTGAGGTAAAGCCGGATTTCTGTGCCCCGGCGGTGAATGTGTACGGACCGGGACTGCGGAACCGCTTTGTGACCATGACCGGGACGAGTGCGGCGGCAGCGATCACAGCCGGGGCATGTGCGCAGATCATGGAATGGGGACTGGTAAAAAGAAATCAGATTTTCATGTCCTCTGCGGATATCAAAAATATGCTGATCCGCGGCGCTGACCGGGCGGATGACAGGAGTTATCCGAATCCGTCGTGGGGGTATGGAACGCTGGATGTGTATGGGGCGTTTGAGGATCTGCGGAGGTAGCGGACATTGGCTTTTCATTTTCCCTTCTGTGAAGTATAATAATATGTGGAAAAAACATTTTGCAGGCTTCCTGTGACAGTAAAATGGATCACAAGAGGTATGGAAATATTATAATTACGCAGGAGAAAAGAAAATTTTATGATAAAGATCGCGTTTTGTGATGATGATATGGAAGTGCTTCATCAGATGAACGAATTATTAGACCGCTACTGGGTAGAGCGGAATGAGGATATTACCTATGCGGCATTCCAGAGTCCGTTTGAACTGCTGACGGAGATTGAGAAGGGCATAAGACCGGATATATTATTTCTCGATGTCGTGATGCCGGGGCAGAATGGCATGGATGTTGCAAAAGAGATCCGGCAGTATGACACGAATATGAAAATTATTTTTCTGACCTCATCCCCGGAGTTTGCGGTGGAATCTTATTCGGTTGGAGCTTATTTTTACCAGTTGAAACCGATCTGGGAGGAAAGCTTTTTCCGGCTGATGGATGCGGTGCTGGGACGAAAACTTTTATTTCATCTGGAAAACGGAGCAGTTCTGGAAAGCGCAGGGAGTCTGGATGATCTGGCAGGACAGCTGATGCAGTACAGCAATTTTTTCCGTCCCCACCGATCCTTCCTTGTGAATATGGAGTATATCCAGAATATTTCCAGCCGTTCCATCAAAATGGTAAATGATGCGGAAATCCCAATTCCGCATGGAAAATGTTCGGAAATCAAAAATACATATATGGAATATGCGTTTAACGGAGAGCAGGCTGTCTTATGACGGTCTGTTTTTTCTTTGATAGAATAAACTACATGAATAGTAAGAAAAGACATGGTCGATTCAATACATTTTACGGTCGATTCATGACAGTGCGTCCATTTTTTTGGGAAAATCGTGTATTGTAGATTCAGACAAAGGAGAAAGCCAAAATAAGCACACAAAAGAAGGGAGGATTAAGAAGAAAAAATGTTAGGTATGGAAATCTTGGTCATTATTGGTTTGATCCTGCTTTTACTTGTTCTCTGGATCATCTCCGTGCAGCGGAAGTTTGCGGTGATGGACGGAAATATCCAAAATGCCATGAATCAGATCGGAGTGCAGATTTCCTCACGTTTTGATGCACTATTTGCAGTGCTTGATCTTATGAAAGGATATGCAGCAGATGACATACAGCCGCTGATGGAGCGTGCAGCAGCCAGACGAAGTGTGATCACTGCTCGCTCCGCACCTGAGGAGGTATCAGAGCAGGAGCAGGTGATAGAGGAAACCGTAAAAAGCATCCGTCT
>ERZ506999.564-NODE-564-length-15660-cov-4.504326_pt1 | contig 15660 bp, 16 predicted proteins | sample MGYA00512881_ERZ506999 | MGnify/ENA metagenome assembly ERZ506999
TTCTTCGGCACTTCCCTGACAATTTCAATATTTTCAGAAAGCTGCGGTTCGTCCCTATACATTGGGAAATAATACACCTTATCCACAACTTCTGCAAGAAATTCTGCCTCCGCTTCTTCTCTCTTACTATAGCCGATTACTGCAACCTTTTTTCCTCTGTACAGCATTGCATCACACGTAGCACAATAACTCACGCCACGCCCCAGAAATTCTTTTTCTCCTTCCAACATCTTACCTGTCACAACCCCTGTCGGCAGGATGACTGTATCTGCTTCATAGATTTCACCCGATGCCTGGATTCCAAAATAAGAACCCATGTTATAGATTGCATTTACTCTTGCATCAGTAACGGAAATATTCATTGCTTCTAAATGCTTTTGATAGGCTTTAACAAGCCCTTCTCCACTTATTTCCGGTAAGCCCAAATAATTCTGTATCAAATGTGCTTTCTGTACTTTTTCGCTCAGGTTTGCCGGTCCCAACAGCAACACTTTTTTATTACGGACTGTGGCTGTAATTGCAGCAGATAATCCTGCCGGTCCGGTTCCGATAATTGCAATATCATATCTTTCCATTTTCTTATCTCCTCTCGTATAATTTTTTTATTTATCGTTCCGATCAAATCATCTTGCAGTATTTTTTCATTATAACGAAAATGATGATGCCATACAAGGGAGATAGCATCATCATTTTTATATTCTCTTTTCAGTTGTTACTGTTCTATTATCTTTTTATTCCTCACTCGCTTTTCCAAAATTCACAGCAAGTACAATCATATTGATTCCCTGCATTAAAACAGAAAATGCAATCATATATCCAACTGAGAACATTGTCAATACCGGATGTGTAAAAGCGATAATACTTACAATGATTGATAATACACCACAGATAATCGCCAGAATTCCTTTTCCTTTAGAATCTTTAAACTTCTTCACTCCGGCTACAATCTGGAAGATACCATAAATCAGTACACTTCCGCCAACCAGATAGGTTGCCATGATATCTGTCAGGAATCTCTGTACGCCACTAAACAATAAAACAATACCGCCAAGTCCTTCCAGAACTCCAAGAATACATGCTCCGATATCTTTCTTCTCTTTCGACAAGGAAAGTATCACAAGTTCAATACCATTTACTAAGAGAAGCATTCCAAGAATCCATCCGATTGCTAAAAATGTCCTCATAGGTCGAACTACTGCATAAAAACCTAACAGCACTGTCAGAATTCCTGTGATTAATGTGATAATTTTAATTGTTTTATTCTCCTTCATTTTTGCCGCCCCTTTCGCTTCTGCATTTCTTTTGTTTTTTCTATGATAACACAATTTTTTATTTACTTGTTACCTTTTTTATAATATCACTCACGCAGTTAATCAGCAATCTTTTTTTACTCAAATATGTGTCTTTATTTAATATTTTTTCGATAAATCGCGGTGAAATTTAATTAAAATGCGTTTTATTTGTGTTAATTATTGCATTTTAATTGTTCCTATTGTGTTTTCAAAACAACTATAGTAATATGGAATTATCACAATAAAGGAAGGTCTCATATGCGTTATAATGTTCCACTATATTTCGAACGAAAGAATATCAAAATTTCAGATATTTTTTACCTTACCAGACAGAATCCTCACACAATCATTACGCTTTCCTCGGGAGAAAGCATTACGACTACAATCCCGATAAAAGAACTTATGCTCTACTTGCCGGAAGAAGATTTTCTAAATATCTCAAAGGGCGTTGTTCTTCGAAAAAATCAAATTGTTCATATATCCGACGAAGGGCTTTATACAATGACTGATGGTGCTGTCTTTCAGGGAAGAAAACGTAATCTGAGTCAGCACAAACAAATCCGTAAGGAACTTGGTTTAAATGCGCAGAACTATTCGGAGGTTTCAGAAAACAGCTCACTTCATTTATTTGATAACTGTAGCTTTCTCAATGATATGCCACTTGCTTTTTGTATTATTGAGCTTGTATTTGATGCGGAAGGACATGGTGTAGACTTTGTATTCCGTTACTGTAATGATGAAATGGCTATTGTTGAAGGTATTCCCGTTTCAGAAATGTTGAATCGTTCATTTTATGAAGTCTTTGAAAATGGGGATAAAAAATGGCTTGTTACTTATGCGGATGTAGCGTTAAACGGCAATAAACATATCCTGCATGATTATAGTCCGGAAATCGACAAGACTCTGACCATCTACTGTTTTCAACCTGCTCCTGGATATTGTGCATGTGTCTTGATTCCATCTTAATTTTCTGCTATTTGGGCGTACGCGATTACAAAACTATTTTTCTGTAATCAAAGAGGCTGTGATTTCAAAATGTGTTCTTAACATCCTGAAATCACAGCCTTTTCTATTTCGCTCTATTTTCCTTCTAAAATGGATACGCCCTTACTGCCCGCGGCTGCCGCCACGAATATCCAGACGAACCATTTCACCGGATAACACAAAAACAAAAGCATCGTAACTGCCAATGGTTTTTTCATCGTTCCACCGAGCAATGCTGCCGTAACAATTGCTGTCGCAAACACCATATGACTCTCGACATTTCCACAGAGCAGCATTGCAATACCATATCCCATGCATACTCCTGCAAAAATGATTGGGAAGAAATGTCCTCCTTTTAATCCTGACTGTATACAAAGATTTGTAAGCAGAATTTTCAAAAATGCAACTCCGATCAATGCAAGCGGGAGATAATTCATATACTCTTTCATAAGTATGCCCATCTGTTCTTCACCCGAAAACATCACTGCCGGAATCAACGTACCGCATACACCAAGAATTAAACCTGCTAATGTTTCCCTTAAGACTGCAGGTATTTTTTTCGTTGCTGTTTGCGTAAGCTGATGTGTCTTTTCATAAAATACTGCCAAAATACAACCGCAAATGATATATATAATCATCAATAGATAGTCGATTCTTCCAACTTCAACCACTGAAAAAGCCGGGAAGCCGGAAAGGCCCGCTCCAAACAGTGCAGATAAACCGGCATAAACTCCTGTTGCCGCTGCCAGTGCGATACCATAAATAAATACTTTCGAAGTACCTGACATTTCTAATATTGCTTCCTCCGACTCGCTCTCTTCTACCTCGAAAATTCCGAACAGCGGTGCATGGAATAATACACTCAAAGACGCTGCAACTCCGACCTGAGAATACTCCTTTGTATGCTGCTTCGCAAACTTCAGATTGTCTCCCGCCCAATAGCACAGACCGACGATAATCCCTGTAAGCCCAGCCTCCGGACCGATACTACTTCCTATCAAAAGCGGAAGCAATGCTGCGATTATCATAACCAGCATATTTTTATATTCATAATGCTTTTCTTTTTTCACTTTACCCATTACGGTTTCCATTTCTTCCGGATAGTCCCCGTATTTTTTACGGAAAAGCCCGATAATTGCTGCTCCTATCGTACACACAACAATCGTATAAAACGGAATTGAAAACCTGCCCGGAATCCATTCCCATACCACTTCCGTTCCAACTGCCAGAACTTTTAAAAGCGCCCACACCAGTCCGCCGGCAAATGCGCCGATAATTGCACAAAACAACCAAAGCTCTAATTGATTTCTCACCTTTGTATTCTTCATAATTCTTCTCCCATTCTTATGCTTTATCTTCCAGCCTTTCCATAGAAAGCCACTTAACCCCGTCCCCAAAGGTCTAAAAAAGCCACTTAACCCCGTCCCCAAAGGTCTTTTTCATCAGCCATACACAGCCAAAAGAAATGGCAATGATTGCCAATGTCAGCCCCGGAACTACAATCCATGCTGATGCATCTGCCGCCTCCATATACTTTTTATAATTATCCAAAAATAGAATATGTATCAGATAAATGCCAAACGAACAACCCGAAAATGTATCCATGATTTTTTTTGCCTTTGGTCCGGGAGAAAATTCGCTTTTCTTTAACCGAATAATATACATAAAGAACATTGCGGCTGCCACTACAAGTATGGGATTTCCATACTCCATAAATCGTTCACAATGAACACCTTGTTTTATTGTCCCAATCCATGTTAATCCTATGTTTATCAGCATGCATACAACAAATGTTATCGCCGGTATTCGTTGATCTCGAATCACATGTTTTCTATATTTATAAATATAATATCCGATAAACACGTAATACATGTAAACTCGATCCCCGATCAATGGCAGATCATAATATGCTTCTTGATTCCCCAATGAAGATAGATAATTAAAAATGACTGCTAAGGTGATCACACCAAGAAATGCCTGTTCCAATCTCAAATTCATGTGCTTACACATTACCTGAAAAAACGGAAGGACCATATAAATCGGAATCATTGCATATAAATACCAAAGATGTGCTTCCGCCGGTTCGAATAATATCTTGCGTATATCATACGGTGTTTTCATATAAAAATCATTCCAGATGATATAAATCAGACTCCACACGACAAGCACAATTATAAAGCGCCATAATCGTTTTAAATGTTTTCTCAGAGGTTCTTCTCTCCCTAAAAGGAGTGCACCTGTAATCATAAAAAAACACGGAACGCTTACTCTTGCCAGAACATCTAACATCATAGAAAATATATATTCTCCCTGGCTAATCTCGCCATATGCACGACAGTAATAGTTTGTCACATGGATCACTATAACGGAGACAAACGAAATGATCCGGATCAGCTCCAGATTATAATTTTTTTCCATCAAAAAATTCCACCTTTTCCTTATATTACTTACATTTTTTCATGATATCACAGCTATATTTAAACAGCAATATTGTTTTCTATTGTTATTTTCACTAAATTTATATTATACTTTAATCGACTCAATTTGTACTTACTTTTATTTTTCGGAGGATTTTAATTATGAAAAGATTAAAATTATTATGGATAATTTTAAAACGAACGAAAGCTACACAAATAATCCTTGGCTTCGTTCTCTTTATTTTTGCCAATGCTGCGGTTATCCGATTGGTTGAACCAAATATTAACCGCTACGGAGATGCCCTCTGGTATTGTTATGCTGTAATCTCCACTGCCGGGTTTGGCGATTTCGTTACTGTTACATTTATCGGAAAAATATGTTCCATATTACTTACGATTTATGCTATTTTTGTAATTGCCATTGTCACCGGAGTAGTTGTCAATTTCTATACGCAGATGGTAGAGATGCAAAGAAAAGAAACGCTCATTATGTTTATGGATAAACTAGAAAGACTTCCCGAACTCTCAAAAGAAGAGCTGGAAAGTATTTCTAGAAAAGTACGGGAATTCCGTTAGCAGAAGACTCTTATTCGTCTTCTGCTTCTATTTTGTCTTTATTTCTAACTTGTGGGATCAAAGAAGCTGCAAGCTTTCCTCTTTCTCTGTTTTTCAAATATAAAATACCAATAACAGAGAAAACAACCGCCCCAATAAAGTTCACAATCAAGTCTTTCATTGTATCTATAAGACCAATATCAAGATAGCCCCCAAGATTCCACTGCTCCCCATTGATCACTACAGATTGAACATCTACGTGAATCGGAACATTTGCACCTGTAGGATTTAATTTAACAGAATTAATTGCTGTAACAATCCAGTCTTTCTGCATATCTAAACCGAAAAACTGATCCATGCTAAATTCAAAGAACTCCCACAACACTCCGACTGTCATAGAAAAACAAAATGCAAAAAATGCAACGAAATATGGTGACATCTTAATTGAGAATTTCTCGCTTCGGTTAAAGAGATCGATTAACGCAAATCCTATCGCTGCCATTAAAAATCCATTCGTAGTATGTAAAATGCTATCCCAAATCGGAATTTTTACATAAAAAGCGTTAATTTCTCCCAAAATCTCTGCTGAAAATATAAAGATTAAAATAACTGTTTCCAATCCTACCGGTATTGTAACGCTCAATTTCTTATCCAGAAATTGCGGAACCATGAATAATATCAGCGTTAAGATTCCCAGAAACATGTTGTGATAATTCCCAAGGAAAAATTGTCGTATAACCGAAAATACTACTATCAGCGTAAGTACCATCTGTATTTTTGTTCTATTTTTTCTTGCTTTCATGTTTGTGCTCATCTCATTTTCCTCCTCTTTTAACATTCCTGATCGATATCAGCACGATCTATCATAACATTTAAAATTTCCGTGTCTGTGGCACGCATACCAACTCGCCCGATATATCCCATACTCTTAATCGTCTCCTCGATATCATCTTTGATAATACCTTCTCCCGGAAGAAAGCTTTTGTTCCGGATACTAAGCTGAAAAGCCATGAGTGCGGCATCGACGGAAGATGCTATCTTCGCGGCACAGGATGGCTTTGCCCCGTCACAAACGATTCCTCCAATATTTCCAAGTGTATTGATAATAGTCAATGAAATCTGTTGGTATGTACCGCCATACATATATGTGATACCCGCTCCCGCACCACATGCTGCACTGACTGCACCACAATATGCTGAAAGACTTCCTATATAGTATTTCTGATGAATTGCAATCAGATTGCTGACAACTAAGGAACGACAAAGCTTCTCGTGAGATACTTCCCACTCATCCGCATATACGATAACCGGAAGAGACACCGTTATTCCCTGATTGCCGCTTCCTGAATTAATGACAACCGGCATCGAACAGCCGCCCATACGTGCATCACTTCCCGCTGCTGCTCTGGCACAAGCTCTCGTAATAACACTTTTTCCCCATACATGCATCAACGTTTTTCCAATCTGTGCACCATAGTTATTGTCAAGACCTTCCTGTGCTATTGCAGAATTTAATTTAATCTGACGATCAATGATTGGCTGAACATCTTCCATACGAACCTGATCTGCAAAATCTAAAATATCTTTAACTGTAAGCTTAGATTTATCTACACTAGTCTCACCTTCTGATAAATAAGGATTATCCAGAAGCACCTTTCCATCCTTTTCAATTCTGGTAATGTTCGTGTGTTGATGTTCAATTGTTACAGAAGCAAAATGCTCTCCTTTAATCAGCTTCGCTGTAATATAAAGATTATCAACACCTTCAACCAATGAGCATGTACAGATGTTCCGGTTGATCAACTCACGAGTTCTGGAAATATCTTCCTCCGTAACCTCACTCAAAACCTCAAGTGTTTTATCTGCATTTCCACCTACAATACCAAGCACTGCCGCAACCTCAATTCCTTTCATCCCATCGGAATTCGGAACCGTAACACCTTTTACATTTTTAATAATATTTCCACTCAGTTTCATCTCTACAGAATCCGGAAATTCTCCAAGAACCTGATGTGCTTTTGCTGCTGTATAAGCAATTGCTATCGGCTCCGTACATCCCAGCGCAGGCACAAGTTCCTGTTTAAGAATGTTTAAATAATTTTCATATAGTATCGAGTCCATTTTAATATCTTGTTCCTTTTTCTACATTTTTACTTTTATATTTTTTCACTGTTTTTCTATATTTTACCACAACTTCTTCTTAAATGAGCTGACTTCCTTCTTCTTTAAGCCACTTTTTTGCAGATTTATAGTCCGGACATACCTTCTCTACTTCTGCCCAAAATGCTTTCGAATGATTCATTTGTTTTCTATGGCACAATTCGTGAACTACGACATAATCTAAAACTTCCGGTGGAACTAACATTAACAGACAGTTAAAATTCAAATTTCCCTTGCTGCTACAGCTCCCCCATCTCGTCTTCTGATTTCTAATGGTTATCCTTCCATAAGTAACTCCAATTATTTTGGCAAAATATTCTACTCTCGCCGGAATTGTCACACAAGCTTTATCTGCCAGCTCCCTTATTTGTTCAAACGTCATTTTTTCTGATGCTTTCGGTTTAATATGTTTCTTCTTTTCCGCTATTTCTTCAAGTTTTTTATTAATCCAAGCCTCATTCTTTTTTAGAAATTCTTCAATGTATTTTTCCGAAACACTATATGGGGCTCTTACAGTGACATTTTGATTAAAGTCTACCTGAATTGCTATCGTTTTTCTATTTGATTTAATCACTGTAACTTCCATAATAGCTCCTCTATAATATCCTTTCTTTACTCGGCTGAAATCATGTTGCAAAATCACATTTCACTTCGTATTTTATTGATTAACGTAACATCCGCTGGAAGCCATGCTACGCTATCTAATTGATCCTTAGTAAGCCATTTTGCTGCTTCCGCTTCTTTCAGTTCCAGATGTCCTGCGGCAACTTCAGCCCAGAAGCAATCCATAGAAAGATGAAATGTTGGATAATCATATTCTATCGTATCAATCAATTCACCAACTTTGATTTCTGTATCCAGTTCTTCCATAATTTCTCGTTTCAATGCTTCCTGTGGGGTTTCTCCAATCTCAACCTTTCCGCCTGGGAACTCCCAGCCACCTTTCAGATCTCCGTAGCCTCGAGCTGTTGCGAAAATTTTATTCTTCTCTTTTATATCATCACAGATAATTGCTGCAACTACTTTAATTGTTTTCATAAATAAACTCCTAACTTGTCATATATTCATAAATGTCATCTCGAACCGGTACATCCAAAGTATAATTGATCTCAAATGCATCGTCCTTTGTTTTTTCCATTTTAATAGGAGTTGGAAATCCCTTTGCAAAGATTTCACCTAAAAAGTAGAATTCTTTTGCTTCTTTATCATATGCCAAATTTGAGTTGATTGCTGAATTAATAAAAGCCGTATCTAAACCTGAAGAAATATCGTGATTTGCTTTTACTACCATCTGAATCACCTCCACTGTAATCATTTATAATTTCAACATTATCATTTAACGTATTAACTCAAATTATATCATACATACCTTTGTCTGTGAGAATAAAGTGTGCAGAGTGAGCAGTTTTACCCTAACTGTTTTTCTTTCGCTGCTGAAGAAGCCCAAGTTGCCATGTTCCTAAAACAATTAGGAATCAAATATAACAAACTCACCAAAGATAAATTTGTCACTTTGATGGGCATTCTTCGTAAATCTGATATGCTGAAATTCCCTGGAAGCAAGCATGGCAAAGGCAACCGAAAAAAAAGATAGCAACAAAAAAACAGGTCCGGATGTACTGAGGGTAATCAGTGTATCTGAACCTGTCTTTTCTATGATCTTTCCGATGAATAGCTTGGCTGGCTTTTCATTGAGATTTCTTATGCTTTTTTCGTTGACATTTAATACTGTTCAATGTATCATATAATCAAGAAATGGGTTTGTTACCGTACAGCTATTGCTCAAGCGGGGTGCTCGTTTCTTTTTTTATGTTCACCATGTCATACAGATATAAATTTCCGTCTGCAGCATGTCGTATCAACATTTCTATCCTGAATATATTAAACCGTTCAAGATCTCCAGTATCATTGTTATATACTGGAAGTGCAAACCTTGTCGTAAATCTATACCAGCCAAACTTTGCATCAACATTATGCTTTCCTTTAAAGTTTTCCTGCCATCGTTTATTCGTAGCACATTGAAGAAGCATAGGAATTCCCTGAGTAGCATTAGCCTTTGCTTTCGCATTCGCTCCATATAATCTTTTGGTATCTCCAGATCCTTTTAATTCTCCTGGAAAATCTGAACCAATATAGACTTGATCCGAAGTTTCGACTACTTCATAGCAATCTCCTATGTATTCTTTTAAGTACTGCTCAACTTCTTCCCAATTGATATTCCTCTTTCCTTTAAAACGAATATCACTGATTACAACAATTTTCTTTCCATCCAAATCTGATATTACACTTATTTTCTTATCCACTAAATATCCTCCTTTCAAGTCTGACGCATTGCGTTATGTTTATGGTAAAAAAATATACAAAGAATACTATAATACCTGATAACCCTTCTTTGAACTAATTCTTGGACTAGAAATCATCAGTACCACTTTTTAATTATCTTCACTATTGATTCGACGCTCTATTTCCGCTCTGTATTTCAACAATCGCAGTAAATAATCTGGAAGTTCTCTTTTCTCTGCTTCCCAATCTTGAATGGTACGATACGGAATACCATAGTAATCACTAAATTCACGTCTGTTCATTCCCATTTTTTCTCTTAATTTTTTTACTTCTTTTCCTCTACTCATGATCAATCTCTCCTATTATTATAACGCATTGCGTTACTTGATAGTACCCGATATATGCTATATTGTCAATCCGCTATATTTTCACCTAAAATAAAAAAGACAGGCTCGAACTCCTTGCAAATCAAGGCTTTTCGTCCTGTCCATAACAAACAATCTACAATTTTTTTCTTATAAAATCAAAAATACCAACTGTCTTCTCAACAGGCTGACTTGTAATTTCGCCTATAGTATAACCCGTAGCTTCAATCGTTCTCCGAATTGCAGCTTCATCTAAAGGCTCTTCGGATAAAATGATTGTTTCCCCTTTAGAATGGTTTGATTTTACTTTTTTCACCGAAAATGCGCCTCGGATTGCTTCGTTAATATGAGCTTCACACATAGTGCAAGCCATACCAGAAACCTTTACTGTTGTCTTAATCATGCTGAATCATCCTTTCATGTTGAAAGCAATACCCGCTGTTGTGTCTCTTTTCTATTTGCTGTAAGCAGATTTACGGCAGAATCTCAAGCCAGTATCCATCCGGATCTTCGATGAAATAAATTCCCATCGCTTCATTTTCGAAACAAATGCATCCCATCTCTTTGTGCTTTTTATAAGCAGCCTCATAATCATCTGCTCGAAATGCCAGATGGAATTCACATTCGCCCAGATCATATGGCTGTGGATGCTCTTTCAGCCAAGTAAGTTCCAGCTCAAAATCGCTGACATCATTGCTCAAATATACAATAATAAAATCATCTGTAGTCTTTCGTCTTACTTCATGTAAATCGAGGGCTTCGTTATAGAATTTAATAGATTTGTCTAAATCTGATACGTTATAATTTTCATGGATCATTTTAAAATTCATAATGCTTCTCCTTTTGTACATTCTGTGTTTTTAATACGTGACTTATATTGTGGGTGTTCAGTAATAAACCGCTTGATTACACTGGCATCACCCCAATAATGCATTGGAAAAATGGCATTGCAATCTACATTTTCAAGAAAATATAGAATCCCGTCAGCATAGTGACCTTCTTGTCTTGGATCAAGCGGAACGAACGCAACATCAAAATGCATCCCCTTAATTTTTCTAATTTCTGCACGATATGCCGATGTAAGCCTCTGATTATCCGTCTCCGGCTCACCTTCCCAATACCAGTCATTTAAATCACCTGCGTGGTAAATCGTTCCTTCTCTTGTTTTGACAATAAATGCAACACCGCTATCATTTGAAAGCAATGTATCAACTTCGGTATCATTATCCAACGTATATGCTTTATCGTGATAAGCATATGTAATTTTCATATCCGACCGCTTATTCTTCTTGCGTATATCTTTCGATAAAACAGCCTGATAGGTCATCCCCATTTTATCAAGGATTTCAAAGATTTTCGGGTTAAAATGATCCTCGTGAAAGTGACTGCAAAAGACAATCACTTCTTTCTTTTTATCGAGAAACGGCAATTCACCCTTGTAATAGTCAAAGATATAGTAGCAATCTTTAGTCTCAACCAAAAAGCCACTATGATTAATATAAGTTATTTTCATGATATCACCTGCTAAAAATGACATGTTTCAAATTCTCTATTATTGTACATTGTTACGTTAAATTTGTAAAGTGTCACTTGCCAAATTATCTGATGCATCTTTTTAACATAAAATTTTTTATGTTTTCTCTAAAATACATTTTGTTTTTACATTTCTATGCTATACTAAAGCATTATAAAAATTCTATTTATAATACGAGGTGAACTAAGTGAAGAAAAAAACACTTGTGCCTCTTATCATTTTTTTACTGGGTATGTGCCTGGTTGGTTTAATTGTATACAAAACAGACACCCATGAAAAAGCAGAGAGACACACAACCGCACAATTTAATGCCGCAACCTATGGTGAACGTATAAAAAACGAAATTATAACCGGAATTGAGATTACCAATACACTGGAACAAATTTTGATCAGTGAAGATGGTGAAATCAACCACTTTGACACAATTGCAGAGAATATCATATCTGACTCTATTGCAAGCATACAGCTTGCTCCAGATGGCATTGTGACAGATATTTATCCTGCCAATGGAAATGAAGCAGGTAAAATTGATCTGCTCCATGATAAAGACCGCAAAGAAATTTCCTGTTACGCAAGAGACCATCATACAATCATTACTCAAGGTCCCTTCGAATTGAAACAGGGAGGCTTGGGAATTGCTGTCCGCAATCCAGTCTACCTGAAAGATGAAAATGGACAAGAATATTTCTGGGGCTTTACCATTGTTATCCTCCGTATTCCTGATATTTTTTCAGACTCAATTGATGCGATTTCAAATTTTGGATATGAATACAGACTTTCAAAAACAGACACACCTTGGAGCGATACTTATACAATTATTGAGCAATCGGATGGTGAAATGCTTCATCCTGTTTCTTATAGTTTTACAATAGGTGAAGAGAATTGGATTTTTGAAGTAACTCCTGAAAACGGATGGAGAAATACTACATTAATAGCAATAATTATTGGATTTTTTACTTTTATCCTCTTACTTTTATCTGGACTTACACGGATGTGGTTAGTATCGAAAGAGAATAAAAATAAATTTCAAAGACTGGCTCACACGGATTTTCTTACCAATATCCACAATCGTTATGGATTTGATGAATTGGCAAAAGAGATGATAAGCAAAAATCCGAAAGAACATTTTATAGCCGCACTCCTTGATATCGATGATTTTAAGTTTATCAATGATATCTATGGACATGTTTATGGGGATAGAGCATTAAAAAGCCTGGCAGATAGCATGAAAGCTTTTTTCCCACATGATGTATTACTTGGAAGAAATGGTGGTGATGAATTCTGCATCCTTCTGCCAAATTATACCTTTAAAAAAGCAGAAGAACTATTTCAGAAATTCACCAAAATTCCAAAAACATTCTCATACAAAGGAAAAGAATATCCATTTTATATTTCTCTCGGATATGCGGAATATCCAACATTTGCATCCAACTACGCACAACTCATGCGCTGTGCAGATGCCGCTCTTTATGGGATAAAACTTCATGGAAAAAATGGATGTATGGCTTACAGAGAAGAACTTCAATCAGGAGTCCGAAAACAGCTTGGCTTTGCATTTAAAGACATCGCCGAACATCTTCCGGGTGCATTTATCATATACAAAGCGGATAAAAAAGACGATGAACTATTTTATGCAAACCATGAATTCCTTCATATGACTGGTTATAAAAATATTGATGAATTCTTTAAACTCACAAAAAAGAGGTTTCGCAATCTGATCAGTGAAGATGAGCAACAACAGATAGAATCCAGCATCTGGAAACAAATTGACAGTGGCAATGAAAATGACTATATTCACTTCCATCTTCGAAAAGCTGATGGTTCTTATCTTTCTGTACTCGACCATGGAAGAATCGTGGAGAGTCAGCAATACGGACGAGTATTTTATGTTCTGTTTATGGACTGGGAGGATATGCACATTCATTACAAGGATAAATTTTCAGAATAGGAAAAGCCGGTGCGGGAGCATATCATCCCATCCCTAACCGCCTCTAAAAAGCAATCAACTATCTGGCAATTTTAAAATTGAAATTCTTATATTGCAACTATATAATATAGCGTATAAAAAAATTAGGAGAATGAAACATGAGCTTTTTATTAGGAATTATTTATCTTTCATTTATTAGTCTTGGACTTCCGGATGCTCTTCTTGGTGCTGCATGGCCAAATATGTATCCTGAATTTCAGGTGCCGGTGTCCTACGCCGGAATCATTTCCATGATTATCGCATTGGGAACCATTATTTCCAGCTTACAAAGTGACCGCCTCACAAGAAAATTTGGAACTGGGAAAGTTACGGCTGTAAGCGTCGGAACCACAGCACTTGCTCTGTGGGGATTTTCTGTCAGTCACAGTTTTATTTTATTGTGCCTATGGGCAATTCCTTATGGTCTTGGTGCCGGCAGTGTAGACGCTTCTTTAAATAATTACGTTGCACTGCATTATGCCAGCAAACATATGAGCTGGCTGCATTGCATGTGGGGAATTGGTGCAACACTCGGTCCATACATTATGGGCGCTGCACTTACTGGCGGAACCACATGGAATACGGGCTATCGAATTATTTCAGTCTTGCAGATCATACTGACAGCTGCTTTGATATTTAGTCTTCCAAAATGGAAAAAGCAAAATACTATATCGGGAAACGACACTGTCGGAAGAGCTCTATCACTGAAAGAAATTCTTGCAATTCCAGGTGCCAGGGCAATCATGCTCTGCTTCTTTTGCTATTGTGCAATTGAACAGACAACTATGCTTTGGGCAAGCAGCTATTTGAATCTGGCAAAAGATGTAGATGCCAAAACAGCTGCTTCCTTTGCTGGTATGTTTTGCATCGGTATTACTATTGGTCGTGGAATCAATGGATTTATTGCAATGAGATTGAAAGACAGACAGATGATTCGTATAGGACAGACTATTATTTTGATTGGTATTATTATAATGTTTCTTCCTTTTGGACAAACGGTTTCGCTGATTGGATTTTCGTTGATTGGATTAGGCTGTGCGCCGGTATACCCATGTATTATTCATTCTACACCGGAGCATTTTGGAGCAGACCGCTCACAGGCAATTATTGGAGTACAGATGGCAAGTGCCTACATTGGAACATGTCTCATGCCACCGTTATTTGGTTTGATTGCTAATCATATATCGATCCGATTATTACCTTTATATTTATTGATTCTGCTTATATTGATGATATATATGCATGAGTTATTAGAAAGAAAAACACAATCCACAGCTATATAATATCTGATAGAAAAAATTCCAGCCTGGTGGAAGATGAACTTCCGTCAGACTGGAATTTTATTTAACTGCCATTCAAAATGATTCTATATTCCTCACGCGTCCTCTTCTCCGTAATGTTTACTCAATGAGAATCCTCTTCCACGTACTTCTGTAACTCTGCTGACAATCATAAAAGCCTCTGGATCAATATGTCTGATTAATCTCTCAACCTGTGGAAGCTCACGATTAGATACAATACTCAACACAATCTGTGTTTGTTCCTGCCGATATCCGCCTTCACCATACAACATCGTCACACCTCTGTCTACCTGTGCAAGAATCGCCTGACGTATTTCTTCCACCTGACTACTAATAATCTTCACTTCTGTCTTAGTATTTCCCATCATCAATACTTTGTCCAACACTGTCGTATAGATCATAACCAGCAACACACCATATAAAACACGCTCTGGAGGATTATATACAATCTGCAGAACCAAAATCAATATATCAAATACATTCAGACTAAGCGACACAGGAATTCGAAAATACTTATTCAATACCAACGGCGGAATATCCATACCTCCTGTAGAAGCTCCCGTTCGAATCACAATCCCCAGACCAATCCCGATTCCAAGTCCGGCAAATATGGTATTCAGCATTGGATCAGTCGTAATCACCAGATCACCGAAAATATGATTGGCCGCTTCCAATGCGATTGGATAAGTAAAAGAACTGATAACTGTTGTCAGTGCAAACTTCTTGCCAAGAAGCGTCCATCCAACTAGTAACATCACAATATTAAACACTAAGACAAACCCAGAAATTGATGCTCCTGTAAA
>ERZ506999.567-NODE-567-length-15600-cov-4.253586_pt1 | contig 15600 bp, 10 predicted proteins | sample MGYA00512881_ERZ506999 | MGnify/ENA metagenome assembly ERZ506999
GTCCAAGCTGATCCGCTGGGGATGTATGATCACACTTGCATTTGCATGTGTAGTCTGCTTCATCTACGACGGTTCTCCGACACAGCTGATCTTCATTGCTAACATCGCAACATCAATCGCAACTCCGGTTGCAGGTCTTTTCATCACATTGATGTTCTGGAAGAAAGAAGTTCAGGCTGGATTGAAGGCACCAAGAGTACTGCAGGTTCTTATGACAGTCAGTTATCTCTTTACATTAGCAATGACAGTCTCTGCACTTGCAAATTATATTCCGAAGCTGATTGCTTCATTTTCATAAAGATCAGGAAGTATGTGTCCGCTTCTACGGTCTTATAGATAAGAATGAAAAGTCTGGTGATTATCATGATGAGATGGTTGCCAGGCTTTTGTGGCATGTTATAATAGAAAGAGCGTAAATTAATTGCACGAACAGAACAGATGCACAGGAGGAAGAGATGTTATGGCTACATTAAAGGATGTTGCAAAGCTTGCGAACGTAGATGTGAGTACGGTATCCAGAGCATTGAACAACACGTCGTATGTTCATCCGGATACGAAAAAGAAAATATTTAAAGCGGTAGAGCAGTTAAGCTATCGCCCAAATCTGCTGGCGAAAGGTTTGAAACAGGGGAAGAGACGGACGCTTGGAGTAGTTGTACCATCTGTAAATCTTTCAATTTTTGGTGAGATCGTCCAGGGGATCGAGATGCAGGCAGGCAATAGAGGTTACAGTCTGATGATCTGTTTGACGAAGGATGATCCGGATATTGAAGCAGAATGTCTGAACCGTCTTCGTAATGGACTGGTAGACGGAATCCTGATCGCATCGACCGGACAGAACACAAGACTGATCCGTGATATCAAGGCAAATGGAGTGGCAGTTGTCCAACTTGTTAGAAATCAGGACAGGAAATTCAGTTCGGTAGAAGCCGACTGTTTCTCTTGCGGATATGAAGCGGCAAAGTATCTTTATAAGAAGGGGTGTACAAAGATTGGTTTTATCAATGGATCAACAGAGTTTACCCCGTATGCGGAACGTTACAGAGGATACCACAAGGCAATGAAAGAACTTGGCCTGAAGGAATATCAGGTAGAGTCCGGATTGCCGCGCGGAAATTATTTCAAAGATGGTTATAAAGGTGTGGAGCGGCTCAAAGAGGCATTTGATGAAGTAGATGGAATCATGGTTGCTGCGGATATGCAGGGAATCGGAGTACTCCGGGCACTGAAAGAGAGCGGAAAGAAAGTGCCGAAGGAAGTCAAGGTCATCAGCCTTACCGGTCATGCAATCGGAGGAATGCTTGAGACAGCGATGACTTCCATGGAGCTGCCGGGTCGTGAGATGGGACAGAGGGCAGCGGATATGATATTAGAAGATATTGAAGCGGCGGATGATGAGAAACCAAGCGTGCAGCATATGGTGTTTGGAACGAAGTTGATTGAGCGAGAGACGACATAGAAAAAGATTCCCAAATGGGAATCTTTTTTTTGAAAATAAAAAATAAACTCCGGAATAAGAATATTTTTTGAAAAGAGCATATAGAATGCTATACTTGGAAAAAAGGGAGGGATGCTGTATGGTCGAACGTAAGGAATATTTACAAAAGTTATGGTCATGGAAAGACGAACAGATGATTAAGGTTGTAACTGGAATCAGGCGCTGTGGAAAATCAACATTATTAAAACAATATCAGAATAAACTAAAATCAGTCGGGGTTACAGAAGAACAAATTATATCAATTAATTTTGAAGAATTAGAAAATGAGCCATTGTTGGACTACAAGTCATTATATCAATATATTAAAGAACGACTTTGCGAAGACAAGATGACTTATATTTTTCTGGACGAGATTCAGAAGGTAACTTCCTTTGAAAAAGTGGTAGATAGTCTTCATGTAAAAGAAAATATTGATATTTATATTACAGGTTCTAATGCATATATGCTTTCAGGGGATTTGGCTACACTATTAACAGGAAGATATGTTGAAATTTCTATGTTACCGCTCTCCTTTAAGGAATATGTTGAAATTACAGGAATTCCAAAAGAACAGGCATTTTCAGAATATATGAAAACAGGTGGATTTCCCTACATTGCAGTGATGGACAGAACAGATGAAAAAGTGGAGATCTATCTGGAAGGTATTTATAATACGGTGATTGTAAGAAATATTGAAGATCGTCAGGCAAGAAAAGAGATGAATTGCGGCAAGCGAAAAATCACAGACATTACATTGTTGAAGACAATTGCGCGATATCTGGCAAGTGTGATCGGAAGCCCAATCTCTATAAAAAGTATTACAAATTATTTGATTTCATCAGGTAGAAAAGTATCTGCGAATACGGTGAGTGATTATGTAGATGCGCTGACAGAATCATTTATATTTTGTTCAGTAGATAGATTTGATATAGTAGGAAAACAGTTGTTAAAAGTTAATAAGAAGTTGTATATGGTTGATTTGGGGCTTCGCAATCACATTTTGCCAAGAAAGCGTTATGATCTTGGATTTTCCATTGAAAATATTGTGTTTTTTGAATTATTGCGCCGTGGGAATAAGGTGAATATAGGTAAATATGGCGCTACAGAAGTAGATTTTGTTGCTCAAAAACAAGGGGTAATCGTTTATTATCAGGTGACGGCAGATATGACAGCAGAAGAAACTTTTGAAAGAGAAATGAGACCATTAAAGGAAATTAAAGACAATTATGAAAAAATTGTTTTAACACTGGATCATTTTTCGCTTGGAAATTATGATGGTATAAAAGTAATTAATGTAATAGATTGGCTTTTGGAAAATCAGATTTGACGCGAGAGGGTTGCCAGTGGCTCAACCCTGTCCCCAACCGCCCTCTTGTCTACATTTCCCACAGATGTTATACTAATGAAAATATACGAATGTAAGGCAGGTCGTTTATGAAATTGTTATTAACCGGAAATATTGGATATATTACGGCGGAATTTATAGAGGAGGCGTTCCCAGAGTGTCAGATTCTTCTGCTTGGGGACACGAAATTAAAGTCAAATCGCAGGAAGGGATTATCGGTGCATCCGATGCCGAGACAGGAAAGTGAGTTTAGGGATATTTTCAAAACGTATGATTTTGAAGGTGTTATATATTTTTCTAACTATCTTAGCTTCCATGGAACCAAGGAAGGTGAGATGGAGACTTTGCGCCATTTATTACATTATTATAAGGGAAATTCAAATTCCCGATTCTTATATGTTACCAATTCTGAGAGTTCATATGATATAACGACAGGGAAGACTTTGCTGGTTCGTTCGGCAGAGGAGTTTTGCAGACAGTATGGTGAACTGCACGGGCTTTCTGTTAAGATTCTTCGTACTCCATATCTTTATTCAGGAATTTATGAAAATGATTATTTTTTCAAGCTCTTTTCAAAGGCGTTTGAGAAAAAGGAGATTGTGTTTGAAGAAGCTCCGGAACAGGAAGTACATTTCCTTGCATTGTCAGATTTATCCAATCTGTTATATAAGATTTTTGACAACTGGAATGATCAGGAGGGAGCACTTCAGGTCCCGAAGGTGTTTCATTTTACTTTCGAGCAGCTTGGACAGAAGCTAAATGAATTGTTACCAGCAGTACATATTAAATATCTGGCGAATGCTGCGATTCAGAATGTGGCGGCGAACGACCGTGTTTTGCGAAATGAGTACGGCTGGTTTCCGAGGATTTCTCTGTTGGAGGATTTGCCGGAGGTATATGAAGCTTACTGTGAGGAAACAAATCATAAGGCACGGAAAATAGATGTATTGCGGGACTTTTTAAATCAACATAAAACACTTTTGAAAGTAGCGGAGCTTTTAATTACATTTTTGCTTTTTGAATTATTGAACCGGGCGGCAGGAAATCAGGTCCAATTTAAAATGATTGACTTGCGTCTTGTTTATATTGTTTTATTCGGAAGTTTGTATGGGATTAATTACGGAATTGCGGCGGCGGGGATGGAAACGTTGTCACTTTTATCTGCTTATGCAAGAGAGAATGTCAGCTGGACAACGCTTTTCTATGAACCATCGAACTGGATTCCATTTATTTTTTATTTTGCAGTTGGTGCAATCTGCGGATATATCAGAATGAAGAACAGTGATAATATCAAATTTATGAAGGATGAAAATAAACTGGTTCTGGATAAATTTTTATTTATGCGTGAAATGTATCAGGAGGCACTTCGTGACAAACGCCAGTACAAGAAACAGATTCTTGGAAGCCGGGACAGCTTTGGTAAGATTTTTGATATCACAAGAAAGCTGGATGTTATCATGCCACAGGAATTGTTTCTTGAAACGATGCATGTGATGGAAGATGTCCTTGAAAATAATACGTTTGCTTTCTATTCTGTCGGAAAGAATCAGTATTTTGGACGTTTGGAGATTGCATCGAGCGGAATGAATGATGTATTCCCAAAATCTGTCAGGTTAAGTGATTATCCGGAGATAATGGAAAAGATAAAAGCCGGAGAAGTATGGGCAAACCGCGATTTGATAAATGGATATCCAATGTATATAAACGGAATTCGAAGAGAAGGACAGCTTGTGATGCTGATTGTTGTGAAGGAAGCAAATGGGGAACAGCTTTCTCTCTATTATCTGAATTTATTTAAAATTCTGTGTGGTCTGGTTGAGACTTCTCTTTTACGGGCACTGGATTATCAGGAGGCAATTGAGAATAAAAAATATGTTGCGGGTACACATATATTGAAGCCGGAATATTTTAAAGAACGTTTGGATTCGTTCCATTCTATGAGAGAGGAAAGACGAGGGTCATATGTTCTTCTCAAATTGGAGTATCCGAATATGTCACTTGCACAGGCAGATGAAGTCCTGCAGAATTCAGTACGTGAAAATGATGTCTGGGGCATTTCGGAAAATGAAGAGCTGTTCATTATCCTTTCACAGACAGAACAAACGGCATTGCCAATTGTATTGGAAAGACTGGAAAACGACGGATTTATCTGTCATGAAATGGACGCCCCGGCTGGTGGAAAATAAGAGATTTACAGGAGAAACACGATGATTCGGACAGTGTTTGGCATACTTTTAATCCTATTACATATAATTTGTTGCATATTGGTCTGGTTTGGGATAAAAACACATGCATTGAAAGTAAAAAAATATCTGATGGCACTTGTGATATTTGTTCCTTTCTGGGGGATACTCTGTGTGCTTATTTTACATTTGCAGGTTTTGACGAAAACAGACAATGTGGTTGAAGCCGGAGTGGAGAAACTCCGTGTAAATGAGGAAATTTATAAAAATAATATCCGTGCAGCATCTGATACGGATAAGAAAGTCGTTCCGCTGGAAGAGGCACTTTTGATCAATGAGCCTGAGCTTCGGCGGGAATTGATCATGGATGTGTTAAATGACAATCCGGAGGAATATATGGATCTTTTGAAGCAGGCCCGCATGAATGAAGATGTAGAAGTAGTACATTATGCAATTACAGCGATGGTTGAGCTTTCGAAAGAGTATGATTTCCGTATGCAGAAATTGGAAAAATTATATGCGGCGTCTCCGAATGATCCGGAGATATTAAAGCAGTACTGTGATTTTATGGAAGAATATTTGAACCAGGGGATTCTGGAAGCACAGATGGAGAAAATGCAGCGCGAGCGTTATATCCGTATGCTGAGACAGAAACTGTCGTTAAAGCCGGAGCTTCATACGTGTATTTGTCTGTTTAAGAATCTGATGATAAATGGAGATTATGTTCAGGCGGAAGAAGTTCTGAATATGATAGATGAGAAATGGCATCGCAGGGAGGAGTTCTGGCTTTTGAAGATACAATATCTGGCAGAGCAGAAAAGAGGAAGCGAACTGCATGAGAGTTTAAGACAGATGAAGGAAGAACACATTTATCTGTCATCGAAGAGTAAGGAGGCATTGGCTTTTTGGCTAGATTGATACATTCACTGAAAACATTTCCATTTAAAAGTATGCTTGTGATCTTAAGTGTTTTTATGATGATCGCAGTTGTCCTTTTTGCAGAGCGGAGTGGAATTCACTATACAGAAAAAAACAGACAGATTAATTATCTGGATAAGAATGAGGTTATTACAGAAAAAACAGCTGTAAAAACATTGAAGAAAACGTGCCTGGTGCTTCGAAACAGTGAGGATGTATCAAGCAATCAGGCATGGGAACAATTTCAGCAGATATTTAATGATATGAAAATCGGAACCGATGTGGTTGATGTGCAGACAGCGTTGTCTATTCCTGATTATCATAATTATGAAACGGTTGTTGTTTTGCTAAGTGATATCAGTCCGCTAAAAGAGAATCTGGTGAATTTGTGCGAATGGGTTTCGGATGGTGGAAATGTTCTTTTTGCCATGACACTTCAAAAGACGGCATATACATCGATGATAGAGCAGAAAATCGGAATTATTTCTTCCGGGTATGATAATTCTGTTGTGGACAGTATTTATTTTGATTCTGATTTTATGCTTGGTGGTGGAGAGTCTTATGCAATTACGGATGCTTTTGAGTCAGCATGGTCGGTTCAGGTAAGCGAGAAGGCAAGGGTCTATGCGAGAATAAAAGATAAAAATGGACAACCATTAATATGGGAAAACAGTTATGGTAAAGGTAAATTTGTAGTAGATAATTTTGGTTTATATGAGAAGGCAGTACGAGGATTCTATGCGGCGTCATACAGTCTGCTTACGGATGTGGACGTTTATCCTGTAATCAATGGTTCCGTGTTTTATCTGGATGATTTTCCGTCACCGGTTCCAAGTGGAGATGGAACCTATGTAAAACGTGATTATGATATGAGCATCAAAGATTTTTATGCAAACATATGGTGGCCGGATATGCTGGAAATTGCTTCAGATTATAATATTCATTATACCGGAGTAATCATCGAGAACTATGAGGATGAGACGAATGGAAAGATAAAGAAACAGACAGATACTTCTCGTTTCCAGTATTTTGGAAACATGCTTCTTCATCAGGGAGGAGAACTGGGATATCATGGATACAATCATCAGCCGCTGAGTCTTTCAAATACGGATTATGGTGATGTACTTCCATATAATACATGGAAAAGTGAAGATGCTATGAAGAATGCGGTGAATGAGCTGCTCCGATTTGGAAACGAGATGTTTCCGGGGGTTACAATGTCAGTTTATGTGCCTCCTTCCAACGTGTTATCGGAAGAAGGAAGAAAGATGCTTGCAAAGGATTTTCCGGAGATTAAAACGATTGCAAGTAATTATTTTCAAGGCGATTTTGCCTATGTGCAGGAATTTGAGGTTGCAGAGGATGGAATTGTGGAACAGCCACGTATTACTTCCGGTGCGATTGTAGATGATTATATGAAGATGGCGGCGTTGTCTGAGCTGAATATGCATTTTGTGAATACACATTTCCTACACCCGGATGACCTTCTGGACGAGGACCGCGGTGCAAAGCTTGGCTGGGAGAAGCTGAAAGCAAACCTGAACAATTATATGGAATGGCTGGATGAGTCAGCACCATCTTTGAGAAAGATGACGGGAAGTGAGCTGTCCGGGGCAATCCAGCGTTACGGAGCAGTGACATTTACAAAGGAAGTAACAGAAGAAGAAATTCGGCTGACGCTTGAGAATTTTTATGATAAAGCATATTTTATGGTGCGTATCAATGAGGGTACGCCGGGTAATGTTTCAGGAGGAGCGCTTACGCATCTTACAGGAAATCTTTATCTGCTTGAGGCTGACGAAGCGACAGTAACGATTGAGCGGCAATTAGAAAAGGAGTAAAAGGTGAGGATTTGTCTCATATTAGAGGGATGCTATCCCTATATATTTGGCGGTGTATCTACGTGGATGCATCAGTATATAAATGAAATGAAGGAGCATGAGTTTGTTCTGTGGGTAATCGGTGCGAACGCAAAGGATAAGGGGAAATTTGTCTATGAGCTTCCGCCAAATGTTACGGAAGTTCATGAGGTTTTTTTGGATGATGCCCTGCGTGTAAAAGAGTTGGGGAAAATGCATCACGTATTTACTGAAGAAGAGGTGGAAAGCCTCAAAGAGCTGATGTTATGTAAACGTCCGGATTGGGAAATTTTGTTCCGTCTTTATCATGAGCAGAAAATCAATCCGATGTCATTTCTAAAAAGTGAAGAATTTTTAAATATATTGACGAAGTGCTGTCTGACAGAGTATCCTTATACCCCGTTTGCGGATGCATTTCACACGATGCGTTCCATGCTGCTTCCGGTATTGTATCTGATGGGCAGCGAAGTGCCAAAAGCAGATGTCTACCATGCAATTTGCACAGGATATGGCGGTCTGCTTGCGTGTCTGGGCGGTTATGTTTATAAGAAGAGAGTGCTTTTGACGGAGCATGGGATTTATACAAGGGAACGTGAGGAAGAAATCATACGTGCGAAATGGGTACAGCCGGCGTTTAAGAAACAGTGGATTGCATTTTTCTATATGTTGTCGGATATTATTTACAAGCGGGCTTTTCTGGTTTCGTGTCTGTTTACGAATGCTATGCATACGCAGGTGCAGATGGGCTGCGATAAGGATAAGTGCCGTGTGATTGAAAATGGAATTAATTATGACAGACTTTCCTCTATTCCGCTGAAAGAGGATGATGGCTTGGTTGATATCGGGGCAATTGTTAGAATGGCACCGATCAAAGACATTAAGACGATGATCTATGCGTTTTATGAGTTGTCTACACGAAGAGAGAATGTGCGGCTACATATTATGGGCGGCGTTGATGACGAGGCGTATGCTAAGGAATGTTATGATTTGGTTGAGCAGCTTCATTTGGAAAATGTGCTTTTTACCGGGCGTGTGGATATTGTTTCTTATATGGAAAAACTGGATTTTACGATTTTGACAAGCATATCGGAGGGACAGCCATTATCTGTATTGGAATCGTTTGCGGCAAGACGTCCTTGTGTTACGACAGATGTAGGATGCTGCCGGGAGCTTTTGGCGGGAAATGAGGAAGATTCTTTTGGAATTGCAGGGTATTGTGTGCCTCCTATGTACAGGGAAGGGCTTGCACAGGCTATGGATCGGATGTGTGAGTCAAGGTCGCGCAGACTTCGCATGGGCGAAAATGCACAGAAACGTGTAGAGGCATATTACCGGAAGGAAGGGATGGTTGAAAAATACCGGAAACTCTATCAGGAGGTGGAAGAGGCAGATGGCCGGAATCGGATTTGAGTTAAAAAAATTATTTCAGAAACGTGGACTTGCAGCAACTGTAAGGGCATACGGATATGCCGGAGTAATCTGTACCGGACCGATGCTTCTTGGTATTGTGCTGCTGGTCGGAGTTTCATTTTTGTGTGATCAGACCGGTGCGACAAGACATAATAGAGAATTATTAATCTGCATGATTACTTATACACTTTTGGCGTCGCTGACTGTAACTAGTTTCTTTTCCATGGTAGTGACGAGATATATTGCGGATATGCTTTATGAAGAACGGCATGAAGCAATTCTGTCTTCCTTTTGGGGCTCGACGGGGATATTGCTTGTTGTCGGCGGGATTATGTATGGGATTTTTCTTATGTTTTCTGGGATAAATCTGATAGATCAGTTTTTGTGCCTGGAATTTTTCGGAGAGTTGATCGTCACATGGAATGCGATGAGTTACCTGACGGCAATCAAGGATTATAAAGGAATCTTAATATCGTTTGTGACAGCAGTTTTCGTATCACTCATTGTTGGATTTTTACTTATCATAATCGGGATTCCTCATGTAGAGGCAATGATGATAGCAGTAACAATCGGATATGGAATTATGCTTCTGTGGGATGTGACATTGTTGTACCGGTATTTTCCACAGAGTGAAATGAGTGCATTTTCATTTCTGCGCTGGGTAGATGAATTTCTGCCGCTTGCATTTACCGGATTATTTACAAATATCGGCTTGTTTACACATTTGGTGATTATGTGGTTTAGCCCGATCCATGTACATGTGCAGGGATTGTTTTATGGAGCGCCATACCATGATGTCCCGGCGATGATCGCATATTTGACAATTCTCATTACAACAGTGAATTTTGTTGTATCGGTGGAAGTAAATTTTTATCCGAAATACCGAAATTATTATAGTCTGTTTAATGACAAAGGAGAAATTAAGGATATTCTGCAGGCCGGACAGGAGATGAGAAAGGTATTAAATATGGAGTTGAAATATACGGCATTAAAGCAGCTCCTTACAACGGCACTTGTCATCTCATTAGGGCAGCCGCTTCTGGAGCTTCTTCCGCTTGGATTCAATGACCTTATGGAAGGGTATTTCAGAACACTTTGTGTCGGATATGGACTTTATGCAGTTGCAAATACGATGATGCTGATACTTTTGTATTTTACGGATTATAAAGGTGCTTTGTTTGCGACAGGAATGTTTGCGGCATGTACATGCACATTTACCTGTGTATCATTATTCTTTCCACAAGTATATTATGGTTTTGGATTTCTTTTGGGAAGTGCAGTGTTCTTTTTGATCAGTGCCCTTCGGCTTGGATATTTTATTAAAAAACTTCCGTACTATATTTTGAGTGTGCAACCGGTTGTTGCGGAAGATAAAACCGGATTTTTCACACGAATGGGACATTTCCTTGAAGAAAAGTTAGAAAGGGGAGATAATATTGAAGTTTTATAAATCAATTGCGATAAGCTGTGCTGTGCTTTTTGCAGTGTCGTCTTGTCTTACAGGATGTACATTTTCCGGACAAGATAAGGCTGCATCGGGTGAAAAGAAGCAGACGGAAGAGTCTGTGAAAAAAGAAGAAGTGCAGGATATTAACGAAGTGCATTTGCGGGATAAGGACAGTCTTTATGCAAATGATGACGAGACAAGTGTTGTGACGATGTACCTTACGGTTTCTAAAGGGAATTCTTCAGAAGGTACAAATCATACGTGGGAGGAGATAAACACGTATTCGGCGTATGATTATGAGAAAATGGGTGTTGCGCGTTATCAAAGTGCGGCACTTCTTCAGGTTGGTGACGAGTCGGGTCCAAAAAGCGGAGAAGTGGGATATGGAGAAGATGTCCCGAATGCTACGGTGCAGATCAGGGGGCAGACTTCAAGCCGTAATGCACAGAAAAACTATAAGATTGAGTTGAAGAAAAATAAAGGAACCTGGCGGGGACAACGCACGATTAATCTGAATAAACATCAGACGGAGGGGATGCGTTTTCGCAATAAGCTTTCGTATGATCTTTTGAAGGGCATCCCGCAGCTGATGTCTCTGCGTACACAGTTTGTACATTTGTATGTAAGGGATCTTAGCAAAGGGGACAATGCAGAATTTCAGGATTATGGATTATATACGCAGGTAGAGCAGCTCAATAAAACAGGAATGAAGAACCATGGAATGGATTCGAATGGACAGCTGTATAAGATTAATTCATTTGAGTTTTATCGGCATGAAGATGTGATAAAGAAAGAAGATGACCCAACTTATGATCAAACAGCATTTGAAAAGCTTTTGGAAATTAAAGGCGATTCGGACCATACGAAACTGATTAATATGTTGACGGCACTCAATGATAATTCACAGCCGATTGATAGCATTTTGAAGAAATATTTTGACAGGGAAAATCTGACATATTGGATGGCCTATCAGATATTGACCGGAAATGTAGATACGCAGAATCGTAACACGTATCTGTACAGCCCTCAGAACTCGAATACCTGGTATCTGATTCCATGGGATAATGATGGCTCTTTTATGAGAACGGAGTATGCAATTCAAAATCGCTCGGATCAGGGAAGCTGGGAATGCGGCGTGAGCAATTACTGGGGAAATGTTCTTTTCCAGAGATGTCTGCAGTCGGATGATTTTCGTGAGGAATTGGATGCGGCAGTTTTGGATGTAAAGTCATATCTGAGTGAGGAGCGGATAAGTGGTATGATACAGGCATATCGCAGCGTTACTCAGACGTATTTGAAAAAAATGCCGGATCAGATGTATGCACCGTTGACGGATGTAGAGTATGAAAGGGTTGCATCGGCGATTCCGTCTGAAGTAGAGAAAAATTATGAAATGTATAAGGAAAGTCTGAAAAAGCCGATGCCATTTTATATCGGAGTACCGACTATTGAAGGAAACACTTTGAAGTTTAACTGGGATGCATCATATGATTTTAATGCGGAAGATATTACATACACGGTTGAGCTGGCGAAGGATTATCAGTTTAAAGAAATCATTTATCGTCAAGATAAGCTGTTGATTCCGGAAGCACAGACTACAGTGCCGGCAGACGGGCAATATTTCCTGCGTGTCCGTGCGACAAATGCATCTGGAAAGACGCAGGATGCATTTGATTATTACGTAACGGATGATGGAAAAAATTATGGCATGAAATGCTTCTACATTACGGGTGGAACAAATGTTGAGGAAGATATATATGTGGAATAAAAAGTCAAAGGAACGTTTTCGTAATGAATGGAAATATCTAATCAGTACCAGTGAGAAAGAATTACTGGAAATGAGGATGCGTCATATATTAAAAAAAGATCCATATGCCGGAGAAAATGGTTATACAATTCGAAGCCTGTATTTTGAGGATTATTTCAACAGTGCGTATGAGGAGAAAGAAGCAGGTATTCTGATGCGTAAAAAATACAGAATACGTATTTACAATTATAGTGACCGTTCTATCAAATTAGAGCGAAAAAAGAAGTTTGGAAGCTATATTTACAAAGAAAGTGCACCGCTTACAAAGGAAGAATTTTATAAAATTTTAAATGGCGAGTATGAATTTTTATTGACTAGCAAATATCCTCTGTGCAGAGAATTTTATGTAGAATGTATCAGCAATTTTATGCGTCCAAGAACAATCGTTGATTACGAAAGAGTTCCATGGATAATGGATGAAGGAACGGTCAGGATTACATTTGACAGTGATGTAAGAGCGGCAGTTGGAGGATATGATATCTTTGATAGCACCCTTCCAACCTTACCGGTGCTTGAACAGGGTAAGACAGTCATGGAAGTGAAATTTACAGAAATGCTTCCGCAGGTAGTGAGGGATTTGCTTTTGCCAAATGCACAGGAATTTACGGCAGTGTCAAAGTATGTACTTTGTTATGAAAAATCACGATATTTACATGGGTTTGAATATTGGAATGAAACACAAGAGAGGAAAATATTATGAGCGTACAAGATATGATTAAAAAGTCAGTGTTAGAGTCTGGCGTATTTGATAGTTTTAATGTACCGCAGATGACAATTTCATTGGTTGTAGCATTGCTTCTCGGTGCAGTTATCTATATGGTTTACAGTAAATTTTATGTTGGAGTGATCTTTTCAAGAAGTTTTGCTGTTACACTGGTCGGTATGACACTTCTTACTTGCATGGTCACATTGGCAATCAGCACGAATATCGTTATTTCCCTCGGTATGGTCGGTGCGTTGTCTATTGTCCGTTTCCGTACAGCGGTAAAAGATCCAATGGACTTGCTTTATCTTTTCTGGGCAATTACGACAGGTATCACAGCCGGTGCAGGAATGTATTTGCTTGCACTGCTTGCAGCTGTTGTTATGATTATAATGATTTATCTGTTTTATCATAAACAGCAGAAAGGAAAAATCTATATTGTTGTGATCCATTATCTTGGGGATGATGCAGGAGATGAAATTATCCGCAGTTTTGGAAAGATGAAATATTTCATCAAGTCTAAAACGATGCGTGGAGAAAAAACAGAATTGGCAGTAGAAGTATTCTGCCGCCAGAATGATCTCGACTTTACAGAAAAGATTCGAAATATTGAAAACGTGCAAGACGTTACATTGATTCAATATAACGGAGAATATCACGGGTAGTGCCGGTTGGGTGCCAGTTTGGGGGTGCCAGTTGGGGACGGGGTTTAATGGCTCTTTTTGGCTTGCCAAAAAGAGCCATTAAACCCCGTCCCCACTGGCACCCTTTTTCTGTCGAAGGAAAGATATTTGTTTCTTTTCCATTTTGGCGGACTTCCCTTATATACATTTAATTAATGATTGTAGATATTTATAAGGTAAAGAGGTTGAGATAAGACCGTGTGAGAAATACGTTATTGGCCCAATCATGAAAGAGGGAGGACGAGCAAAATGAAAAAGTTTATTGCATTGAGTTTAGCAGCAATTATGGTAGTTTCTGTATGTGCTTGTGGAAGTGAAAAAACAAAATCAGCGGGAAAAGAGATTTTTTCATGCTATGATCTGGAAGTCCAGAACTTTGCAGAGTCCTTTGATGCATCAGAAATTGTAACAATGATTTATCAGAAGAACCATGAGGTGTCGGAAAAATTTATTCTGGAAGACAAAAAGCAGATCAACAAACTATTTCAGGCACTTTGTAAAGTAGAAGTATTGGAAAAGACAGAAGAGAGAGCATCTGATTATGATGATATTTTTATTTTTACTCTGCGAACAGCGCAGGCATTTACATTTGCGTTCAATCAGCACCATCTGGTAATTGGAAATGATGCTTATTATGTTCAAGGCGATGAGGAACTATGGAAAATTGCAAAAGAAATCTCGTCAAGTGAGAACGCACAAGGAGAGGTAAAAGGTCAGATGGAAGATTATCAGAAGAAAGAAGAATCGCAGCAAGAGAAAATTAAAGTTATTCCTACAGCGGCAGAACAGGTCGTATTGGAAGATTATCAGACTTCAGAATTCAGTATGAAACTTCCAACAGGCTGGGTGGTAAATTCCGGAGGTGATGGGATGGCCTTTAGTCTTTGTGCATACGATCCGCAGAACCCGGTCAATCAAGTATTTGTACTTTTAAAAGCAATGCCACTGATGCATGATCCGAATAGCAGAAGTTATTATGAACAATCCCAGCAAATGTATGGCGGAAACTATTATATTATGGCAGACGCACCGGCGTTGGAGAATCCGTCCACAGAAAATTTCTATCAGATTTTCTCAAGCTATGCATCGTTTGCGGAGAAAGATGAACCATCTTATTATGGATATACATTTCCAAGGTTCCATGATTTTACTGTGATGGAGGCGTTTGAAAGTAATTCGAATATGAAATCTATTGCAATTAATCCTGCATTGCTACGTGCAAGTTTCACGGATGAAAGCGGGAGAAGAGGAGAAGGAATGTTTACGGCGGATGTTGTAGATTTTTCAGGAAATCTGCAGGATGCATCGTGGATGTTTGGATTTGATACAGGTTATTATATGGCGTACAATATCATGGCAGTCACTGCAGAAGAAAACAGTTTTATTGACTGGGAAAGTATTTTGTGTCAGTGCCTTGCTAGTATCGACTTTACAGATGCTTTTGTCAGTAATGCGATTGCACAGAGCAATGAGACAGTGGCGAATTCCAGACAGCTGAGTCAGACATTGAGTGATACATCTGATATGATTATGTCTTCCTGGGAAACAAGAAATACAAGCGATGATATTATTCGTCAGAAGCAGAGCGATGCAACGCTTGGTTTTGAGAGAATTTATGATACGGAGAAAGATAAAATATATAAAGCTACAAATGGGTGGAGTGATAAATATGCAGATGACAGATTTAAGCTTGTGACAGATGATAGCATGTATACAAGACCGATTGATGGATATATTGATTACTGAGACCAAAGAGGCCAATGGGGAC
>ERZ506999.578-NODE-578-length-15265-cov-4.733005_pt1 | contig 15265 bp, 9 predicted proteins | sample MGYA00512881_ERZ506999 | MGnify/ENA metagenome assembly ERZ506999
TTTTTACATCTAATAATGTACTCATTCTTACTTAAGCCTCCTTTTTCTTTCCAAAATGAAGATACTTCTCTCTCCACTCGATTGCCTTTGGTGCCCAGTTAAAGAGCATCATGATGATCAGAACGATCGCATAGATCAACATACGGTAATCAGACAGTCCACGGAGAAGCTCCGGAAGAAGTGTCAGGATAACTGCTGCAATAATAGATCCACGGATATTTCCGATTCCACCAAGTACTACAAAGACAAGAATCGTGATGGACATATTGTATCCAAAGTTGTTTGTATTTGCTGTCAGTGTTGACAGGTTGTGTGCATACAGAACACCTGCTGCACCGGCCATAGCTGCTGAAATTGTAAATGCCATGAGTTTATATTTTGTAACATTGATTCCGATAGACTCAGCTGCGATTATATTATCACGGATCGCCATGATCGCACGTCCGTCTCTGGAATTGATCAGGTTGAGTACGATAAATAATGTCACCATGATCAGGATAAATCCGATCAGGAAAGTGGAATCCTTCGGAGTTCCTGTAATTCCCTGCGGACCGTTCAGGATAACTGTTCCGTCTGGATCCATGTCAAGTGCCATAACGTCCTTTGTTGCAAAATGAAATCCTTTAGAATCCTTTCCAATATAAAGGACATTTACAAGGTTCTTAATGATCTCACCGAACGCAAGTGTAACGATTGCAAGGTAATCGCCTTTCAGACGAAGTACCGGGATTCCGATGATAACACCGAAGATTGCTGCTACTACAACACCGATCAAAAGTGCAAGCAGAAATCGTACAATCGAATTCTCGATCACATCTCTCATACATTTTGAGAAAAATGCACTGGAAAATGCTCCCACACACATAAATCCGGCATGACCGATACTAAGCTCGCCCAGATAACCGACACAGAGGTTTAAACCAATTGCCACGATCGAATAGGTACACATTGGAACAAGAAGTCCCTGCATCAGGGAGGACATGTTGCCGGTTGTAATCATAGTCTGTACAATTATGTAAACCACAATGACCATAGCAAATGTAATGATATGATCTTTTGTACTTTTTTTCATTGATTTCAAATTTAACTTTGCCATATCTGCCACCTACACTTTCTCATGAACCTGTTTGCCCAAAATTCCCGAAGGCTTCACAAGAAGCACAATGATCAGGACTGCAAACACGATTGCATCGGATAACTGGGACGAGATATATGCGCGGCCTAAAATCTCGATCACACCAAGAAGGATCCCTCCGATCAATGCTCCCGGAATGGAACCGATCCCTCCGAATACAGCGGCTGTGAACGCCTTGATACCAGGCATTGCACCCGTATACGGTGTCAGTGTCGGATAAGCGGAACAGAACAGTACGCCTGCTACCGCTGCAAGACCGGAACCAATTGCAAATGTCAGGGAGATCGTTGCATTTACATTCACTCCCATTAACTGCGCTGCATCTTTATCCTCAGATACTGCAAGCATTGCCTGACCGGCTTTGGTTTTCTTGATAAAAAGCATCAGTGCAGCCATGATCACAACGCACGCCAGAAATGTAACAATTGTTGTACCGGAGATTGTGAGTGCTCCACCTGCCAGTTTCAATGCCGGAAGTGTTACAACATTTGTAAACGATCTTGTATCAGCGCCAAAGATCAGTAATGCTGCATTCTCTAAGAAATAGCTGACACCGATGGCAGTGATAAGAACTGCCAGAGGCGCTGCCTTTCTGAGTGGTTTGTATGCGATCTTTTCAATCACAATGCCGAGTACGGTACACACGATAATAGAAAGTACCACTGCCGGGACCGCTCCCCAGCCCTGTCCGCTCATTGTCATAAAGACAATATAGCAGCCTACCATAATAACATCACCGTGTGCAAAGTTTAACATTTTTGCGATACCATAAACCATGGTGTATCCCAATGCGATAATTGCATAGACACTACCGAGGCTGATACCGTTGATCAGGTAGGATAAAAAATTCATAACTACACCTCTGTCTTTCTGTTGATTTACTACGTTAAAACATTACTTTTTCACATCAAGGATTATAACATATAAAATACCTGTATACAATCTTTCTGTTAAAAAGAAGGTGTCATACGGCAGCCCAAGCCACCGTTGACACCCTCTGGGGAAACTGGATCGCCCTTATTTTCGTTGTATCATTATCGCAGATTACATTGCTGTATAAGCACCGTCTTTGATCACCATAGCCTTTGGAGCTTTACTTACTTCTCCGGTAGCTTCCCATGTCATGCCATCACCTGTCAGACCATCTACAGAAATCTTTGTCATAGCCTCTGTCAGAGCTGTTCCGATATCAGATACGCTCATATCCGGTGTTACGCCAGCTTCCTCGATTGCAGCTTTGATCGCATAAATTGCATCATATGCATCTGCACCGAACTGGTTTGGTGTATCGCCGTAAAGCTCTTTGTATTTGGATACAAATGCCTGTGTCTTCTCATCATCTGCATCTGCAACGAATGGTGTTAATAACATTAAACCTTCTGCTAAAGATGTATCAAAGTTTTTCACATCAAGGATACCGTCCATACCATCACATCCGAAGAATGTCGGTTCATAGCCCATTCCGTTTGCCTGATTTAAAATGATGGAAGCCTCTGTATAGTAGATTGGAAGGAATACCAGATCAGCGCCTTCACTCTGTGCTTTCTGTAACTGTGTGGAGAAGTCTGTCTTGGAATCTGCTGTGAAAGCTTCCTCTGCGACAACCTCAAATCCCTGATTTGCTGCTTCTTTTACGAATGTAGCTTCAATACCGGATGAATATACATCAGAGCTGTCATAGATAACTGCTACTTTTGTTGCAAGTTTGTTCTCACCAATGTACTGTGCGGAAGCTGTTCCCTGATTCGGGTCTGTAAAGCATGCCTGGAATACATTGTCGTTTTCAATGACATCTGTGGAAGAAGCGGATGGTGTGATCTCAAACATACCATCTTCTGCTGTCTTATCTGCAACTGCAATACATGGAGTTGTTGTAACAGTTCCCATCAGAACCTGCATACCCCAGTCTTTTAAAGAGTTATAAGCATTGACAGATTTCTCTGCATCGCTCTGGTCATCTTCTGCTTTGAATTCTACCTGATATCCATTGATACCGCCTGCTTCATTGATCTCATCTACTGCGATCTGTGCGGCATTCATAACTGCAGAACCATAAATTGCTGCTGCACCTGTTGTAGGTCCGATACCACCGATCTTAAATACACTTCCATCTGCTGCTGCGCTGTCTGTGGAACCGCTCTCCGTTGATGCTGCGCTGCCTGTGCTTCCTGTATCTGCGGATGATCCACATCCTGCGAATGTGCCAACTGCCAGTGCAGCTGCTAAAAACATACTCACTGCTTTCTTCATAATAATCCTCCTTGTTTGCGAAGCAAATCCAATTTTACGAAGTAAAATTTTTCCTCTGAGTGAGGAGAGGATTTAGCCTCCTTTTTGAAAAGCAAAAATTAAATTTTATTGAGATAATTTAATTTCTTCTTCTCAGCTTTCTTTTTCTTGTAGAGAATCTTATCAAATTTTCTTTTTATGCACAATATTCAGAATCACCTAAATTATTGATGTATTTTAACGTCAAATTATGCAATTTAGTCATTATGATAACTTGCAGTTATGGCTTTTATGCAGATGTGTCATACTATACGATTTTTACGCATAAATATAGTGTTGTATCATATGTTCAAGCTTCTCTCCGCATCCCGCATAATTGGCTTCCATAGCCAGCGATTCCATCAGATGTTCCTCCAGATACCGCTCTAAAAAACTGTTGCGGAATTCATTTTCCATCTCTCCGACTTTGCTCTCTTCCTCATGCTGTAGATAATATGCGAGTGCAAAAAAATTTGGCGACCGCCATTCCGATGTATCCTCCAGCAATGCCTGCAGATTTTCCAACTCGCTCCGCAGCATGATCAGATTGATCTTGTCCATATTTGCCGCCATATTTTTGAGTCCGTCGGCTGTGGACTTAAAATCCGGATCATCCTCCCGGATACTGCACTCATGGAAAATCTGATCCAAATGTCCGTTCAGTCTGTCGAGATCACGCTTCACATCCTCAATGGGAATCTCGTTCATGTCTTCCATCATATTGATCAGTCCGCGCCTTGCAACTGCCATATGTTCCTGCGAATCGACATACCCCTGACGCAGGTTCCCACCGAGTTCTAATGCGTCCTTTAAATCTTTCATCTGGACTTCCACCTGTTTTTTGTCCAGTTTACTCGCCAGCAGTTCTTTGCGGAGTTCTTTTACCTCGCGCGTCAGTTCCGCCACACGTTTCTGTTCCTCTGTCTTCTCTCCGAAAATCATGTCTGTCTTCTCCTCTTCCACAACCTGCGAACATTCAACTAATATTCTCTGCTTAGTATAATCCAAGACAGCAAAACAGGCAATTGCGGCTTTCCGCAACTGCCTGTCTGCTTACTCTAATAACTCTGATGTATAATGCACGCCGTCTTTGTCATATAAATCTGTCAGTTCTAACCCTGGATCCGTGTAATAGAGCACACTGTTCTCTCCAAAAATCGTCTGGATACCGTTTTCTGCGAGATTTTTTACCGCCTCTGTATCCATCATATCAGCGATGTAAACCGGGCTTACCTTCAAAATGAGTTCTGCACAGCTGATGTCGTCCGCATAAGCTGCCATATTATTGACTGCGGACTTACACAGTCCGTCTGCGGTATCTGCATAACGGGTCCTGATATCACCGCTCTTAAATTCATAATAATGATATTTTTCCTTGTCCGACATCGGATAATTGTGCAGACTGACAATGCTTTCCGCCCCATTATAATGCATGACACCGGCAGGATAAATGATATTCCCCTGCCTGTCATATATATTGAAAGAATAATCAGCATTTTCCTCTGCTGTCCCGGAAGTATCCGGACCGGCATTTAATTTCGTAATAGCAGAAGTCAGATCCAGATTTCTCGTAAATCCATCATAGCTTGTCAGCGAACCCAGTGTATAACCGTTCTCTATCATGACATCCGCCACATAATCAGTAATGAAAGCGTTTTTCATCCACGAAAAATCAATGAAATCCGAAATAAAATTCTTCTCTGCAAAAGCAAGGTAATCGTCGGATACAGACAATTTTACCTGATTGCCGCCGAGCAGTTCGACGTTCACGCCAGACGGATCATTGCTGTAAGCAGCCACCTCTGAAAAATAAGCTGCCACTTCCCCATTCTGGTAAGCATCATAGTTAACTGTCTCAGAGTCATCATTACAGAAAAACAGATTGTCATATTCTGTATACACAGGCGCAAGATAAATTGCCCGGTTTCCGGTCTCTGCGATCAGCTCAAAAGCATGGTATAATGCATCATCCACAACCATTGTCTCATTCGGGTGCCGGTTGAGATCATACACGTTTGTGATCCCTTCAAACGATTCATCCATACTGAACATTTTATAGGCTTTTACAATGGAATCTGTGTAGAGCAGCGTCAGCGCTTTTTTTTCTGCGGTGGCATTTACGCCCGCTGCTCCAACATAATAGCGGAAGATATAATCATCTCCACAATGAATTTCAGCGGATGAACCCACTTCAATGTTTGTCCATCCGCTGTCATTTGACATCAATCCATTCAGTGCATACATAAATGCGCCTGAAGCAATGACCAGCAATACGATCACTGCGATAAATCTCTGTCTTGTATTTTTCTCCGAAAGCTCCACCTTCTGAACCGGTCTCACATTCGGAGTATGGTTTCTGTTGCCACCTCTGACGGTTCTCCCCATATCTTAAATAAACACTGCTGCAAGTGCTAACAGGAACAATGCAAGAATGACTGCAAGTACAATAAATCCTGCAATGGCACCCTTTTTGCACATCTTGTAGTTACGATAATGTCTGTGTTTCTTAAAGATCATCGCTGCGATAATACCGATGACCGGAAGTAAGAACGAAAGCAGTGCGTACCATGCGCTTCCTGTATCATGAAGTGGTGGAAGCTGGATCTCATCATGTGCAATATTGTCATGATGTTCTTCTGGTCTTGGTGCATCTTTGTCTAAAATCGTAATTGTTTTTAAAGGCACATTCTTCTCACGCGTAGCTTTGTATTCTTCAATCTCTTTCTTATTACCAAATACCCAGTGGTCATGACCGATACAGACTAACTCCGGTTTGTCTGTACTGTAATCATGAATGGATGGATCATAAGTAAACAGCACTTTATTTTTCTCTAACTGTGGATCCGGGATCGGGATCGCAGAGATCAGAGAATGTGTATACGGATGCAGTGGGAAGTTGAACAACTCTTCTGCATCTGCGATCTCCACAATATCACCCTTATAAATAACGGCGATACGGTCAGAGATAAATCTCACGATGGAAAGGTCATGTGCGATAAATAAATATGTTAAGTCTTTTTCTCTCTGGAACTTTTTCAGTAAGTTCAATACCTGTGCACGAATAGATACGTCAAGTGCAGAGATTGGCTCATCAGCAACAACAAGTTCCGGTTCCATTACCATGGCACGGGCTAAACCGATACGCTGACGCTGTCCACCTGAGAACTCATGTGGGTATCTTGTCAGATGTTCCGGCAAAAGCCCTACTTCGTTGATCATTTCCTCAACTTTACGCACACGGTCTGCCTCATTCTCATATAAATGGAAGTTATACAGACCTTCGGATACGATGTAGTCGACAGTTGCACGCTCATTCAGGGAAGCTGCCGGATCCTGGAATACCATCTGGATGTTACGGATGACTTCACGATCCAGAGATTTTGGGATTTTCCCGGAAATACGCACACCTTTGTACAAAATCTCTCCGTTTGCCAATGGGTTGACACGGATGACTGCACGGCCGATGGTTGTCTTACCGGAACCGGACTCTCCTACTAAGGAGAATGTTTCTCCCTTGTGAATATCAAATGTCGCATTTTTTACAGCGCGGACAGCGTTATCGCCCTTGCCAAAAGTAATATCTACATTTTTTAAAGATAATAATACTTCTTTACCATTTTCATCAATCGGACCATGCTCTGGTAAATGAGAAGCATGCTCCTGGTTTTCTGTGTTTCGATTTAGTTTAGACACGATCTAAATCTCCTATATATTGAATGCTTTAACAAGTTTCTCATGAATGTTCTGGATTCCTTCCGGTTTTTCAACCTTTGGAGCATCCGGGTGTAACAGCCATGTTTTGGCGTAATGCGTATCTGTTACTTTGAACATTGGTGGTTCCTCTAAGGTATCGATCTTCATACAGTATGGGTTACGCGGTGCAAATGCATCGCCGACGATACTGTTGTAGAGCGAAGGTGGTGTACCTGTGATCGAGTAAAGAGTTGTATTTCTCTCAGCCAGCTGTGGCAGGGAAGAAAGTAATGCCCATGTATATGGATGACGCGGGTCATAGAATACCTCTTCTACCGTACCAACCTCTACGATCTGTCCTGCATATAAAACTGCAACACGGTCTGCGATATTGGCAACCACACCTAAATCATGTGTAATGAATACGATTGTATAATTGAATTCTTTCTGTAAATCCTTTAACAGTTTTAAGATCTGTGCCTGAATGGTAACATCAAGCGCTGTGGTAGGCTCATCACAGATTAAGATCTTTGGCTGACAGGACAGTGCGATCGCGATAACGATACGCTGTCTCATACCACCGGAATACTGGAATGGATAATCATCAAAACGTGCTTCCGGATTTGGGATACCAACCTTGTCCATCAGATCAAGTGCACGAAGTCTTGCCTCGTTCTCGGTACAATCCTGATGTTTCATGATGACAGATGTGATCTGTTTTCCAATCGTGATAATTGGGTTTAAGGATGTCATAGGATCCTGGAATACTGTAGCAATCTTCGTACCACGGATCTGGCTCCAGTCTCTTCCATCTTTGATATTTGCAAGGTTTAAGATACATGTTCCATGTAATCTCTCACTGTTCTCATCCAGATATTTTACGCGGAATGTAACTTTATCAAAAACAGCATTTCTCTGCTCTTCATCATTCAGATCCACGCCAAGCTGCATTGCCTCTTTTAATGCATCCAGCAGCGCATTGTTCTGCTTCATACGCTTGCGGAAACCAAAACGTCCGACAGAAAGATATACCTCTTTTGCAAGGATCTCATTTCTCGCTTCTGTCTCTGCTGAGATCGCTTCGCTGACTTCCTTCGCATGTTTTGCCTTAAGCTCTGCCATCTTCCTATCAAATTCCTGATTGTATGCGGTATCATGTGCCAGACTATTTGCACGCTCTTTTACCTTCTGCTCATGCTCTTTCTCGAATGCCTTGATTTTTGTATCCAATTCGGAGATTTTCTTTCCAGCCTCTTTGATCTTATCCTTCTCTTTGGATGGATCGTAAGTCTGTTTCAAGTTGAAGGTATTCGTTCTCTCATGTTTTAACTCAAGGAGTTCTTTTTCATACACTTCTGCTTCTTCCTGGCTTATATCGGCTCTTCTTCTCTTTTCAGACTCTAACTCAAGAATCGCTTTATAAGTGTCTGCACCAAACTCCAATTTGGAATACTCGTCTAATTTTTTCTTATTCTCTGCGATGACTTTCTTTGCATTGTCATTTAATTTTACGACAGTATCGGAAAGCTCTTCATCACTGAAAATAATCTTACCGTTATCAATGAATCCGTTGCTGTCCAACATTCCTGCAAATGTTTTTGTAAAAACAGATTTACCGGAACCGGACTCTCCTACGATCGCAATGGATTCATTCTCATAAATATCCAGTGACACTCCACGGATAGCAGTAAGCACCCTGCCCCTCACGTGGAATTTCACGATCAAATCTTTTACTGATAATAATACTTTTCTATCTTCCATCTACCTAACCTCTACATGTGTGTTCTCGGATCAGATGCATCACCAAGGTTCTGTCCAACGACATATAAAACAATCGTGATGATAGAAGCAACGACTACCGGGCTCCAGAACTCGAACTGCCAGCCAGGGGTAAGCATCGCACTTTCTGACTCGTAAATCAATCTACCAAGTGACATATCTGACATACCCATACCGATATATGCTAAGAACACCTCATAAGAAATATAGGAAGGGATCTCTGTTGCTGCCAGTGTTACAATAACAGATGTCATAAATGGAAGAATATTCTTCATTGCGATCTTAAGTGTACTCGTTCCCAGACATTTGGATGCAAGGTTGTACTCTCTGTCTCGGATGATCACTACCTGTGTACGGATAAAGTACGCGATTCCAAGCCATCCGGTAATGGTCAGCGCCAGTACCATGGTCCAGAAACCAGCTTTAAACAACATAACCATAACGGCGATCAATAAAATGTATGGAATGTTTGCAAGAATGTTATATACCTCCTGCATAAAAACATCCACTTTCTTTGAAAATCCCCAGATAGATCCGACAACAACACCAACGGAAAGGTTGATCGCTGCACAGATAAATGCAAGGGAAATGGAAATCCTTGATCCAAACCATACGGCATCGAATGTGGACTGTCCGGCTGCACCGGTACCTAAGATCCAGTGAATGTTCATTCCCAGACGTTCGATCGCTGCAGATGGTGACAAGTGTTTAGTTGTCGCATCCATTAAGTTACCAAACTTATCATATTCCACAAATAATGGATAAAGGTAAGTGAATGCGATCAACACACCCAGAATCGCCAAAATAATAATATTAATCTTTTTCTTAAAAAATACACGGAATACAGAATGCCAGTAAGAATATCTTGGCGCTGTAATCTTTTCTGATTCCAGATCACTGTGGTCTACCGGAGCGAATAATTCTTCCTCCGGCATACCGAACTTTTCTAAATCCTGACTCATTTCTAATTACCTGTCCTTTGTTGAGAATGAAATTCTAGGATCAACCATTGCCATTAGGACATCACCTAAAATAAGGGATGTGACTGTTAAAATCGCATAGAACAGTGTTCCACCGACAATAACACCATTATCATATTTGTTGATAGCCTCTGTTAATAAGTTACCAATACCTGGAACGACATACACACGCTCTGTGATGATCGCTCCTGTCAATGCTCCAAGCACTGCCGCAGGGATTCCCTGAATGATCGGGATCGCTGCGTTCTTCAAAATATGTCTGGTGAAAATCTCACCCTCTGTCAGACCACCGGATCTTGCGAATTTGACATAGTCCGAATTCATCTGGTCGATCATATAACGTCTTATCCACTTCATCAGATTTGCTATGGATGGAAGTGCTAACGATACGATCGGCAATATATACATCAGCCTGCTCGGCGATTCCATATCAAAGGTTGTCGGCAGACCAAAGCTTCCACCGATCGCCTTGAACAGGAAAATATACGCAAGTGATGGTACTGCGATAATAAATACAATATAAAGCGTACCAATCTTATCGACCAGTCTGTCTTTCTTTCTCGCCATAAGGATACCCAGTGGCACACCGATCAGATAAGACATGATAACTGCGATCAGTCCGATCACAAAGGAATAACCCACTTTGGATTTTCCTGTTTTGTATGTTGCAACATTGGTATAGTCATCCTCATAACGGTCTGCATACAATAAGCTGGATTCTCTGGAACCCTGCATATAGGTTGCAGTGTGCAGATTGTCCGCACTCTCCTCCACAAGACCGGTTGGATAGGTGACAGTTGATTTTATATAAGATCCCTGATGGCTTGTCATCGTACTGAATACATCCACTCCCTGATTTACCGTATAGGATGTTCCAAGATTGATCGTCACAATATTCTGATGAACAAACGGAAACTTGGAATCAAAATACAGTAAATACTTGTGTGTTGTACCATTGCCAATGATCGCCGGTGAGAATTTTTCCCCACCATAGACAGGATCATGTAACGTAAAGGTAAGACCTCTCTCACCTACGATGTCTTCTACATTATTAATATCATCAATTGTTATTAAATTTGCAAAATATTTTCCCATACGGGATGCCAATGGGACATCTTTATACGCAAAAAGCTGCTGCTGGCCACCGTCGGCATACTTCTTCTTGTTCATCATGACGGCGTCTTTGCGGACTACCGTGTATCCCTGAGACTTATAATACTTTGTGAATTTTTTGACATATTCACTGACCTGCTCAGAATCCTGTGCCTTGGTTCTTCCGAAACCAACCACTGCAGATCGTTCTTCCTCTGTTAATTCTCCACTGCTTACAAGTTCATTCAGCCAGTCAGAGTAGGTGACATAATCCAGATAACCATAATCTTCCCATTTAGAGTATTTATAGGCAACTCTTGCATTATTACTTGTATGTGAATATTTTGTATCCCCTGCAAAAACAAGGTTTCGGTCTAACATTGTGTAGATCATGATCATGACCAGCGCCACAACGATCACGATAGACACCAGTCCATGTAATATACGTTTTAATAAATATTTTGTCATAATTGTTCACTCATCAATAGTGCAGGGGAGCGGGGAATCCCCGCTCCGATGCAGTGTTGTTATTTCGTAGATACGATTAATAAATACCGATAGATTTGATCATGTATCCGGCATATTCTGGCTGGAATGTATCCAGATAAGATGCAGGATCACCATAGTCAGGACCCCATCCGGATAAGTCACAGAAGTCATAGTTCATTTCGTAACCATAGTTCATGTAATATCCGCTGTAGTACCAGTCTGTGTTATCTGCTGCTGCAATTAAGTTTACCTGGACAAGTCCCTGTGTAGAAGCTTCAATAGACTGTTTCAGAGAGTTTGCTCTGTTTGTAAATACTTCACTGGAAGAAGCATATACAACATCCATCTGGATTGGGTTGTCAGCATCGATCGTAAGACCATCTGCTGCTAACTCTTCTACTGCCTGAGTCATCTCTTCCCAGGAGTTATCTGCATTGTACCATCCGTCATATCCGTCGGAAGAACCGGCACCCTCGTTAGCTGTTGGATCCCATGCTTTGATCTTCACACCGTCAGCATCGATCTGATCCTGTACAATCTGTCCATAGTATGTTCCAGCCGGATATGTTTTTTCTGTTCCGTTGATATCAACTGTTACTTCTTCTTCCAAAGTAACAAAGTTACCCGGTGTGTAAGAGTTTCTCATAGAAGCATATTTCAGATCATCACCAACCTGCTGTGCAAGATAAGCACCACGATCCAAGCCCATGGCAAGTGCTCTACGGAAGTGGACGTTCTGCATAGCCTGTTTTGTTCTTGCAGCATCTTCCTCTGTCTGTGATGAAACTGCTTTTGTTGTATCGTTTGCGTTTGCAAACTGATTACGGTTGATATTAAAGAATCCGCTGTATGTTGTTGCATCTGTAAGTGCTACATATGCATAATCATCAAAGTTTCCATCCGCTTTTGCTGCTGCAACAGAAGCTGTGTTAAGACCTGTTCCATCTACAACACCTGCGATTGCATCGTTATATGCTTTTGTCGCATCAGAACCATCATTGTATACCCATGTCAGTGTATGGATATTGATGTGATCTGCATTCCAGTAGGACTCGTTAGCCTGGAATACGATTGTGTTCTTGGATGTAAAGTTCTTAACAACGTATGGTCCGCAATATGCGATAGAATCAGAATCCTTACCATATGTGTAATCTGCTGCATCCGGATCATACTCAACACCAAACTTACCACCCATGGATTCATAGAAGGATCTGTTCATTGGAGCAAATACGTTGTAACCGAGCATTGTTGTGAAGTATGTGCAAGGAGCTTCCAGATCATACTCTAATGTGTAATCATCAACCGCTTTTACACCGACCTGTGAGAAGTCTGTTACTTCACCGGAGATGTACTGGGATGCATTTGTGATGATACCTTCGATCAGGTACTCAAGACCACCCTGGGCATCCATCATATGCTGCATTCCGGCAACAAAGTCATCTGCTGTCACATCAGCAACTTTTCTGCCCTGGGAATCAACCCATGTAGCACCTTTGCGAAGATGGAATGTGTAAGTTAATCCGTCATCAGATACTTCATAGCTCTCTGCTAATGCAGGCTGTAAAGTTCCCTCTCCATCATACTCCATTAATCCATCGTATGTGTTCACGATTGCTTCAGCATCTACAGACTGAGAAGTTGCAAGAATATCCCATGTGGTAGGATCCTGTGTATATAACTGATAATTATAAGTATCTTTGAGCGTGTAACCCTGCTCCTCTAAGTAAGATTTTGCCCATGCTTCATACTCACCTGTTCCTTTTAACTCAGCCCATTTTGCTCTCATTGTGCTGACATCGGAAGCTTTGATCAGCTCTGTTGTGACAACTGCATTATGGTATCTGTCCATATCGTTGCCCCACAGTGTATAGTCAAATGTGTAAGGAGCTACACGTGAGATGGAATAGTTACCACCCTTTGACTGTAATGGAAGCATAACGCCTGATTCCATTAACTTTGCTTCTGCGATTGCTTCAAGTGCAAATTTCTCAGAAACGGTTTCAGCTTCATCAGCTTTCTGGTAAGCTGCCCAGAAATCACCGAGTTCTGTGTCATACAGCTCTGCAGATACTTCTTCATAATTAGCCGGAGCTACTGCTTCTTCGCTGCTGCCTGATTCTGTACCGGCTTCTGTGTCTTCGACAGCATTTGCATCATCTGCGGCATTGTTCTTATTGCCACATGCAGTCATGCTGACTGTCATAGCAAGTACAAGCATAAGGCTTACTACTTTTTTCTTCATAATATTTCCTCCTGTAGAAATAATCTATATAAACGCTTATGCGCTTATATCATAATTTTTCCTGTTTCTCTGCGGTAAAAAACGTATTCTGATCCGGGCTTTCAATTTCAATGTGTTATCATTGCGCCACGTTATCGTGCTAAATTATTTTTTTACAACCAAAAAAAGTGCCAACAGACTTTTCCGTCTATTGCACTCACTAGATACAAGTGTCTTTTTCCCGCGTACAACACTTCTTCTATTATACATGCATCTGCGATTTTGTCAATAGTTTTTCTTTTGTCACTTTCTTCCCCTTGAATGAAATTTTAAATTCCACATCTATGCTGAATTTAGTCTTTCTCTCTTCTTAGATCTATCTTATGATTTTAATATCTCCTATCTGCAGTAGAAACGAGGTATTTATGAACAATTCAAAAACTGCTACTCAAAAACATATGACCCTGGATGACCGTATTTCCATTGAGAAAGGATTGGATCAACACCTGTCTCTCCGTTCCATTGCCTTACAGTTAGGAAAAAATCCCACCACCATCTCCAAGGAAATCAAAAAGCACAGGTCTTTCCAGGAACACAATCATTTTAATGAACCTGCTAACAAATGTGCTTTGGCAAAAGATTGCAAAAAGAAAAATATTTGTGGTACCTATGCCCCTGTTTGCAAAAGGATGTGCAGATCCTGCAATCATTGCAACTCTCACTGCGAGGACTTTATTCCTCGATCTTACCATTGCAGTTTGCTGGATAAAGCCCCTTTTGTCTGCAATGGTTGCAGTAAAAAGAATCCCTGCCGCCTCGATAAAGCCTACTACCGCTCATCCACTGCACACAGGCAATATAAAACCATCCTTGTGGAATCAAGAGCAGGTATTAACATTTCGCCTGCTGACCTTGTTGCTTTGGATGAATTGGTAACCCCTCTCATTCTGCAGGGGCAGTCTCCTTACATGATCCTCCGCAATCATCCGGAAATTGCTCTATCTGAAAAAACTCTTTATAACTACATTGAGTCCGGAGCTCTTAGTGTGAAAAATATCGACCTTCCTAAAAAGGTGAAATATAAGGTGCGTTCCTGCAGTTCTTCTGAAGCTGCCGATCTGACCATTTATGAAGGACGTACTTACAAAGACTACCAGGCTTTTTTAAAGGAATTTCCTGACACAAGGGTTACGGAAATGGATACTGTCCTGGGCTGTGAAGGTTCAAAAAAAGTGTTACTTACCCTTCACTTTGATTGTTGTTCCCTTATGATGGCCTACCTTCTCGACAGTAAAGAGGTCTGTCATGTAAAAGCCATTTTTGACTCTATCGAACGCTCCTTAGGAACTTTTTCATTTTCCTCTGTATTCTCTTTAGTCCTGACAGACAGAGGTGGTGAATTCCGGAATCCTGCCGCATTGGAATGCGGACAGGAAAACCTGATTCGTACAAGCATTTATTATTGCGATCCTATGTGTTCCTGGCAAAAACCTCATTGTGAGAAAAACCATGAATATATCCGTAAAATATGCCCGAAAGGCACCTCCTTTGATGACTACTCTCAGGAAGACATCACTCTGATGATGAGCCATATCAACAGTTCTCCCC
>ERZ506999.582-NODE-582-length-15227-cov-4.583970_pt1 | contig 15227 bp, 12 predicted proteins | sample MGYA00512881_ERZ506999 | MGnify/ENA metagenome assembly ERZ506999
GCCATACGTCTGTCACAACTCTCGGATGCGCTCATCGCTTTAGGTCGCTACAACGAGGCTTGCATGGCTCTCCAGGTGGCTCTTTCCGAACTCGAAAAAGTAGGCAACCGCCAGTCGCTTGCTATCTGCCATAAACAGCTCGGTCTTATAGCCCGACTCACTGGTAAGCCGAAAGAGGCAAAATGGCAATACGAAAAAGCCGTAGACCTCTTTACCGCCATCGGCGACATACGTGGAGAGAGCAAAGCTCAGCACGAACTCTACTTGCTACTCAAGGAGCAGCACCCCCAACAGGCTGCTATCCACCTACAACGTTACTCGACACTGAAAGACTCACTCTACACACGTGAAACTGCCAACCGACTGGCAGCTAACGATGCTGAGTATCGAGCACAACAACTATTGGCAGAAAGCGCCAAAGAAAGATCCCAACATCTCATCCATATAATAGTCTTCACCCTGTTCATGGTGATACTAATCGCTACGACAACCTTCGTGCTACTGAGAAAAAGAAAACATAAAGGAGAAGACTACGTAGCCATCACCAATCATCAAGAACAAACAGTTGATGGTGAGACTCAAGAGGCTGACGAGAAGTTTGCACAAACTCTTCGCTATGAAATAGAACAACGACTAACAGAGGGAATGATAAACCTTGAAGAACTGGCTTCTGCCATGTATATGTCACGTGGTCAACTCAACCGCCGCGTCAAAGCCCTGACGGGTCTTACCACTTCCAGCTACATCCTGAGTCTTCGTCTCGACATGGCTTGCAAGTTGTTGCTACAATTCCCCGACAAGCCTATCAACGAAGTGGCACAACAATGCGGTTTCGACAACTTCTCGTATTTCAACCGCCTGTTCAAGCGCGAGAAGGGTGTCACACCATCCGAATACAAAGGTTCCTGCTAAAATCGCAACAGCAGCTATACAAAGCGTACAGTTACGCCTTTTACCATATGTATGTCTGCCCAACCTCTGCCCATCGGGGCTTTCGGTATGGGTATAGACGTTGCAAATGTAATACTTTTACCTTGAAAACTACTTTATTTGGTTGGCAAAGTATGATTTTAAGGTCTGATTTAACATTTTTAAAAAAATTAGTCAAAGAAATCCACTTTTGCGTGGCTTTTCTTGCTAATAAATTTGTATTATCAATGATTATTCGTATCTTTGCAGCGTCAGTCCTCGCCAAGCCTCTTAACAATGCTCAAATCGTGCGAGGCGTTTTTTGTTTATACACATTTGAACATGGCGAATCTTATTCCCTTTACAAAACGGTTTGAATCTTCGGAAAATCTCGTTAATTTGCTTGAATCACGAGGCTTACAGATTTGTGACAGAAACAAAGCCATACAGTACCTTGACAATATTGGTTATTACAGATTGTCTGCTTATATGTATCCTTTGTTGAAGATGCCCAAAACAGCACATTTGTACAAGGAAGGTTCAACATTCGAAAAGGTGATGATGCTTTATCGCTTTGACAAGAAACTGAGACTACTCATGTTCAATGAAATAGAAAAGATTGAAATTGCTATCAGACGTGCGGTGATGCAAATAACAGCAGATATGACTGGCAATCCTTTCTGGCTTACTGACTCTTCTTATTTCTTGGATAGTTCAAAGTTTAATGAAACAATGCGAGCTATATCCAAGGAATACAGCAAATCTAAGGAGGAGTTCATTCTCCATTTCAAACGAACCTACTCAGAACCTTACCCACCATCGTGGATTTTAGGAGAACTGCTTACTATTGGAAACGTCAATGCCATTTATCGCAACATTAAACAAAATCGCATACGCAAGCGTATTGCCAAACGTTTTGGGTTGCCTATCAATGTGTTTGAGTCATGGCTCACGGTTATTGCTGTTACTCGAAATGCCTGTGGTCATCATTCAAGAGTATGGAACAAACAGAATGCTATTCAGCCAGCAATTCCCAATAGTCCCGCAGGAGAATGGATAACGCTGCCAACAGATTCCATGCGTGCTTACTTTGATCTTTGCATCATCAAGTACTTTCTTAATGTTATATCCCCCAATAATGATATGCAATCCAAACTAACATGGTTGTTCATTCGGTTTCCTGAAATTGACTTAAAAGCTCTCGGCTTTCCGCAGGGATGGGAAACGGAACCATTATGGAGGTAATAACATGTGGAATGGCTACTGATCATTCACTCCCTTACATGGTCTTCTTTGTTTCGGTTTTATCATATTATGGAGTCGGTTCAAACGACTCCATCCAATCCATATCTATGTAATTTTGATGTAACTGAAAGTTAAATACGTTAAATTTTAGCCATTTCGTATCTATATAGAATCCACACAGTCACTTTTCTACCGTTTAGAACGTATAATACTGATAATCAACTAATAATAGATACCACCATTGTATGGAGTTTATAAGCCACATAGCCTTGCTGTTGGAGCATATCTTCAGGAATATTTTATGAGTGAAACAAATACACATAACTATTTGCATCCGCTGATCCAGAAAGGAGCAAAGAACACCATCAACATTACAAATCAACGGTTCTTAGATAATAGTGTCCTTTTACCTATAAATACAAATGAGATGCTGCTGATTTCAAAGTTGTTATGTTCTTTGAACAACAAGATAAAATACCAGCAAGATATCTTACAACAATATCAGAAACAGAAGCAATATTTGCTCCGCCAGATGTTTATATGAACATTTGGCGAAGCAGATACTGCTTTTCAGAAAGGTATAATTCTAAAATTTGTTCTTCACTTTTAGTTTTGTGCTCATAACAATCTAAAACAGAACAAATATTATGCTGTTGTTCAATAGATGGAATTTTTACTTTAATATTTTCTATTGTTGATTTGGATAGACTTGGCACTCCTGTACCTTCATTATATAATTTCCAATTGATTTGTAGAAAAAGATAATAACAGAACTTTGGTAACACATCCTTGAAATCATAGGTGTAGAACAAAGTGTCAACTGTCCAAAATTTACCCTTCAAAAACATAGGTGTATCTATTGTTCCTTTTCTTCCAATACAAACACTTTCACCATCATAAAGGTAATCATTGACTAATAACATTTGTCCTCCTGTACCATAAACTGGAATTTTACCAATACCAAGATGCTTATAATCTTTGCCATTACCAATTCGCAAAAGCTCTCCAATCCTTACAGTTCTCCAATTCTGATTATTCATTAAAAGTTGTTTGCTAATTCCCTTGATTAAGGACTTCAACTTGTCAATGATTTTGTTTTGGGTCGCGATACGCTCGTCAATAAGATTGAGCAACTTTGCTATTTTTTTTTGTTCTTCTATTTTTGGAATAGACATTCTAATCCTTGCGAAATTAGGATAGAATAAATACACTCTTACACCACCTTCACCATTAACATTATAATAGTAATTCATTTTGGGTGTTTTAAGAAGTTGCATAAGCCATTCGTTGTTTACCTCTTTGGTAGTCTTAAAACAAACATACAAAGAACTTATCATGCAAGGCCTTTCACCTGTATACATGGCTATTGAGCCAACATTTATTCTTGCTGGATTATAGGCAAAATCATTTGTGTGTATTATTTTATATGCTTTAATGTCTTCACCAACCATATCTCTGCCTTCAAATTGTTCAGATTGAGGGACAAATCCCCTATCATTAGTTACAGAAAACATTGGATATTGTATCTTATCCTTATTCCTTAAATTAAAATTTTCTGTAATGTCCCCTAAAATGCACTTCTCCCACTCTCCCTGAAACTCAGGGAATCTGAGATTTGGGACATCAGAGGTTTATTTTCTCTAATTAATATATACACCTTCAAAATTAAGGATTACAATGACAACAAAAACAATTAGAGAAATTGCGTTGGCTTGGAAAAGTGACAAGCAACGCTACGTTAAGCAGTCTACATACGCTGCTTATGTGTTAATTTTGGAGAACCACATCCTGCCATCGTTTGGCGATTGTGAGGCTCTGAGTGAGAAACTTGTGCAGGAGTTCGTTTTGCAGAAACTGAATGGCGGTCTAAGCATTAAGACGGTGAAGGACATCCTTATTGTCTTGAAAATGGTGATGAAGTTCGGAGTAAAGAACGAATGGATGAACTATTGCGAGTGGGACATCAAGTACCCCACGACAGAGACTAATAAGGAGATTGAGGTGCTGACGGTGGCACACCACAAGAAGATCCTCGATTTCATCAAACAGAACTTCACATTCCGCAACCTCGGCATCTACATCAGTCTGACTACAGGTTTGCGTATCGGAGAGATTTGTGGTTTGAAATGGTCGGACATCAATACCGACAACGGCACAATAACCGTGAACCGCACCATTGAGCGCATCTACATTGTGGAGGGCGAAAAGAAGCACACAGAACTGGTCATCAACACACCCAAGACAAAAAACTCATGCCGTGAGATACCGATGAATAAGGAATTATTGGCTATGGTGAAACCTCTGAAAAAGGTGGTAAACACAGACTTCTATGTGCTGACCAATGAAGAAAAGCCAACAGAGCCACGCACCTATCGCAACTATTATCATCGGCTGATGAAACGCCTTGACATTCCTCGGCTGAAATATCACGGACTGCGCCACAGCTTTGCCACACGCTGCATTGAAAGCAACTGCGACTACAAGACAGTAAGCGTACTGCTCGGTCATGCCAACATCACAACAACCCTTAATCTCTATGTTCACCCAAACATGGAGCAGAAGAAAAAGTGCATCACCAAGATGTTCAAGTCTCTTGGGAAATAGGGAAGCCTGAAAACAATGAGAATATATTGTCTTGGACGGCGAAACCTCGAAATTAGATCATATAAGCTTGTATATGTGATGGAAAAAGCGTAACTTTGCACCGAGATTACACACAGATAATATTCATTTTTTAAACACAAATTTATGATTCTTCAAAATTTGCAAGCCGATTTCAAGGGTTCCAATTGGAAGAGAGAAATCGATGTGCGTGATTTTATCCAGTCTAATTATGAGCCGTATGAGGGCGACGAGTCGTTCCTTGAAGGTCCGACTGAGCGTACCCAGCACTTGTGGGACATCCTTTCTGGCATGTTCGAGACAGAGCGTGAAAAGGGTGTGTACGACGCTGAGACCAAGCTGCCGCAGAGCATCGATACTTACGGTGCCGGCTATATCGACAAGGATAGCGAGGTTGTCGTAGGTTTGCAGACCGATGTGCCCCTTAAGCGTGGTATCTTCCCGAAGGGCGGCATACGAGATGGTGGAGAAGGCTCTCAAGTCATACGGCTATGAGCTCGATCCTGCAACAAAGACCATCTTCACAAAGTATCGCAAGACCCACAACGAAGGCGTGTTCTCAGCATACAACGATGATATCAAGGCTGCACGTCATGCCCACATCATCACCGGTCTGCCTGACGCTTACGGACGTGGACGCATCATCGGCGACTATCGTCGTGTGGCACTCTACGGAACTACTAACCTCATCGAGGAGAAGAAGCGCTACTTCAAGCGCATCGACATACAGGAGTTTACAGAAGAGATAGTTCGTCATCGCGAGGAAGTTTCGGAGCAGATACAGGCTCTGAAGCAGTTTGAGAGAATGTGTGCTTCGTACGGCTTTGACGTTACAAAGCCAGCACGCAACGCCAAGGAGGCTGTACAGTGGACTTACTTCGGTTATCTCGGAGCTGTTAAGGACCAGGACGGAGCTGCCATGTCGCTCGGTCGTGTATGTGCGTTCCTCGACATCTTCATCCAGCGCGACCTCAAGAACGGCACGCTCACAGAGAGCGAGGCACAGGAACTCATTGACCAGATGGTGATGAAGCTCCGCATCGTGCGCTTCCTCCGCACACCGGAATATAACGACCTCTTCTCTGGCGATCCGATCTGGGCTACTGCTTCTATCGGCGGTATGGGCATCGACGGACGCTCGATGGTTACGAAGACAGACTATCGCTTCCTCCATACATTATATAATATGGGTCCTTCGCCCGAGCCTAACCTCACGGTTCTCTGGAGCGAGCACCTCCCCGAGGCTTGGAAGCGTTACTGCGCCAAGGTGAGCATCGACACTTCAGCTATCCAGTATGAGAACGACGACCTTATGCGTGCTGACCTCGGCGACGACTACGGCATCGCATGCTGCGTATCGCCGATGAAGATCGGTAAGCAGATGCAGTTCTTCGGAGCTCGTGCAAACCTCGCCAAGTGTATGCTCTATGCCATCAACGGCGGACGCGACGAGATGTCGGGCGAGCAGATTGCTCCGCAGTATGCTCCCGTAGAGGGCGACTACCTCACATACGAGGAGTTTATGCCTAAGTTCGAGCAGATGATGAGATGGTTGGCTAAGACTTATGTCAACGCCCTCAAGATCATTCACTACATGCACGACAAGTATGACTATGAGGCATTCGAGATGGCTCTGCATGACGGCGACGTAGAGCGCACACGTGCTACGGGTATCGCAGGTCTGTCCATCGTGGCTGACTCAATCGCAGCGATGAAGCATTGCAAGGTGCGCATTATCCGCGACGAGAGCGGTCTGGCTGTCGACTACAAGATAGAGGAGGGCGAGTACGTGCCGTTCGGTAACAATAATGACGAGACAGACGAAATCGCCGTATCCATCACAGAGAAGTTTATGGAGTATCTGCGTCAGCACCGCACATACCGCGACGCCATCCCGACACAGAGCCTTCTGACCATCACTTCCAATGTGGTGTACGGCCGTAACACAGGTGCCACACCTGACGGAAGAGAGAAGGGGGTGCCGTTCGCACCGGGTGCCAACCCGATGAACGCACGTGATGTGAAGGGAGCCGTTGCCGCTCTTGCTTCAGTAGCCAAACTTCCCTTCCAGCACTCACGCGACGGCATCTCTTACACCTTCGCCATCGCTCCTTCAGCACTCGGCAAGACTCCTGAGATGCGCTCAGCCAACCTCGTGAGCCTGCTCGACGGCTACTTCACTCCTTCAGGAGGCCAGCACATCAACGTGAACGTCTTCGACCGTCAGCTTCTGCTCGACGCTATGGAGCATCCTGAGAAGTATCCGCAGCTCACCATCCGTGTGAGCGGATATGCCGTTAACTTCGTCAAGCTGACACGTGAGCAGCAGCTCGACGTGCTCTCAAGAACCATCAATCAGGGACTTTAAACGCACATAATAGCCAAGTCGTACAGGACACGATAACCTGTGTGACTTGGCTTTTTCCTTTTCTTCTTTCATAAAAATCCTAAATTCATTTTGTTGTTTCGTATTATTTGGCTAATTTTGGCAGTAAGTTTTCGTTTCAAGACGACTTTAAAAGAAGGAATAAAGTGAAAAAACATATATTTTCTACATTATTGGCTCTCGCCATCCCGTTTACGATGATGGCGCAGAAGATAACCCTTGGCTCGTGCAAGACTCATGACAACGGCCAGTACAAGGGACAAATGCAAGCTGGAAAACCACACGGAAAAGGTAACACACTTTTCGAGAATGGGGACACTTATGAGGGTGAGTATGTAAAGGGAAAGCGCCAAGGGCAAGGCATCTATACCTTCTCTGACGGAGAAAAGTATGATGGCGAATGGTTTCAGGACCAACAGCACGGATACGGCACATTCTGGTTTATGAACAATAACCGCTATGAGGGTATGTGGTATCGAGACTATCAGCAGGGTCACGGCGTTATGTATTATTATAACGGCGACAAATACGACGGTTACTGGCAGCAGGACAAGCGTCAGGGCAAGGGCAAGTATACCTTTGCGAGCGGCGCTTTTTATGACGGCAACTGGAAGGATGACCAGAAAAGCGGAAAAGGCTTCTTTGCTTGGGGAGACGGCACCACGTATGACGGTATGTGGTTAGGCAATCAGCGTTCGGGCAAAGGCACCAACAAGTATGCTGACGGCGATACGTATGTGGGCGACTGGCTCAACGACATACAGAACGGAAAGGGCATTTACAAGTTCCAGAACGGCGACGTGTATGAAGGCGACTATGTGCAGGGCGAACGCACCGGCGAAGGCATCTTCAAGTATCGTAACGGCGACAAATACATGGGCCACTTCAATGAGGGCGACAAGGACGGCAAGGGAACGTTCACTTGGCGTAACGGCGACATGTACGTAGGCGACTGGAAGAACGACATGCAGAACGGTCATGGCAAGCTGGTAAAGAAAGCCGGCGACGTCTTTGAGGGCAACTTCAAGGACGGCAAGGTGGACGGCGAGGTGATCATCCATTATGCCAACGGCCTGAAGTTTAAGGGCGTCTTCAAGAACGGCAAGCCCAACGGACCTGCCATCGAAGAGACCAAGGACGGCAACCGCTTCGAAGGTTCGTACGTGGACGGACGTCGCGACGGCAAGTTCGTAGAGAAAGACCGTAACGGACAGGTGGTGAAGCGCGGACATTACGAGCGCGGAAAACGCTTCGAGGACTGATGCTCCAAGCCTACGTCTATACATTATAATATATAGTAAACATTTATAAACACCATAAATCACTCAGCAATGGCAGTAAAAACAAAGAAGTCGCAGGCTGCAGCAAAAGCAAAGCCGACTGCGAAACATATCGGACTGGTGAAGAATGACGCTTACCTGGAGCCTTACGAGGACGCTATAAAGGGACGTCATGATCATGCGTTGTGGAAACTTGACAACCTGACAAACCACGGCAAGAAGAACCTTACTGATTTTGCCAATGGACACAAATATTACGGACTGCATAAGACCACACGCGGATGGGTGTTCCGTGAGTGGGCTCCGAACGCCACAGAGATTTATCTCGTTGGCGACTTCAACGGATGGAAGGAATCTGACAAGTATAAGGCAAAGCGCCTTAACGAGCATGGCGACTGGGAGTTGAAGCTCTCGGCTAAGGCCATCAAGCATGGCGACCTCTACAAGATGCACGTCTATTGGGACGGCGGTCATGGCGAAAGAATACCGGCATGGTGTAACCGCGTGGTGCAGGACGAGCAGACAAAGATATTCTCCGCACAGGTATGGAATCCTGAGAAGGAGTATGAATGGAAGAAGAAGACGTTCAAGCCGACAAAGTCGCCGCTGCTTATATATGAATGCCACATCGGTATGGCGCAGGACGCTGAGAAGGTGGGCACGTACAACGAGTTTCGTGAGAACGTGCTGCCCCGTATCAAGGCAGACGGATATAACTGCATTCAGATTATGGCCATTCAGGAACATCCTTACTATGGCTCCTTCGGCTATCATGTCAGCAGCTTCTTTGCTGCTTCCAGCCGCTTCGGAACGCCCGAGGAACTGAAGGCCCTTATCGATCAGGCACACAAGGACGGCATCGCCGTCATCATGGATATCGTACACAGCCACGCTGTGAAGAACGAGATGGAGGGACTCGGCAATCTGGCTGGCGACCCCAACCAGTATTTCTATCCCGGCGAACGCCACGAACATCCGGCTTGGGACAGCCTCTGCTTCGATTACGGCAAGGACGACGTGATGCATTTCCTGCTCTCCAACTGCAAGTACTGGATGGAGGAGTTCCGCTTTGACGGATTCCGCTTTGACGGCGTAACCTCAATGCTCTATTACAGCCATGGCTTGGGAGAGGCATTCTGCAACTACGGCGACTACTTTAACGGACATCAGGACGACAACGCCATCTGCTATCTGACGCTTGCCAACCTCCTCATCCATGAGGTCAATCCGAACGCCATAACCATTGCTGAAGAGGTGAGCGGTATGCCAGGATTGGCAGCTAAGTTCACGGACGGTGGCTACGGCTTCGACTACAGAATGGCAATGAACATCCCCGACTACTGGATTAAGACCATCAAGGAGCTGCCCGATGAGGCTTGGAAGCCAAGCAGCATCTTCTGGGAGGTGACCAACCGCCGCTCTGACGAGCACACCATTAGCTACTGTGAGAGTCATGATCAGGCTCTCGTGGGCGACAAGACCATTATCTTCCGACTTATCGACTCGGACATGTACTGGCATTTCAGAAAGGGTGATGAGAACGAGCGTGTGCATCGCGGCATAGCCCTGCACAAGATGATTCGCCTTGTTACGGCTTCCACGATAAACGGTGGCTATCTCAACTTTATGGGTAATGAGTTCGGTCATCCGGAATGGATCGACTTCCCGCGTGAGGGTAACGGATGGAGCTATAAGTATGCACGCCGCCAGTGGAACCTCGTGGACAATAAGGAACTCGACTATCATTACCTCGGCGATTTCGACCGTGCGATGCTCAAGACACTCAAGATGGTGAGAAGCATTCAGTCGAAGCCGGTGCAGGAAATCTGGCACAACGACGGCGACCAGATATTGGCGTACATGCGTGGCGACCTTATCTTCATATTCAATTTCAATCCTACGAAGTCGTTCACCGACTACGGCTTCCTGGTTCCGACCGGATCGTACGACGTTGTGCTCAATACCGACGCGAAGGAGTTTGGAGGTAACGGTCTGGCTGACGACACGATGACACACCTTACCAATTATGACCCCGCATACGTTACGGAGCATAAGGAATGGCTGAAGCTGTACGTTCCGGCTCGTTCTGCAGTAGTGTTAAAGAAGAACTAATGGGTAACAACAGAAATATTAAATCTAACGACATATTTGTGAACATCACATGCACCATAGTGTTTGTGGTGTTCACATTTGTGTATCTATACTGTTATCAGGCAGACCTGCTGACAGCCATGCAGCATGTCTTCTCCAAAGGACAGACTCACTATAATCATCTTATCGGAGCGTCGCTCATCACCTTCATCCTTTTATTGGTTCAGCGTGGCGTTTCGAGGCTGTGTCAGGGGGTGAGAGTGGCAAACTCTCTTACCTACGTCCCTTCCGCCTTGCTTCTTACGTTTCTGACCTCAGCACATCCTGGCATTCAGAACGAAGGGTTCTCGTTCGGAGGGTGGCCGATAGCCTTGCCGGTATTGTTAGTGGTGTTTGCTGGTTTTGTGATATTTTCGTTCAGGAGCGGACTGTCCGAAGTCCTTTCGGATATTGTTCCCACTCAATATAGACGATTATGGGTAAACCTCGCCATTATGACGACAGAGATGTTGTTTGTGGGATGCTTAAGCTATGACGATGCCACATTCCATAACCGCATAAATGCCGAACAGTGCATATTGGACGGCGATTATGACGGGGCCCTTGCTTCTGTGGCTCGTAATGCTGAGGCTGACGAGAATCTGACGATGCTTGCCGCTTACGCGCTTTCGAAGAAAGGCACGATGGCAGACGAACTATTCGAGTATAAGCTCAAGGGTAATTCGGCTTCGCTCGTTCCTAACAAAACCACCACAAGCTTTGTGGTCTATCCTGACAGCGTCTTCTATGGTAAGATGGGAGGATGGTTCAGACAGCCCATGTCGGCTTCACGATACTTTGATTATCTCCATCGTCATGGCAGGTTGCGTGGCGCTTCGGTGGATTATTATCTGTGCGGAATGCTCATGGACTGCAATTTGCCTGGCTTTGCCAAGCAGCTCCCTAAATATTACACGCTGAATGATTCACTGCCCAAGCATTACAAGGAGGCTCTGATACTTTATCGTCACAGATATTCCAATCCTGCCGTTGTATACGATAATGCTGTGACGAATGCCGACTATCAGGACTTCCAGAAGTTGTCGGCTTCGTTGCCAGACCAAAAAGAGCGCAAGAAGCAACTGGCAGATACATACGGAAACACTTACTGGTATTATTACCAATATAACGCTAAAAGAAAAAGATGATAGTAGATACTACCACATATAAAGAACTGACACGTCCGATGTACGTCCTCGAAGAATGGCGACTAAGACGTAACCTGGAAATCATAAAGGGCGTTGCAGACAGCGCCGGCATAGAGATTATTCTTGCTTTCAAGGCATACGCCTTATGGAAGACATTCCCTATATTTAAGGAATACATACAGTCCACTACGGCAAGCTCACTTGCTGAGGCGCGTCTGGCGTATGACAAGTTCGGCGAGAAGGCACATACCTTCTCTCCCGCTTACACGGATTATGAGATTGACGAGATAGCACGTTGCTCGAGCTGTCTTACGTTCAACTCGCTTTCGCAGTATTCTCGCCTGCACGATAGGGTGAGGGAGGTCAATCCCGAGATAAGTCTTGGTCTGCGTGTCAATCCTGAATATTCTGAGATTGAAACAGACATCTATAATCCTTGTGCGCCTGGCACCCGCTTCGGTGTTAGCGCTGACGCTCTGCCCGAAACGTTGCCGTCGGACATAGAAGGATTTCATTGTCATTGCCATTGTGAGAACGGATCGGACGTGTTTGTGCGTACCTTGGCTCATATAGAGGAGAAGTTCTCAGGATGGTTCAGTCAGATTAAATGGATAAACTTTGGTGGAGGCCATCTCATGACTCGCAAGGACTATGACATCCCCTTGCTTGTCCGTACGCTTAAGGACTTCCGTGCTCGTTATCCTTGGCTGAAGGTGATAATGGAGCCGGGAAGTGCATTCGGTTGGCAGACGGGTCCGCTTGTGGCGCAGGTTGTGGACGTAGTGGAGGATCATGGCATAAAGACAGCCATACTTAATGTAAGTTTTTCTTGTCACATGCCCGATTGTCTGGAGATGCCGTACCATCCTGCTGTACGTGGAGCCGAAACCATAGAGGAAGAATGCCCCGATTATTCCGTTCCTTTTACATATCGTCTTGGAGCCAATAGCTGTCTTTCGGGCGATTTTATGTCTGCTTGGCGCTTTGATCATGAGCTTCAGGTGGGGGAGAATATCATATTTGAGGACATGAATCACTATACAACGGTGAAGACAACCATGTTTAATGGCATTTCGCACCCTGCACTCGCTATGGTGCATAATGGCACGAATGAGCTCGAAATACTGCGAGAATACACTCCAGAAGACTATTTTTCGCGTATGGATTAGGGGAAAATGCAGAAAAAACGCATTTTTTTTGAAAAAAAGCTCTGAAAAGTTTTGGAGGTTTCAGAAAAAACACTACCTTTGCAACCGCTTTCGAGAACGAAACTTTTCAGAGCAAAACATGATGCGGCAATAGCTCAGTTGGTAGAGCACAACCTTGCCAAGGTTGGGGTCGCGGGTTCAAGTCCCGTTTGCCGCTCTTCTTTTTATTATCCTATCTTTTAAACCAGAATTCGACAATCAATGAATTTATACTTGAGATATTTTGATAAGGAGACATTAGTTCATAATGTCGACGAGGCTTTGGATTTTTTGAGTTCAATTCCCGAGATAGGCATGAATCCAGATTTGGAAGCCGATATCAGGGATTATGCTCAAGGTGAAGTCTATTATCCTAAAAGGTATAAAATTCGCCCCAGAGTATACTTTATTATAATTAAGACTACAGCGGCTACAATGCTTGACTTCAAGCAGAAGAAAGCGCTTCATTCCAACGGACAAAACAATGGTTCGGCGGCAGATAAGCGTGACGGAGCTTCTGCTACAACCAATCGCCTTACAGAAGAACGTATGGGATGGTATGAGGGCGAGCTCGACTTCAAGCGCGTTGTCCTTGTTCCTGCTACCGGAAAGCATGAGTATCGCGATACGAAGTTCGTAGTGCGTTGCAAAGCCAACTCTGGTCAGGATTGCTACAATCGTATTGTAGAGCATTTGCGCGGAAGAGTGGACAATCGTTCGCAGTTCCCGTCTGCAAAAGGCAAGAATTTCCATTACAAGTATTTGGGAATGTGGAAATAGAAGAGAAAGAACATTGATATAAAGAAAGGGTGTCTGCCATAGTAGCATGGCACCCTTTTGTCTTTTTATATATCATAAACCATCATAAAAACACAGTTTAGATATGAATAAGGTTCTACTAATCGGAAATGTCGGCAAGGAGCCAGAAGTGAAATATTATGACGCTGACCAGGCTGTGGCACAGTTTTCGCTTGCTACAACGGAGCGTGGCTATGTGCTTCCTAACGGAACGCGTGTGCCGGATCGTACAGACTGGCACAACATTGTGGTGTGGCGCGAGTTGGCTAAGATTACGGAGAAATATGTGCATAAAGGTGACAAGATCTGTATCGAGGGTCGCATCCGTTATCGTTTTTATGACGATAAGAAGGGCATCAGACACTACGTTACTGAGATTTATGCCGAGAATATGGAGCTTCTTACTCCTCGTAACGCTTCTTCTGCCAAACCACAGGCTGTAGATGCAAGCCAACAACAGGGCGCGGGTGTCAATAAGATAGACACTCAAGATGACGCCTTGCCATTCTAATCATTATAATTATGCTTGACCCTTATATAGATTTTTTCGTACAGTCATTTAATGACGTTTCCTTTCAACTGCCTACGTTGGGTGTGTTGTTTGCAATATTCTTGGTGATGTTGCTTATGGGAGCTTCTGCCTTTGCAAGTGGTTCGGAGATAGCTTTCTTCAGCCTTTCACCTTCCGATCTCTCAGAGATTAGCGACCAGCGTACGTCCAGCGATAAGAAAATTCAGGCTTTGCGTGAGGATAGCGAGCGCACTTTGGCAACCATTCTCATCACCAACAACTTCGTGAACGTCACCATTATTATGTTGTGCAATTACATTTTTGCTCACATAATGAACTTTGGTCCGCGTGCATATTGGTTGCAGTTTCTTTCGTTAACGGTTCTTCTTACCTTCCTGCTCCTTCTCTTTGGCGAGATTATGCCGAAGGTATACAGTCGTCAGGATCCGTTGGGGTTCTGCCGTAAGTGTGTTGGAGGAATCACTTTCTGCCGTAAATTGTTCTGGCCTATTGAGAACGTGCTACTGAGAAGTGGTGTGCTTGCCGAAAAGGTGGTGCAGAAGGAGAGCCATGTACTTAGCGTAGACGACCTTGAGCAGGCTCTTGAGCTTACTGATAAGGACGATATCAAGGACGAGCAGAGTATGCTTAAGGGTATTATTCGCTTTGGTGACGAAACAGCAAAGGAGGTGATGACCAGTCGTCAGGACATCGTTGGCATCGACATCAGATCCACTTATCAGGAAGTGCTCAACTGTGTTATTGAGAATAATTACAGTCGTATACCGGTTTATCAGAATAGTGCGGACAACATCCGCGGCATTCTCTACATCAAGGATTTACTTCCGCATCTCTCTAAACCCACCACCTTCCGTTGGCAGAGTCTTATGCGTCCTCCTTATTTCGTTCCTGAAACAAAGAAGATTGACGATCTTATGCGAGAATTCCAGGAGGACAAGGTGCATATCGCCATCGTTGTGGATGAGTTTGGTGGTACGAGTGGTCTTGTAG
>ERZ506999.589-NODE-589-length-15092-cov-5.421627_pt1 | contig 15092 bp, 16 predicted proteins | sample MGYA00512881_ERZ506999 | MGnify/ENA metagenome assembly ERZ506999
TCATTATGATTTTTTCATTAATCTAAGAGATTTACACAAAATATTTTACACTCTCCATTTTCATTGAATTGTACTTATTTCTAGAAGTTCACACTTTTCTATTGTAAGTGCTTAAATTTTCCCACGCACTCCTCTATATTACTCTGTGCTCTTCCGAATCCAAGTTTATGAAAATAAAATACCAGCAATCTCAAATATGACGATGGATGATACTCCTTACGCTTTTCAGTATTATATGTACTTAATATTACTGGTACATCTTTTATATCCACTGCTTTAACTTCAATCGCTTCATCTATACTCAGCAATGGTGATATCTTTTTCTCAAAAGTAGCAGATGTATAATTTAGTCTAATTGTACACAATAAAGAAAAATTATACCTATCAGCTTCAAAATTAAGTGACAATACTCTAAATGAATTTTCATCTACAATATCGATATAAGTTGACTGATCCATTTTATATTCTTCTTTAAATGCTCTTCTCAACCACCTTAGCATAAAATCCGAATAAAAACTGTTTCCATCAACAAAATCCTCCATATCCAACTGCTCTCCTAATGAAAAAGCCCAAGTGCCTGGATTATCATTCCTCTTATTTGAACTAATACGAGTTTTAATAATTTTATTATCTAAAGACTCTATTAATAAATGCATACATAAACTATTTGGTAAATATTGTTCTGCATTCTTACCCGATGATATTCCTTTGGCATATTCTTTCATTAACAAATTACCATTTATCTCATCACCTTTCCTTTTACCAAACATATTCCATATGTAACTTGCCTGGCTCCATTCGGTTCGTGCTAAAGATAATAATAATTTTCTGTTTTTTTTATCATAATTTGTCTCGCTGCCTTTTAACATCAAGCGTGGCAGGTTGTTTCCTTTCCTTATTATCGACTGAAATGCTTTACTCTTTTTAAAAGAAAGATACTCCTCATTACTTGGATACTCAGACTTTACACCATATTTTTTTATTATGTCTTCTCCCGAAAAAAAAACATACATATTATTATCATACTCATCAATAACAATATTTTCCGGTTTCCATCCATATATAATATCATTACAAAACAGGACTGTTTTTCCTTCTCCCCACGACAAACACCCCGTTCCGATGGCTTCTTCAAGACTTTCACTTGTATTCTGCTTCATTATCTCATTAAAATCATTCGATAATGATTTTCGTGTAATTGATGTATGCATAAGCTTAAAAATCAAGTTAAAAACCACCAATAATACTATAGATATCCATGCTAATATCCCACTAAGAGTATTAGATAATAAAATATCTTGTACTATAATCTGTGGTGACTCAAAGACCGATTCCGCTTCATTCGATATTAAATTAAAAAAAACAGATGTAAAAACTGTTATTAGTATTCCATTAATTGTAGATCTGTTTTTTCTAAACCATTGAAAACACCCAACCATCTCCGTTTCACTCCTACTATTGTAAAATCATACTCTTTCTTTACCTTTTTCTAAAAACCTAATGGTGCCTGACACCTGGTGGTGTAACCACTAAATTGACCACATTGGTACCTATCACCTGATGTATACATAATGCAATCGGAAAGAAATTTAATGCTGCTTAAAAAGAATTCAATCTTTTCTGTAATTCTCTGAGTTTTTCTTTTTTCTCTAATTGTACTATTTGTTCATCCATTATCATTTCAAGTGCATACTTTACGTACGGAAAAATTTCCATACATTCTTGATCACTACTTTGATGAACGCCCTTACTAAGCACTCCATAGATTTTATTTCTAACTTGCTCTAACTCATTAAGAATTTTTAATCTATTACCATGCTCCATTCATCCCAAAATCCTCCATTTTTTAACTTATACATATTTCTTAGTGTTTCTTCAGACAATATACTCCATTTCCACGGCCTTATATATCCTTTCCCAGCACCAGAAATGTTCAATTTTCTCATATAAGTTACAATATCTCTTACGCTTGGATATCTCCATGCAATATTTTGAAGCAGATTAAAAACACATGCACCTACAGGAGTAAAAAATTCTTCTTCATTGTCCGATGCTATATATGCACTCATAACATAATTACCTTTTAGTCCTTTACCATTATCATAGTTTGGTATAATCATCTTTTGAGATTTCCATACTCCTAAATCAGCCACACATATGATATCCGGGATTTCCCTCGGATGCGCAATATACTTTTCACTATATTCCCAAATAGCCCTTTCAATATTTCCTTTTGGATTTGAATTTTCCTTTTTCCATTCGTGTGAATGTGCTAATAATCCATAATAAATTTTGCTTTGTAAATCTTTTCTCGGCGTTCCATTTTCATTAACAGCCAATTTTTCTATCTTCTTTGAATGTTCTATAAATTCACCAATGTGTTTGCGTCTTAAAGTAGTCTTACATTCAAAAGCAGCCACTACTCCTCCCGATAAGTATTCCTTACAATTTAACAGGCTTTTGGGATAATCCGGTGATAAAACAATCACATCTACTTGCGGACTTGTTTCCCCTGAATCACTTAATATTCTTCCCTTTGTAACTATTTGAAAATAGGGTGGAATCCAAGATTCTAAAAGTTCTTTCCAATTTTCTTCCCCCTGATCCCCTGCAGTTCCAGGATCTTCATTCACTCTTCTACAAATTCTTGTATATTCATCCGAAATATTATTATTTGCCTTTTTTAAAAAATCAAATAAATCATGTGACGAAGTGCTCATATTTCGTTCTTTTCCTTTCCTATTTTAATCATTTCGCATATTCATAAATTCTCTTATATATTTCTTCTTTCTAAAAATTTAATGGTGGCAAACACCTTTTATTTTCTACCACAGTCACACAATGCTTAAATGCATTTGTTATATTGTTAGTCATATTACTGTTCATAAAAGAATATATCTTTTCAAAAGTCATATTCTCAAATCACTTATTTTTCTTCATCAAAATCACCCTTATTTTTATCCAGATTAAATTCTATTATTTTCTGAAAATATTGAATTTTATATATCATACCATAAAATCGTGCTGTTGTGAATATTACGGTGCAGCAGAGCCGCCAGTCCGGTGTGGCGAGAGCCACCTGTCCGGACTAACGGAGCCACCTCAGTTTGTTTATTAAGTTACTTTGCCATTGCTGGATCCAGTCCATATACTTCTCTCATAGAGAGGTCTTTAGATGGGTCAACACTTTCAATATCGATCTTATAGGAATCATACGATATACGATCCATGATGGCATCGGCAAGAGTACTTTCACCATCACAGATTTGCTGGTACCATTCACTTTCACGGAACTGAGAACAAAAGATCGTTGAAGATTTTTTCGTCTTTTATGTATCAGTTCAAAAAGATTTCTCCTTCTTGTATTTATAAGAACTGTTACCGACACTTCCTACTTTTTCCATAGCTTTATGTTTAAGCCATCTGCAGATATTATGAACTTCTTGAATTCATTATGATAAAAAATTATGTGCTCATAGAAAGTGATCTGCATTATAAAAATAAGCTCAATTAGACTCTATGAGCACATAACTTGATTCAACACATAATTCCGGTTATGTGCTTAAGAACATAACCGAAAAACTGGCTGTTCTGTGATACTCCAAACGGCGCCCAGGCCAGTGCTATCGTCTACACAATGGTAGAAATGGCGAAAGCAAATGGAGTAAACGTCTATCACTATCTAACCTATCTTCTGGAAAAGCTCCCGGATGATAGGATGAGCGATGAAGAGTTAGACAGGCTTGCCCCATGGAACGAAGAAGTCAAAGCTGAAATCGAACGTCGTGCAAACGACTCAAAGGAGATAAGAAATGCAGATTTACAAAAATTCAGTAATTGTAACAACATTAATATCCATTGTAAGCTTCATTGCAAGTTTTGTATTGAAATTTTATCTTGCTGGAAAGGAAGCTGGATTTTGGTATGATATTTCTATGGGAGTATTTAGCGGTGCGATATTGACATTAATAACATCTATTATAGGATATAGGGTTGAACGTAGAAAAGTATTAGAAGGCTTTTGGTCATATACTCATAAAATTCTTAATCAGATTAATATGTATGAAGAGAGTATGACAGTGGATCAAAAGGTTAATTTTTTTATGGATTTTCATGATTCTGATAGAATTGAATGGCATACATATTATGGAGAAATTAGTTTTTTGCTTGAATGGAAACAAAAGAATCGTAAATACATATATGATTCAATTTATAAGCCGATTAATAATTTGTGTGATAGGATTACATCTCATTATTGGAACTTTAAATGGCATAAAGAAGGTAGTGGACGAAATGAAAAAGCAATGCAACATTATATAGATGAAATAGAGCCATTAATCATAGAAAGAAAAGACTATAAAATACCAACAGAGGTAGATGATGAGGGTAAAATTATTTCAGAAATGTCTGGCAGTAGTGTGTGTAATAAATTATTCGGTGATATAATGAAAGAATTGAATAATCGGTATTATGAAATTATGTACGGGAAACATAAATCTAAAAAAGAAGATTCCAGGCAGGAAAATGAATAGTAGAATAAGGAGGCAATACATATGAAAAAAGCTACATTAGATGCAACAGATGAAAATATTTTACAATCAATTGCGGATCAAATAGGAAATAGAAATGCATGTATTTTCGAATTTATTAAGACATTAGATAGTATAAATGACAATAGATTTATCAGCCTTGATGCAAGATGGGGTGAAGGAAAAACTTTTTATGTACGACAGATTGAAAAAACATTGGAATATCAAACGATGAAAAAATTTGATACAGATGATACAAAAGAAGAACTAGATAAAATGAAACCATACTTTATCAATACTATATTAGAAGATATAAATTTAGAAAATTCATATTTTCCTGTGTATTATAATGCGTGGTTGTATGATAACCATACAGATCCGCTAATGTCATTGTTATAGGTTATTTCAAAAAAGAGCAAAAAATATATAGATACAACTAGGGCTAAGAAACTTTCTGGTCGTTTTGGAGAACTTTTATCATCATTCAATGCTAATGCCACATTTTCCGGTAAAGCAAATATTCAAGGTTCAATTGACGGAGAGAAAGTTGTGAATGCTTTTAAAAATAAAGATATACTTGAAGAGGTAAAAACAGCAGAAGAAATTCGAGAAGATGTAAAACGAATATTAGATGAAGTAATAGTTGAACAAGCACAAAAATTAATCATATTTATTGATGAGCTAGACAGATGCAGACCGAGTTACGCATTAGAAATGCTGGAACGTATCAAACATTATTTTGATGATGATCGAATCATTTTTGTCGTGTCTGTAAATAAAGAGCAATTAATACATACAATCTCTAATTATTATGGGACGGGATTTGACTCTACAGGATATTTGAATAAATTTTTTGACTTAGATGCACATTTACCGGAACTTCAAACATATGATACTGAAATTAGTGTTATTAATCAAAGTCAGCATTTTTTAATACGTATTGCAAATGAGTTGGTTAGATACTTTAAATTATCTCGAAGAGATTTTCTGATTTACAGAGAGAAAATTAATAATTTAGAATCATATCACGTGATAAACGATTATTCTAGAGAGGGAACAATTGCTTCATTGTTTGTTCCACTTTTAATAATTTTGGATATGAAAAACATAGAAGAAAAAAGAAAATTTTTGAATGGTGAGAGTAGATATTTAGAAATAACGAAGATGACTACGGAAGGAAGAAATTTGTATGAAAATTTTTATAATCCATATAAAGAATTAGAACAAGAAGAAAGGATGGAGAATGGATACGAAAGATTCAAAGTAGCTTATAATTTCTTATTTGGAAATGCTGAAAAAGAAGAAGTGTCTGAGGCTAGATTAGAGATTGATCGTAGCTTGAAAGAAAAAATACTTGAATGCTGTAGTCAGATGTCGATAAATTCTTAATATATAGCTTGAGCCGAATTCTTCAGTGGAAGCAAAAAAATCATAATCCGATTTAACAGCACAAATGGATATCTCAGTTGACACTCTTCAGAGGTATAAAATACTTTCTGAAATGATTTCAGAATTTGAAGAATTACTTGATACTGGTGTTGTAACAAAGAGAAGCGTTTGTATATTCCGTTGTGACAGAACCACTTGTCCAGAATTAGAAGGTCGATTTTCTGATAAGATTTGATTGCTTTTTTCAAATCACCACAGCCTTTTGGCTACGTTAAGTTCATCAAGTAATTCTGGCATACGAGAATGTATTTGACAGAGAAAAATTTCCTGTCACAGATAAAAGGTGTCCGACACCATTAAAATTTTGTAAACAAAATAGTTTGTGTTTAAAAATTAAAAAACAGATGTTAAAGTAAACAAAAATGAGACTTTAATACTGCATAACACGATATAAGTGTTATGTAGAAAATATGAACTATCATAAATGATAATATTAAAAAGAATAAAACGAAAACAAGAGGTAATGATATAGGAAGAAAACAAAGAGAATGTTATCCAGGAGCGACCTATCATTTAATGGAGCGGTAAATCCGAAGAATGGAGATATTTCGGGAAGAGATAGATTAGAAGTTGTTTTTGATTACATTGTTTTATCAAAAAAAGTAGTAAAATTGATACTTGAAAAATATTGATTGAGAAACAGATGTAAACTGGTTATAATAAAATCAAGAAGAAAGGTTTATGAATCGATAAATAATATGATTAGTAGAAAATGAGGTGATGATGTATGCCAAAGGTTGTGCAGGATTTAATTAAGCAGTATGTCGAAGAAGTCAGGAAGATTTACGGCGTCCATGTACGCCAGATAATCCTTTATGGTTCTTATGCAAGGGGGGATTTTCGTCCGGATTCGGATGTGGACATTATGATTCTGGTGGATATGTCTGATCTGGAATTAAAGGCATATGCACAACAGCTCTCATATATGACATATGATTTTAATATGGATTATGATCTGGATATCAAACCTATTGCAAAAAGCGAAGCACTTTTTAACAAATGGATTGTGAACTATCCATTTTATTCCAATATTCATAAAGAAGGAGTTGTTTTGTATGGAGCAGCATAATCATGAAATTGGTACAAGGCGGGATTTGGTGTTGTATCGTCTTGAAACAGCACGAAACGATTTGAAATCGTCAAGAGTATTATTTTCTATTGAAGATTATAAAGGAGCCAATAACAGAGCGTATTATGCTATCTTTCATGCAATTAATGCAGTACATGCTGTTAGTGGTAAAGCATATAAAAGACATAAAGATGCTGTGGCGAATTTCAATAAGGAATATGTAAAAACAGCCGTATTTCCAAGAGAAATTGGAAGAAAGATTGCTTAGGCAGAAGAAATTCGCCATGCAAGTGACTATGATGATTTTTATATTGCAAGTAAAGAAGAATCAGAACAACAAATTTCTGTTGCAGATGAATTTATAATCTTGGCAGAAAAATATTGTCTGGAACAGTTTAAACAGTAGAAAGAAGACTGAATATTTTTGTGCGGCAAAGCCGTCCGTCCGGTGTGGCGTGAGCCACTTTATAATTAGAATGCATTTATCTAAGCCATATACCTCTCGCATGGATCTGTTATGCTCAGCATCAATGCTTATGATGTTGATCTGATAGCTGTCATGGGCAATACGCTCAATGATTGCATCAGCCAGAGGACTTGCTTCTCATCCAAGTTGATCGTACCATTCTTCGAATACACCAATGAAGGCAGAATATCTGATTCCAACTTTTATTGGTAAGCTGTTGGCAGAAAATAAGATGTCAGTCAAAGTATTGCGCAGCAACGATACTTGGTATGAGATGACATATAAGGAAGATGTTGTGGCGGTGAAGGAAAGCTTCGAAGAGATGTTGGAAAAGGGTATTTACAGAGGAGAGTTATTCTCTGATTTATAAGGAAATATCATTTAGAGTGTATCAAGTTTATATGACAAATTTTTTAAAAAATCTAGACAGTTAATAATATAATTATTTAAAACTGGCTTATGCCAGTTTTAAATTAAAGGAGACACTTTAATGCGGTGAAACATAAAAGAGGTGGCTGAATTACTTCTTTTTTGCAATTATTTCTTCTAATTCATAATCATGATTAGTAGTACGCCAGTTTTTGGATTCGATACATAGACAAAGAGTGAGTATAAGTAATGGGATAAAAAATAATAAGATTATGGAAATAATGAGCCAGTGCATAAAATAGGATCCTTTCAATAATATTTTCTATAAAATGATATTAATATTATAGGGAAGAAGTAGAAAATAATATGAAAAAATATGAGGAAAAGCTGATTTCAATAAAAAAATTTTCGACGAAAAGCGCCAGTTTTGGGAGTGTTATGTGTATTAGATAATAGAGAGAAAAAGAATTTGGTTCAGAGAGATGATTAGATGGAGTGTGTTAAGTAGGAAAGAGAGAGACAAATTACAGTAAATCAACATTATGTGCCGAGATTCTACATGAAACATTTTGCTAATATAAAAATGCTAGTACAAAAAAAATTCTAATTTCATTTTATCAGTTTAAAGATAATTTGTTGAAGAAAAATATACCTACAAGCTCTGTATGTTCAGAAGATTATTTCTATGATCAAGATGGCAAAATAGAAAATGCTTTGGCTAAAATGGAAACTATGTGGAGTAAGGCATTAAAGAATGCAATCGATGATAGCTGCACAATTGACGATATTGAAAGTATCAGAGAATTTGTTATATATCAGATTAGCAGAACTAAGGCAATGTTGTCTCACAACAGAGAAATGGCAACTAGTATGATGAAAACATTGACGCTGAGCATGACAGGTCTATGCGTGAGGTGTACGGCCGGGGTAAATCACTACGAGAGTAACACGCTCATTAAAGTGGCTCATTCTGTCTGGACAGACTGTTCTGTCACATAAGGATATTCAGGTGATTTGTTTGAGTTTGAAAACGCTATTGTGGACGATTTTAATTCAAATTATGAGTTATTATGTTTTCTGACAAGAATATTAAATGAATAGATTGGCGAAAAAAATTCGCTTGACTTTCATATAAAAACGTGCTATTGTAAAATTAACATAGCGAAAAAAAATCGCTAAAGCGAATTGAAGAAAGGAGAAAATAGATGAAAATACGCTCAAAACAGAAGCGTTTTTTTCTGAAGGGCTGGATGAAGTTAGCAGTTTTTTTGCAATGGGTGGAAAAACATCCGTTAGTAGACAGAATTATTTTGTTAATTGTAAAAATTGTGTATTTCATGTTGACAAAAAGATAAAAACGTTAAATGTCTTTGCCAGCTATTATGAATATGTGGCTGGCAAAGGAATCCATTTGAATAATGAGCGTTTATATTAAATAAATTAGAAAGGAGGATACGAAGAATGGAACGAACAAATGTAAAGAATAATATAGGTGAAGTTTTACGGTTATTAAGAATATCTTATGATCTTTCGATTTCGGAATTGTCACAAAAGACAAAAATATCAAAATCATATATTACAGAAATTGAAAAAGGAGAAAAAAATCCTTCAGATAAAATTTTGAAAAATTATAGTGATGGATTGGAAATACCAGAAGAAACCCTGAAATATTTGCTGAATAATTATTCAAAAAAGCACTTGTCGTACCAAAAGTTATTAATTGAGATTTTAAAACGGATTGCTAAATTATAAAAGAATTTAAAGCAAAATAGAAAAGGAGGTGAAAGATGTATGAAAAAACAAATAATAATTTAAAATCAGAAACTATTTCTCATTAAATTAAAAGAATTTGTGATTAAATAAATTGGAAAAGATAAAATTTTGTTGGGAAAATTAAAAGAATTAGTTTAATTACGTTATTGTAAGCTGTGAAATGATTAAAGGTGAGATAAATAGGTATAGAGTTAAATATCTAAGGTAATAAAAAAGCATATCGCATAAAAGTAAATTCAATATAATAAAAATATCCTATTTATTTGAGTCTGTTTAGCATTGGTGATAAATAGGATATTTTTAATTAGCATAGAATACATTAATGTTTGAAATAATCAAAAGTTAATTGAGACAGGTATACTAGTGAAATAAGGTACAAGAATAGTGAAAGGTGAAAGGTGAAAAATAGTGAGTTTAAAGGAAAAGATAGAGATTGGGACATCCGTTATAAGTATGTTAAGTATATTTTTTGGTATGTGGTTTGGATTTTATCAAATCAAATCTACTCTTTTGGAACAGAGGTTTTCTAATCGGTTAGAGTTGGCTGATGATTTGATGAGTAAGTATATATCACTATCTGAATATGCTAGCAAGGCTGCTTTTTATTTAGTTGCTGATGCAAATGATCAAGCTAAGAACTTTAAAGAATATTCAGGGTGTGTGAAAAAACATATGGAAGAATTGGAGAAAATAAAAAGTAAGATAGCGGCGTATGGTTCTGCTGAATTGGTTTCTCTTTTTTTTGATTCGTATAATGATATACAATTGAAAATACAAACTAGAAGAATAGATTTTGCATCTTGTAGAAATTATTTTCATTCTATGCCTTTGATAGCGTCATGTATTAAATATGATTTGACTGGTGAAGAAGTTAATCCATCAATTTTTTATAATTCTTTTATGAAAGAATTGAAAAAATTGGAAGAAGCAAAGGGGATGGAGAAATTTCATGAGACAATGATTATTACTAATAATAAATTAGTAAAAAAGTATAATTTGTCTAACAAATTTATTTGGAAAGAAGTAAAGGAATAGTGCGAAAGCTAAAAGGTGCTTGACACTATTAAAATTTTAGGAAACTTTATAAACAGTTGGAGACTATGTATGTAGTAAAGGGTGTGGTAAAGGGTGCCTGACACCATTAAAATTTTACAAGATGCTTGGAATTGTGAATGTAGTAGGTTCGTCTATTGCGTGTGAAGCAGACAATGTATTCTATACATTAGCCGGACTGGAGATCTCGGTTGCGACAACGAAAGCGTATAGTACACAGCTGATTGTGATGTATATGCTGGCTGTACAATTTGCAAAGATTTGTGGACAAATCTCAGATGAACAGTATATGGATATATTAAGGAGATGCAGTCACTTCCGGATAAGATCTGTCGTATTCTGGAAGATAAAGAGCGGCTCCAGTGGTTTGCATCCAAGCAGATGAATGCGAAGGATGTCTTCTTCGTAGGCCGTGGAATCGATTATGCAATCTGTATGGAAGGCAGCCTGAAGATGAAGGAAATTAGCTATATTCATTCGGAGGCATACGTGGCCGGTGAGTTAAAGCACGGAACGATTTCACTGATCGAAGACGGAACACGGGTTATTGGTGTATTAACGCAGTCGGCGTTATTTGAGAAGACTGTCAGCAATATGGTTGAGTGTAAGAGCCGTGGAGCTTATCTGATGGGACTTACGACAGTCGGTAATTATAATATTGAGGAGAGTGCTGATTTCACGGTGTATATTCCTGAGACGGATGAGCATTTTGCAACTTCGCTTGCGGTGATTCCGCTGCAATTGATGGGATATTATGTGTCTGTGGCGAAGGGGCTTGATGTGGATAAGCCTAGGAATTGGCTAAGAGTGTGACGGTGGAGTAGAATAGTGGAGAGGATAAAACTGGTCTGGGAGGACCGGTTTTATTTGAAAACGGGGCTTTAATGCGGTTAAGAGAGAAAATATAAGTGAAAATAAATTTTATTCGACAAAAGGTGACAGTTTTTTGAGAGTTGTGTGTATATATTAATAAGGAGGTAGTTTTGACGCAATTGGATAATTAAGAGAGAAGCTTTTTAATTTGAAAGAATAAAAAGAAAAATTAAAGGAGTGGCAAAAGATGCGACTAAGAATAAAAAAATGCAATAACATTGAAAGTGGTGAATTTGATATCATTGAAGGAAGACTTAATATAAAATATGCGATTAATGGAACAGGAAAATCAACAATAGCAAAAGCAATAGATGCTTTTGTAACAAATGATCAAGAAAAAAAGCAGTCATTGTTGCCATTCAAATACTACAATAATGAGGAAGAAAAGTCACCAGAGTTAATAGAGTATGATCAATTTACAAAGATTGCTGTTTTTAATGAAAAGTATATTGAAGAGTATATGTATCAAAAAAATGAATTAATTAAGAACAGTTTTGAAATATTTGTAAAATCACCTGATTATGATAAACATATAAAAGAAATAGAAAAATTGTTAGAGAGTATTAATATTACATTTCAAAGTCATCCGGAATTGGAAGAATTGATAAAAATTTTTCAACAGTTTATTGAGGGATTTGGAAAAGCAAAGAGTGGATATTCAGCAGCAGGAGCTATTGGAAAAGGAATAGGAAAAGGTAATAAAATTGATAATATTCCGGAAGGCTTGGAGGTATATGAGCCATATTTAAAAAATAATGATAATGTCAAATGGATTAAATGGCAATTAGAAGGAAAACATTATTTAGATATGGCAGAACAGTGTCCATATTGCTCTGGGTCGATAAAAGAAACTAGAGAAACAATCTTGAAAGTAAGTGAAGAATATGATGCAAGAGCAGTAGAACAATTAACTAAAATGTTGGAAGTCTTTAAAGAATTGATGCCATATTTTACAAACGAAACAGCAATTAAAATTGAAGAAATAACAAAAAATGTGTCGGGAATTACAACTGCACAAAAAAATTATTTATTAGAGATAAAAGCTCAAGTAGATAGTTTTATGCAACATTTATATGAATTGAAAAAAATGGGTTTTCATTCGCTGAAAAATGTTGAAAAAATAGCAGATGAGTTGAAAAAATATAAAATAGATTTGTCATATTATTCGCATTTAAATTCAGAATTGTCGAATGAAAAGGTTGAACTAATTAACAAAACATTAAATGAAGTTTTGGAAAAAGCAGGAAAATTGCAAGGTGAAATTGCACAGCAAAAAAAACTAATTAAAAAAACCATTGAAATGTATAGTTCAGAAATAAATGAATTTTTATATTATGCAGGTTATAAATATCAAGTCGCAATAGAGGAAGAAGAAAATACAACTGAGTATCATTTAGTATTAAAACATATTGAAGGAACTGATAACATCCAAACAGTAAATGAACATTTAAGTTATGGGGAAAGAAATGCATTTGCATTAGTTCTATTTATGTATAGTGCTTTAAAAGATGATCCAGATTTGGTTGTTTTAGATGATCCAATTTCTTCATTTGATGGAAATAAGAAATTTGCTATTATTAATATGCTTTTTATGGGAAAACATAGTTTGAAAAATCGAACTGTACTGTTGTTGACACACGAATTTAATACTGTTATTGATGCAATCTATAATATGCCATATAAATTTAGCCCAGCCCCAACAGCTGCATTTTTAACAACAAAACAAGGTATATTGAAAGAAAAAGAAATTACAAAAGCAGATATAAAATCTTTTGGAGAGATTGCGCACACAAATATAACTTCTAATATGGATTCACTTAATAAATTAGTATATTTGCGAAGACTATTAGAAATAGAAAATTCGGATGGTTTAGCTTGGCAATTATTGTCTAATATTTTTCATAAAAGAGAAAAGCCAGAGTATCATTTCTCAAACGGCACGCCATCCAGGCTGATGACATCTGAAGAAATTCAGGGTGCAAAGAATGAAATAAGAACAGAATATATTTCAGATTTTGATTATGATACGGAGTATCAAAAGACACAAAATATGACAGTATTGAAAGAACTATATCAAAACAGTAGAAGTAATTATGAAAAGTTACAAATATACCGGATTATGTTTAATGACAATAGCTCAAATAATGTGATTAGAAAATTTGTAAACGAAACGTTTCATATTGAAAATGATTATTTATTCCAATTAAATCCATGTGAGTTTGATACTGTACCACAATATATCGTTGATGAATGTGATAAAGAGGTTTTGGAAATATTATAATGTAACCTGTTCGAAGAATTATAGTTACTATCAGTTGTTAAATAATTTTGTAAGATTTTATATTTATGATGTATTGAAAAATTCGGCTATATTTATTCGGAAACATATGCAGTAGATAATTATAATATTGAAGAGGGGAGTGGTTTCACGGTATATATTTCTAAGATGGATGAGCACTTGTAATTATGTTTGCGAGGGTTCTGTTGTAGTTGATGGAGCTATGTGTCTATGACTAAGGAGCATGATGCGGACAGATTAAGAAGTTTGACTAAGAGTGTGGAGATGGAATAGAAAAATGATAAGAGTAAAACGGATCTAAATTCTTGTGATGTTGATCTGATAACTGTCAATTATATTTGCAGGTGGACCATTATACGGCATACCTATATTAGAATAAATGTGGTATATTATAATTGGTCAATTGAAGTTTGTGTGAAACAAAAAAAGTATTGGAAGGTGAAGAATATGTTCAGAATACAGCATAATGATGCGATAAAATTAGAACATCAAGTTCGTAGATTGTTTAAATGTGATCGAGCAGGAGTTTCAGGATTAGCTGATGCAGATAACTTTACATTACATCCTATGGATGCAGCTGTTATGGTTGTATCTTATATTCATGCAAAAGGATTACAGGGTAGTGAAAAACAATATGACGAGTTTTTGTATAAATATAATACAATATTTACATACCCAGATGAAAATAATGCGGAACAGGAAGTAGAAAATTATATTGAAGAATTAACAGCAATTATTGAAAAATATTTATAATTATTAGTAAGTGGTTTGTTAAATTCATACAAGTTTCAAATTGCCAGTATTAGCAATAATTTTATTAGCGTAAATACGTCAGGGGAGTTATAAGTCGAAGAATTGTAGTTGCCTTTGTTTTGAGAAGATTCGTTTGTCACGGCATATACCGTGATAGTATGGCCGCTTTGAAATAGTCAAAGCTAGTCAGCCCTATTTTCAGAAGTTATCATGGATTGAACCATTTATACCCGATGCAAATGTAGTGGACTAAAGGGTGCCTGACTGAATATTCTTGTGCGGCAGAGCCGCCCTGAGTATTCCGAATGAAACGAGCATTTTTTTAGGAATTTCTGAGCACCCTTATCCGGAAAGGAAGAGCATGTCTTTCCGGAACTGAGTGAAATCTTTGGTCCTATGTCAAGATTTAGTACAAGTTAAAATGAGAAATTTCTCCTCGTTTTAACCTGCCAGAAGTTC
>ERZ506999.593-NODE-593-length-15034-cov-5.055945_pt1 | contig 15034 bp, 12 predicted proteins | sample MGYA00512881_ERZ506999 | MGnify/ENA metagenome assembly ERZ506999
GTTAAAAGGGGCGAGCAGCCCCTTTTTCGTGGCTCCAGCGCGTCGAAATCGCTGGTGGTTTTCTGGTTCTCTTTTGCCACCAAAAGAGAACATTTCCCCCGGCGGCAAGCCGTATGGTTACAGCTTCGTCAGCTCGTCCAGATTCTGGGTGTAGCAGGGCAGGCAGTGCGCCAGAAACCAGTCGGCCTCCGGGCAGTGCATGGCCAGCAGCGCGGCGCGCTGCTGCGTGAGTGCGGCGTCAAATTCGTGGTTGCCGCTGCGCTGCTCCTCGGTGCATTTGATGAGGGCGCTCAGCCGGTCAGCGGCTTTGAGCAGACGATGCTCCTCTGCGGTGAGTACCGTGCCATCCATGCAGGGGGTCAGCTCTGCAGCCAGCTCTGCGGGCAGCAGGGCCGCCATGGAGCGCACGCTCTCGGTCTCCAGCGCCTTGTAGGCGTCCCGCAGCGCTGGGGAGTGGTACTTGACCGGCGTGGGCATATCCCCGGTGATGATCTCCGGCGCGTCGTGGTACAGCGCCGCCACTGCTACCACCTCGGGGCGGCAGGGCGTACCGGTGTAGTGCTTGGCGATGAGACACAGCAGGTGCGCCAGCAGCGCGGTGTCACAGGTGTGCTCGCTGAGGGATTCCGCCCGGGTGGAGTGCATCAGGCTCCACCGGGTAATATACTTCATGCGCGCCAGCAGGGCGCTGAAGGGATACAGCATGGCAATACGCCTCCTTTTCTTCACCATACCCGCCCCGCGTGCGCTTGTCAAGCCCTTTTTTCTTGCGCGCCGCCGTGCTATACTACAAGGTGACATCAAATCCACTTCCGCGCCGGTGCGCGGAGAAAGAGGAACGCTATGGAAAAGTTCAAAAAACCACGGCTGCTCACCCCAAGGGGGCAGAGCCATAAAAAATTCTGGCAGGCGGTGGGGCTGTGCGCCCTGACGGCGGCCATCTTCTTTTTGCCGTTCTACATCCTTGACGGCGGCTTTTTCCACTATGCAGGCGATTTTAACAGCCAGCAGATCAGCTTTTACCGGTATATGAACGGTTTTGTCAAGGGTGCGGGTTACCCGGACAGCTCCTTTGCCGGTGCGCCGCACAATACCTTTTCGTGGGCGACCGACCTTGGCAGCGGGGTGATGAACGCCTACTCCTTCTACCTGTACGGCTCGCCGTTCTTCTGGCTGTCGGTGCTGCTGCCGCAGAGCTGGCTGCCCTATATGATGGTGCCGCTGCTGGTGCTCAAGTTCGGCGTGGCGGGCGGCGGCGCGTTCCTGTATCTGCGCCGCTACGTCAAAAACGAGAACTACGCGGTGCTGGGTGCCTGCCTGTACGCGCTTTCCGGTTTTGCGGTGTACAACGTGTTCTTCAACCACTTTGTGGATGTGGTGGCGCTGTTCCCCTATCTGCTCTGGGCGCTGGACGAGGCCATTTATGAAAACCGTCACGGCCTGTTCGCCTTCTGGGTGGCGGTGAATCTGCTCAACAACTACTTCTTCTTTGTGGGACAGGTCATTTTCCTGTGTATCTACTTTGTGTGCAAACTGACTGCCAAGGACTTCCGGCTGACCGGGCGCAAGTTCGGGCATCTTTTGTGGGAGAGCGTGCTGGGCGTTGCCATGGGCTGTCTGCTGCTGTTCCCGGCGGTGCTCAGCCTGCTGCAGAACCCGCGCACCATCGATCTTTCCTCCGGCTGGGGCTTTCTGACCTACGCCAAGGTGCAGCAGTATCTGGCCATCCTGCTCAGCTGGATCCTGCCGCCGGACTCCCCTTACCTCACCTCGGTCTGGTCGGAGGGCGTGATCAAGTGGACGAGCATGACGGCCTACCTGCCCCTGTGCAGTCTGGCCGGTGCCATGGCCTACTGGCGCAGCCGCAAGGCCGACAGCAAAAAGCGCATCGTGGCAGTATGCGCCGTGTGCGCGCTGGTGCCGGTGCTGAACAGCGCCTTCTATGCCCTCAACTCCAGCTACTACGCACGCTGGTACTATATGCCCACCCTCATCCTTGCCGCCATGACCGTGAACGCGCTGGAGGACCCGGATGTTGATCTGGACGCCCCCGCCCGGGGCATCGGCTGGATCATGCTGGCTACGCTGGTGTTTGCGGTGGTGCCCGTGCGGGACGATACCACCGGGACATGGTCCTTCGGCGTGCTGAAGAACCCGGAACAGTTCTTTGTCGTGCTGGGCTTTGGTCTGCTGGGGCTTGCACTGTACCGCTACCTCTGCGGCATATGGCGGCAGAACAGCCGCTTTGCCCAGCGCATGACGGCGGCGGTGCTGGTGTTTGCCTGCGTGTTCAGCATGGTGCACATCGGCATTGGCAAGTTCGGCCAGTGGCACACCGACAGTGACCTTGTGGAACAGGACACGAACGCCCTGCTGCTGAAAAACGACCTGCCGGAGGGCGACTATCGCATCGACACCTACAAGATCCACGACAACATCGGGATGTGGCTGGATAAGAGCTGCCTGCAATACTTCGGCAGCACGGCGGCTCCCAGCATCCTCAGCTTCTACCCGGGGCTGGGGGTCAAGCGGGACGTGCGCAGCGAGCCGGAGATCACAAACTACGCCCTGCGCGGTCTGTTGAGCGTGGAGTACCTCATTACCACCCCGGAAAAGCGCGAAAGCTTTGAGGATGAGGCAGACGAGGGCTGGACCTATCTTGCCGATGTGGACGGCTACACGCTGTACCACAACGACAACTATGTGCCTATGGGCTTTACCTACGACTACTATGTGACCGAGGCCACCTACCAGACTTCGATCAAGACCCTGCGTTCCAACCTGCTGATGCGGGCACTGGTGCTGACGGACGAAGATGTGGCGCAGTATGGCAAGTACCTGACCGAACTTTCGGAGGACATGCTAAATGATCTGCACTACGACAGCTACACGCAGGACTGCGCCGACCGCCGCGCCCACAGCTGCTCGGTGTTCCAGATGAACAATGCAGGCTTCCATGCCGAGATCACGCTGGAAAAGCAAAACCTCGTCTTTTTCTCTGTGCCCTACGATGACGGCTTTACCGCCTATGTCAACGGCGAAAAGGCCGACATCCTGCGTGTGGACGAGGGACTGATGGCGGTGCTCTGCCCGGCGGGCGCAAGCAGCATCGACTTTGTGTATCAGGCCGCCGGGCTTTCTGCCAGCCGGGTGGTGACCGCAGTGGCCATCCCGGTGTGGGTGGTGTACGTTGCCTACTTTGTGCGCCGCAAGCGCCGCAGCACCGGTGCCCCGGCAGAAGAATGACTTTGACCGGGCCAAAAAATAAAAATTTAAAAATCCCTCTTGACTTTACGAAGATAAAGTGTATAATGCAATCAAACCGATGAGGCGGAAGAGAACCTGCACAGCGCATCTGCAGTGAGCCCGGACAGTGCAAACGGGCGAAAGCGGGGCAGAGTTTCGTGGGCCGCCGAGGGCCGGGCAAACGGGTAGAAACCTTAGTAGCTTTGGACGGAAGTCTCCGTTACAGGACAGGGGAGTGTTGGCTCTCCGTGAGTGGCTCTGCTGTATTGGATGCAGAGCAAGCAAGGTGGCACCGCAGAATCGTATTTACCGATCCTGTCCTTGTGGATAACACACAGGGACAGGGTCGTTTTGTTTTAAGACCCGTCCCGCAAAGGGAGCGGGTCTTTTGATTTGCCGCCCGCTCCGGGAAAGGAGTTACCACTATGAAAAACCTGAACATGATTTCCCGCCGCAGCTTCCTGAAGGCCGCTCTGGCCGCTTCCGCTGTTTCTGCCATGGCACTGACCGGCTGCGGCGGCGCTGCTTCCAGCACCGCCTCCAGTGCAGCAGTCTCCTCCTCCGCAGCGGCTTCCGGCAGTACTGCCGCCGCTGGCGAGACTTTCAAGGTGGGCATCGTCAACTATGTGGACCACGCCTCCCTCAACCAGATCGTGGAATCTGTGGAGAGCCGTCTGGACGCCATCGGCAAGGAGAAGGGCGTCACCTTTGACTACGCCGATTACTACGCCAACGCACAGGCCGACCAGTCCAACCTGAACCAGATCGGTGCAGACCTTGTGGCTGACGGCGTGGACGTGATCGTAGCCGTGGCCACCCCCACCGCCGCTACCATGCTGGCTGCCGTGGAGGACACCGACATCCCGGTGGTCTACTCCGCTGTGACCGATCCCGCCGCCGCAGGCTTTGACGGCGAGGAGAACATCACCGGCACCTCCGATGCCCTGAACACCGACGCCATCATGAACCTGATCGTAGCGGCAAACCCCGGCATCGATACCATCGGTCTGCTGTACGACCTGAGTCAGGATGCCTCCACCCAGGCCATTGCGGACGCCAAGGCTTTCTGCGAGAAGAACGGCATCAAGGTGGTGGAAAAGAACGGCACCACCACCGCCGAGGTGCAGATGGCTGCCGAGGCACTGGTCGCCGCCGGGGTCAAGGCCGTGTTCACCCCCACTGACAACACCATCATGACCGCCGAGCTGTCCATCTATGAGAGCTTCATCGAGGCGGGTGTGCAGCACTACACCGGTGCCGACAGCTTTGCGCTGAACGGCGCACTGGTGGGCTACGGCGTGGACTACGTCCAGCTGGGCGAAGCTACCGCCGATATGGTCAGCCAGCTGCTGTGCGACGGCAAGACCCCCGCAGATCTGCCCTATCAGACCTTTGATAACGGCATCGTTACCATCAACACCGAGACCGCCGAAGCGCTGGGGCTGGATCTGGCAACCCTGAAAGAAGCCTTCAAGCCCTACTGCACCGAGATCTGCGAGGTGACCACCGCAGAGAACTTCTCCTGAACCCCGCTCAGCCAGAACCTGACGGTTTTGCCGGCTCTCCCGCAAGGGAGAGCTTTTGGCGGTTCTGGGGAAAGTGGTTCCCCTCTCCCGTGAAAATGCGTTTGTCGCACTCCGCAGAGCAATGCGGTGCGCATTCAAAATAACATAAAAGGAGCATACACCATGCTGGCGAGTATCTTTTCCCTCAACGTTTTGCAGACAGCGCTGGAGCTGGGCTGCATCTACGGACTGGTGGCGTTGGCACTGTTTCTGAGCTACTCCATCCTGAATATTGCCGACCTTTCCACCGACGGCTGCTTTACGCTGGGCTGCGCCGTGGCCTGTCAGGTAGCACTGACCGGCCACCCCATCCTTGCGCTGGCGGCAGCCATGGCTGCGGGGGTGTGCTCCGGCTTTGTCACCGCCTTTCTGCAGACAAGGCTCGGGGTGGAAAGCATCATGGCCGGTATCATCGTCAATACCGGACTGTACACCATCAATCTGGCGGTGATGGGCTTTTCCTCCACCATGTCACTGGTCAAGACCCCTACCATCTTCTCCATGGCAAAAACTTCGCTGGGCTTTCTGGGCAGCTGGTACAAGCTGGCGCTGGCGGCAGTTATCATTGCCATCGCCTGCGCGGCGATGCTGGGTTTTCTGGGCACGCGGCTGGGGCTTTCCATCCGCGCCACCGGCGATAATGCCGCCATGGTGCGGGCTTCCAGCATCAACCCCGCCTTTACCATCACGGTGGGTCTATGCGTGTCCGGTGCGTTGTGTGCACTGTCCGGCGGGCTGCTGGCACAGTACCAGAAAAGCTGCGATATCAACGTGGGCACCGGCATGGTGACCATTGCACTGGCTTCCCTCATCATCGGCGAGACGCTGGTGGGCAAGCGCACCATGCTGCGCCGCATCCTTGGCGTGGTGTTCGGCAGCTGCCTGTACCGCTTTATCGTGGCAGTGGCGCTGCGGTTCAACGTGCCCGCCGCCGCCATGAAGCTGGTTTCCGCCATCATTGTGGCAGTGGCCATCTCCATGCCCGCCATCCGGGAGCACTTCGCCTTTGAAAAGCGCCGGCACGCCGCACGCCGCACCGTGACCAACAGGGAGGGACAGTAAAATGGAAATGCTGCAGCTGAACGACCTGCACAAGACCTTTAACCCCGGCACCGTCAACGAAAAAGTGGCGCTGAACGGCGTAAGCCTGCAAATGGAGGCCGGAGACTTTGCTACCATCGTGGGCTCCAACGGCGCGGGCAAATCCACCCTGTTCAACGCCATCACCGGCGGCTTTATCGCCGACGAGGGCAGCATTCTGCTGGGCGGACAGGACATCACCTTTGCGCCGGAGCACCAGCGCAGCAAGGTCATCGGACATCTGTTCCAAGACCCGCTCAAGGGTACCGCACCCAACATGACCATTGAGGAAAATCTGGCGCTGGCCTACCTGCGGGCAGGCACCGCGCCCAACGCCATCTTCTCCCGCATCTCCCGCAAGGATAAGGCGCTCTTCCGCGAAAAGCTGGCGTTGCTGGACATGGGGCTGGAGGACCGCATGAAGCAGCCGGTGGGGCTGCTTTCCGGCGGGCAACGGCAGGCGCTTACCCTGCTTATGGCTACCCTTGTCACCCCCAAGCTGCTGCTGCTGGACGAGCACACCGCCGCGCTGGACCCCGCCACCGCCGAAAAGGTGCTGGCGCTGACCAAGAGCATCGTGGCCGAGAAAAAGATCACCTGCCTGATGGTGACCCACAATATGCATCAGGCGCTGGAGCTGGGCAACCGCACCCTGATGATGGACGCCGGGCGCATCGTGTTTGACGTAAAGGGTGCCGCGCGCAGCAAGATGACCGTGGACGATCTGCTGGAAAAGTTCCGCGAGAACGCGGGCAAAACCCTCGATAACGACCGCATCCTGCTGAGCAAGGTGGAGAAATAAAAAATTTTTACCAGAGGTGTCGTATGATAAAAATTGCGTTTTTTGATGTAGATGGAACCTTGCTCAAGCTGGGCAGCAAAGAGCCATCCCCCAAAACTGTGCAGGCTTTACAGCAGCTGCAGGCAAACGGGGTCTTGCTGTGCATGGCGACCGGCAGAGGCTATCTCTCCATCCCGCATTTTGAAGGTGTCGATTTTGATATCTGGCTGACCTTCAACGGCTCCTATGTCCGCAGTAAGGATACCGTGCTCTTCAAAAATCCGCTGGACGCTGACGACAAACACAGAATTCTGCAAAATCTGAAGCAGATGCACCGGGCAGCTGCTATCAGCAACGAACACTTTATCGTAACAAACGGGACAGACCCCGATCTGGCACAATACTTTTCCTTTGGCAGCGAAAAGCTGGTGATCTCCGAGCATTTTGATGCGCTGTGCGAGGAGGAGATCTATCAGATCATGTGCTCCTGCAACAGCACCGAATACGCACAGATCTTACAGGGGACGCACGCCACACAGATCACCGCATGGTGGGACAAGGCAGTTGATATCATTCCGCTCTCCTGCGGTAAGGGAAACGCTGTAAGGGCGGTCTTGGCGCATTATGGATTTTCAAAGTCCGAAGCCATTGCCTTTGGGGACGGACGGAACGACATTGAAATGCTGGAAGCAGTCGGTACAGGCGTTGCCATGGGAAACGCGCTCGAGGAGGTCAAGGCCAGAGCTGCCGTCCTCTGCCGCTCTGTGGAAGAGGACGGGGTCTATCATTACTGCCTTGAAAACCACCTTATCTGAGGGAGACTTCCTTCTATGCTGTGTTCCTTCTCGTAAAAGCGAAAAAGGTCTGCTGCACCGTGCGGTGCAGCAGACCTTTTCACTTTTATTCTTTTACCACAGGCGGATGACCTTGATGACGCCCTCGGCCTTATCGCGGGCCAGCTCCAGATGGTGCTGCAGCGCCATGGCTGCGCCGTCCCAGTCCCCTGCCAGAGCAGCATCCAGAATCTGCAGATGCTCCTCACAGGTCTGATCCTGATTGATCATGCTCACCTTGCCGGTCATGATGCGGAAGCGGGTGTTCAGGCCGGTAATACGGTCGTAGGCAGAGCGCAGATACTTGTTGGGCAGGGTGCTCATCAGCAGCTCGTGGAAGTCGTCGTCCGACTTGCAGAAGTCCTCGATGCGCTCGCTGTGGTGCATCAGCTCGGCGTAGGCCTCCAGCTGCTCCCGGGGGATGGCATTGCCGTAAGTACGCAGGGCGTAGGGCTCCACCAGCAGACGCATTTCAAACATGCTGTGCACGTCCTCTTCGGTGATGCCGGAGACCATCAGACCCTTTTTGGGCAGAATGGTGATCAGCCCCTCCTGCTCCAGACGCCCCAGCGCATCCCGCATGGGGGTGCGGCTGATGTTGCCCATCTCGGCGCAGAGCTTCTGCTCGTTCAGAAACTCGTTGGGGCGGTACTCGCAGTTCAAAATCTTGGTTTTGAGGTACTGGTACGCCTGCAGCTTCAGGCTGAGCTTTGCCTGTGCGTCCTGCTCTTTCATAAGCACACTCTCCTATTCTTCTTCTCCAAAAAACGTTCCAAAACGTCCGAACCGGCAGCGCAAACCCACCGCTGCCGGTTTCTTCTTCTTCATGTTCAGCCAGCTTGTATCCCGGCTGCAATCCAACCACTTTATCTAATACATTATTTCACATCAGGGCATTTTTTACAAGACTTTTTACTTAACTTTGGCGTGTTTTCCGTTTTATACAAAGATTACGCCCCCATTTTGCTACTTTTTACAATGTTTTTTGTGCTTGTCGCCAAACAGCCCCACTTTCCGCCCGCTTCTTTTGCATCCAAGGGCAAACTGTGCTACAATAGAGGTAAAAAACAACACATCTACACCGGAAAGGACCGAAACTCTCATGGCACGAAGCGATGGCTACAACACCCGCACCCGGCAACTCATCTTAGATTACCTCATCAACAACCGCCAGCACGCGGTAAGCGCCTCCAACATTCTGGAACATCTGGAGGCACAGGGCGCAAGCCCCAACCCCACCACCGTGTACCGCTATCTGGATAAGCTGGCGGGCGAGCAGCGCATTATGAAATATGTAGCTGACAAGGGCGAGCGGGCGGTGTTCCAGTATGTGGACGAGGGACGCCACTGCCGGGAGCATCTGCACCTCAAGTGCGTGCAGTGCGGGCGCATTTATCACCTGGACTGCCATTTTATGGATGAGGTGCGCGCCCACCTGATGGCAGAGCACGGCTTTACCCTGCAATGCGAGGGCAGTGTGCTGTACGGGCTGTGCCGTCATTGCGCGCAGAACGCGGCACCGTCCGCAACGGAAGAACAGCCTGCAAAAAAATGCGCCTGCTGTGTTGACACGGACAAAAACCCGTGATACAATGCAGACAATAAAAGCGTTGACCGGGAAAAGTAAGGCCTCAGGTTTTTCTTACAGAGAGTGCAGGATGCTGGAAGCCGCGCAGAAAACGAAGCCCGAAGAACACCCGTGAGCCGCTCCCTGAACCTGCATGCGCAGCAGTAGGGGCAGACGTGCGCCGCTCGTTATCGCGGCAGTGCTTTCAACGGGGAGAGCGCACAAAAGTGACCGGCGTATTGCGTATGCCGGTAATTTAGGTGGCACCACGGATACGGCAGCATATTCGTCCTAGGACTATGGGATGAATGTGCTGCCGTATTTTTATTTTTATCGTTTTTACAAGAGGGGTAAGAAGTATGTGTTGTGTTATGGGTTATACGGGGCACGACCTGAGTGCCGAAAAATTCAAGGAGTATCTGCTGCGCACCGTGGACCGCGGCCCGGACGACCAGCGGGTGGTGGAAGGTCCCTACGGCCTGATGGGCTTTGGGCGGCTTGCCATCATGGGACTGACCCCGGAGGGGATGCAGCCCTTTTACCGGGGCGCCGACTGCGTGGTGTGCAACGGCGAGTTGTACGGCTTCCGGTTCGAAAAAGAGATCTTAAAGCGCCGGGGCTATAAGTTCTGCTCCGACTGCGACTGCGAGATTTTGCTGCCGCTGTACTACGAGTACGGGCTGGATATGTTCCGCCACATGGACGCGGAGTTTGCACTTATTATGTATGATTCCCGCAAGGACAGGCTCATCGCCGCCCGCGACCCCATCGGCATCCGTCCGCTGTTCTACGGCTACTCCAAGTCCAGCCACAAGATTGCCTTCTCCTCCGAGATGCGCAACCTGATCGGCTGGTGCGATGATATCCGTCCCTTCCCCATTGGCAGCTACTACTGCGACGGCCGCTTTGTGCGCTACGAGGACATTGCCGATGTGCCCGCCCCCATGCAGGACGATATGCCCACCATCCTGCAGAACATCCGCGAGAAGCTCATCGCCGGTGTGGAAAAGCGGCTGGACGCCGATGCGCCCGTGGGCTTTCTGCTTTCCGGCGGGCTCGACTCCTCCTTGGTGTGCTCCATTGCCGCCAAGAAGCTGGGCAAGCCCATCCGCACCTTTGCCATCGGCATGGACACCGATGCCATCGACCTGAAATATGCCCGCCAAACCGCCGATTATCTGGGCAGCGAACACCATGAGATCATCATCAACCGGGACATGGTCATCCAGAGCCTGGAGGAGGTCATCCGACTGCTGGGTACCTGGGATATCACCACCATCCGCGCCAGCATGGGCATGTACCTGCTCTGCAAGGCCATCCACGAGCAGACCGATGTGCGCGTGCTGCTGACCGGCGAGATCTCCGATGAGCTGTTCGGTTACAAGTACACCGACTACGCCCCCACCGCCGATGCCTTCCAGCAGGAGAGCCAGAAGCGCATCCGGGAGCTGTACATGTACGATGTCCTCCGGGCCGACCGCTGCATCTCCGCCAACAGCATCGAGGCCCGCGTGCCCTTTGGCGATCTGGATTTTGTGCGCTACGTCATGGCCATTGACCCCGAAAAGAAGCTGAACAGCTACGGCAAGGGCAAGTACCTGCTGCGCAAGGCCTTTGAGGGCGACTGGCTGCCCCCGGAGATCCTCTGGCGCGAAAAGGCCGCCTTCTCCGATGCCGTGGGCCACAGCATGGTGGACGACATCAAGGAGTACGCCGAGAGCCTGTACACCGATGAGGAGTTCCAGCTCCGCCGGGCAAACTACTCGGCCCACTGTATGCCCTTTACCAAGGAGAGCCTGTTCTACCGCGAGATCTTCGAGAAATACTACCACGACCAGAGCCGCACCATCGTGGGCTTCTGGATGCCGAACAAGGCATGGCCCGGCTGCAACGTCAACGATCCTTCTGCCCGTGTGCTGGCAAACTACGGCGCTTCCGGCGTGTAATCCTTTTTCCAGACAGCAAAAGACGGTGTGTCCGCTCCGGGCACACCGCCTTTTTGTTTACTCCAGATTCAGTTTATTTTTCATCAGCCACCGGGTCAGGAAGAAGTATGCCGCCGCAATGGCTGCAGTCACGGCAAAGCAGAACAGATAGCCAACGTCTGTTCCAAGTGCCGCCGTCAGCCAGCGCATCGGGGTCACTCCATAGCTCACACCGGTCACGTTCACATCCACTACCCGGTACGTGACATCCACGATCATACTCACATCATTCGTGCCCAGCAGCTTATCGAGCTGGGTCTCCACGATGTTCAGGCCGATAAACGCGAGGATCCCGGCCACCATCACATGCTTGGGGAATTGATGGGCGATCATACAGGCAGCGTAAACGCAGAGGATGAGGCTTGCCAGCCGGGCCAGATTGATGAGGATGGTCCAGAACGTCACCAGCCAGAACTTCGCGCCCAGTTCCCCATACAGCATCCCCCACAGCTGCATCCAGCTGTCCCAGTTCTCCGTGCCGAGGACTTCCGCGTCCAGCACACCGATGCTGACCATCACCGTGATGCAGACGATGCCCACCAGGCCGCTGCACAGCACCCAGACCATGCTGGTGAGGAGCTTGGAGAGGATGAGCTGGGTCTCGGTCACGGGCAGGGTGTGCATCAGGTAGCCTTCACGTCCCAGCAGATTTTTATAAAAGCGCTGGACCGTGCTGACAAAACAGAGCACCGCAATGGCGGAGATGACAGAGAGATAGAGGACCATCAGAATGACTTCAAGCCGCCCGAAATTCGTATTGTCGACCCGTGCATTTTCCTGCCGGAACGAAACGCCCAGCACCACGCTCAGCAGCGCCAGCGCCAGATACAGCCCGAAATACAGGCGTTTCGTGGCCTTGAACTCATATTTCAGCAATTGTTTCAGCATTTGAATACCTCCCGGAAATATGCATCGACGCTCTTGCCCTCGGTCTCGCGGATATCATCCACAGCGCGGTGCGCAAAGATTCGGCCGTCCTTCAGGAACACGGCCTCGTCCAGCACCGGCTCAATGTCCTCGATGAGGTGGGTAGAAATGACAACGGTCGCGTCCTTGCTGTAGTTGGAAATGATGGTGTTCAGGATGTAGTCCCGGGCCGCAGGGTCCACGCCGCCGATGGGCTCATCCAGCAGGTAGAGACGGGCGTTGCGGCTCATGGCCAGCACCAGTTGAACCTTCTCCTTGTTGCCCTTGGAAAGGGTCTTGAGCCGGGCATTGGGGGCGATGTTCAGCCGGGCCAGCATCTCATTGGCCTTGTCGGCATCAAAGCCGATGTAAGCCTTGGCCTGACTGGGCGTGCCGTAAAAATCCCGGAACATCTCCACCAGCTCCTCCACCCGCATCCAGTCGGGCAGCCAGTCGGCGTCCGGCAGGTAGGAGACCAGCTCCTTGGTCTCCGGGCCGGGGGCCATGCCCGCGATCCGGATGCGGCCTTCCGTGGGCTGCAGCAGACCATTGGCCAGCTTGAGCAGGGTGGTCTTGCCGCTGCCGTTGGGGCCCAGCAGCCCTACGATGCGGCCAAAATCCAGCTCCAGATCGATGCCGTCCAGCGCGGTCTTTTCCTTTCCGTATACTTTTGTCAATTTTTCACAGGTCAGCACCTTACTCATGGGGTTCTACCTCCTCTGTATCCCAGTGCTCCAACAGGGCTGCCGCCTTTTCCGGCATGTAGCCGATGCTGCGCATCTTCTCCAGAAAATCTGCCGCGATGTCATGGGCGGCGGCAGCCCGCAGTTGTTCGATCAAATTCGTATCCTCCGTGACGTAGCGTCCGCTGGTGCGCTCGGTGCGCACAAGGCCCTCACTTTCCAGCTGGGCCAGAGCCCTCTGCATCGTGTTGGGGTTGACCCCGGCAGCTGCGGCCAGATCCCGCACCGAATCCAGATGGCCCCCCGGCGGGTAGGTGCCCGCCAGAATTCTGGCTTTGAGCCGTTCCACCAGCTGGGCATAGATCGGGCGGCTGGCATCAAACTGTTCACTCATTCTGCTTTGCCCTCCTTATGTGTTGCTGTATTAAGCAGCTAATACAATAATACACATTTTTGCATTTCTGTCAAGAGGAAACCCAAAAGTTTTTTCGGACAGCAAAAAGGGACCCCGCAGCCAACCGGCTGTGGGGTCCCTCTGATTTATGAATTACTGCTGCTCCTGCGCGGCGCGCTTGGCTTCCAGCGCCAGAATGGCATCGCGGCGGCTCAGGTTGATGCGGCCCTGCTGGTCGATGTCCGTGACCTTGACCACGATGGCATCGCCCACGGCGACCACATCCTCCACGCGCTCCACACGCTTGGTGTCCAGCTTGGAGATGTGCACCAGCCCTTCCTTGCCCGGTGCGATCTCCACAAAGGCACCAAAGTTCATCAGGCGGGTGACCTTGCCCTTGTAGATGGCACCGATCTCGGGGTCCTCCACAATGGTCTTGATGGTAAAGATGGCGCGCTTTGCGTCCTCCTGATCCACGGCGGAGACGAACACATGGCCGTCCTCCTGCACATCGATCTTGCAGTTGCAGGTGGCGCAGATGTCCTGAATGACCTTGCCGCCCTTACCGATCACGTCCTTGATCTTGTCGGTGGGGATCATCATGCTGAACATCTTGGGTGCCCAGCGGCTCAGCTCCTGACGGGGCTCGGCGATCACCGGCTTGATGATCTCGTCCAGAATATACAGGCGGCCCTTGCGGCACTTCTCGAAGGCCTCGGCAATGATGTCGTAGGTCAGGCCATCGATCTTGATGTCCATCTGGATGGCGGTGATGCCCTTGCGGGTGCCGCCGACCTTAAAGTCCATATCGCCGTGGAAGTCCTCCACGCCCTGAATGTCCAGCATGGTCATCCAGCGCTCGCCCTCGGTGATCAGGCCGCAGGAGATACCGGCAACCGGAGCCTTGATGGGCACGCCTGCGTCCATCAGTGCCAGCGTAGAGCCGCAGATGGAAGCCTGAGAGGTAGAACCGTTAGAGCTGAGCACCTCGGACACGCAGCGGATGGTGTAGGGGAACTCCTCCAGAGAGGGCAGCACCGGCACCAGAGCACGCTCAGCCAACGCGCCGTGGCCGATCTCGCGGCGGCCGGGGCTGCGCGGTGCGCGTGCCTCGCCCACAGAGTACGGCGGGAAGTTGTAGTGGTGGATATAGCGCTTGGTCTGCTCGTCGGTCAGGTCATCCATCAGCTGGTTGTCCTTGGTGCCGCCCAGCGTGCAGGTGGTAAGCACCTGCGTCTGACCACGGGTGAACATGCCGGAGCCGTGCACGCGGGGCAGGATGCCCACCTCAGCGGCCAGCGGGCGGATCTCGTTGATGCCGCGGCCGTCCACGCGCTTGCCCTCATCCAGCAGCCAGCGGCGCACCACGAACTTCTGCATCTTGTAGCTTACCAGATCCAGATCGGCGGCGGACAGGTCGGGGTATTCCTCGGCGATCTTGTCCATGATGGGCAGCAGAGCTGCGTCACGCACGTTCTTGTCGTCGGTGTCCATAGCGGCCTTGAAATCGTCCAAGTACTTATTCTGGATGGCGTGGAACACGTCCATGTCCAGACCCACCACCTGGAAGTCAATCTTCGGCTTGCCGCGCTCGGCCACGATCTTGTTGATGAACTCGATGATCTTCTTGATCTCAACGTGTGCGGTCTTGATGGCGGTCAGCATAGTGTCCTCGTCCACCTCGTTGGCGCCGGCCTCGATCATCACGATCTTATCCATAGTGGCGGCAACGGTCAGAGCAAGGTCGCTCACCTTGCGCTGCTCCTGGGTGGGGTTCAGCACGATCTCGCCGTCTACCAGACCCACCTGCACGCCGCCGATGGGGCCGTTCCACGGGATATCGGACACGGCGGTCACCAGAGAAGCGCCGATCATACCGGCGATCTCGGGGCTGCAATCCGGGTCAAGGCTCATGACGGTCATGGTGATGCACACGTCATTGCGCATCTCCTTGGGGAACAGCGGGCGCATGGGGCGGTCCACCACGCGGCTGG
>ERZ506999.596-NODE-596-length-14949-cov-3.957365_pt1 | contig 14949 bp, 18 predicted proteins | sample MGYA00512881_ERZ506999 | MGnify/ENA metagenome assembly ERZ506999
CTACATCATAAACAAGGATTACATACATATCACCAATACATTTTAAAAGGTTTGTATTCTTCTATTCCTAAGATATCTTTCAGCAACTTATAGCATTCCAGTTTTATTAGATGCTTATAGCTTACATTGCGTCCTAAAGAACGGTGACGGAATGTTTCGTCATACCGTTCCTCCATAGCTTTTACGAATATCTTTTTGCCTTTCTCGTTTAAAAGACATTTGTTGAGCTTCTTGTCAAAGTGGCTGCCATTTAAAGCATGTTTGTTTAGCACCTTAAAGATAACTCTGTCTACGATAATGGGCTTGAATATCTCAGATATGTCAAGGCACAACGAATAGCGTCGTTCACCGGGAGTGTGAAGAAAACTAATCGTCGGATTTAGCTGTGTCTGATGTACGGCTCTAAGTGTTTCTGTATAACACATCATGTTGCCGAAAGATATAAGGGCGTTCACTTCGTTTTCAGGCGGTTGCTTGGTTCTTGAACCCATATTGAAATCATCGAGTATAATATCGAAAGCGGCATAATATGCCTGGCGGATATTTCCTTCTATTCCCATAATTTCATCCACGGCCTTTGCATCAGCTAAAGCACCACTAAATCTCTTGATGGTATCGATAACGCCTTGTAAGTCTTTTCCTCTACGATTATAGTAGTTGAGGTTCATGACCATGTTCCATGCAGCTCCTTGGATGAACTTTCGGGCCAGTTCCACTCTCTTTTTCTTATTCTGGTATGCTGAAGTTTGTGCCAGCAAAGCCTTGCCTGACAACAGGCTTTCGCGTGGCATAAAGCTTCCCGTATAGTTCTCGTAATAATCAAAGAAATGGACGGGTACGCCTTTCTGTCCCAGGAAGTTAAACAAAGCGCTATTGGCTCTAAGACTGCCAAACGCATACAGTTCTGCCACATCCTCAATAGGAATGTATCGAGGCTGTTGCTTGATCTCCGTATTGTCTTCGTTCACTACCACGGGCGTAAACTTCAATGTGTTGTCCCTGCGTTCCATAATGCCTGGGTTGAACAGATAGAAACTTCTTTTCATTCTTCTTCCTCCATCTCGTTAATATAACAAAAATCAAAGTAGCTGCAATTCTTGCAGATGCCTTTTTTCGCAACTGGCGGGCATGTCTCTTGAGAGATTACGTTTGTGATTTCTTCCGCAATAGCCATGATTTCTTCTCTGTCTATATCTGTCAGTATCACTTCTTGTGTCTTGCGCAAGAGAGGATATTCCAATATACCTTTTACGTCGGAGATTCCATGCTGTTCGAAGACATACATGTAATATTTGAGTTGCCATTCATGAGCTTTTTCCACCTTGTTGGATTTCTTTATCTCATGGATGACCTTATTCTTGGTATTCTGCTGATTTGATGTAACTACTTGAAACACAACACCATTTAAAGCAGTAAAACCCCAAAAGAAACAAATCAGAAACAATAACGTACCAAAACACAATTCTACTAGCAAGAGATAACAAAAATTAACGTAGATAGAATGGGAAATTTTCCGATTGTGGGATTTGGCTGGATGCTTTACAAGAGATACATCTATCCATCGAATAACGTGAGTTCGGGGTGTTTTATAACATCATGATGTGAGTAGTAGTTGCCCAAACTCCTCCTTGGGTCATAAAAAAGAGGCAAATTTCAAGTTTTTGTGGATATATCTTGGAGATTCTGAGATTATTTACTAATTTTGCGAACTGTTAATAGAAAATATTCATATTATGAGTTTGCAAAAGAATGTACTTGAGGTGATGCAAAATAGCTCTCGTTCAGTATTTAATGTACAGTCACTACGTATGTTGACTGACTGCGAAGATAGTCAAAAGCTCACTCAGTCGTTACATTATTACATAAAAGAGGGCAAGATTCGTAATCCTCGCCGTGGCATATACACAAAAGCGACTTACGACGAGAAGGAAATGGCATGTAGCTTGTACCGCCCGGCTTATATCTCGTTGGAGTATGTGCTTCAACGAGCAGGTATCGTGTTCCAGTATGATGATACCATAACGTGTGTGAGTTATCTCAATCGCATAGTGGATATAGACGACAAAACATATCAGTTCCGTATTATCAATCCTGAATTATGGATTGGTATGGAGGGTATCGAACAGAAGGATAATACATTTATAGCTGTACCAGAGCGTGCCTTTCTTGATATGGTTTATCTGAGTGCTGGCAATTGCTACTTCGATAACCTGCATCCATTGAACAAAACAAAGGTAAAACAACTTCTGCCGCTTTATAAGTCGAAGGCGTTGATGGAAAGAGTTACTAAACTATTAAATCTAAAATAGATATGGACAAGAACAAGCATAAGCTATACATGGCACAGATATTGAGTCTGATATTCAAAGATAAAGATCTCTGCAATGTTATAGCATTTAAGGGAGGTACATCATTGATGTTTTTCCACAATCTCAACCGTTTCTCAACCGATCTGGATTTCAATTTGCTTGATGCTACGAAACTTGACATTGTGTACAATAAGGTTAGAGCGATATTGACTCGATTTGGGACTATTGATGATGAGGCAAAGAAACTCTTCGGACCAGTACTAGTATTGAACTATGGAAAAGGGGAACGAATGCTAAAGGTTGAGATTTCGATACGCGATTATCCAAACCACTATGAGATGCGCTCTCTGGCAGGAACTGACATTCGTATTATGACAATGCCAGATATGTTTGCTCACAAACTATGTGCTATGGGTGAGCGTTTGTCACCTCGAGATATTTTTGATGTGTGGTTCTTCTTGCAGAACCATACTGAGATCAATGAGAAAATAGTTCAGTTGAGAACAGGTAAGAGTGTTGCAGAATATGCAGCGTGGTGTGCTGAGCATGTACGCGAGGCTAGTCCAAAACTTCTGATGCAAGGACTTGGCGAAGTGCTCAATGATGCCAAGTCCAAGACCTTTGTCAAAAACAAACTTATTGACGAGACATCTTCGGCACTTGAACTTTTCTCAGCATTTCCTATCATATATAAAGAGTAAGTTTCTACTGATGTGAACTGAGACTTGTATATCCTCAAATCCACAACTAAACCTTTCAACGTCCTTCTTGCGTGTACACATCCTCTCATTACTGAATTTGCTCCTTCGTCCTGCTGGCTGCCCATGCACACTCTATGATGGTCTTGCGGAGATATACATTTCCGTGAGTGATGCTCCTCGACTTGATTTTCTTGTTGGATTCGTCGTTTCTCGGTTTTAGACCGCTCCATGAAGCGAGGTGGTTGGCCGTTTCGAACTTGTTCATGTCCGTTCCGATTTCAGCGATCAATGATGTGGCCGCACGTTCCTTTATGCCGGGTATGGTCTGTAACCGTTTCAACTCTTCGGGGAATTCCCTTTCACAAATCTCAAGCATTCTGGCTTGGCATTTTTCCTTGTGTGCCTCCGCCATGTCAAGTTCATCACGCAATTGTGATATCATGTCAATCTCTGCAAGGCTTACCACGCCTTTGAGTGATGCTGTGATGGCATCTATGCCGTGGTGGTTGATGATGCGCCCATGTATTAGCTTCACCAACTCTTCGGGGGCGGTTATCCCTTGTGAGATGGCTCTCACCACGGCTTTGTAGCTTTTGCTGTCAACATTGGAAACGTAGTTGCTCAGACGTATATTGCAGCGTTGCAGCACGGCATCAAGTTTTGACAGCTTTCTTACTATCTCCTCGTTGAGGTAGAATATACGGCGGTCGTACTGACGCAGCTGTTGGATTGTCTCAGGAGGTACGAAGCTGCCGCGTATAAGCTCCTTCATCGTACACTCGGCAATCCACTGCGCATCCTTCACGTCACTCTTGCGATCAGGGAGCTGGGATTAGCAAGATTCAGCTTGAAGTGTGGAGACAGCACACGCCATATTGGAATCCAGTAGACGCTGGTGCTCTCCATTGACACCTCAACAACATGGTGATGAAGCATCAAGTCACTTAAGAACTGTAATGTTAAATTTATTAATTATGGTTAATAAAACAAACAACAAACTGTTTATGTTCTTAAATTTGTAATATTTTATAGAAATCCTTAAATATTATGCGTATGAAGAAATTTATATTTTATTTTTGTTTGTGTTGGGGCGTTATTACAATCGTTGGTTGCAATAAAGATGATGATTTTGACAGTTCTGATAACGATACAGACGTAACGGCTATAGATGAAAGTCAAAATCAATCTTACGTTTTACTTCAAGAAGTGCCTTCCGACTGTCAGGAAGAAGCTAACGAGATAAACGCCAGTTTGCTTGCCAAAATTAAGGTTGCCACGAGATCTGTGGATGGTGAGGACAGCTATCCAGACTACTATGGTGGTTCTTTCATCGAAAAAGATGGATTTTTGACCATTTCAATAAAGGGGGATTCCGTTAGTGGTGTTAACAGGATAAAATCCCTCGTAAATAGTTCTCTGTTGAAATTTAAACGATGTGTGTATTCATTGCAAGAGTTGAAAAATATAAAGTCACATCTGTATTCAAAATATGCTGAAATGAGCACAAGTTTGAAAAGTAACTTAACAGCCATCGGTATCAGTCAGAAAAACAACGCTGTTGTAGTTTATCTTGCCGATTGTTCTCAATCAAGAATAAAGGAGTTTAAAAATTTTTACGATAACCCTGCTGTAGTGTTCACAAACATGGGAAAAATCAATACAGATAATCCTTGCCTTTCCACACAGCTTGTTAATACGCGCTCTTACACAACATTGGCTACAATATCTAAATTTCCTATTGGCGCAGGTGATACGTGTCTTATTTCAATGTCAGGTGATAAACCTATCTACGGCACTTTCGCATTTCGCGCCCAAGAGACTTCTGGACAAAAACGTTGTGGATTAGTGACCGCAGGGCATGTGGTCAGCGTTGGGCAATACTGTTATGATAAAGATTTCAATCCTTTTGGCATTTGTTCTTCCCGAATTGTCTCAACAGGAAATGCCGAAGCTTCTTTTATTCCATGCGGCTATTTGGATGAATTCAACATCAACAATTATATTGGTGGCAGTTCAAGCAGTGTTCTATCGACGACGACAAACAAACCAGGAGAAGGGACTTACGTGAACAAATATGGCGCAACAACGAAACGCACAGGTGGTTATATACAGGATATAGATTGTACTGTTCTGTCTGAAGACGAAACGGCGACATTCTCTGATATGACACTTGTGAAATGTACCGCAGATGGAGGAGATAGCGGTGGAATTGTATACACCTATATATCGAAGTATAATACACGCTTGACAGTCGGTGTCGTATATGGACACCCTGAGAAAATGGGAAAGAACTATCTCATCTACTCTAAGGCGGATAACGTTTTGAAAGCATTGAATCTTAAAAGGTATTGAACGTATGAGAAATCTGATATGTATATTAACATTGTCCATATGTAGCTCTTTTACAGGATGCTCCACACAAGCCACTGGCTCAAACGGCAACGATTCCGTTGCGGTGGCTCTGAGTGACAGTTTGCACAGCGATAGCGGTGACAGCATCATGATGGAATTGTCTGCAAATCGTTTCAAGGCACCCGTTGACACCATTGTGTCTGCCAAGATTGTCAACAACACTAAGTGTTCATCAATTTCGCTAAAAGGCAAAAGGGTTGTTGAGAAAAAGATTGGCGAAAATTGGATACCCTTTGAACACAGGGAAAGGAGCAAGGGCGGAGCGTTGTATTCAGTCACCCTGTTGGCGGTGAATATTGGCAACGGCGGAAGCTATGACATAAATATTCCTCTGCGAAGCGAGGACTACGAGAAAGATTTCTCTCCTGGCGAATACCGCTTGGGCAGGGAGATAGAAATAAATGGCAAGGAAAAACGCTACGTTTATTCAGTCTTTACGGTTTATTAAAGACAAGAGGTGAAAAGGCTTTTCACCTTTTGTCCGAATACAAGTGCTGAAGCAATCTCTGCAACTGTGTTGCAGAGATTATTGCCGTACCTTTGCAAACGAGAAAATGTGAAGATTGGCTACACTCTACATTGCTCAAGCAAGCTCGGCTTTGCTCTCGTTTGAACAATCATTGCGGCCGAAAATAGATACACAATATAACAATGAATACAAGAATATATCCATCAGGGTCTGTTTATGGACTTTGGCATCAGCTGTTATCAATTAACGGTGTGGCATTCTTTGCTACTTAACTGACAAGTTAGGGGTATTATGCTTCTCCCCACCTGCAAAGCTGGCATTCTGACTGGCGCAGCCAGCGTTTACTGAAGGAGAGCGGCGGCAGGGTATGCTACTTTAATGGATGCGTATCTCGAATGGTATCCAAAATAGGAACCGCCGTATGCGGAACCGCACGTACGGTGGTGTGTTATGCGAACTTTTATTTAATGCGAACTTTTTGCCGCCGATGCTAATGGTTATTAGCCAATCAGGCGATAAAAGTTCGCATTAAATTTTTATTTTTGCAGGCGTAATACTACTACGCCTATGAATATAAAAGATATAGCGGGCTCTGACATTAAGCCGTTGCTTAAGTATATTGAGGAGCAAACGAGTAAAGACAATGCCTATCTCTACCGAACAGAGTTCAAGCATATAGCAGAGATGGCATCAAGTCATCCATCCATCACCATAGATGAATACAAAAAGTTGTTAGCAGACTCTGCAAAGAGCGGAAGGCTTCAGACGCTAAGGCGTATGAGCTATGTCGATAAGATATACCCCAGTTCGGGATAACCGAGTGTTTTATACAATATAAATGCAGCGTGAATACGCCACCTCCCCATACCATTAAGAGAGGGTAATAACAGAAGGTTGAAAGAAGTTGTTTTGCCCTTAGAATAGTGACAGCTGTTTGGTGTCTTCGATGCAGTATCCTTGCAATGCCTTTGGCTTGTTGTCAAAGAAACAATATGCTCCCAATGCTGAAATAAGGTTCATGATAAAGTTGCTTACAGATCTATGGCGTGAGTGTACAATCTGTGCCGTATTCTTCAGAATGTCGTTAATGGTTTCGATAATGTATCTCTTGCTCAGCATCATTCTTATCATTATGGCACGAAGAAGGCATTTAAATTGGTTGATTGGTTATCGAGATAATAATAGTAGTTGCCTAATTTTAAGTGCAAACTTAATGTTAGGCAGTAACTCGTCTATCTCATATATAGTTCTGTGCAATTATCATTCCAACACCTCCTGCAACCACAAAGATACCAATTGTGAAGAAAAACCAAAAGAACCATTGGGCATAGTGACCGAGGTAGCAACCATCATATTCTTTGTAGCGTTCACGGACTTTTTTCCGTTCATCAGCAAACATGGAATTGACCTCACGGATATGTATCTGCATCTGTGAGGTCATCCATTGACGTTCTTTGGCAAACAGTTCTTGAATTTTCTGCCAGTCAGCATCATTGACATTTACAGACACCTTTAATTTCGTGGGAGCATTTTCCAAGACTTTGTCTATGTGCTGATTGATGGTATCAACCTTTTTGCTGATAGTAGTCACAGCACCACCCAATTGAACTTCCGCACGTTGATACTGCTGAATGGCAGATTCCAGTTCAAGTGTGGCATTGATGAAGGAGTTTGTAGCCTTGTCAATATCCTCACTCAACTGCTTCAACTCAGGAACTCGGTTTACAAGTCCATCCTCGGCTTGCTGTTCCTCAACCTCGTTTTCGACATCATTCATCATGTTGTCGAAGTCGGATCTTTCTTCTGTGTCTATGTTTATCTTGCTTTTTCTGATTGCCATATTGTCATTGATTTATCGGTGGAAACTTCTGCTGCGTGGTTTAGGCTTGCACATGGAATGAGCCATCTGTGCGCAACGGTGGGCAAACTTCCAGTCATCTTCATCATCCTTCTTGCCCCAACCAGAAGAGGGAGCAGAAGCGCCACCGCCACATGACTCAGACATGGAAGTGGCAGCATCAATATACCCTGCAAACAACAGCATCGCTACATGAGCGACATTCTCTGTTGTCGCTATATCATTATCCTCTGGAATCTGAACCTCATTAGTAAAGACATCTTTGACAGAGTTCGGAATCCACACCTTTTTGACTTCATCGCCAATGTTGATTGTGAATGCAGTTTGTGTAATTTGAGGTTGCGCCTTTGGTTGTGATGCTGTTGGAGTCTGAATGACAGGACGAACTGGGCGAGGCGCAGGAGCAACGGATGGAGGAACAGGCTTTGCCTTGACCTGTGTAGATTGTGGGTGCAGTTTCTTCCAGGTGTCTTCAATCTTTGACACCATGTACTTTCTGCCAATCTCAGAAGCCTTGAACACGGAAGCGTTCTTGCCGACAGTGTAGCCGACAAGTTTCCGTTGCTTATCGTAACGTGGCTTTACCTCATAGCCTTTCATGCGCAACAGATTGAAGTATCTGTCAATGTTGAACTGTTGCATATCTTTAAGAGTATGTTCGCAATCTTCCGCAAGTTCCACTTTCCGCATGTTCCGAATCTCCTGCGGTTGTTCCCACCCATGCCGCATATTGATGATTTCCGCAGCCTTCATTGCCCGAAGATGAATATCGTGTACATCATTGGTCTTACCCTCCATATCCACACGACAACAATCAATGTGAAGGTGCAGCGTTCCAGACTTAGAATCAGAGTGCAGTCCGCCCACATTCATAGAATTGATGAAGTTGGTCTTTATTTCATTGGAGAAACCGTTGGGCGAAAGTCCAACAGAATCCAAAACTCCCAATGCTTCGTCTTGGAGGTTTGCCCAATCTTCCATCGTGAAGTTGGCAGATTCCTCCTTTGATGGGGAAAGTACAAAAGTGGTCATGAACCTTTCCAACTTTCTGCCAACCGTCCTTTCCGCTTGATGATACTGGCAATGATGCTTCATCATGTACCAGATGGCGGTAGGGTCAAGACCATCGGGCATATTGTTCACCTTGACCGTTTTTGCATTCTCCTTTTCCAATGCGTACCTTACGGAATTGCCTCCGTATGATACGACCTTTGCGAGCATAATCATAATTGTTCCTTTGATTTGGTCTGTACGTTTGTTGCGATATTCTCTTCAATGCTGTACCAATGTTGGATAAGTCCAGCAACGGCATCAATCCACCAACGCATGAACTTCTCATTCTTGAAGAACCGAGCCTTTTCCTCAGCCGTTTTCTTGGATAGCACGTTGCTGATTTTTATCAAATCCGTCCTTGCGATGGCGAGAGAGTTGAGAGCGTCCACCTCTTCCTTGGTGAGCCTCATGCGTGGACGGTGCTTCAAGCCTGTCTCAACGACATATCGGCTCAAACTTATTCCACACTCCTTGGCAAGCGTCTGGAGCTGCTTCAACTCTTCTTTCGTACATCGGTAGGTGTGGACTTCCGTAGGCGGTTTCCTTATGATGTTCTTCTTTCTCATTTGTCCTTGTCTCTGATTAAAATGGGATGATTACAAGCACCTTGCAAAGGTGGTCACGACTGCGAGCCTGCGAGTAGTCCGAGAAACTTTTAGGAATACAGAAAGACGGACACGGCTTCTGTATTACAAAAGGATTTCTCGAAAAGTACCTATAAAATGACGGCACTTTTAACAGCGTCCGTCCCCAAGGCTGCTTAAACGTATAACAGTTTGGCGGTAGCCTCTGGCGGTCAATCGTCCTTTGGGATGATTTATCGGTATAGTGGCTCATTAGCCTCTGAATGCCTATTGATTGCCGTTATGGTAGCTGTTAGCCTTGTAATCATTGGCATTAGAACCGTTAGACTGTTGTGTTTGTCCTCCTGCCAGATGCTGTGGATATGTGTTGTGTTTTCCCTCATTCTGTTTGGCATCTGCTTCTTGCAGGGAAGAAGGATTGCCAACAGACTGTCTGGAGTAGTTTTGCTGTGGGGAAATTCCACCAGTAATAGCATCGGAAAGATTGCCATTTGTTCCGACCTTATCCACGCTTCTGTTGTCATTATATGAAGCCGAATTTAGGGAAGGAGAAATATCTGCTGTAGAAGAATTGCCCTTGTTGTCTGTATCGGATATTCCATTGGAAAAATGCCCATCTTCCTTGTCCGACTTTGTATCATCCTCCATTGTCGTAACAATTACTCTTGCTTGTGGAACTTCCGTGTGGATGATTGCAGAGCCATCCGCATTGCGTTTCAATGAAAATCCGTTCTTGACAAATCTTCCGTCCACATACCAACCAGAGAGTGAATGCAGGGTAATGATGCGGTTGTCTCCAACTTTTTGTGAAGAGGAAATGCCAACAACCTCCATAGCCTGTAAAAGTTTGGGTACGGTCTTGCGGTCTTTATCCCAGAGTTTGGCAAGTTGGGTATTGTCAACCATACATTGCCCACACAAGATTTCCACTTGTTGGGTTTTGCTGATAGAAACAAGAGTTGTTTCACGTTCAGCAAGAGAGGCAAGAGACATGAAGCATTCCATGCGGTCAATCTTGTACTTCTTGCAGCGAAGATACTCCATCTGTACATCGGACAGCGTGAAGCAGTAATGTATCTTTTGTTTATCCATCTTCTGTGAATTTTGAATATTATAACCATAAATGGCAAGACTGTTTTTCTCAGTAAAGAGAAAATCATCTGTGCCGTCCTCGCCTTGGGGAATTGTCCTCTGCTATAACATAGAGTTCGCCTTGCAACCTGTCATTAGAATGATTGCTTAATCGTGAAATGCACTCAATGCAAACAGACTGGGCAAGAAGTTTTCTTCTGCCGATAGTTGCTTCATCATTGATGCCCTTGTTGGCTCCGCATTGCTCGGCAAGCCCATTGAAAGCATCACGCATCCGAAAGTAGCCGTTGCCAGTATTGATGTAGCTCACGGCAAGGTCAGCGACATTCGCCAACTTGCTTTTGTACTCCTCATGGGAAATATCGTCCTTCATCATCGCCATGTCTATTTACAAAGTTCACTCATGTGCTTGGTCGCTGCAGCCTTGGTCTCAGCCTCGGACATACTGCGGTTCTGGCGCATCCAGTTCAAAAGCTCGGACTTTTCAAAGTATATAATCTTGCCGTTGGGACGGAAGAACGGAAGTTCATGCTTGTGTGTCATCTTGTAGAGACTGCTCTTTGATATACCCATGAATAAGGCTGCTTCCTCCAGTGTCAATACTTGCTTGGCATCACGGAGTAGGTTCTCCATTATCCCAATGCGGTGCTCATGTGACTCTACCTTCAAAAGAAGAGTCTCGGTGTCGATAGTTTTGTTCATTATCCTGTAATTTAATTGTTTATGATTTGTTGTATTGCTTGTTTTGAAAGTGTAGTCCCCCAAGGCAGAGAGAAATCCCTGCCCGAAATATGGGGACTACAAAAGTGAAATTAACTGATTGTTACCCTGAAAAGTTCTGTTTACTTGTTATCCTGTAAAAAAGTTATTCTGCGTGGATGGGTGTTGGTGGCTGCTGTCCGCTTTGTCCTCGGTATTTGCTTGTTCTCTTCACGCTGTTTGCGACCTCGAAAGGCTTTCTTCGTGTTGTCAACAGCCTTGACCTTTTCATTCGTCAGCACATCTGCATAGATGGTGGTGGATTTGAGCGACTTGTGTCCCATCAGCTTCTTGGTAGTCTCAATGTTGCCGGTAACCGCCTGCACCAAAATTCCGAATGTATGTCGGGAACAGTGAAAAGAGATATTCTTCTCAACGCCCACCTTCTTGGCTATCCTTTTAAGGGCTGCATCCACATTAGCCTTAGCAGGAAGGTGGAACACAAAATCATCATTACCCTTGGGTGGCATCCATGACAAGGCGGTATTGCCGATTGGTACGGCATTGAGAGCCTTGGTTTTCTTTTGGACGATTACAAGCGTGTTCGTTTCATTGTTTCTCTTGATGTCACTCCACCGCAGAGCCTTGATGTCGCTGATACGAAGTCCTGTCAGACAGGCGAAACCGAAAGCCTTTTGTGTCTCTGCAACTCCTGGACTTCTCTCATCTGAAGCCATGAACCTTTTCAGTTCATCGGGAGTGAGATACTGCTTATGTGATGACTTTGGCTTGGGAAAGATGTCTGACTTCTCCAACTTGTAGAAAGGGTTAGCCTTCAATTTACCGAACTTGACAGCCTTGTTGAATACCGCCACTATGCGCTGTTGAACATTGTGAAGGGAGCCTTCACACAAAGGCTTGGCTTCAACTCGTACATACTTCTGTGGTACATAGTCGTTCTTCAACCAAAGGAAGAAAGCCTTGAACCATGCCTTGTCGAACTTCCTCAGAGTGATGTGAGGTCTGCGCTTGTTGGCAAGGAACTCGCTCATTAGGTATTTCAGATACTTTGATTGGTCAACAATAGCCTTGGAGTAGTCTGTATTGTCGCTCATCCAGTCGATGTAAGTCTGGATCCAGTCCAAGACTTCGGGAGACTCGTCATTGGGAATTTCCTTCACAATCATCAAGTGACCTACCTCTGGGATGGTCTCTGGATGAAGAATACGCTCAGCCCTTATCTGGTGAGCACGTTGCAATGTTTCTTCGTTCCTTGCTTTGGTCTCTGCATCAACCTCTGGCAACAAATAGAGGGATAAAAATTCAAACTTGCGCTTGCCACCATCGTAGATGTCAAGATACAAGCTTATGTTGTCGTTGGCAAGAGCCTTTTGTCTGATAGTTATTGTCATGTCTCTATATATTTTCGTTGTCAATGATTTATGTGAACATACCGTCAATGAGGTTGATGGCTTCCTCCTTCTTCTTATCCACGATTTTAGCATAGATTTCCGTGGTCTGAATGTTGGAATGTCCCATCAGCTTGCTTGTGGTAAAAAGGTCTGCACCGAGCGTGAGCATCATCGTTCCGAATGTGTGCCGTGAGCAATGGAATGAGATATGCTTCTCAATCCCTGCCGCTTCCGCCCATTTGCGGAGAGCCCTGCCTATAACGGTCTGTGTGGTTGGAATGTCAAAGAAAGGAATATCATTACCTCTTTGCTTTGGCAACCACCGCTTTGCCTCTTCCGAGAGAGGTATTATAACAGGCTTCTCCGTCTTTTGCATTTCCATGTCTATGTATTCGCCTTTTCCGTCAGCGGTCTTGAAGATGTGCATCGGCGCAAGACGGTACATGTCGCTTAATCGCAATCCTGTAAAACAAGCGAAGATGAAAGCCTCCTTGACCTCTGGGCGGTAACTGTCCGTAGCCATGAGGGTGCGAAGTTCCTCAATGGTCAGATACTCTTTCTTGCCATCCTTGGGTTGGATGCGCTCACGTGCATCAAGTTCCTTCATAGGGTTGTTGCGGATAATGCCTTGTCGCACAGCGTTGTTGAGTGCGGTAGAGAACATTCCGAGGTATCGGCTTGCCGTATTCTCGCTGATAGGTCTTGGCTCGCCATACTTGATATGGGAATTTGGGAAGTTACGCAAGAATTTTACATAACCACGGCAGAACTCCGCATTGACCTCTTCAAGGGCAATGAAGCCTTTGTTTGTCTCGTCAAGATACTTCTCCACGGTGTGCAGCATTTCCACACGGCAATGGAGTGTTGACTTCTTGATGCCGACACCACCTTCACAATACTTCTTTATCCAAGTAGTGAGAAGCATTGAACCTTGCTTGACGGTTTCCCAGTCCTGTATGCCATGACCATGCAGGGCTTTGATGCGCTCTGCCTTGATGCGTTCTGCAACCGCCATAGTCTGCTTGTTCTGTTCCTTACAGACGGGATTGATTTCGGGGACGAGATAGAGTTTGAGGTATTCATACTTTCTCACTCCCTTATAGTAGATGTCAAGATAGATACTCTTGTTGCCATCTGCGAGCGACTTCAACCGAATTTTAATCGGTTCTTTCAGCTTTACTTGTTTCTTTGGTCTTGCCATGATGTATGAAGTGTTATTTTGTTTTTGTATTCTGCTACATTGGAGGGTCTTTCTCCCTCTTGTTGAAAGTCTATGTCAGATATGGTTTCCTATGCTGACATTTGCTTTTTTTTCTCTTCCCTTACTTCGGAAAACTGATGTAAAGATAAGAAAACAAACCGAGAAACGAGAAACAAAACGGAAACAAGAAACTGTCTTTTATGTCTTTTTAAGAGTGAGTTCCGCAAACATCGGAAAATTCAAATTATCGCTTAAAGCATTGATACTTAGTGCATTTGCTTTCATTTGCTTTCTTGTCTTTTCAAACGCATTTTGTAGGACTAAGATATTCTTGACATCATAGTAATCTACTTTGATACCATCAATCTCCACTTCCTCATACTTTGCAGTCCGCTGAGGATAGCTCGATTCATGCACCAGCTTTCCTTCATACACCAAGTCAGACTCTTGTTCCATGTTGATGCCGTTGGCAAACAACCAGAGCTTGCGACGGCAAAGCTGGTAATAGTTAAAATGTGTGCCGGTTATGCTCATAAGAAATTGTCCTCCTCTAAATGCAAATTGTTGATACCAGTACCAAATTGTAGTCCTAACTCTGATGTATAAGATGTTTTTACAACAAATTCTCTTTTATACTTAATGCTATCTTTTATAGGATAAATAAATGATTTCAATTCTACTTGCTTATTATGTAGAAGCGACCTTAGGCGATTTGTTGATACAGATACCAATAAAGACTCGGCTTTAATGAACGCAAAATCTAAAAGATATTGCTGATATTCTTCTGACAATGATATCGGTAATACTTTATAACCATCGAATTGTTTATAGTAATCCTCTTCTTTATGTTCGCTATATTCCAATGGAGTCATTTCTTCTGATATAAATTTTTCAAATATTCGTTTAGTGTCCTCATAATCACTTTTGTCTTCTTCTGCCCATTTAGGATATACATAGTCTATGTATTTCTGCAAGCTATCTTCTCTGATAACGCCATTGTTATTTGCTGCTATCATATCAAAGGCTTCAATTGTTCTAACTATCACATCTTTATTTTTATAAATATAGTGATCTTTCTCACCAGGCTCTCTGAATATGAAACATTGGCAAATGTCTTTCTTGCATTTTCGATTAATTCTTCCAAAACGTTGAATAAGTG
>ERZ506999.600-NODE-600-length-14901-cov-11.596053_pt1 | contig 14901 bp, 15 predicted proteins | sample MGYA00512881_ERZ506999 | MGnify/ENA metagenome assembly ERZ506999
CACATAAAAAAGCTTCCTCAATCCTTGCGATCCACTGCTCCCGGATCGTAATGGATGGTGCCAAAATCAGTGCTTTTCCGTTCATCCTGCGGATCAGTTCAATTCCCAATGTCGTTTTCCCGGATCCGGGTGCCGCTACAATATGTATTTTTCCATCTGCCATGTACCTGTCTGCGTGTTCCAAAACCCTTGCCTGATACCTTCTCCATGTTCCTTTAAACTCTAAAATACCTTCGTAATTCATAATCATCCATTTTCCTCTGCTTATTCCACTTTTTCTGTGGTCTGTAACTATTATATACAACTGCCAATTTTCTTACAAGAAAGATTCCGTGTCCAATAAGAAGTATGCCTATGTTGGGATATTTAAATCATTCTGCATCCTCAAAGCAAATGAATTTAAATAGAATTTCAGGTGTGCCTGTGATAAAATATTAATAAGTTTAACAACTGAAATTTGACTGTATCATTTTGTTCATCAAATTTATTATTCATAAGGTGTCTATTTTGATCCTAAGAAGAAATGAATTTTAGGTCTTGTATATTCATCAAACTGATCTTCTGTCTCTGTATCAAATGAACAAGACAAACTGATAGGCGCATCCTGATCATAGAAACGGAAACTCTTATAAAATGTCCCATTTAGAAATTCATCTTTAAATTGTTGTGGAATAGCCTGATAAGATAATATCTCAGGATTAGATACGGATACATTTAAATTCTCAAAAGACTTTTGTAATGTCGCAAAATCTTTTTCTGTCTGCATTAAATTCTCTTCTAAACTCTTATTAATATCCACACCTTCTACATATGAGATATTGATGATAGTACCACTATTATTGACTTGAACATGAACATAACAATCAGTAGCACCTGAATCTCTTAAATATCCCATAACAGTATAACTTGATCTACTACGTGATTCATTTGGATTGTCTGCATGTACTCTTACACATACAGGTTCTAATGCCTTTTTTACTATTTCTACTTGTTTTGCAGAAGCTGCAATTCTTTGATCCATTGCCTGCTTTCCTTTTATATATTGAGGTATATAAGTACCGACTACAATAAGTATTGGGATAACTGCAAAGGCAATGAGTTGTTTTTTTATATCAGGAATAGGGATTCTATAAGCATGTGCCATGTTCTCGGCATTACTTCCTGCTTCAGATAACATATCTATAGATGTAGAGACTGTACTTACTGCACCAGCCACCTGCATAGCACTTCCTATATTCTTTGCAGTATCATTATCACTTTCTTTAAGGAATCGACCAACAGCTTGTGACGCCAAAGCAGCAGATACCTCTTTAGAATAATCTGTTTCTGACTGTTTCACATTTAATCTACCTATAAGAGATTTCCATTTCTTACCGTTCATTCCAAACTTAGGGGCAAGTGCACAGAAACAGAATATAATAACATATATAATGACAAATCCTAATGCAGTAAACATCCCTGTAGGCTGAAAACCTTTGTTTTGGAATACTAAATCATCTATCATCTCTAATGGTACTATTAATGCACATTGTACAAATGAAAAGATGAGTGCAACCACTGCAATCTTTGGATATATACAATATCTTTGAATCATTTTTTTCTCTTTATTGTTAATCATGGATATCACCTCTGTTTCTAGTATAACTTATTTTTGAATGAAAAAAGAGCGATATTTTGCTCTTACTATATTTGTTTCTTAACTAAAAGGAAATTACGAATATTTTGATGTTTAATACCATACTCAAGTTTGATTGTATCATGGTTCATCCTTGACCCGTTAGAGGGCAACGCATTTAATCCGAACAGCTCATTTAAAATAATATTATTCCTTTATAATTCTACAAACTTGAATTTTGTCTGATTACCAATTATCTTTTGTAATTTATAGCTGCATCAAAAAGAATACCAATACACTCAAGAGTATCGTTACTATTCCCATTATGATAAACATCATGGAAGTAAAACTTTTTGAAATTGGTCTATCAACATAGCACTTTTTAGGATTGTTTGGATTATAATAAACTGTCATCTTACTGTTGATAGGCCACAACTGCTCTGCAAGTTGACGCAAATTTGCAATGGATCCAGTTTTTACATGTAGCCAGCCTTTTTCATCTTCATAGACTTCTGATTTCACCGGTACGGGTACTCCAGATATTTGCGTTGTTTTAATTCCACAAAATATTTTCTTTGTTTTATAACAAGTTCCATTCACAAAGTACTCCACGATTGGATACACCCTTCCATTTCCCGGAAACCCATATTGTTTAACAATACCGTCTGTCTGCTTTGTACACAATTGATTCTGTCTTTTTACAATGATATTGAAAGTAACTCCTAGTAAAACCAATATTACACCAAGACCTCCAACTGTCATCAATTCTAACCATGCAATTTGTATTTCTGTCATAGTTTCATCACCTCAAATTCCAGTTTTCTTGATTCTGCAAACTTGAATTTGTAATTACATTCCATACATATTGGCATTCTTTACAATCACTCTATCTCCTTTTTCTAATTGTTCCTTAGAAACTCCTCTTAACCCAAGTCCAACATGTTCTGTTTTATATCCACAACCATTTGATTTTCGTTCTTTTGTATGTATATCGATGTTAGTAATTATAGTCTCTAATACACCTCCATTTGTTTTATAAACACACGCATTTTCTCCTTCTCTACACATTCCTGTTGATATGTTTCCTGTGACAACTGTTCCAACCCCCATAATTGTAAATACATCATCAATAATCAATTCAAAGTCTTCTTTTAAACATAATGGAACATCTAATCTGTTCATATACTCTTTTTCTCGCTCTTTTTTGCTTTTACCAAATAATCCCATAGTGTTTCTCCTTTATAACTTCTAATTTGTTGCTCAAATCATATCACATTTTCAAACATATCTCAATTCCAATTGTCTCTGCCCCCATCTATTGCATTGCCTTTCGGCTTGCTTCTGTAACCAGCATCCGGTTAATCTTTTCTTGCATGGTTTCCTTTGCATCTTCATTGAAATGATAGCGGACAACATATACTGTCTGCCCGATTTTCTTTGTAAATGTGTTTCCCTCTGTTTTTTTATTCATCATTTTTTCCATAATCATCTATTTCCTTTCTTTCCTGTGCCCGACAGAGAGAGGTTTGCTTCTGTCCCTGCCGGGAGTTTATCGGCACGCTGACAACACAAGTGTCAACATAGGGTTTGAAACTTTTTTCGGGTAGTTATTTCTGTTTTCCAAAATACTATTGAAAAGTTTTTTGAATGTTCTTGTTGACACCTGTTAAAAAGTAGCTGAAACACCGGTAAATACAAAGGATTTTGGTGTCAACAAAAATGTCAACAAGCAGTAAATTTCCGGGTAATCAGTAGCCTTTCGGCATCAAAATCAGCCTTTCTCTCTGTCGGGCAGATCAAATGGCAGCTCCAACTGTTCTGCTTTCGTCAGCTTTGTAAATCCATCTTTATCCGGTCCGTTGCCACCCTCTTCTTCTGCTCCTTCCCTGATCCAGCTTCTCTGTCTGCCATATCCTTCCTTTGAAAATCTGTGGACTCCGGCTCTCTTCCAGCCAGTGATCTGCGTATCCATAATGGAACAGATCTCATTTGTCTCGAATTTTTTCGGCTCCCGGTCAAAATGGTCAAAGGCTTCTTTCCAGATCTGGACGGAACATACATGACTACCTTTATAAGCGTCCAGCCAGCCTTGTATCATTCCTGCCATCGTATCTTCCTGTGTGAACTGTTTTCGGTATTCACTGATCTCCTGCTCCATTTCCTTTGAGAACTTCAACAGGCTGCTCTTATTCTCCGTTGACCAGTAGATTTCCATTACTTCTGCCCACAACTGGTCAAAATAGGATCTGGCTTCTTTTTCATCATCGAGGATATGCTTCTCTGCCTTACTGCTGTCTATAGCAATCGGCAGGAACCGTCTTGCCCCGGTACGGTCAAAAGGAATGAACTGCCTTGTGTTCGTTGAACCTGCAAAGATACACTGACGCTTCCGGTCTTCCTCATATTTATCATAAGGGTTCCGGTAAGTGTCTTTCTGTCTGGTCAGGAATGACTTGATTTCCTCATTGCTCTTTGCACTGATTGCAGCAATCATCTCCGACATTTCCATAATCCAGTGTCCCCGGAGATGCTCGTATATCTTACTGTCATTCAACTGCTTCAGATCATCAGAAAACCAGTCATCGTTCAATGCAAGAAAACGGAAAAATGTGGATTTTCCGGCTCCCTGCTGACCTACCAGACAAAGCATTTCATCTGCTTTACAACCGGGGCGGTAGATTCTGCTTAATGCTTCCATCAGGAAGTGCTTCACAACCTCATAGACAAAATCCGAAGCATCTGCCCCCATATACCGTTGCAGAACATAACGGATTCTCTCCTGCCCGTCCCACTCCAGTTGTTCCAGATACTCACAGATCGGGTGGTATGCCCGGCTGTTGGCTTCTATGCGAAGTGCCTTATCCATACATTTTTCACTTGTGAGTTTGTAATAGCGTTCAAAGAAATAGTAGAAATAAGTCCTGCCATCATCATCCAGCTTGCAGACTTCCTCATTCCACCAGAGTTTTTTTACAATATCAATCCTGCCTGTCAGCTTGTTGTATTTCATACTCTCACGCACAAGCGGATCATTTCTCAGCACAACCATATAATTTCCAACCGTTGCTTTCGCAGTTCCTTTCTGTGTATATTCCAGCATCTGTTTCACTTCATCGACTTTGCTTTTATCTACCATCCGGAACATTTCTTTCATGGCATCTTTCTGTTCTTTTGTGGCGATCTCCTTTATCTTCTCTTTCGCATTGCTCAATCCGCTCCACCTCCTTCCATTTTTCTTTTACAAGTGCTTCCTTATCTGCCCTGTCCCCAAAGAGCAGGATATCCAGATAATACTCAACAACTGACAACTCCCTGAGAGCAGTCATAAACTTTTCATGCCATTCTTCTGTCCGTGTTTTTGGTGCATACTGTTCTTTCCATTCCAGAAGCAGGCTCAGATAATCCAGATAGGCTCTCAGGCATCTCAGATGTTTTTTCTGCCAAAGTTCTTCTGGTGTCGGCTCTGGCTTTTTTGCTGAAACGCTTCTCCTGTTCTGCGGTGATCCCCTGTCCCTGCCGGAATAAGGAATCCCAAAATCATCTGCCAGCTTCATGGCTGCATCTTTCAATCCAATGTCAAACAGTTGTGCCGTAAAATCAATGGCATCTCCTGTACAGCCACACCCGAAACAATAATATCTCCGGTCAACTTTCATGCTGGGTGATTTGTCATTATGGAAAATGCAGCGGATCAGTCCGCTCCTGTTGGGCTTTAACCCATACCTCTCCGCAGCCTGCCGGACGGTCACATTCTGTTTTACTTCATCAAATAATCCCAATTCGTTTCCTCTCTTTCTTAAATCTGCTTCCCAAATCTGGGAAGCAAGTTTTCACAAAAAACAAAAAAGCACTTTGTCCTGTCCTTACGGAATCAACAAAATGCCCTTATAGTTCCAGATCACTGGAATGTGATCTTCCTTTATTCAGTTGTTTTCTCTCTGCCTCTTCTCTTTGAATCTTTGCTACGTTCAATGCAAGTTTTTCTCTGATTGACGGCTTCACTTCTTTTTTGATTTCTTCTACAACGGCTTTTTTCTTCTCTGGCTGTTTTAACTGACGGACAACCCTCACAACAGCTTTTTCCATCGCATATTCGATTTTTTTAATCAGACCGTCCAGCCTGTTTATCGCATATTCCTTTTCTTTTCGTGATGCCTTACGTTCCGGACTCTGAATCCATCTCTTAGAATCTTCCGCAAGACGAATGTCATCTTTTCTGGTAGCCCGCATTGTTTCCTCTGCGACTTTATCCACAGCCTTGTCATAGGCTTCACTGGATACTTCGTCAAGCAAGGTTTCCACATCTTCAATACGGAGGGTAAGCTGTTGCAGTTCCTCTCTCTGTTCTTCAATCAGCTCGCCCTGACTTAGAATCCGGTCAGAATTGGAAATGAAATTTTCTTTAAATTCTTTTTCCTGCTGTTCTATTTTTTCTTTCTGTGACTGGATAACCTTTTCATTTGCCCTGACATGGTTTGACTGCCTTGCAAGTTCCAGATGATTCGCATTGACCTTATCCCTCTGCTGATTGAGCATTTCCTGCTGAACCGCAATCTCTTCTTTCTGCTTCATTCGGATATAGTCCTGTTTCTCCAGATACTGCCTTCCTCCATAGGACGGTTCTTCGTCAATTTCCAGTCCATGACGTTTACAGATATCCAGGAACATTGTCCGGCAGGCAGAATCAAAAACAACCTTACGGTTATTTGTCTTTGATCTTTTCTTTTCCGGATTCGGAAGTTCAAAGCCAAGTTCTTCCAGTGCCGCTTCCTGTTTCGGTTCAATCTCCCCATACCGGTTCGTAGCATCGAATACATGACGCTCATGAATATGCGGAGTCGCTTCGTCCATGTGCAGTGACCAGTCAATGATATGCACATTAGAACCAAACCGCTCATCGAACTCTTTCTTGAATTCATCAAAAACCAAAACCAGCGTTTCCACAGAAGCGTGTTCATCTATCGTCCCAAGCTGATAGATACTTTCTTCCGGACAGGTCTTTTTATTTTTCAGAACATCTTCCACCCCTTTACATCTGTCGGGGTGTCTTGCTTTCTCATGACGTTTATTCTGGTTAATCACATAATCGCTGTAATGATCCACATAGTATGCCATCTCAATCTGGTTAAAAGAAAAATTATCCTCTTTTCCCCGGTCTGCCATTGTGGTATATCCCTGATAGCAGTCCCAGTAAATATTCTGACGGACACGTTCATTGTCAATATGCTCACTGTGTTCCGGGTCAAATCTCCGGTCATTGTGAAGCGGATTGTAAACACCGTCTTTCCCAGATCTGCCGTTATGCCTTGTGCCTTTCAATTCACATCTCTCCTTTTTTCAAGTTGTTTCCCCGGAGGGGATTGCAGCGAAGCTTCCAAAAGTCTCTGTCCCCGTTACAAACAGTACCCAGTACCATATGGCGAAACGCCATATCACTGGGCAATGGCTGCCGCCCTTAACCTGCTAAGGGCTTTGCCCCTTAACCCCAGCAAGATGCTGCCGCTCTTTGCAATCTGGGCACAAAGGACTTCCAGCCCTCTGTACTCCCAGCAGACAAAACGTAACTCCTGCCGCTGTCCCTTCAGCAGGATCTCCGTTCCGTCTGTTTTTCAAAAATCCTCTGCATCGGATTTTGTGAAAATATAAAAATGGGTAAAACAAAGGGCACTAACTTTTTACGGTTAATGCCCTTTCCTTTACTCATTCACTTTTCAGATAATTCCTGTATGTATCATTCTGATAATTGCTTCAGAACCATTTTAACATTCTTCCTAAGTTTCATTCCGTCCCTCAGTCCCAACCGGTAGAAAAATTCTTCTGTCTCTGCTCCACTGTTAAATATCTGGTCGCAATATTTTGTAATGGCCTCTTCCTGTTTCTGTGGAAGTGTGGCAATCACTTTTTTATATTCTTCCTCAACTTCATCTGGTTCTGTCACAGACGGCTGGCTCAGTTTCCAGTCTGCATACTCTTTTCCCATATGCTCCGTTATGGTCAGGTTGATAAATTCTTCAATCTCTTTTGTAATCTTCATTTAAGAATCCTATTCCTTTCTCCAGTGGTCTACTTCATCAATCTGATTTTGATTGTTTCCAGCCACACCACTGCCCAGCCAGAAAGCACAGGCAGGATATAAAGTATAAAACCTGCCACAAGCATCCTGACCGCTTCTGTGCCTGTCTCCTGTCCGAATCCATACCCTAAAAACTGCTGTAATGCAGATGATCCCCGACAGGATATGAAATACCGTTGCCGACAGCCATGTGAAGAACATAACCACCAGTTGTATCATTGTCAGGCATATACGCACTGGCAGTAATACGATTTTCACAATAATTCTTACAACAACCATGACTGTCCACCCCTTTCACTGTTTCAGATAACTACGATAGCTGTCTATCACAGAATCTGTCACACCGCTTTTGTAAATCTTTCGGATATCAACGATTTTTTCATCTTTCAAAAGTTTCAGCCAGTCCAGTAAATCTTTTCTGCTGTTTGCAAAATTACAACATCTTCCGTCTGCATATTCAATCCAGTATCTCATAAGTCCCTCCTACACATACACCAGTTCATTTAAAATAATTTCATCTACCCGGCTTCTTGCATTGTTTGCCCGGCGAACCCATTCCATCTGATCTCTGCTTTTCAATTCTTCCGTAATGCCTTCCTGCTCCATAATCTGTTCCATGAGGAAATCCCTGCGTTCCAAACACTGCTCATTCAGATCTGCGAGATACGTCCAGAGCTTACCACTCAATGTCAGATAGGAATACAAGCCACTCTTGTAATCTTTCAGATAGTTTCTGTGAAGACTTCCATAAAAACCAATCTCTCTTTTCTCTTCGGGTACTGCGATCAGTGGCAGATAGATTTCCCCGACAAGGATATAATCCAGACCATTACTGTTATCGTGAATGATTCTTTCTAATTTGCTCATGCTGATGCAACTCCTTTCTTCGGTTCTGCTGGGGGAAGCAGTGATAGCGGAATGAACACACCTTTTGCAATATCTTCCTGCCGGATCTCTTCTTTTTTTGCATCCAGTTCGGCTTTCTTTTTTGCCTTTGTCCGTTCATAGTATTCCTGCTGCTTTCCATTTGCTTTTCTTCTCAGGTAATTCTGGTGAAGCCTGTCTTTTCTGGCTTCCCGTTTTTCCATTTCTTCAATTTCTTCCGGTGTCATTTTCACCTCACCGAAATGTGGCGGTAAATATCTGCCGATGAAGTTAAAATAGATTTCCACTTCCTGTGTCGTCTCAACGCTTCCTTTCCGGTCACGCTCATGCACCACAATCTTTTCTACAAATTCATTCAGCATGTAAGTGGTCAATTCCTCAAAATTTTGGTATTTATCAACCAGAGCAATAAACTTCTCCGCTGATCTGCGACCTTCTTCATAGCCTGATAATTCAGCTTCCATATCTGCAATTTCTGCCGACAAATCTTTCTGTTCTTTAGAATACTGTCCATCAAGAATCGCATAGCGTTCATCTGGCAGCTTGCCAAGAATATTGTCCTCATAAATTCTGCAGATCAGTTTTTCCAGTTCCTGCACACGCTTTTTTGCCTCTGCCAATCTGCTTTTCAATCTTGTGATCTCACTGGACTGCTGTGAAGTCTGTGCCTTTTTTACTGTCTCCAAAAATTCTTCACGATTCAACTGTGAATACTCCGCAACAGCCTTTAAAAGTTCCTTAATCAGCTCCATAACCACATCAGCATTAATTCTGTGCTGTGTCTGGCAGAGTGTTCCAACCGGAACTTTAGAATATGCAGAACAAGTATATTGTGGTACTCGCTTGCCATTATTTACTCGATGGACATACATTTTGGAACCACAGTCTGCACAATACATCAGACCTGTCAAGGGGTGGGCTTCTCCCCATCCATCTGGATATCTTCTCACATTGCTTCGGATTCTCTGTACATTGTCAAAAGTTTCCTGATCTATAATGGCTTCCTGCGTGTTCTCAAACACCGTCCAATTATCTTCAGATACGTAATGGCTTTTCTTATCCTTGAAATGTTTTCTGGTCTTGAAGTTCACTGTATGACCAAGATACTCTCTTTTCTTCAGAATGCCTGCAACAGTAGAAGAGCCCCAGCCATAAGGATCTTTGATTTCTTTTACTCTGCCTTTCCATAATCCGGCATCTTTCTTTGCCATATGAACCGCTGGTATCTCAACCTTATCCTCTTTCAGTGCCTTGGCAATCTGATATGGTCCGTACCCATCCATTGTCATGTGAAAGATTCTCCGTACAACTACAGCTGCTTCTTCATCAACAATCCATACATTCGGGTCATCCTTGTCTTTCAGATACCCATATGGTGTTGTACTTGCCACATGCTTGCCGGATTTTCCTTTCGCCTTGAAAGTGGATTTTATCTTTTTACTGGTATCCCTTGCATACCATTCATTCATGATATTTCGGAATGGAGTAAAATCATCGTCCTCCCGGAAGCTGTCTACATTCTCGTTGACTGCAATCAGGCGGACATTCTTCTGTCGCAGCAATTCCATATATTGTCCGACTTTCAGATAATCTCTTCCCATTCGGCTCATATCTTTAATCAGAATCGTTCCGACTTTCCCCGACTCTACTTCTTTCATCATGGCAAGAAAGCCTGGGCGATCAAATCTTGTACCGGAGATACCATCATCAGTAAAATGAACAAGATTGGTAAATCCATGTTCTTTTGCATATTGTTCCAGCAGTTTCTTCTGGTTTGAAATACTGTTGGATTCCCCGTTTAATTCATCATCACGACTAAGACGTTCATACAACGCTGTCATGAATCCCTGTTTCTCTGTCATAGTCAGATGTCCTCCTTCCTTTGTTTATTAATTGCCTGTTCTCATCCCATATCCGTTCCTGTACCGGGTTCTGATGTTTCCGGGACGTATTAACCAAAAAAGACACGCTGAATGCCTATTCAGTTCTGGTATCACTACGGGCAGGCTGTTTCGTTTTCAAGGTTCGTGTAAGAAGTAAAAAAGATTCTTACACTAAACGAAATGCTCAGAGGTCTTTTTACAGCCCCCTTACTGCATCTTTTTTGATTTCGTGTCATCTTTTTAAAGTTCCTTACACAATCTCTGTACTGACGAAACAAAATACGGACATGTTTTGAAATTGTTTTTTACAAAATACAATTTTGTTCTTTAAGGTAAAAAAATAAGCCTCAAGAGACTTTTTAATCATTTTGGAGCTCCAACTCTTTAAATTTGATTGATTAAGAAGTCTCTTCAAACTTACTACACCTTTCACTTGTAAGTGCGTCATAAACATCGACAATTGATACCACCTGTGCAGAGATTGGTATTTCTTCACCTTTCAAGCCATCCGGATAGCCCTTTCCGTCCCATCTTTCATGGTGCCATCTGCAGATTTCCCATGCAGTACGTACCAACGGATGATCTTGTGGAAAATCCATATCCTTGATTATAGCTTCCCCAAGCTCACTATGAGTTTTCATGATCTTGAATTCTTCATCAGTAAGTCTGCCAGGTTTGTTCAGTATTTCCTCTTGAATGCGAATCTTACCAATGTCATGAAGGGAAGATGCCGTTGTAATCAAAGAAATATCCGCCTCTGTCAGTGGATAAGCATCAGTTATTTTCACCAGTTGTCGCAGCATCATTTCCGTTGCTGTTTTAATATGCAGAATGTGTTCTCTGCTCTCGCTGTTACGAGATCCCAATACATTACTCAGAATCCGGATCATGATGTTATTATTTTCTTCTTTTTCGTAAACCTGATCATAAACTACATTAATCAGATGCTTTTGGTTCGCATAGAGCCCTAAAGTGTTTTGGACTCTTTTCTTTACAATCACAGAATCAAACGGTCGTGTAATATAATCCGTGATTCCCAGCTCATATGCTTTACGCATAGTATCAACGTCATCTTCTGAAGATATCATGATGACGGGAGTTTCAGCAATACACTGGCTTCTTTTCATTATTTTCAAGACTTCAAAACCATTCATCTGTGGCATATTGATATCTAAAAGCATCAGATCAATTCCCAAATTTTCTCCTATCATCTGAATTGCCTGATTTCCATTTTCGGCTTCCAGATAATTATAAGTTTCTCCGAGAATCTCCTTCAATATATCCCTGTTGAGCTTTGCATCATCAACAATCAGTACTCTTTGCCTTTTATCCATATTTTTACTTTCCTTTATTGTATTCCACTAGAGCGTGTTTGAAAAAGGCTTTTCGTGAACTGCGAGTCCCAGTTTGTGGAAGATTTTATCCGAATGAGGGCGGCGTAGCGGGCTACGGCAACCGAATGAGGGTAAAATATACCGCAAAGTGGGGCTTGCAGATTGCGGAAATGATTTTTCAGACACGCTCTAATTCATGAACCTCTGCGAATCAATTATATACATACCTTAAAATCGTTTTTATAACTTCATCAATCACAATCGGCTTTGACAAATGTGCGTTCATTCCTGCATCCAGTGATGCCTGAACATCTTCTGCAAATGAATTAGCTGTCATTGCTATAATAGGAATGTTTTTTCCATCCGGTCTGTCATTCATTGCCCTGATTGCTTTTGCAGCTTCATAACCATTCATTTCAGGCATCATGATATCCATCAGGATTACATCAAATGTGCCTTCCGGATGATTTCTGAAAATCTCAACAGCATTCTTTCCATCCACAGCTCTTTCTACATTCATCCCGAACTCTTCCAACTGCACGGCAGCAATCTCTGCATTCAGTTCATTATCCTCTACAAGAAGGACATTCACACCTGTAAGATTTACCTTTTCAGAAAAACCTGTGTCTGATTTATTACATTCCTTATCTGTAATTTCCAAAGGAATATCCACAGTAAATGTGGTTCCCTCATGCTTTTTACTCTGCACGGAAATGGTTCCACCCATCATATCTACATACTTTTTTACGATAGCCATCCCCAGTCCAACTCCATGGTACTGCGTTCTCACACCGGAATCTTCCTGTGCAAATTCCTCAAAAACTTCTTTTGTAAATTCCTCACTCATGCCAATACCAGTATCCGAAATGCGGTAACGCATATTTATATATCCATCCCCGCCCTTTTCCTGACACCGGGCTTCAAATGTAATCGTCCCTCCATCCGGAGTGAATTTCACGGCATTGCTCAGAATATTGACCAGCACATCACGCAGGCGTGCAGGATCCGCAAGTACATTTGGAATCTTTGCTTCTTCACGCTGAATCTTAAAGTTGATATCCCTGTTTGTAAGAAAGCCTTTTGTAATATCCAATGCAGAATCTGTAATGTTTTTCACATTCGCCGGTACCGGATTGTATTTCATTTTTCCACTTTCTATGCGGGTCAGATCTAATACATCATTGATCAGCGACAGTAAATGCTCTGAGCTTTCGTCAATCTTTTCCAGACAATTTTTCACTTCGTCTGACGGATTGTTTTTCATTGCAATACCGGTAAATCCTATGATTGCATTCATCGGTGTCCTCATATCATGGGACATATGTGACAGAAATGCTGTTTTTGCCTTGTTTGCAGCCTGTGCATGCTCTGCCAGTTCCGCCATTTCCTCAGCTTTCTCCTGGGCCGCCTTCTGAGCTTTTTTTCTTGCACTGAGACGCACCATTGTCACAGCCATAGCAGTTAGCAGCCATCCAAAAATAAGAAGAACCCAAACAGTAACAACAGGATGCAGACGTATCCAGTCAACAAGTGTAAGCTCTGTTGCTTTGTATGTGGTATACTGTGCTGCAAGATCTTCAACAAGATTTTTTGGCATGGCATACATTGCTTTCGTCAGAATACCAGCCAGCGCATGGTTCTCAGTTGATGAAATTACCATGCGGTAGGTGTATATAAGCTGTTCCAGCAGAGTATATGTCATGGTGCCCGTAGTGTCACTGTTCACAAACGCCTGTGCCATGTAATAGTAGACGAAGGCAGCATCTGCTTTACCCTTACGGACAGCTTCCATCATTTCCTGTCGGGTACTGCACATCAGTTTTTCTGCACCGGGTGCCATTGCATCTTCAATTGAATTTGATGCTGTCTGGTCAACAGTAGTAACAACATTAATTTTTCCATCAAAGTCACGCCGTGTCACCCTTGCCAGCTGCATCGTAATGAAAGGTGCAGTAATCCCCCATTTTTTCGTCTCAGCATAATTATCTGTTTCCAGGCGTGCATCGATGCTCATATCTGTGGTTTCCGTATTTTTCTGATAAGCAATATACTCATCTCTGGTAGCAGGTGTAAGAAACTCATAGGAAATCCCGGCATAGTCTGCAATTTTCCGAAAGTAATCCGGGATAATCCCCTTCATCTCACCATTTTCATTATAAGAATATGGATAACGGGTCGGATCACACAGAACATGAAGCGGGTTGTCCTTGGAATACTGTGAAATAATGCTTTTTTCTTTCTCCGTATATTCCAGATTCTTAGTTTCGATGCTTTCATAATTTTTATTATAAAGTGTCGTTTTCCAGTCACCCTCAACTGCATTCATCTGGTCGATTGCATAATTGATCTCATTCAGCAATTCTGTATTACCTTTTTTAACCATGACATAGAAATCGCTGCTGTCAAATGTATCCACGATACGCTCATTGTTTGTTTTTCTCATAGAAGTGGCAGCAATAGCATCAACATTTCCGCTCAGAAGAGCTTCCTCCATCTCTTCTGTCGTATCAAAATAAAATGGATCATATGTAAATCCTTTATTGCCTGCAAAATCCGCAAACTCTTTATCTCGTGAGCTTCCGTTCAAAAGTGCCACACGCATACCGTTGTAAGTACTGTAATTGCCATCCACAATCATGCTGTTGTCACTGCGGACGGTCAGAATCCCATTATTGGTTCCGATCGGACGTGAAAAATCAAACTTTTCTTCTCTTTCCGGTGTTTTGCGGGGAGATGTTACCATATCAATCTCACCTTCTTCAAGCATCTGCTGCATATCATCCCAGCTCTTATCATATCCGACATATTCGTAATCTACATCCCAATAACGGGCCATCAGCCGAAGAAAATCATAGCCATACCCACTGCGGTTGCCTTCTTCATCCATCACATGATAACCATCCATGGCAAAGAAACCGACTTTGACAGTTTCATGCTGCGAACTGTCCTCGGCTGCGTATGCAGTCTGGAGAGAAAATATCATACACACGCATACAAAAACCAGTAACACTGCCGCATATTTCTTTGCTCTCGAAATCATATTAAATCTCCTGTCTGTCTGTCTGTCTGTCTGTCTGTCTGTCTGTCTGTCTGTCTGTCTGTCTGTCTGTC